>SXGT01064334.1_pt1 | contig 12251 bp, 12 predicted proteins | sample 3176221 | NCBI WGS metagenome assembly SXGT01 (sample SAMN11356862, study PRJNA531348) | freshwater metagenome | isolation source: freshwater sample F1-120 | place: China: Fuxian Lake, Yuxi | collected 2017-12-25
CTTCATGTTCAAGCCGTTCGACGCGCACATCCTCTAGTCCAAGACAGAAGTCTTCGTCGAACTCTTCCGTCAGCGCCAGGAAATCGCCCGCCAGCGTGATACGATTCTTGAACGCGAAGAACGCCTCAAACTCGCCCTTCGTGCCGGTCAGACAGGCGTCTGGGAATGGAATTTCCAGACGGGCGCCATCCTCTGGTCAGAAGAAACCTACGCCATCTTCGGCCATGCCCCCTTAACATTCGGCGGCACACTCGACTCTTTCACCAAGCTCATCCACCCCGATGATCTGGATGCCGTCCTCCAGGCTCTCCATGCCACCCGAATGGGACACGATAACTTCGCCGTCGAATACCGCATCGTCCGGCCAGATCAGCAAGTTCGTCAGGTCACCAACCTCGCCGTCCTGCGACGCGACGCACTAGGCAAACTCGCCTCAATGGTTGGCACCGTCACCGATGTCACCGAGCAAAGACGCGCCCAGGCGGCCTTGCGTCAGCGCGAAGTTGAGTTCCGCACCCTCTCGGACAACTCCCCCAACATCATCGCCCGCTTCGACCGGCAGCTCCGACACGTCTTCGTCAATAAGACCATCGAAGCCGTCTCTGGCATGCCAGCCAGTCAATACATCGGCAAGACCAACCGCGATCTCGGAATGCCCGTTGAACTCTGCGATCAATGGGACGCAATGCTCAATGAGGTCTTTACCACACTCGAACCGCGCGTCACAGATTTCTTTTTTGATATTCAAGGCGAGCCGCATCGCTTCCATTCCCACTGCGTTCCCGAACGCAACGTCGATGGTCAAGTCGAACACGTCCTCAGCGTCACTCGAGACATCACTGCCGAATGGCTCGCAACGAAACAGATGGAAGAAGCTAAATCTCTCGCAGAAGCCGCCAACGCCGCCAAAGACCAGTTCCTCGCTGTTCTCAGTCACGAACTTCGCACACCCCTCTCCCCGGTCCGCCTGGTCCTCAGTGAATGGGAACGCGAGGCGTCTGTACCTGAGCCAATGAACGAAGGTGTTGAGATCATCCGTCGCAATATCGATCTCGAATGCCGCTTGATCGATGATCTCCTCGACGTCAATCGCATCGCCAAAGGCAAAGTCCAATTGCGGCTGACCCCGTTGAACCTGCACGAAGAAATTAGCCACGCCATCCAAATCGTCGATCTCGATGCTCGCGCGAAGAAGGTCCATCTCGTCAAGAAACTTAACGCAAAACACGTCACCTCGACGGGCGACGCAGCCCGCATTCAGCAGATCCTCTGGAACCTCCTGAGCAACGCCATCAAGTTCACCGCGAACGATGGCGTGATCACGATCCACTCCGAAAACCCCGACGAGAACAGCATCCAGATCGAAGTCAGCGACAATGGCATCGGCATTGATTCGGCCAAGATCGATTCGATCTTCAACGCCTTTGAACAAGGCGGCACTCAAGTCACCCGACAATTCGGAGGTCTGGGCCTGGGTCTGGCAATCAGTCGTACACTCGCGGAAATGCACGAGGGCACACTCACGGTCACGAGTCAGGGCTTAGGCACTGGCGCGACCTTCCGGCTTGTTTTACCGCTCACAGCAAGTCCCGTCCCCGACGCGACAACCCGCCCTCCGGCGCACCAAACTTCCGCGCCAACCAACGACGAGCCTTCCTCCGGACCTCTCAACATTCTCCTGGTCGAAGATCACGAAGTCTCCGCCAAACTGATGGTCCGCCTGCTGCAGTCCGCCGGGCACACCGTCCAGACCGCAGCGACCGTCAAAACGGGTGTCGAGGCATGGGAAGCGGGCACCTTCGATCTCCTCATCAGCGACCTCGGCCTCCCCGACGGCTCAGGCTACGATCTCCTCGTCCAGATCCGATCCCAAGGCGACGTCCGCGCCATCGCCCTGACCGGCTTCGGCATGCAGGACGAAGTCGAACGCTCGATCGATGCCGGCTTCCTCGCCCACGTCACCAAACCCGTCCAGTTCAATGAATTCCTAAAGCTCATCCAAGACCTCGCCCTCAAAGTCTGACGCTCTTAAGGCGAGCGGGTGGGAGCAAGGAGGCCGCTGCCCGATAAGGGCAGAGAAAGGCCGACGCGGTAGTCTTCTCAGGAGAACTACCCCCTGTCCCCTGTGCACTCAACTAAAATCACCACTACGAGTACGCCAATCGCTCCACTCTACTCTCTTCACATCTCGCACAATCCCCTTCCCTCACCGCTCCCAACCTGCTAAACCTCCCTATCCCATCTCCCCCCTCTCTCCGAAAACACCCGCGCAATGTATCACCGAATTCGTGGCAAACTCATCGCCCTGGAAGACCTCGAAGCCATCGTCGAAGCCGGCCATTTCGACTATTCGATCTCCATCCCACAATTCGCCCAGCGCCATCTCCAGGACCTCATCGGCAAAGAGATCACGCTCCATCTGATGCATTACATTGACGGCAACCCACAAAAGGGTCGCTTAGTCCCGAAGCTCATCGGCTTCCTCTCGCCACTCGAACGTGAGTTCTTCGACACCCTCTGCAGCGTCGACGGCGTCGGCGTGAAGACCGCCCTCAAAGCCCTCGTGCGCCCCGTGCGCGACGTCGCGATCGCGATCGAAGAACAGAACGTCAAAGAACTCAGCACGCTTCCCGGCATCGGCCCAGCCGCCTCCGAACGCATCGTCGCGAAACTCCGACGGAAAATGACCAAGTTCGCACTCCTCGTCGCCAAAGACTCGCCGACGTCTGGCCCCGTCAAACGCGACCTCGTCAACGAAACCTTCGACGCCCTCGTCTCCCTCGGCCACACCCCTACCGAAGCCCGTCAAAAAATCGACGCCGCGGTTGGCACTGGCTCGAAATTCAAAACCGTCGAAGACCTGCTGGTCGCGATTTATCAACAGGAACGCTGAGTGAGCCGTCACCACAACGCCCCCCGGAACATCACGTTCAAATGCCTGTATTACCTTGTTGGTTCCAACGCCCAAACGTAATATCAACGCTATGAATGAAGCCCAAATTGTCTCGACCAGCAAGTTCCTCTCGCTCGTTCTTCGTCATGATCCCACAGCCCTCGGCATCACGCTCGATTCCAACGGCTGGGCCGACGTCGACGAACTCCTGGCCCTTTTGAACGCCAAAGGCAAGCCACTGACTCGCGAACAGCTCGCTTACGTGGTCTCAACCAACCCAAAGAAACGCTTCGCATTCAACGACGACGGCACCCGCATCCGCGCCAGCCAAGGCCACTCGATTGAGATCGATCTCGCCCTCACCCCAATCACCCCTCCAGACATCCTCTACCACGGCACCGCGACCCGCTTTCTCGAGTCCATTTTCGAGAAGGGCTTGATCCCCGGTTCACGTCAGCATGTCCACCTGACGCTCGATGTTGAAATGACTCTCGAAGTCGCCAAACGCCACGGCAAACCAGCCCTCCTCATCATCGACGCCAAGGCAATGTCCCAGGCAGGGCACCTTTTCTACTGCTCGGAAAATCATGTCTGGCTCACCGAAAATGTTCCTGCAGAATATCTGACACTCGATGACAGGTAATTGAGTTGCTTACGTGCATCGCTCTTCCAGTATCTTCACGATTCTGTCGACGATCGTTCGAGTCTCTTTTTCCTAAGTCACAAACAAAACACTGAATCTCCCCGTTTCGTTGTTTAGATCCTCCAGTACGTGTATTTCAATCCCCTCAACCCTCACGAGAAACCAGTGTGATCGACCTCCATTGGAATGACATTCGTGTTTCAGCTCAGCATCTTCACGAACTTCAAATCCACTCTCTTCAAGAACCTTTTGCCAGCTCTTATGCCGAACCGGATTCAAATCGACTCCACGAAATCCACCCACCTCGCACGCTTTCCTGTCTACACAAATCTGTGTCAATTCGAATTAACTCTCCCCTCCGCGACCTCTGCACCCCTCTGTTAACTCTGCGTTCCAGTCTCAACTCTCCTCTCTCCCTTTGAGCGCCCCCTCGCGCATCATCCGATACCGCACCGGCTGCTCTTCCAGCATTGACTGTGTTAACTGCACCGTCGAGACCCGCTGGGTCGCGAAGACGGTCGATTCGTACTCCTCGATCAGCGCCTTCATCTCCCGGCTATGATGCGCCTGACACCGCGCAACCGTGATGTGAGGATTGAACCCATACTGATCCCGCTCAAACCCCGGCCCCTGGCAAGCCGTCTGCAGATCGTCCACCAGGGCGTTCAGGGCAGCGTTCTCCTTCACCCCCACCCAGACAATCCTCGGCTGCCTCTCGTTGGGAAAGACTCCCATCCCCTCCAGGATCAGATCAAAACACGGATGACGTGAGACAACCTCATCCAGAATCCCCTCGAGCAGAGGCACAAAATCCGCTTTCACCTCGCCGAGAAACTTCAGCGTCAGATGCAGTTTCTCCTCACGAACCGCCCTGATCCCACGTCCCATCCCCGCCAGACGACGCAGAAGAGCCTCCATTTCGCCCGTCATCTCGATGCTCACACTAAAAAAGATTCTCATGCGATTCCTGCTCGCCAATCGATCAGATCCCTTAACTAATCCGCATGTTCGGAAAAGTCCTCAATACCGGACCACCTGCCAGCCGATGTTATATTCTGGCGCGGGATGCGCTGTCTCAATTGCGAAAGGGAGGTCCGTCACATGCACCACCGACTCCGTTTATACACTGGCGACGACGAGTTCGCGACCACTGCAGAGCCCAAAACGTCGATCAAACTCGCCGACCTGATCCGCGTCATTTCCGACGCCTCACGCTTCAAACGCTCGTGGCTCAACGACTTCGAAAATGACGACGTCGAAATCCCAACAGACCTCTACGACGTCATCTCGACATATTGGGAAGTTCGCCCAGGCGCCTAGTCAACGCGAATTTCTATCACACTGCTCCTTCTGATCTGTACTCACAAATCAAAGGAGCGTCGTGATGGAACGTGAGCTTTGAGCAGAGCTCTGTCTCTTCTTCGTCATGTCAACGCGATTTCTGAGCGTCAGGTTCGCTGCCCCATCTGGACATCGCTGTGTTCTACTTGCAAGGGAAGCAGCAAGCTAGTCCCATCAATCAACCGTCATGCACAACAAGTATGACACGCTGCGTTCTTGCCTCCGCGTCTCTACTTCGCTCTATTGATGCAATCTACGCATAATCGCATCGGAATTCATGCACGCAACACATCGCGATTAACTCATAAGCAATCGTGTATATTCGCGGCTTTTCATCAAGCTATCTCCCCATTCAACAAACCTCTCCCCGCTGCGGCAAACGCGATTGCAAAATTTCTTGATCCATCGTAAGGATTCGCTCGTTGCAACGAACATCCATCCTGACACCTATGTCAGATGTGATGGAGTCCCCAATATTATTCCTTCTCCCTCAGGGAGAAGGTGGCCGGGTCTTTGAGGCCGGATGAGGGAAGTCTCAGTTTGCCAACTCGCCTGAACTGAATCTCAGGTGACACAGACGTCAGTCGGTGCATTTCCGAAATCTCGGAAGATTCGCGGCCCGAACATATCCCTCGGGTCGCATCTCTTAAAAGCCCCTTGTCTCAAGGGCACGACTCATCGCCACATCCGACGATGGGCCTTCGTTTTAGACTCATGAAGAATCTGTGACCTGCCAGGACCACGTTATGAACCCCATGCTCTCGCCCGCATCAACAACTGTCGAAAACAACCTCGATACCTATCGAGAAATCGTCCAACGTCTGAAACAAGTGAAACGACGCGCGATCATCACTCGCGCCACCATCACCACTCTCGTCCTCGTCTCCCTCCTGACAATGTACCTGCTGCGATAACCAATCGGTATTTAGCCCCCCGTCACTGACGGGGGCGATCGACTCAAAAGAAAAGTCGACGCCGCTGTAAGTAAACCTTGCCAACTCCGACTGTCCTCTACGGAAAGGCAATCCCATGAAAACGACAACTTATACAACTGCACTCTCGACCTTCGCTTTATCAACGACCCTCTTGCTGGCTCCTGCTTACACTGAAGCCGGTGACTTTCACACAGTCAATTGGAAGACGCAATCCGTCGCCGAGTCCAAAGAACTGTATCAAGCCAAACTGACAGCCCAGAAAGCCGCCCGCGAAGGTGACGTCAAAACCTTGCAGACCTACCTCCACGCAGGTTACCCACAAGACATCGTCACCGATCGCGGCGATACTCTCCTCAACCTCGCCACCTACTACGGCCACAAAGACGCCGTCGAACTTCTCCTCAATCAGACAACGACCACACTCGACACCGCCAACACGATGGGCTTCACACCCTTGGCTGCTGCCGTCTTCAAAGGTCATGATGATATCGCCATGCTCCTCATGGAACGCGGTGCCAATATCAACGGTAATAACCGAGCACGACAAACCCCTTTAATGATCGCCGCAGTCTATAACCGAACCAGAGTTGCCCAGGAACTAATCGCCCGTGGAGCCAATGTCGAATTCAAGGATGTCTCAGGCAACTCGGCTGTGGCTCTCGCGACAAGGCATGGCCACACCGACATGGTCGCCATCCTGAACGACGGCCTGTCCGAAAAGCTCTGGCAGAAAACACCTGAGGAACTAGCCGCCCGACGCCAACCCGTCTCGGCAGTTCCTTTAATCCCGTTCAACGCGCAAGTCGCTATCGATCAATAATTCCGCTCGCCCGCTGTTTCCGGAACCACGAACGAAAGACTGACCCGAGCTTCGCCGCTCAGGTCAGTCTTTTTTTTATGACCTCATCATCACAGTCCCTTGCCTGCTAACATTTTAGATCGCTGCATAACTGGAAATTTTTATCGAATTTCATTCCCGCACTGGCCTTTCCAGCGCGACAATATTTCCAGACACGCTCAATCACAAGAGACCAGGAAAGTCGCTGCGTGACGGAAACCAGCCTCGATTGGAATCAGATCTGGCGCCAGCATGAACGCTGGCTGCGCACGATCATCGCCTGCCGCATCGCTGAACCCGATGCGGTTGACGATATCCTGTCGGAAGTCGCGCTCAGCCTGTCTGTCCAGTTGACACGCCAGGCGAACCCTGCTTCCGTCAACGCGATCAAGGTCGTTCCCGCCTGGCTGTACCGGGTGGCCCTGCGTCATGTGATTACCCACAGACGACGCAGTGGCGTTCGTAAACGGGTCATCTCCAAACAGATTTCCCACGAAGAACACGACACCCCTTCGTCTCCCGAAACTCCTGCGATTGACCAGATTATCCATGCCGAAGACACTCAGCAGTTCAAACTGGCGTTCGCCACGTTGACTCATCAGGATCGTCAGATCCTTTTGTTGAAACACGAGCATCGCTGGACCTACGAACAACTCGCTCAGCATCTCGGCGTCTCCCGTAATACCATCGAATATCGACTTCTCCGGGCCCGTGATCAATTGCGGGTCAGACTTCGTGACCAGTCGACTCCCAAAGGCACACGTTATGTCTGATCAACACATGATGAAAATTTTCCACGACCAGTTCACGCTCAACCTTCAGCGACTCGCCGATGGCGAACTTTCTGCTGCCGCCCAGCATGAGTTTCTTCATGGCATCGATAAGCATGCTCCCCAGCAGTGGCGAGACGTCGCCCTGACGCTTCTCGAGCAACGACTCTGGGACGGTCAGCTGAAGTCTCCTGCACTCCTCCATTCCGCCCCGACTCCGCCACCGCGCCCACGCGCTGCAACCGTTCATCCAACCCGGCATTCGCTGGCCAGTCGCACGACCTACATCCTCGCCAGCTGCTGCCTCGGCTTGATCGCAGGACTCCTGATCCCAATCAACTACGGTTCCCAGCCGATCGAACACACGGCAATGCACATTCCTCCCTCTGACCATGACATGAATTCTATGCAGGCCAGCACCAGCGAACGCCCAGGACTGGCGAAGAAAAATCCTCCCGGCAGATCTCCCGAGCAGATCATGGTTAGCGAGACCGACCGAATCGCCATCGACATCCTCGAAAACCTCGCCCGACAAGGCTACCGCATCGACACACAGAACTATCAGTTGACAGACCAATGGAACAACGCCCAGAACGTCAATCCAGAACTCACCAGCTTCGTCGCCTACCCCTCCGGCCTTTAAGAAATCCCCCGTGGCACAGACATTCCTGTCTGTGACTTTTCCACCGTCACAACTTTCCCTTAATTATCATTCTCTCTGATGACTTCGAAGGATCTCTCATGCCCTGGTCAACGCCCGTCCTGATTCATCGCGTATCAGCAATTGCCACCACAATGGCGATTCTCACCACCACCAGCCTCAAAGCACAAGAAGAAACCCCGAAGAAAAACACCCTCTTCAAGGCCACCGCCGTCGTCAAAGTCACCGACGACGAAGAAAAGTCGAAATCAAAGCCCACCTATGAAGTCAAAGACGGCAAGATTACCATCACCGCAGATGAAAACACCCCGCCTGCTGAGTTGATGCAACTCATCATGAAAGAAATGACCGGCGTCAAAAACGAAAACGTCCTCATCTTCCAAAGCAGGAACGAAGCCGTCAAAGGTGAGCCCATTCAAGCCGTTCAGGCAACAGCCACCGCGAAAGCAACCGAAGCCAAGCCACGCTACGTCCTCGGCATCGAAGTCGCCCCCGTCCCCGAAGCCGTCCGCTCTCACCTGAAACTCGATCACGGCCTCCTCGTCACCAACGTCGCCCCCGAGAAACCAGCTGCAGAAGCAGGCATCAAACCCAACGATATTCTCGTCAACGTCATCACGCTGGCCGACCAGCCAGCCGTCGAACTCAAAGCCAGCCAGGATCTCGCCGAACAAGTCACCAAATCAGGCGAAGCCGGCACCACATTGATTCTCAAGATCATTAAAGACGGCGAAGAAGAAAAAGTCACTCTCACCCCAACCAAGGAAGACCGCCCCTCTTTCCGCGTCTTCATGAACTCCACCACAACCGGACCCAATGGCGTCACAGTCACCGGAGTACCTCACCCCTCCATGATCAATGAAGAGATGGCCCGAGCCATCAAGGAGCGTGCGATGGCGCATGATGCCGCAGCGGCAGCCCACGGCCACGCCTTCCAGGCTATCCCCTCCTTCCCCGCTCCCGCTCAATACGGCTTCACACTCCCACAAGGCATCAAATCCTTTGAAGAGAAAAACGCAGAACTCCAGGCCACCCTCGACAAACTCCAGGCCCAGCAAGCCGAACTGATCAAGAAACTCGACGAACTCACCAAGAAACTCGAATCCAAATAGTTTGCACTTCGCTCGCAAGAACAGCGTTCTATAGGATTCGCCAACACGGTCGTCAGTCAGGTCCATTCCCCGACCTCGACTCACGACCGTGTTTTTCTGCGCAGTGATCGACATCACTTCCCATTCACAAATCAACATGCAACAATCCCGTGATATCTAACCATTTGGCCACACAGGGAAAAACTGCATGCCCCGATTCCTCCGCACGTTCGCTCCTCTCCTCATCCTCGCCTGTACCGTGCTCATTGCCACCGCACAGCCACCAAAGGCGACCACCTCCAAGGAACCCGCCCTCGGAACCTACCACTGGCCCAACGGCACTGCAGGCGTCGACCAGTTCGCCACTTGGCTCAACCGAGATACTGTTTGGGCCCTCGACTTCGTCGGCACCGAATCCTGGGACAGCATCGGCTGGCCCGTCTGGTGGCTCGAAAACTGGTCCAAATGGGTTCACGCCAAACCAAACCGACGCCTGATCCTCTCCATCCCGATCCTCCCCGGTCCGCTCGATTACTCCGGCCCAACCGACGGCCAGAAAGGACGAGGCGTCACCGTCTCCCTCGAGCAGGGAGCTAAAGGAGAATACAACCAGCACTTCAAGGACCTCGCCGAAAACCTCGTCCGCTACAAAATGACGAGTACCATCATTCGCCCAGCCTGGGAGTTCAACGGCAACTGGTACACCTGGCAGGCCAAAGGCAAAACCAAAGCCTTCATCGAATACTGGCAGCAGATCGTCAAAACGATGCGCGCCGTCCCCGGCTGCGAGAAACTCGAGTTCTGCTGGAACCCGACCTCAGGCTATCAGCAGTTCCCCGCCGACGAAGCCTGGCCCGGCGATGACTACGTCGATTACGTCGGCGTCGATGTCTACGACGAAACCTGGCTCGAAGGCACCTACCCCTGGCCCGCGAATTCCACCCCCGAAGAAATTGAAAAACGTCGCCAGAAAGCCTGGGACGGCTTCATCATGAACGACCACCGCGGCCTGACCTTTTACACCCAGTTCGCCAAAGACCACCACAAACCACTCGCCATCCCCGAATGGGGCGTCTGCGAATCCAAACACAACCACGGCGGCCTCGACAACGCTTACTTCATCAAGAAGATGCACGAGTTCATCATGAACCCCGACAACAACGTCGCCTTCCACTGCTACTTCGATGTCAACACCCCCAGCATCAACCACCAACTCTCCCCGGGCCCTGCCAAATCCGACCAACCCGAAGGCACTCGCCACCCCAACAGTTCCAAACTCTTCCGAGAACTGTTTTCAAAGTAAATGGGGCCACTCTTTTTTTTGAGAAGCGAAGATGCCGCGTCTTCAAGGGCGGACGAGCGATTGTGTTGTCGCTTCATCTCGACAACACAATCATGACTCGTGCCGAAAAAGCTGTCTCGTCTTGCCATATCAACGCCTGCTGATTTCACGCTTTCATCGAATCAATTTCGAACTCTTGCTGTCACATGAAAACATTTCTTTTATGATACTGGCACGCGCCTGTCCCGCGCACTACTGTCGCGACTTCGCGAATCTGCACGTCATTTCTCCATGGTCTGAATATGAATTCTGCCCGTCTGCTCGAACGCTTTCTTCGCTATGTCAAAATCGAAACAACCGCTGACGAACTGTCTGGCACGTCTCCCAGCTCTCCCGGACAGCTGAACCTCTCCAAGGTTCTTTACAACGAGCTACTCGAACTCGGCGTCAAGAACGCCACCCTCTCTCCCCAAGGCGTCGTGTTTGCCACCGTCCCACCGACTGTTGCCTACCACACCCCAACCATCGCGTTCTTTGCTCACGTCGACACTTCTCCCGAATACTCCGCCCACAACGTCAATCCGATCGTGCACACCAACTACGACGGTTCCGACATCGTCCTCCCCGGCGACCCCTCCAAAGTCCTGAAAGTCTCCGAGCAGCCCGCCCTCAAGGACAACATCGGCCATTCCGTCATCACGACCGACGGCACAACCCTCCTTGGCGCTGATGACAAATCCGGTATCGCAGCCATCATGACGGCTGTCGAACACCTGCTCGAGAACCCCGAGATCCCGCGCGGCCCAATTCAAATCTGCTTCACCGTCGACGAAGAAATCGGCCATGGCACCGACGCGATCGACATGTCCAAGTTCAAAGACACCGCCTGCGGCTACACGCTCGACAGCGAAGGCGCCTGCCGCATCGATTCCGAAACCTTTTCTGCTGACCTCGCCATCGTAACCGTCCACGGCGTCAACACCCACCCCTCCGTCGGCAAAGGCATCCTTACAAACGCCACGAAAATTCTCTCCGAGTTCCTGACCCTGCTGCCACCCGAAATGTCTCCCGAACAGACTGCCGACCGGATTGGCTTCATCCATCCCTACAGCATCACCGGCAGCGTCGCAGAGTCATCCTGCCGCATCATTCTCCGCGACTTCGAAACGACTCGCCTGACTGAATACGCCGAGCTTCTCGAAAAAATCGGGGAAGCCTTGATGGAGAAACACCCGACTTGCCGCATTGAGGTCAAAACTCAAAAGCAATACCGCAACATGCGAGACGGCCTCGTCAAAGAACCCCGCGCCATCGCGAACGCCATCAAAGCCGTCGAGGCCCTTGACCGGGAACCTATCATGAGTGTGATCCGCGGCGGTACGGATGGCTCCCTCCTCACCGAACTCGGCCTCCCGACCCCCAACCTCTCAAGCGGCCAACATAACCCCCACTCCCCTCTCGAATGGACCTCCCTGGAAGAAATGGAACTCGCCGCCAAAACCATCGTCGAACTCGCCAAACTCTGGTCCCACGAAGAATAGGCGAGCGGGTGGGAGCAAGGAGGCCTCTGCCCGACAAGGGCAGAGAAAAGTCCGACGCGGTAGTCTTCTCACGAAAATAAACCCCCTGTCCCTTGTGCATCTGCTGCCATACCACCCCGAATACGCCAAATACTAAAGGCTGAAGTCCCGACTCCTCCTTCATCCTTCCGAATTCATCCTTCCCATGCTCACCCTCACCAACCTTACCCACCGCTTCTCTCCCACCCCGCCCCCCGTCCTCCAAAACGTCTCCATC
>SXGT01377676.1_pt1 | contig 12250 bp, 6 predicted proteins | sample 3176221 | NCBI WGS metagenome assembly SXGT01 (sample SAMN11356862, study PRJNA531348) | freshwater metagenome | isolation source: freshwater sample F1-120 | place: China: Fuxian Lake, Yuxi | collected 2017-12-25
CGCGGCGTTCCTGGTCTGGCATCCAACGAAATACGCGCAAATGCTCGCCGAAAAACTGCGAAACCACGAAGCTCAAGCGTGGCTGATCAACACCGGCTGGAGCGGCGGCGGCTACGGCACCGGCTCGCGCATCGCGCTGGCCTACACGCGGGCCATCATCGATGCCATCCACGAGGGCGTGCTGACCCACTGTCCCACAACGCAAGATCCCTACTTCGGCCTGGCCGTGCCCGAGCGCGTGCCGCGCGTGCCTGAAGGAATTCTGCGTCCGCACGAAGCCTGGACCGACCACGCCGCCTACAGCCGCTCGGCGAAAAAGCTGGCCGCGCTATTCCATGAAAACTTCCAGCAGTACGCCGACGCGGCAAGCCAGGAAGTGGTGGCGGCGGGACCGCGGGCGGAATCTGGGAGTCGAACGGCCCAAGTGGGAGTGTAGCAACAACTCGCGCATCCGGCGGAGAATGCGATCAAACACGGATTCTCCTCAATCGGAGTTCAAACCGAGCCAATAATCACGGAAAGCTCGTAGGCGCGGCAGCGATTCGCGGTCTTTCTGCCGATTGGTTGCCGCCTTACTGGCGATGATGTCATCCGGATGGCAGACCGGGAAGCCTTCCACCTCGACGTGTCGCCGCCACGCATCGGAAAACGTTTCGATGCCGTCGGGGGCAAAGATTAGATCCAAATCGAATGGCCCGTTCTTGAGCTGAACGAAATCCTTTCCACGAATGATCTCGTCCGCTTGAGCAGCGGTCAAAGTAAATCCCAATTCTCGCAGCGCGGCGACGGTGACCGTACCGTTCTCAGTGGACTGCTCGATAAAGATATCGGCATCCTGAGTCGTATCGGGAAAACCGAGCAGCAGCGCCCCCGACTTGCCGATAAACAAATACCGAACGCTGTGCCGCGCAAAGGCATCGCGAACTTCTTCGGCTTGTCGGTATTCAAACGCGGCCATATCCAAGCCAACTCGGTAAGTTTTCTTCACACCACTTGCGATACTCGGCGGTGCTGTCCCACGATCGGTAGGTTGCGTCGTCCAGCACCGGTTTGTAGGTCTTTACGAAGCCATACTTGAAACGAGTTTCCAATGGCCGCCGGCCGGCGGCTGCAAATTCTTCGAGCCATTCCTTGGGGATTGGCGAATTGTCGGTGGTTTTCATGCTCCTAGTTTACTCTCGTGAACACGCGACGCCAACGTAGACATGCTAAGTAGACATACTCAACAGAATCTGGATGCGTTATGATGAGTCCTAGTTTGGGAAGTGGGGCGCCCGATCGGTTTTTCGTCCCGCCGTCCCATCGTTCCATCCTCCCACCTTCCACAAACTGCCCATGGCACGGTTGCGAATTCACGCGGGAACGAGCTCCACCACGCATGAACTTGCGGAGGTCGAGACGGTCACCATTGGCCGGGGGCCGCCCAATAACATTGCGCTGGCGGACCTGGCGGCCTCCTCGCGGCATTCGCAGTTGGTCAAGGACTCGCTCGGCTGGCGTCTCGAGGATCGCGGCAGCCGCAATGGCACGTTCGTCAATGGCGAACAGATTACTTCCGCCCATTTGCGGCACGGCGATCAGATTCAAATCGGCGCGACCGAAATCGTCTTCGAAGATCTCTCGGGCACCGTCGACTCCGCCAAACCGAGCTCCGTGAGCCATGCCAGCTCGTTCCTGCAGTCGCTGGTTGTGGACGACCAGGAAAGAAAGACGCCCAGCGAATATGGCAGCAGCCTTTTGCACTCGCTGGTAATCGATGATGAGGACGAGGACGAAAAAGATGCTTCGCACTTCGAGTTCCTGCGCGTTGATGGCAGGCGGCAGCAACGCTCAACCGACACGCTGCTGCTCAAGCCCGATCCGGCAACAGGGATGCTGCCCGAGCTGGGCAAGGGCGCCGCACTCGCGCCGCGCTCGAAGGGGGAGAGTCTGGCCGAGGTCAAGCTGCGGCTGATTCAGCGGGTGAGCGAGAAGCTGGTGCGGATCTTCGATCCCAAACAGCTCTTGGACGAGATCATGTCGATCGTCATCGAGCAGGCCAAGGCTGATCGCGGCATCTTGTGCCTGCTGGACGAGAAACGCCAACCGGTGCCGATCGCCATGCGCGGCCTGGGGGAAGACGAACAAGTGCGGTTCAGCCGTAATGTCTTGCAGCGGTTGCTTGACGAACGCGCGGGTGTGGTCATCGGCCAAACGGGTTCCACACCGGCGGGCAGCGCCGAACGAATGTTGCGTTCTTTGGCCGAGATGCGCGTCTATTCCACGATGTGCGTGCCACTGTGGACAGGCGACAACATCATCGGCATCCTTTCGCTCGATTCGACCACGCCCGGAAAATTCTTCACGCAGGAAGATTTAGAGCTGCTGCTGGCGGTGGCCCATCAGGCGGCGATCGGCATCGAGCGCGGGCGGCTGAGCCAAATGGTCGACACCGAACGGCAGGCAAGGGCCTATCTGAGCAAGTATCTGGACAATCGCATCGTGCAGCACATTGCCGATCACAAAACCGGCGGCGATCCGCTGGCGCCGGCCGAGCGCGTGGTGACGGTGCTGTTTTCCGACATCGTCTCGTTCACCAAGATGAGCGAAGGCCTGCAGCCGGCCGAGTTGGCGAGCTTTGTGCGAGAGTATTTGACGGCGATGACCGAGATTATCTTCGCCCACGGCGGCACGATCGACAAATACATCGGCGACGCGGTGATGGCATTGTTCGGCGCGCCGGTGCCGAACGAAGACAGCCCGGCGGCGGCTGTCCGCGCGGCCCTGGAAATGCGCGAGCGGATGCGAGAGTTCACACTGCCGGGGGGCAAAGCGGGTGTGCTGCGAGCCCGGTTTGGAATCAACACGGGGCTGGTGGTGGTGGGCAACATTGGTTCGTCGCGGCGGATGGAGTACACGGCACTGGGCGACGCGGTGAACGTGGCTTCACGTTTGCAAACGTTCGCTCGGCCGAACGAAATTTGCATCGACGAAGTGACGCACGCCAAGACGAGCGGCACGTTCGTGGTCGAAGAGATCGGCACGATCGACGTCAAGAACCGCGCCCAAGGCGTGGCGGTCTACAAAGTATTACGCGCGAAATGAACGTCGCCGACGTCGAAAAGCCGCCAACCCCGCGACGCTCATCAAAGCCAGCAGCGCGGAGGATGGTTCCGGTACGATGGTGAGCGGGCCAAACTGGCCGATGTTCTGCTGATTGGGGTCGATCAGCAGCTCCACGATCAGCGACCCAGCGCCACCGACAGGGCGCGGCAAGCCTGGTCCAAAATCGGTTGGTAAAAGCAGAGCCTCGATGATCGGATCGAAGGGGTGGGCAAGGCCGTCTGGATAGCCCATCGTAAGGTACATATCGGTCTGCACGTCGAATGGTGAATTGGTCTGGACTTGGAAGGGAACCACCACGTCGGCCTCGACGTTAAAGAAGTGGCGATTGACTCCGTCCATACTTACTGGAGGTTGGGCGGTGAAAACGTCGCGCGGCAGGCCGTTAACATCCACGAACGATTGATTGAAAGCAACGTTGTTCACCTCGTGGTCCACGATTGCCGATCCGTTGAGCAGGGGTGTTTTCGGCCCGCCCTGCGAGAAGCTGCTTTTCAGATCGACGAAGATGTCGAAGAAGCTTGGATTGGGGTTCCCCGGCAGAGAACCGATCGAATCGACGTACAACTGTTGGTGCGGATTGGGAATCAAGCTGTCGGAAAGCGCGTCAAACGGTTCCGGCATGCTGGGGAGCAGCGGATTGGTGTCTTGTGGGCGCTCGTCGAGACCGAGAATCGCAGGCGAGGTGGCACGGCTGATTCGCAGCAACATTTGTACGGGCTGCACAACAGCGCTATTTACTTGCAGCGTGGTGCCGCTGGCGTAGGAATACCAGGTGCCGGTCTTGGTGTCGTTGCCTGCTTCGACAAACGTCTTACCGCTGGCGGTCTTGGTGAGGACCCCGCCGACGATCTTGGCGGTGGCCCAGGATTGGGCGTGCGAATTTAACGAGGTGGAATTGGCATCGGAGCGCGAACTCGACGACGCGCTTGTGGGATTGCCTGCGCTGTGCGAGTCGCTGTCGGTCAGTGGCGCCGGCCCCGTTGCCTTCGAGGCATAGGTGGATCCGGACGTGCTAACCGCCCAAGCGGAAGAACTAGTGCAAAGCCACACACTAGCGGCTGCAACTGTCGCGAGGAACGTGCGCCATCGGCCTCGGCGGCCGTGGATGAAACTTGTAGAAGCATGCGTCGTCATGGGCGAACCTCTTGTGGGAAAAAAAGTGAGACTAGCACCCCCATTACAGCACAACACCTACGAAGTCTGCGGACCTGACCCGACAGGTCAAAGGGGGAAAAGCTACATTGGCGTTTCCTCGTAGGTCAGGCCGTTGAGCCTGACGAAAAAGCGATCAGCGAAAATTATGCATTAGTCAACTCGAGTCGGACCGGAAAGCCTGACCTGCGCGAATCACGAAAAAATGAGCGCTGCTGTGTTCCAACAGCCGCTCGCTCAGGTTACGCTAACAATAGTCAATCTTCAAACAAGCTTGATATTAATCCCGCCACGGGACGAAAGCAAGCAAATTTTTGTTGGATTTCCGCCTTTAGGCGCTAATTGTCATTCCGCCGGCGAAAGCCGGAACTCCAACCGCCGGCTTAAGCCGGGACTCCAACGCCGTGGTTGAAAACGCGCCAGATCGCGATTTGATCTCCGCTTACAAGGCGGGTGACGAACAGGCTGCCTCCGCGCTTTTCGAGCGCTACCATGCCCGGCTGATCGGCCTTGTTCGGCGTCAAACCGGCTGGCGGCTCAAAGAAGTCGAAGAATCGACCGACATGGCCCAGTCGGTGCTGGGAAGCCTGTTCGCCCAGATGCGGCAGAACCGGATCGAGATCGGCCCCAACGATAGCTTGTGGCCCCTGATTGTCACGATCACCCTGAATAAGGTTCGAAACCGGGGGAAATTCTGGCAGCGCGAGCGGCGAGATCCCAGCCGCGAGGTGCCAATTTCCGATGCCGCCGATCCCCTTGAAAAGGAACCTTCGCCCGAGGACGCCGCCATTGCCCAGGACCTCATCGAGCGCCTTTTGGCTCCGTTTTCCGAACGCCGACGGAAAATTGTCGAGTTAATCCTGGCCGGCGAGCCGGTCGGCCAGATTGCCGCCCAGATGGGCACCACCGAGCGGACGATTTACAACACACGCCAGGCGGCCGCCAAGATCCTGGAACAGGCCCTGGCGGCGGACTAGTATTTGGCCGCGGGTACCCTTTGGGTACCCGCGGTCAAATTTTTCGGATCCCCCCTTCCGATTCCTCCCCGCCGCGCTGCTCTACTAAATGGGGAGAGGGAGTCGGTTTCGCGAATTTGTCATCACTCTCCCATCATCTTTCTCGCGAAATCGACTCCCGCCCCTTTCGCGGGCTCCCGAATGACTCGTTGCGGCCGGTTTCGTGACGGAGAATAATCGAAGTTGCTTCTCTGTCGGCTTTTCTCTTCGCCTTGGTGCACTCTATATGGTCCGTCGTCAGCCAGTTCGACGCACCCCCTTGCTGCAAGGCGAAATGCTTGAGCCGCGTCAGATGCTCTCGGCCGACGATACGTTGGCCGGCGCGACTCCTGTCCCGTTCACGTACGGTACCGAGACCACCCAGTCCGACACCGTCGATCCGGTGGGCGATGTCGACTTGTATTCATTGCAATTGGCGGCCGGCGACCGGCTGGTGGCCGATATCGAAGCCCAATCGACGGGCAGCTCGCTCGACACTCTCTTGCGGCTCTTCGACAGCACGGGCAACGAGTTGTCATTCAACGACGACGATGGCACGGGCAGCCTCGATTCACTCATCGAGTTCACCGTTCCCGCCGACGGCACGTACTACGTGGGCGTTTCCGATTTCGGCAATTTTTTTTATGACCCGAACGTGGAGGGCAGCGGTGGCGGCTCTTCGACCGGCGTGTATGATCTGAAGCTGCTCGTCTCGCCTCCGTTGAGCGACGACACCATCGCCGGCGCGACTCCGACGAACCTGGCGTCCGGAGTAGAAGCAACCACCAGCGCCGACATCGATCCGCTCGGCGATGTGGATCTGTACGCGGTGTCGATGGCCGCCGGCGACACGCTGGATGCGCGCATCGAAGCTCAAGCCAACGGCAGCCCGCTCGACAGCTTCCTGCGTGTATTCGACATCGCTGGGAACGAACTAACCTCGAACGACGACAATGCGGGGCTCGACTCGGCGCTGTCGTTCACCGCGACTGAAGCGGGAACGTTTTTCGTCGGCGTCTCCGACGCCGGCAATTTCTTCTACGACCCGAACGTGGAAGCGAGCGGTGGCGGCTCTTCCACCGGCGCGTACGATCTCAAGCTGCTGCTTACACAGGCACCTCTGCCGCCGGACGGTAACGACACATTGGTCAACGCCACGGTGACGCCGTTCATTCGCGGCGTTGAGGCGTTTCAGGGCGGCGCGATTGCCGATGCGCTTGACGTCGATCTGTACCGCTTGACGCTGGCGGTTGGCGACACGCTCTCGCTTGACGTCGATGCCCAGATATTTGGCTTTCCGCTCGACGCGGCACTGCGGCTGTTCGACGCCACGGGCGCGGAGTTAGCCAGTAACGACGACAGCGACGGCCTCGATCCGGCACTATTGTTCAACGTGACGACGGCGGGCGTTTACTTCGTGGGCGTCTCGGGCGCTCCGAACGTTGGCTACGATCCGCAAACCGAAGCCAGCGGCGTGGCGGGTTCCATTGGCGAATACACATTGAAGATCCTCGTTAAGGGCCCGCCGCCGGTTACCGACGAAGTCGAAGCCAACAACGACGTCGACTCGTCGAACACCATCGCACCGAACACGACAATCGGCGGCAGCATCGGCGTCGCCGGCGATCGAGACGTGTTTGCGATTACGCTCACCGAACCCGGTCGGCTAACCGCAACCTCAGAAACGACCGTCACCGGCGGCGGCGACACGCGACTCACGCTCCTTGGCCCGAACGGACAGCCACTAGTCACCAGCGACGACGCGGCCGTAGGTAACGTCAACCCGCTCATCGAGCAACATCTGCCGGCCGGCACGTATTATCTGAGCGTATCGGGAGTCGGGGCCGCCACGGGCAATTACTTTCTGTTCACGGATTTCATCGCCGCCACGCCGCCGTTTGCCGAAATCGCCACGCCAGGATTTCCAGCCGCAATCATTTCGGCGTTCATCAACGATCTGTCGGGACCGTTTGTTGCGGACCTCGTGGTTGTGAATCGCTTCTCAGGCGACATCAACGTTCTGCTCGGCTTGGGCGACGGCACCTACGCGCCGGCGATTAGCACTGCGGTGGGTCCGGGCCTGGCCGCCGTCGCGTCTGGGTACTTCAATCAAGACAATTTCACCGATCTGGCGGTCACCAATCCGTCGAGTGGCGAAGTCTTCATTCTGTTGGGCAATGGCGACGGCAGTTTTAACGCACAAGCGACGATCTTGGTGGGATCTGAGCCGGTAGCACTTGTCGTCAGCGCGTTTAACAACGACAACGCGCTCGATCTGGCCGTGGTCAACGCTGGCTCGGGCACGGTCACCATTCTCACGGGCGATGGCAATGGAACGTTTTCTGTCTCCGGCGAGTTCGCCGTCGGCGACCGACCCGAAGCCATCACACACGCCGATTTGAATGGAGATAGCCGGCTAGATTTGCTGGTTGCCAATCGCGGCTCAGATGATGTGTCGATCCTGTTGGGCAACGCTGACGGAACTTTTGGGGATCAGGCGCGGTTTTCGGTCGGCGATGAACCAACCTCGCTGACCTTGGGTAACTTCGGCGGCGGCGCGGAACTTGACCTCGCAGTTGCCAACGCTCAGTCCGACGACGTGTCGCTGTTGATCGGCCTCGGCGGCGGAAATTTCAACGCTGAATCGCGGCTCGATGTCCGCTCCGCGCCGGTTGGCACCGCCGCGGGAGATTTTCGCAGCACGATCGCCACCAACGACTTCAACGGCGACGGCCAGCTCGATCTCGCGGTTGCCAACTCGGTCGATCCCACCGTCACCGTGGCCCTGGGTCTCGGCAACAGCGCATTCGCCAGCGGCAGGATCGTGGCGGTTACCGGACAACCTTTCGCGATCGCCCTCGAAGATTTGGACCTCGACGGCCGCCTGGATTTTGCCACCGCCAACGGCTTTGGCGACAGCGTCTCGGTACGTCTTGGCCTCGGCGACGGCACCTTCCAAGCCGCGCAGCGATTCGCAGTCAATAATTCCCCGCTCGACGTGGCCGTTGGCGACTTTGACAGCGACGGCCGACTCGATCTCGCCACCGCCACCTCCGGCTTTACTTCTTTGCTGATGGGCAATGGCGACGGCACAATGGGCGAGGCTTCGCGGCTGGCGGCAGGTGATGCGACCTCGATTGTTGTCGGCGATTTCAACGGCGACGGCCGGCTCGATATGGCCACCGCCAATGGTTTGGACGACAACATTTCTGTGTTGCTCGGTGGACTGGGGGACGGCGGCTTTGACACCATCGTAAATCCAGATCCTTCAACGGGAGATTTTCCCCTCGGCATCGCCACAACGGATCTCAATGGCGATGGTGTGCTGGATCTCGCCACAGCCAACTTCTCTTCGCGCGATATCTCGATTTTCTTCGGCCGCGGCGACGGGAAGTTCAATCCCGAAACGCGCCTCGCCGCCGGCAACTCGCCGTTCGCGATCCTCGCCGAAGACATCAACGCCGACGGACTGGCCGACCTTGTAGTAGCGAACTCCGGCGACAACGACCTTTCGGTGCGAATCAATCTCGGCGGCGGCGCGTTTGATGTCGATACGCGGTTGCCAGTCGGCAAGACGCCCCACAGAATTGCGATTGGAGATCTCAACGTCGACGGTCGCAAAGACCTGGTCGTTGCCAACTATGAAGATGACAGTGTTTCGGTACTGCTCGCACTTGCTGGCGGCGGCTTCGCTTCAGCAACCCAATACGCGGTGGGCCACCGTCCGCAAGCCGTGGTCGTGGCAGACTTGAACGGCGATTTGATCAATGACATCGGCTCGGCCAATGAAGTATCGAACGATGTTTCCGTGCTGCGGAACCTGGGCGATGGCAGTTTCGCTCCACAAGTGAGCTTCCCGGTCGGCGATTCGCCGACAGCAATCGTTAGTGGCGACTTCAACGGAGATGGCCGCGCCGATCTCGCCGTCGCCAACGTCGTAAGCAAAGACGTGACGATGCTGCTCGGCCGCGGCGATGGCTCGTTCGTTTCGCCGGACAAGTTTGCTTCGACGGCGTTCGGCGCGACGCCGCTGTTTGCCGATCTCAATCGCGATCTGATCACCGACTCGGTGGTAGTCAACCAATCAGGAAACATCATCGTGCGGCTGGGCCGCGCCGATGTCGCCGGCACGTTCGACCCGCCGCGAACAATCAACGCCGCCGCGCCCGCGCGGGCCATCTCTCTGGTGAAGGTCGGCAATGAGACGTTAATCGCGGCAATCGATCGGGCCGCCGACGGCGTCAAACTCTATGCACTCGCCGCCAACGGCACGCCGACCGTGCGAGCGAACCTGGCTACCTTTTCGCAACCGGTTCGCATCGCCGCGGCCGACATGAACGGCGACCTGCGAGAAGACCTCGTTGTCGCTCACGCGGGGGGCAATGGCCTGGGACTCTTCCTGGCCAATTCTGCCGGCAACTTCGTTTTGCAGCCGGCGATTGACTCCGCCGCCGATCCGTCGGACGTGAAGCTCATCGACGTGAACGGCGATAGCCGCCGCGATATTATTGTGGCGGACCAGGTTGCTGGCGCGGTCAATTTAATTATGAACTCGGTCGGCGGCTTTCTGCCCGGCACCGACTTTCGCGCCGCGACCGGACAGGCGGGCTTTGAACAAGCGGGGGCGGGCGCTCCGACGCTGCTTTCTCGCGACGGCATCGCCAGCTTGCTGACCGCCGACTTCAACGAAGACGGCACGCCCGACCTGGTGGCCGTCGAGCGCGGCGCGAATGCGGTCTCGGTGCTCTTCGGCAAAGTTGGCGGCGGTTACACAAACCCGCGGCCGATACTCGTCGGCAGCAGCCCCGTCGCGGCGCAAGCGGCCGACTTCGACGGCGACCAGAACCTCGATCTGGCGATCCTCAATCAGGGAAGTCGAACAATTGACATCCTCAAAGGCGATGGTCACGGCAATTTTACAAAGCTCCGCGAGGTGCCCGCCGGCAACCAGCCGACCGGCCTCACGGTCCGCAATGTGGATGCCGACGTCGCCGTCGACCTGGTGATCGGCAACCATTTCGGCGACGTGTTGACCCTCTTCGGCAACGGCGATGGCACGTTCCAGCCTTTCACGCGTGCCGGCCGCAACGTGGCGATTGGCGTCGGCGATCTCGATGGCGACGGCCAGGATGACTGGGTAGTGACCAACGAAACTCGCGACCGTGTGGCCGTGGCTGTCAATGATGGCAACCCTGCCCTCGTGCAGGATGGAACCGGCGGTGTGGTCGCTCCGGGCGCGGTCAAGATGGCCGATCTCAATGGCGACAACCGGCTCGATATGATCGTGGCCAACGGCGGCGCCAACAACGTGCAGGTGTTTCTCGGCCAGGGGGGTGGCCAGTTCGCGGCCGCGCAATCATTCCACGCCGGAACCGATCCGGCGGGCATCACCGTCGCCGACGTCAACGGAGACCGGCGCCTCGACGTGATCGTGAGCAACTTCGGCTCGAACGATGTCTCCGTGCTGCTCAATACGGGTGATGCGTCGCTGCTGCGGCCCGGCGTGCGGCTGGATGTCGGCCAGGGACCCACGGCGACTGAAGTGGTCCTGAAGACGGATGGCTCGATCGATGGCCTGCTCGTGACCAATTCGCTCTCGAACGAAGTCCGCATGCTCGATGCCTTGGGCGGCGGCTTCTTTGACGACCAGGCCCCCACAGTCTTCGCCACCGGCAACTTGCCGCAATCGACGATGGTCGGCAATTTCGACCGCCGGCCTGGAATCGACTTCGTCACCATCAACACGTTTTCCAACAGCGTGACGATGTACTCGGGCTTCAATACCGCCCTTTCCACCCGGACCGACTTTGCTTCCGGCGGTTCGCGGCCCGTTTCCGCCGTGGCGCGCGACTTCAATCTCGACGGCGCGCTCGACCTGGTAATCGCCAACAACGGCAACGGCGCGATTTCGATCCTGCTCGGCGGCGACGCGGGACTCATCCAATCCGACATCTTCTTCAGCCCCGACGTCCAACACCCCACGGCCGTCGCGCTGGCCGAAGGCAACGAGCTGCGGCTGCTGGTGGCCGACGAGGGGGACGAGCTCGTGAGCGTATTCGGCCGTCAGACGTTGCCCGTGCCGACCAATCTGAACGTGATCGCCATCATTCGTTCCACGGCCGAGTCGCTCAGCAGTTCGCTGTTCGGCTCGGCCACCGGCGGCTTGCAGGGGTTGCTCGCCAGCTTTACGGCGTTTGTTATCTCGCTGGTGGGGGAATCGGGTGATTCAGAGCGCGGCTCAGGCGGCGAAGTGCTGACAACCGCCGACCTGGAAGCCTGGCTCAAAACACTTTCGACGACGATTTCGGCCGGCGAGCGACTGATCGAGTCCGCCTTGGAAACACTCAGCAAGCCCTTTGGCGACAAGCTACCCAACGACGGAATCGGCGCGGTGGAAAGCCTGTTCAACGCCGTTCTTCCGGCAACCTCGCTGAGAGCCATTGGTGAACTACTGAACGTCATCCTGAACCCGAACGCCAAGGGTCCTCCGCAGGCCGCGATCGACAAGTCGCTCGAAGAGTTGGGCGCCGACACACAGATTGAAGACGCCGTTGAAGCCGTCACAGCCGACACACAGTTGGGCAGCGAGCCGCCGACAGCCGTCGAAGCTGCCAAAATTGCCGCCACTCCCAGGAAGAATGACGCCAGCGCTCGCGACGCCGTCTTCGCCCGCCTCGACAAGAATTCAAGCGCGCTTGAGAAAAAGGTCGCCGCGGTTGTCGCCGAGGAATCAACCAGCGAGTCGTTACAAACCGCTCACCACTGGTGTGCTTACGTCGCCGCCGCCACATTGACAGCCGCCGCGTGCGGGTACACCGCTTCGCAGCTTGCTCGCCGATATCACATTTTCCGGAGAGATCATCATGTCCGACACAACTAAGCACGCTCTGCCAGAGCAATGGTCCGCGGTTGCCGATTGCGTGGATGCCTACGAGATCGAGCACGGCGGCTGTTTTCCCGATCTGAGGCGTTACGCCCAGCGCGCGGCAGCGCCCGAG
>SXGT01610555.1_pt1 | contig 12249 bp, 9 predicted proteins | sample 3176221 | NCBI WGS metagenome assembly SXGT01 (sample SAMN11356862, study PRJNA531348) | freshwater metagenome | isolation source: freshwater sample F1-120 | place: China: Fuxian Lake, Yuxi | collected 2017-12-25
ACCGCCACACCTGCGGCCTGCGGGCCGATGGCACCGTGGCCTGCTGGTGCCAGAACGACATCGGGCAGGCGACGCCGCCGGCCGGGGCCTTCCAGGAGGTCAGCGGTGGCGGCTACCACACCTGCGGCCTACGGGCCGACGCCACCGTGGCCTGCTGGGGCTGGAACGCCTATGGGCAAGCGAGCCCGCCGGCCGGGGCCTTTCAGCAGGTCAGCGCCGGGGACTCCCACACCTGCGGCCTACGGGCCGACGCCACCGTGGCCTGCTGGGGCTGGAACGCCTCTGGGCAAGCGAGCCCGCCGGGCGGGGCCTTTCAGCAGGTCAGCGCCGGGGCCTCCCACACCTGCGGCCTGCGGGCCGACGGCGCCGTGACCTCCTGGGGGGCGCAAGGGCGCTAGCTCTGGGGATGCCGGGGAGCCACGGCTGCGGCTAGGGCTCCCGCCCCGAGGCGTGCCATCATCAGGGGACAGCGGGCCTCACGTCGTCACGTCAGCCCCCATCCCCTGGCCTAGCGCCTCGCATGTACCCCGCACACGGGCCAGGTGAGGCCGAGAGCCTGCGGGGTCACGAGACGCGCGTCGAGGAGAGCAGGGAGGTCGACACCGGCGTCAATCGCGTCTACTGACCGCGCGCTTGCCCCCAGAGGCCGCGCGCCCCAGGGTCTCACGCCGCGCGGCCCTGCACACGCTGGGCAAGGCCGTCAGTATCGTGCTTCCACTGATTACCTCAATGGTGCTTCCCACCACTAGCGTCGCCGCCTCCTGCCTGGGATTGGGGCAACCCTGTACAACAGGTGCACAGTGCGGCGCGGGATTCTGCCCGGCGGGAACCTGTCTCTAAAGACTGTCCTTCTTGCCTTATGGCGCTGCCTTCAGCAGATGGCTGGTGGCAGTGCCCTCACACGAGATGTCCATGGCGTAAGTCCTGCACCAGTGCCTTGCCCATCCTGTGACTGGTGAGGTCTGTATGAAACAGACATCTAGCGCTGTACCTCCGCCGGTCCACGCTCCTGTTGCACCTGCTCCCGGATGCGGCGCACCTCCACGGTCAGCCTGTCCACCTCCGCCTCGCGTAGCCAGTCCAGAGAGGTGCGCGCCACGCCATCGGCGGCCTCGGCCTCGCCCAGCCTGTGCAGCAGGGTCCACAAGGCATGCGCCGCCACCGTGCTGTCCGGGTGCAGCACGCCCAGCAGGCGCTGGCGTGCTGCGACCACCTGAGTCACCAGCGGGCGGGCCGCCGCCAGGTGGTTCTGGGCCCGCAGCACCTCGGCCAGCGTATACAGGCTGTTCAGCGTGCGCGCATGCTCCTCGCCTAGCGTCTGGCGCAGGGTAGGCAAGGCTTCTGCCAACAACGCCCGCGCTGCCGCCAGCTCGCCTTGGGCCCGCAGCACCTCGGCCAGGTTATGCATGGCAATCAGCGTCGACAGATGCTGTGCCCCCTGCCCCTGGCGCCCGGCCGCCCGCACCTGCTCCAGCATCTGCCGGGCCCGCCCCAACTCCCCCTGCGCCAGCAGGCTTTGTTTGGCCAGGTTGTTCATGCTGATCAGCGTCTCGTCATGCTCCGGGCCATGCACACGCTGGTGCGTGGCCAGGAGCTGTTCCTGCAATTGGCGGGCTGCGGCGACGTCTCCCTGATTGAACAGGGCTTGCGCCAGGGCATTCATGGTGCCCAAGGTGTCGGCGTGGTCGGCGCCTAGGCGGCGTGTCTGTAGAGCCAGCACACGCTGATACAAGGGGATGGCCTCGGCATAACGTCCCTGGCGGCGCGACAAAGAGGCCAGGTGGTCAAGGCTCGTCACCGTATTGGGATGGTCGGGCCCCGATTTATACAGCGTTTGATGGCCTGTCAACACAGGTACCCGTAGGGATTGATGAGGGCCTGAAGCATGCCAGCAGCGTCCACTGCGATGAACTCATTAGTATCCCCAAGACGGCCCTCAGAGCCTCTATTGGGACGCTGTCCTCCGCCAAGATGGTGGCACTTAATCGCGCCCTCGCTGTTGCCGTTGGCCTCGAGGGGTGAGGCGTCTGGATGACCGCCTGCCCCTCGCGGCGCGGTGATGGTCGGGACATCATCCGGACCGAGCCCACCGCTCGGGCAGCCCTGCCCCTTAGCGCGCGTGCGGCAATTCTGGGAAATCGAGCCAGACGTAGTCCATGCGGGCATTGGTACTGCGCACATTGGGGGTGGGAGTCCAGCCTTTGACAAAATTCCAGCGCACGTGATGCAACTCAAACCAGTGCAGCACCAGATACGCCGCGTCATTCATGGCCAGGCGATCCATCTCCCAGATCACCTTCTGGCGCTCGTTGGGATCGACCATGAACTTCTGCTGCTCAAAGAGCTTGTCCAGCTCTGGCAGCGAGCGGCGTTGATACCACCGGCCGCCTTTGGTTACAAACAACTGGCCAAAAGAATCAATCGGATCGTCAAAATCCACCGCCGCGCCCAGCAGAGAGAGTTGATAGTTCCCCGACACCTCATTGCCCCGGTGCTGCGCCACCAGCATGGGTTCGAGTTCGAGGTTGATGTTGATCTTTTTCAGGAGTTGCTGCACCACTTGCGCATTTTCACAGGAGAATTTGATATTCGCGGAGCACTGCATCTTGATTTTGCCCCAGTCGATCTTGCCCTTCTCCTTCTCATAAGCCGCCAGCAGCTCTTTGGCATGGGCCAGGCGTTTGGGCATGTCCGCGCCATAGCCCACCAGCTGTTGCCGCATCTCCTTGGGCATGGCCCACGGTCCCAGGGGATACGTGCCTGTGCCGATGGCCCCGGACTGGTTCCCCAACTCGCTAATGGCCTCGCGACGGATGGCTTCACTGAACGCCTGGCGCACCCGCAGGTCGTCAAAGGGCGGTTTTTCGGTCTGCATCGAAAAGTGCGCCACAATCAGGCTCGGCGTCCCGGCATGGATGAGGTTGGGATTCTGCTGGGCGGTGGATGTGGCCAGATCACGATCCAGGTTCGGATGCGCAAACGAGTCCGTCCAATACACCCGTTTGCTCAACAGGGCCGCAATGATGGCCTGTGGGTCGGTGATGATATGGATCTCAATCTCATCCAGATAGGGCAGCCCTTTGACAAAGTAGTTCGGGTTGCGCTCATATTTCCACAACGTGGTGGTCGGCGCTTCCTTGAGCTTGAAGGGGCCGGTGCCCATGACGGTGGTTTTTAAGGCATTGACCGGGTCTTTCTCCAGGATATGCTTCGGGAAGATGACATTCCAGCCATTGGCAAACAGGGGCAAGAGCAGCGCCGACGGCCCTTTGCCATGCACCACGACCGTATGCGCATCAGGCACCTCGACGCGCGCAATCAGCGCCTGAAACACCGGCCCGCGTGGGCTGACCATGCCCTGCGGTGGCTGCATGATACGTGCGATGGTGTACTGCACATCGGCAGAGGTAAAGGGCGTGCCATCGTGCCACTGCACGTCTTGCCGCAGGCGGAAGGTCACGGTTTTGCCGCCCTCGCCGACTTCCCAGGAGGCGGCGAGTTCGGGGATGAGGTCGAGGGCCGTCGGATCGTAGGGGCTGGTGCGGATCAGGCAATTGTACGCGGGTGCGGTCGCGGCATAGACGCCGCCAAAGGAGGTCTGATGCATATCGGCAGTGGGGACTTCCTCGTTCCCAACGCTAATGAACTTGCCGCCGTAGCGCGGGGTTTCCCCATGCGCCGTAGCCAGAGCGAGGGCGCCCTGCCGTGCCAGGTCAATATCGGACGTGACGGCCTGCTGGGCCAGAGCCAGCCAGGGCATCCAGACCATCATGAGCACACTCGCACCCCATGTTGATGGGCATAACCAGGACTGCACCATGCTACACCTCCATTGTCATGCCTGCCCGTGACGGCAAGCGGGCCTGTATTTCCTGGGTATTCTGAGACCTTTTAGATACCATAGCAGGCCCCTCTGGAGGTTGTCAATAGAGACACCAGGAGAGTCTAGTGCCTTAACCGAGCTGTGTTGCCAGGTGCTGCCCCCTGGGAGCGCCGGGCTCCAGCCCGGCTCCGGAAGCCACGCTGGCGCGTGGCGCTCCCAGGAGACTTCTCACGTGAGCTCGGTTGAGGCCCTAGAGCCGGCATGGCCGTGCCAGAAGCCGGTGGAGTGTCCCGCGACCCTGCCTATCCTGGACGTTGCTTGGGCCATCGAAACGTCGCGTTCTGCCCGATGCCTTTGCACTGGCAGCACACGGGATCTCGCAGCCATCCGTCGTCCTAGATGTCCATTGCATACATACACTGCCAGTTGTACCCCTGCGCGGGCAAGGCCCGCTCCTACAGGGATCCCTCCGGCGCACAGATCTTCTGTAGGAGCGGGCCTTGCCCGCGGGGCACCCCGCTTGGCACAGGACTTACGAAATGGACATCTAGCTTTCTCCAAGCCCTCAGAGCCATGCGACGTTGGTACTCCCTCATAGAGACTAATTATTATCCCTGCCACGTTCGAGATTGGCTCGGGACACTTCGTCCATGCGAGCCACCGTGACGCTGCCGTCCTCTGCCGTCCAGATCCACAGCACCTGGCGTTCCACAATGCACACCGACAGCCGTTGCGCGTTGACCAGCACCGTGCGTCCGGTCAGCGGACCCCACTCCCCCGTGTCATGCCCCCGCACGATGGCCAACAGAGGGAGATCGGCGCGGTCGAGTACGGCATGGGCTTGCACACTTAGCCAGGTTTCACGTGACATGTGCGGCTCTCCTCTCTGGGCTTGACTCAGGCCGTGGGCGGGCCTACACTCGCCCTGCGCCCGAGGAAACACGCGGGCACGCCTCAACGTACCCTGGTTGTCCAGGCCTTGTAAAGGAGAGCGTTATGGCACGGATTAAGCACATTGCCCTGTCCACCGACGATCCCGTCAAGACGGCGGATTTTTATAAAAACGTTTTTGGTCTGACGGAGCTGCGTCGCAGCCCGTCGGACACCGGCGCCGATGGTGTCTGGCTCAGTGATGGCTATATTTACTTCGCGATTCTGCGCTACGGGTGTGAAGATACCCCCAACCTCGGCGAGGGGCCATCCACGGTCAAAGGCATCCACCACATCGGCTTTTATGTCGATGACCTGGAGGAATCCTGCGCCACCATCGAAGAGGCCAGCGCCACGGTGTGTCCGGGGAGCAGCAAGGCCAACCGCAAATACAAAGGCCCTGATGGGGTCATGATTGACCTGCGGGCGCGCGGATGGGACGAGCAGATTCGCGCTCGTATGCCACTTTATCAGTTGACGCCAGCGCCGGTTGAATCCCGTCACGAGTGACACTCTGCTGGGGCGCAAGCCCCAGCAGCTTCTCGGGTCTCAACCCGAGCGACTTGCCCTGTGTCCGAGGGACTACCTGCAACGCAGGTCGCAGGATACTTTGAGGGATATGCCCAGTGGATAGCGTTTGGTACGCTACAACCAGGCCGCATCGCACCGCCAATCCCTATGGTACGGATGTTCACGCTTCCCACCACATCGCGGGGAGCATTGCATCCGCATGTGCACCGATAGGTGCGGCGATGTTGCGACCGTGCGCCACAGACGGGACACGTCTGGGACGTGTAGCGCTCGTCGACCTCAAGGCAGGCAGCGAGCTTGTAGTTGAGCAGGGAGATGATCTTGCGGTTACAGGCAGAAGCGACGGTCTGTGCTTGGACTCTTCGCATCTTTTGCGCGGCATCGTTAAACGGTGCGCCGACGTAGGCTGTCGCGTTCGGGAATACCTCAGCCACCTTGCGCGTCGCTTTATGGCACAGGTCACGTATCTTGTTTTTCGTAGCCCTCAGCATCTGGTACTTGGCCCGTTGCAACCGCCTATGCCGACGCGAGCCCTGGGTGGTGTGCGCTTGCTTGGCTCTGATCTCTGCCAGACGTTTGTTGCGCAGTTGCATGGTCGCTTTGATTGCACGCCCACTCAGCAAGAGTGCTTGGTCTCCGTCGGTCGCAGCAATGAGCGTATTCACGCCCAGGTCGATGCCGATGGTTGCCCCACCCGTGCGCGCTTCCTCAAGCATAGCGCAGACCAGTTCAATACAGCCATAGCTCAGCCGGACTTCCATCAAACGCCCTGGCAGCGCGACGCCTTTTGGAAGACGCACGTGCAGTGTGCCAGCCTTCCCACAGGGCAGGGAAAGCGTATGCGCGCGCAACTTTGCGCCCTGGTTCGTGAAAATCACCTGACGATAACGTGGCTTCTTATGGGGATAGTCGTAGGGCTCCCCATGCTTGCGCAATGTTTCAGCCGAGGCAATAGCCTCGCAGAAATCACCAACGATTTGCTGTGCCGATTGCGAGTGCAAACACGGAAACTGGCGCTTAATCTCCCGTTGCAGGTCGGCCTTCGACGGCCACAGGCCACCTGGTTGCCGAGCGTCCGCATGCCGTTCGACAAGCCAGGACCACAAGCGTCCCGCTTCCAGGCGCGCCTCAGTAAATGTCTTCCATTGCTGGCCAGATTGTGGCAACCAGTCTATTTTTATCGTGCGATAACTCATAGGCTTATTGTAGCACATTGGCCAGAAAAAGCTCTGGCTCAAGCCAAGCAAAACGTTTCATCCACTGCCGTTCAAACGGCGTGGCTTCCACGGGCTAAAGCCCAGAAAAAGCTGTAACACGACCAGGCCGTGGCTCCTGGGGCCATCTTCGGGGGCCATGTGCTGCTTTGCCTGGTGTGAGCCATCTTTCCAAGCCCACCCTCCACGCGAGGATATTGCTATGCCTGACACCGCCTTAGCGTTCCAGACCATCACCGACCTCGCACCGCGGCTGCGCACCCGCCAGCTCTCTCCCGTCGAAGTCACCGAGGCCATGCTGGCTCGCATCGCGCAGCTCGACAGTCGGTGGCACAGCTATGCCACCGTCATGGCCGAGCCCGCCAGGGTTGCGGCACGGGTGGCAGAGCAGGAGATGAGTGCCGGCCAGTACCGCGGGCCGCTGCACGGCGTACCCGTGGCGGTCAAAGACCTGTGTTATACCCAGGGCGTGCGCACGATGGGCGGCACCAAGGCCCTGGCGCAACACGTTCCAACGTTTGATGCCACGGTGGTGCGGAGGTTAGAAGCGGCTGGCGCTATTCTTCTGGGCAAACTCAATCTCACCGAAGGCGCCATGGCAGGGTATCATCCAGATTTTGCCATCCCGCTTAATCCCTGGAATCCCACACGCTGGGCCGGGGGATCCTCGAGTGGGTCCGGTGTGGCCACGGCCACGGGCCTGTGTTTCGGCAGCCTGGGGAGCGACACCGGCGGCTCGATTCGTTTCCCAGCGGCCGCCTGCGGTGTGGTGGGGCTCAAACCTACCTGGGGGCGCGTCAGCCGCTATGGGGTGCTGGCGCTGGCGGAATCGCTCGATCATGTCGGGCCGATGACACGCAGTGTGGCCGATGCCGGGCTTATGTTGCAGGCCCTGGCGGGGTATGATGTGCACGATCCAACGTCGCTGTCTGAGCCAGTGCCCGACTACCTGGCCGATCTGGCCACTGGGGTGCGCGGCGTGCGTATTGGCGTTGATGTGTCCTACGTCACCCGCGAGGTCGATCCCACCCTGGCCGACGCTGTGCTGGCGGGCGTCCGCCTGTTGGAGGAGCTGGGTGCGCAGATTGTCGAGGTCACCCTCCCAGATCTGGCGCCGTACCTGGAAGCCTGGCCCATACTGTGCACAGCGGAAGCGGTCGCGGCTCATGCAGCGACGTATCCGGCCCGGCGGGCGGAGTATGGGCCGTGGTTTCGCGACTGGTTGGACCATGGAGCCCGCGTCTCGGGCGCCATGTATGCGCAGGCCAATACTCTTCGCGCCGCCTGCAACGGGCTGTTGCGGCAGGTGTGGGCCGGCATCGATGTGCTGGCCTGCCCGTCTATGCCTACGCCAGCCTTTCCCGTCAGCGCCGCCGGCTTGTATGGTCCTATGGGGCCTCAGGGGTTTGACATGGCGCGCTTACGCTTCACCGCGCCCTATAATTTTAACGGCACACCCACGCTGTCCGTGCCGTGCGGTCTGAGCCACGATGGGCTACCGTTGAGTCTACAATTCGTCGGTAAACCGCTGGGGGAAGCCATGCTGTGTCGTGTTGGCCACGCTTACGAACAGGCCACCACCTGGCACACCCTGCGGCCCCCCCTGTAAGGAGGAGCCTGCGGCAGCGCCGCGAGGCCGCTACTCCTCGCGCCCTGGCAGCACCTTGGCCAGGAGAGGCAGCGCCGCGCTCAGCAGGTTGTGGTCCACGCCTGGCAGTTCGTGATACGTCACCAGCGTCGGAAACTCCTGCCCCAGCACCCGCCCCATGGTCACTGGGACCACTTCATCATCTGCCCCATGGAGCAGCGTGATCAGCGGCGATGGGTGGTGCTGCGCCAGCAACGCGAGCGCCTGCCGGTTATCGTAGCGTTCGCGCAGCAAGAGCGTCAGGGGCCACACGACAACACTGGCGGCAATATCGTACATACTGGTAAAAGGGGCCAGGAGCACCACATGCTGCGTCACGTGGCGTGTGGCGAATTCCAATGCCACGGCAGCGCCAAGCGAATGCCCCATAACATACAGCGAGCCTTCGACGATCGGGCGTAGGCTAGGGAGGTATTGCTGTAAAGCGATGAGCGCATCGTCAGAAGATGTCCTGATCGCGCCCCGCGAACTCCGCCCGCTACAGTGCCCATAGCCGGGATAATCAACGAACAGCCATCCCGCCCGCGGCGCAGCCGAAGGGCGGAGGTGCCGCAACCATTCCAGCCCCAGTGAACCATTCCCCGCAAACAGCACCCAGAGTACTTTGGGCGTCTTGCCATCGTGCGGTGGGAGATAAAACGCCACTTGCTTGCCCTGCTCCGTCCTGTAGGCGAGTTCCACTAAACGCGGCGGCAGCATAGTCAACATGGCCGGATCATAGGGGCGGGGATGGTACAGCAATGCCCCTTGCCACAACCACACGGCCACGCTAAACATCACGACGAGCACCGCGCCGGTCCCCACAAGAAATTTGGCGAAATACATGCGAGAGGTTCCTTTATGCGACGGCGACGAGATGGCTCAGCCCAACAGCATCGCGTTCGAGTCGCAGGCGGTGCTCGTGAAATTGGCCCAGGGTGGGACGATGGCCAATGCTAATGAGACTCGTCTCCGGTAGGCGTGTGCGTATCAGGGTGTACAGATGCGCCTCACTGGCCTCATCGAGGGAGGCAGTGGCTTCATCCAGAAACAGCCACTGGGGCCGCTGTAACAACGCGCGGGCAAAGGCGACGCGCTGCTGTTCACCGCCCGACAGGATCTGGCCCCAATGCTGCGCTTCGTCGAGGCGCTGTACCATGTGTGCCAGGCCACAATCGTGCAACGTCTGTTGTAACACACTGGTGTCAAAGGCCTCAGCCGCCGCTGGATAGGTCAGTTGTTCACGGAGCGTGCCAATGGTGAGATAGGGCTTCTGTGGCAAAAACAACACCTGGGAGCCTACCGGTTGGGTAATGGTGCCCTGTCCGAACGGCCAGATCCCTGCCATGGCCCGAAACAAGGTGCTTTTCCCAGAACCCGAGGGGCCGGTGACCAGTGTTGCGGAGCGTGGCGCAAAGCTCAGCGCCGTGGAGGCTAGTAACGGGCGCCCATCAGGCAAGTTTAACGTCAGGTCGTCGATGCTCACATGCTCCTGGGCGGCGTTGGTCACGATGATGCCTGCCTGCTGCTGCATGGCGTGACTGGCCTCAACGGTGGCCTGCTGAAACGTGGTCAGGCGGTCCACGGTGGCTTTCCAGGATGCCAGCTCTACATAGGCATTGACGAACCACGACAGAGCGTCTTGCACTTGGTTAAAAGCCGACGCCGTTTGCATCAAGCCGCCGAGCTGAATGGTCTTGCTAAAATACTGCGGTGCGGCGACCACGAATGGGAAGATAATCGCCGCCTGATTGTAGCCGGCCCGAAACCACGTCAGCTTTTTCTGCCGCGTCATGATCTGCCGCCAGTTGCGCATGACCTCGAAGAAGCAGCGGGTCAAATGCCGGAGTTCCCCCGCTTCACCGTGATACAACGCCACGCCTTCCATATTTTCCCGCACCCGCACCAGGGCAAAGCGCAGGTTGGCCTCAAATTTCTGCTGGCCAAAGTTGAGCTGGACCAGCGGTCGACCAATGGCATGCGTCAGCCAGGTTCCCAGCACGGCATACAACAGCGCGAACCACACCATATACCCTGGGATATTGAACATATAGCCGCTGAGGCTGACATGGAAAGCCCCGGACAGGCCCCAGAGGATTGCCACAAAGGACAGCAGCGTCACCACCGCAGAGAGCAGGCCCAGCGTCAGACTGAGCGTTTTGTCGCAGAACAGCGCCAAATCTTCGGCAATACGCTGATCGGGGTTATCGGTGTCCTGTGCCGTGAGTTGCATGCGGTAGTAGGTTCGGGCCCCGATCCACGCGTGCAAAAAGTGCTCGGTGAGCCAGCGCCGCCAGCGAATCTGCAACAGCTGGTTGAGATACAGCTCGTACACCGCCACGATAATGTAGCTGGCGGCTAACCACGTAAAGCGGAGTAACTGGGTGTAAAAACCCTCTTGGTCGAGGTTTTGCAGGGTATTGTAGAACGCATTGTTCCACTGATTGATCAGGACCGACACAAAGACCAGTCCCAGCTTCAGACCCACGACCGCGGCTAACAGTCCGCGCGCAGTCCAGCGCTCGTCGGAAAACCAGTAGGGCCGGGTCAAGGTCCAGAGATCCGTCAAAAATTGCCGCGTCGTCTTGTGCATGCAGGGCTCCAGAGCAGGGTGTGTCGCTTCCCGTTCATTATAGCGCGGATTGCGTCTCGTCCGGTTTTTTGCTGTAATGTGGCCTCCCCCTGCATCGCATGTAGACATCCACGATCAGGACACCAGATACCAACCAAGGAGAGAGACCCATGCGTCACGCCCCCAGACCCACGTATACCCTGCTGGCGGTGCATGCGCATCCAGATGATGAGTCGAGCGGCACCGGCGGCTTGTTACGGCTGACTGCCGAACAGGGACATACGACCGTGCTCGTCACCTGCACCAACGGCGATCTGGGGGATGTGAAAGACCCCCGTCTACGCCTCAAACCCCGCGAACATGCCGCCGACCGCCAGCGCCTCGCCGAGGTGCGTCATGCCGAGTTACACCGCGCGGCAGCGATTCTCGGCGTGACCCATCTTTATGCGCTGGGCTATCACGACTCCGGCATGGACGGCTGGGACACCAATAACGCGCCCGAGGCCTTTGCCCAGGCTGACGTCGAGGGCGTGGCCGCCCACCTGGCGCAGCTCCTACGCCAGCATCGCCCGGATGTCGTCGTGACCTATGATGAGCAGGGCGGCTACGGCCATCCCGACCACATTATGACCCATCGCGTGACCATGGCGGCCATTGCGCTGGCCGCCGATGCTGAGCGGGTGCTGGACGCTGGTCCGCCCTGGCAGGTGCGCAAAGTCTATTACACGGCCTGGGCCCGCTCGGAGGCCCTGCGCACGCTCAAACTCTTGCATCGCTTTGGCCGCAAGACTAGTCTACGCGACCCCGACTTCGATCCACAACAGCTCGGCTGCCCGGATGAGCTGATTACCACCCGGGTGAACGTGCGCTCGGTGCTGCGCCAGAAATGGCGCGCCCTGTTCACGCATCGCAGCCAGATGCGCCAGGGCGATTTCTTCTGGTGGTTCGTGCGTCTGGCCGGGCCGTGGCTGTACCGCTACGAGTCGTTTCGTTGTGTAGTGAGCCCCGCGCCTCTCCACACGCCAGAATCCGATATCTTTGCCGGGCTGTAAACCGGAGGCCTCATAGCAGGCTGGCGTCTGGTCCATACCCTACGGCGCGGGGCCGGTGGTCTGTGCGGCGAGTGCCAGACGAGGGCTCACCTTGTCAGGGGCGGGTAGGGATGCTAGTATCACGCCATACAGCAGTGTCAAAGCCTACCCAGGTCGGGAGCGACCGACCGGTCGCCCCCGACGATGCGGATGGGTCTTTCGATGGCCTACGGGGAGAGGCTCTGAGGCAGAATGTCGCAGCGCAGGGCGCTGTATGAGGAAGGACGACGATGCCACTCATCTTCCCCGGTATGGACCCGTATCTCGAACATCCCCAACTATGGCCAGACGTGCACGCTAGCTTATTAGTGTATCTGCGTGAGTATCTCAGTCCCTTGCTCCTGCCGCGCTACGTAGTGGCCCTTGAAACGCGCGTCTTCGTGGAAGGGCCCGATCTGGAGCATCTGATCGTGCCGGATGCCGCCATCCACCACACACGCCCAGAGCCCCCAGCAGGAGCT
>SXGT01695052.1_pt1 | contig 12246 bp, 13 predicted proteins | sample 3176221 | NCBI WGS metagenome assembly SXGT01 (sample SAMN11356862, study PRJNA531348) | freshwater metagenome | isolation source: freshwater sample F1-120 | place: China: Fuxian Lake, Yuxi | collected 2017-12-25
CGGCGTCAGCCCCCCGGTTTCTAGCGGCGATCGTGCCCACCGGGGGGCTGACGCCGCCCCGCTCGCCAGTTCGTTCACAGGTTCTCGGGCGAGTGAGGCTACTTCTGATTGACGGGACGCAGCTCGGCAATCATGTCGCGTGTGGCGGCGGCGACCGCCTCTTCCCAGCGATCTGGGCCGAACTGGCTACGGTATGGTTCGCGTGTGTGCGCGAAGTTGATCGCTCGCGAACTGTTAATGAGCGCGCCCATCCCGTCCGCTCGGAACCCGGCTTGCACGTCCGCCGCGCTGCCTCCCTGAGCCCCATAGCCCGGCACCAGCAGCGGCACATGCGGCATCACTTCACGCAATTCGGCCAGTTCCTGAGGATACGTCGCCCCAACCACCGCCCCGACACAGCCGAAGTCGTCACCCGCGACACCCGCTCGGCAGAGCGTTGAGAGCGACAATTCTTCGACGATCCGAGCCACATGCCGATAGACCGGGGTGCCGTCGGTTACACGATCCTGCAACGTGCCGGCTCCGGGGTTGCTGGTGCGGACAAGGACATACAAGCCAGCCCCTCGCTCGGCCGCGACTTTTACGAACGGTCCCAGCGTGTCGCGGCCGAGGTACGGATTCACGGTCAACGCATCCGCGGCCCACGCCGCCGCGTTCGGATCGGCGCCAGCCAAATAGCCGCGAGCATACGCCTCCGCCGTCGAGCCGATGTCTCCGCGCTTCGCATCACAGATCACGATCAAGCCTGCTCGCCGAGCGTGTCGCATCACATTCGCCAGCGCGACACAGCCGTCTGGGCCAAGCTCCTCAAAGAACGCCGCCTGCGGCTTCACCGCCGGGACGAGCGGGGCGACGACGTCGATGATCCCGCAACAGAATTCTTCGAACGCAGTCGCTTGAATTGCTCGCTCAGACGCTGCTCGCAATCGAGCGGCAGCGATTACGTTCGGCGGAAGCTGATCGAATCGCGGGTCGAGACCTACCAGAGCAGCGGTCCCCGTGCGTCGCACGGCCGCGTGCAGTCGTTCAATGTAGTGTGTCATAGTCGCGGGAGTGTAAAGGGGCCGGGAGTCTTTTTCAGGCCGCCGCCCTCCCTTGACCTTCCGAATCAGCCGCAAGGTGCTCGCCGGGGTTATTTCGTGGGCCGCAAATAGCACGACGCGCAAGCGAGTGGTACGCACCGAAACCACTCGCTTGCGCGTCGGATTTGTGTGGAGCCATGAATAGTTCAGGCTAGCGCCGAGCAGCTATTCATCGAAATGCGGACTAGTCGCGTTTGACCGTCGACGAGGTGCCGCGATTGTTCTTGGCGGAAGCAACGGAGGGATTGTCAGACGCATTGAGTTCCTTCACACGAGCAACTGCTGTCGTGTGAATGTTTTGAGCGCGAGTCAAAGTCTCCGCCGAGAAGTACGGCGTCGCGGGTCGGCCGACATGCGGAATCGACTTCGCGGCGAGTTCCTGCCAGCTCATCTTGTTTGCGATGTGCCATGTCGCCGCCTGACCGGCCTGTGGGTCGAGCTGTCCACTGGCAACCATTTTCAAGGTCTCTTCGAGAATCGGGTCATCGCTGAACTCTTCGACTTTAGCGATGCGATAAGTCGAGCGAATCGTCGGTTCGGGTTTGCCATGTTCGAGGCAGACCGAGCGATAGGCGACTCGAACAATGCGGTCAGCCGGAACAGAAAAGAATCCACCTCCACCGCCGCCACCCTGCTGCCCTCCACCACCGAATCCGCCGCCGCCACCCTGTTGTCCGCCACCGAAACCACCACCTTGTTGTTGTTGTCCGCCTCCTTGTTGGCCACCGCCGCCAAAACCACCTCCCTGCTGACCGCCACCAAAACCACCCCCTTGTTGACCGCCGAATTGCTTCAGCACTTGCTTACCGATGAATGCCGCCGGGAAATCCACATTGAGCGGCTTGTCCCCTTTGTTCTCGATGAGCATGTTGCCGCCCATCGCGTCATTCGGAATCATCTTCACGTCGAGAATGCCCTGCTCAATTCCCGCGAACACGTCGATGTGTTCCAGTGAGGCATCCACCTTCACCGCCGGGCCGACTTTCTTCTTGGTATCCTTCTTCGAGTCCGCCGACATTCCGGTAGCCACGAGGCTCACCGTCAGCGCACCAACCAACAACGAGGGGCTCCAACGAGAAAACATGCGAGAGTTCCTTTGCGAAAAGCGAGTGGGCCGACAACGGGAAGGCACAGCAACGGCGTATTCAAAATTTATCGCCGCTGAACGGGCAGAATTCAACAGAATCTTCACCGAACCGGCCACTTTCGCCGCTACTCGACCGCTCCATCCGCCGATCCCGCAAGGCTTCTGAGAAGCCCTAACGACCATTCATCACATGCGGCGCATAGTGGCCTTGTCGATCATGATTTCTGCGACGGTTTGTCGTCCTCAGGAGGCACCGCGAAGGTTGGAAGATTCTCGGTCACTGCGGGACGTGCCACTCTGGTCCGGCGAGACATTCGCCACAACAACCCCAGCATCAGCAAACCTACCCCAGCCGTCAGCCCGAACATCATTCCGCTGGAAAGGATGCCTGCACGTTTCGGCGGCGGAGTCCATTCCAATCGCTGAGCCAGAATCAATGGCGCGAAGCGCGGCTCGCCCGTCCGATCCTCATAGCCGTACCGTTTGAAGAAGTAACCGGTCGCCGACACGAAATCGACCAGGATGTCACTGCCCGTCGTCATCCCTCGCGGCACTTCCGAACAAACCACGACCACGGGGTTCTGCTGCGCCCCGTCAACGTACAACCATGCCTCATGAAGTTGCTGCAACCCGTGCGGATTCTCGCCAGCCGAATACGACACCAACCGCCGGATGTGTCCCCGAAACGTGACCAGCCGGCCGTGATACGCCTTCGGATTCCGATGCACGTCCACAAACGTGGGGAACTCGGCATTCGGTTCACGAAAGTAGAATCGGAAGTTGGGATCACGTTTGACGACGGCGAGCCGCTCTTGCTGCAAGGACTTCGCCGCTTCCTTGAGCTGCGCCAGGGGCAACTGCCGCGCGTGATTCAAAATCGCGAAGTATCCGGCGGCTTCCTCCGGGCGAATGTTGCGAGACAGTAGGCCCGTCTGCGGATGCTTCGCCGCTTCGAGCCAATGAGGATCAAGATCGGTGGTGAGAGGCAAGGTGGCCGGTTCGTTGCCGAGCGGTTGAGCGTTCGCTGAGTGGGGGATTGCAAAATGCAAAATGCAAAATGCAAATTGCAAAATGATCGCTGCTCCCCAATTTGCAATTTGCATGGCTTCCTCCTTCGCAACAACCGGCAGTCTGCCGAGCTTCAACAAAACAAATCGCCACGACTTGCTGAACTATGACGCCTACCATCCTGCCGGTCTGCCTCCCTTGCGCGGATCGCTGCCGGCGCGAAGACCGTCGGGCATTCGAGAGACCGCTTGAGTGACCGCGCTGGCGGAAAGTTGCTTCGACTTGTGGCCTAACACCGTCAACGGACCATGCAGTTCGCCGTGCAGTCGCGGTTCCAGATCAAGCACGTCAGGCAACCACTGATGATGCAAACGCGGTGCTTGCACGGCGGCAATCGGTGTCTGCTGGCGGTGAATCAGATTCAGCAGCAGTTGCGTCGTAGCGGTAATGATCCGTGGGCCTCCGGATGCTCCCAGTGCGAAGACCGCTTTGCCATCTTTCACCACGATCGTCGGTGTCATGCTGGAGAGCGGCTTCTTGCGTGGAGCGATCGCGTTTGCCGAACTCTGAATCAATCCAAACGCATTCGGTTGGCCGGGCACGGCAGCGAAGTCATCCATTTCATTGTTGAGCAGAACGCCGAACTTCGGATCGACAATCCAACTGCCGTACTCGGTGTTGATCGTTTCGGTACAGGCGACCGCGCTGCCGTGGTGATCGATGACCGAGAAGTGTGTCGTCCCCGCATCATTCACCGGCGCGAATCGCCCGTAGGTGTTCGTTGGCCGGGTCTGTTTGAGATCAATGCGCGACGCGAGTTCGCGAGCATGTTCGCGGCTGATCAACCTCGCCACGGGGACATCGACGAAGTCCGCATCGCCGAGGAATTCCGCTCGATCTGCGAAGGCGTGTTTGAATGCTTCCGTCAGACGATGTACCGCCTCTGGGCTGTCCGGCGCGAGTCGAGGAAAGGGCGTGACTCCCGCGCGAGCATCCAACTCTTCCAGGATTTGCAGCGTCGTGAGCATTGCGATTCCGCCGCTCGACACTGGGGGCATCGTCAGGATGTCGTAACCTTGATAGCTCAGCTTGAGCGGTTGACGTTGCACTGGTCCCATGTCGCAAAAGTCGGCGGGAGAAAAAACTCCACCGGCCTGCCGACTGGCAGCGAGCAGCGCCGCGGCCACCGGACCGGAATAAAAACCGGAGGCTCCACAAGCCGCGATTTGCTCTAGTGCAGGAAGCTGTGGCGATGTGACCTTGTCGCCGATTTTGATCTCCTGACCGCCGTGTAAATACGACTGATGAAACGTTGCGAACTTCGCGCGAAATTCCGGCGGCCATTTCGACCAGGTCTTCACCGCTGACTGCAACGTCTTGACGTATTGCGCATCCGCCGGCACTCCGTCACGAGCCATTCGTATCGCGGGGGCGATGACCTCGGCAATCGGTAGCCGACCGTAGCGTTCGATTGCGTAACACAATCCCGCGACGTGACCGGGGACCGCCGCGGCCAGAGGGCCGCGCACACTCGCCTGGGGCAGGTTTTCAACCTGCCCGTCCTTTGCTGGCAGGTTGGAAACCTGCCCCACGACGAACATCTCCGCCGTCGCCTTCAGCGGCGCACGCTCGCGATAGTCGAGCGTCACACAGCATTGCTCTTGCGCGTTCCAAATCACCATGAAGCCGCCGCCGCCGAGACCGGAACTCGCAGGTCGAAGAACGGACAGCGCGAATCCGACGGCCGCACCCGCATCGACGACGTTGCCACCCTTTTTGAGAATCTCGACTCCGGCCTCACTGGCGAGTGGATGATCCGCCGCGACCGCCGCACGCTGATAGACCGCGTCCTCTGATCGAGCTTCGTTCGCGAAAACGACTGAAACGAAGGCGAGGGCGGATAAGGCCAGGCACCATTCAACAACAAACGATTCAGGCGAGCGGGGCGGCGTCAGCCCCCAGGTGGGATTTGAGACACACCGGGGGGCTGACGCCGCCCCGCTCGCCTGAAATTGCGTGTTTCGGTGAATCTCTCCGACACTCAATCGTCTTGTCATCATGATGGCCTCTGTATTTCACCTTCGCACTTTCGCTCCGCTGTACGCCGACAACGCTCACTCTCATAATCCGCCCGGCCCGTGCGTGGCCAGTCTCAGGGAGGATGGAACGATGGCTCAGGGTGCGGACGAGGCGACGGAATTAGCAGCGTCTTTCGATGTGGTGACGCGCTGGTGCGAGTCCTATTTTGTATCCGCCAGCGGCAGCGGCACGCCGCTGGGACCGCAGTTCGTGCGAGTCCTCCGTGCCTTCGGCGAGATGGCCGCAGCCACCGCTAACACCGATGCGGCGAATCGAGCGTTGCGGCTGAGCATGCTCCGCGAAAAAACCGAGGCGTACCTGCAAGGTTTCATGCGCGGCGACCTCGCAGGAATTTCCTCGGCCGCGCTGCCAGAGCCGAGCCAACTCGTGCAAGCCGAAGCGATGGCTCATGTGCAAGAGCGTGGGGACACTCCCTGGAGACCTCAGTTATCCGAATGCGGCGCGGCGGGAACGGGCCGACGTATCGAAGGCTTTGCCGTGCGACTCAATCCTCCGGTCGAAGGTGTGTCGCTGAGCTACAAGGCTCACGTCGCGGTGAAGGGAGACTCCCGATGGATGGCTCAAGGGGAGTTCTGCGGCACTCGCGGAGAGAACCGCCGCATCGAAGCGATCTGGATTGAATTGGCCGAAGGAGCCGATCGCTTCGACGTTTATTACTCCGTACATCTGTGCCGCTTTGGCTGGACCGGCTGGTTCAAGAACGGCCAAATGTGCGGCACTCGCGGCGAGTACCGCCAAGTCGAGGCGATCAAAGTATTCTTGGCCGAAAAATCCAAGTAGCATGAGTGCTCGTAGTGACCCCATTCATGGGGTCGAGTCAACCGGCGTGGAAGCGCTCCATGAATCCCGATCCGATCACATCCATCTTTGGCGGCTGTGTGGCCTTGATGGGGTTGCTGCTGCAACTCCCTCATCGCGCCGCGTGGTTGCTCCATCAGACGGAGTTCGCCAACGACCCGCGTGAACTGAAGTTTTACGCCAGCCGCTATCGCCGCCGTCGACAGACTTCTGGACTGATTTCGTTGGTCGGTCTCATGATTACCTTGGCCGACCTGCCAATCGTTTGGAACCAGGCTGGCCCACTGCTCGCCACGATTCTTTGGGCCTCGATCGGCTGCATCTGCCTGTGGATCGCCCTGCTGGCGATCGGCGACTTGATGACCACGCGAGCTCACGTCCGAGTGTCAGTCGCTCGGCTGGCTGCTCATAAGGATCAACTCATGAACCAACTCGGACGCCTTCGGCCCGATGCCAAGGCGGACGAGAACCCGCTGAAAGGAAACTGACGTATGGGCATCTGGTTGATCGCCGCCGTGATGTTGGCAGACCCACAAGCCGACCTTCCGAAAGGCCGACTGGTCGTCATCGGTGGCGGAGAAACTCCGACCACGGTCGTGAACCGCACGCTGGAATTGTCCGGCGGCAAGTCGTCTAAGATTGCGGTTCTGCCAGCCGCCAATCCTGAGTACGGCCCCAGTTCGGTCGCCACCTGGAAACGAAACGGCGTGAACAACGTGGTGCTCGTCAATCCGCAGCAATCGGTCGCTGCTGTGAAAACGATTCGCGAGGCTGACTTGATCTGGCTTCCCGGCGGCCTTCAAGGAGTCTTCATGAACAACATCCGCGGCAGCGACATCGCCGAAACAATTCGGACACGTTATCGCGATGGGGCCATCGTCGGTGGCACCAGCGCCGGAGCGGCTGTCATGGGCAAGACCATGATCGGCGGTCCCTCGGACCTCAATAGCTTGAAAGCCGGCACGGCTCCCTATCTTCAGAACGGACTCGGCCTGTGGCCCGAAGCGATCGTCGATCAACACTTCCTGCAGAAGGGCCGTTTCAATCGGCTGGCTTTGGCCGTCATCGACTATCCCGACCTGCTGGGTGTCGGCATCGACGAAGAAACCGCCGTGATTGTTCGAGGCCGCAACTTTGAGGTCATCGGCGACAACAACGTCACCATCATCGACGGTCGCAAAGCCAGCCGCGAAAAGCTCAACAAAGGCGAACCCGCCGCCGCCCGCAACCTCAAAATCCACGTCCTGCGATCCGGAATGACGTTTCAATTCGATGAGTAACTCGCGCGAGACATCACCGATCTAATGCACATCATCAGTCGCACAAACTTCGTCAGTTCTGGAAACGGCACGCTGACGCGGAGTCATCGCTGCGGGCGTGGATCAAGCACGTCACCCATAGCCGTTGGAACAATTTCGCCGACATTCGAGCCAGTTATCCGAACGCCGACCAAGTGGGACGTTTGACGGTGTTCAACATCGGCGGAAACAAGTACCGACTCGTCGTTGCCATTCATCTGAACCGCCGTAAGGTTTTCGTGCGTCACATTCTGATGCACACTGAGTACGATTCGGGCGACTGGAAGAAGGACGCCTGACGGAGAGGAATCCAATATGCCCACCGCTACTCAAAAACCAAAAGCTCGAAAGCCTCGCGTTAAACGCCAAGAGCCAACGGAGTCCTATTGGAAGCTCTGCCGACGCTTTCCGCTCCGGCCGATCACCTGCGATACGGAACTCGATCTGGCAACGGCCATCATCGACGAATTGGTCGATCGCGGGTTCGATAACCTCGACATTGGCGAAGTGGATTACCTCGACGTCTTGAGCGAACTCTCGGAAGCCTACGAGGACAAGCAGCATCCACTTGAACCTGTGTCAGACGGCGAAATGTTGGAGTTTCTCTGTGATCAGCACCAAGTCACGCGAAGCGAAGTCGCCGAGGCAATCGGAATCACGACAACGATTCTCGCTGCGGTGACTCAAGGCAAAAGAGAATTTAGCCGCGAACAAATCCGTCGATTGTGCGAGTTCTTCCACACGACCCCCGAAGTCTTTGCCACTTAGTCATTGAGGAGCCACATCATTCCTTCTGACCTCGCATATCAAGTCTGCATGAACCACGCCTGCCGAGCGACCTATTCGGTCGGCGAGACGCTTGTCGATTGTTCCAAGTGCGGCCATCTACTCGACATCGCTTACGACTGGAGTCGCGTGCCAGTCCCCGGGTCGCTCAAGCAGTTTGAGTCGCGGTGGTCGAGTCGCCGGAATCCGCTCGACTTCAGCGGCGTGTGGCGGTTTCGTGAACTGCTGCCGTTCGCGAAGGACGAGCAGATCGTGACCATCGGCGAGGGCCAGACCATCCTGCAATCGTCCGCAGGAGTTGGAAAATACGCCGGCTTCCAAACCGGCAAACTGCTGTTGCAGTACGAGGGACTGAACCCATCGGGCAGCTTCAAAGACAACGGCATGACAGCCGCCTCGACTCACGCGCACATGGTCGGCGCGAAAGTCGCGGCGTGCGCCTCGACGGGAAACACTTCTGCGTCGTTGGCGATTTACTCCAGTACCACGCGATTGTTCGAGACCATCGTCTTCATCGGCAGCGGCAAGATCTCGTTCGGCAAGCTGTCGCAGGCGCTCGACTACGGAGCCAAGACGTTGCAGATTCAAGGGGATTTTGATGACGCGCTGCGGCAAGTCCGCGACGTCTGTGCGGCGCGCGGGATTTATCTGTGCAACAGCGTGAACCCGTTCCGGCTGGAAGGCCAGAAGTCGATCATGTTCCGAGTGCTCGAAGGTCTGAACTGGGAGGTTCCCGATTGGATCGTGGTCCCCGGAGGCAACCTCGGCAACTCGAGCGCGTTCGGCAAGGCATTCACCGAGCTGAAAGAGTTGGGCCTCATCAATCGCATTCCCCGTTTGGCGGTCATCAACGCGAGCGGCTCGAACACGCTGTATCAACTCTTCGAGCAACACAAGATCCGCTGGAACAGCGGCAAGTTCGACGAAGCGAAGATCAACGGCTTCTTCACCCAGATGGACAGCGACAACCGCCGAGCCTCGACGCTCGCGACCGCCATCGAGATTAACCGCCCGGTCAACCTGCTGAAGTGTCTAAGAGCACTCGAAGTCTGCGACGGCGTCGTGCGCGAAGTCTCTGACGAATTGGTCCTGGAAGCCAAAGCCCAAATCGGAGCCGGCGGCTTCGGCTGCGAACCCGCCAGCGCCGCCAGCGTCGCCGGAGCCAAACTGCTCCGCGAGCAAGGGGTGATTTCCCCCAGCGACCGAGTCGTCTGCATCCTCACCGGCCACCAACTCAAAGACCCAACCGCCACCGTCGCGTACCACTCTGTCGATCCCGCGCTTCTCTCCGCCGCCGCCACCGAAGACGACGCCTACGCCACCATGCTCCGCAAAGCCGGAGTCACCCAAACTCCCGCCGCCAACCGCCCCATCGTCGTCGAAAACAAGTTCGAGTCGATCATGCAGTTGTTGGATCGCCTCAGTTTGTAGTTCCGCCTTCAGGCGGTCGAAGCGATGGCCGTTTGAAGACGGAACGACGAACCGTGCTTGCCAGCAGATTTGTTGTTCTGATCTTGTCTCCGATGCCGACAATCGTTCGACAAGCCGGATTTCGAGTCATGGTTCACTCCAGCGATCATACTCCGGCACATGTGCATTGCTAAGGAACGGGGTCGCAATAACTTCCCGATGTTGAGGATTGGTTGGTGTGTTATAGACCGTTGGAACTGCAGTCGTCACGGAGGACGAGATGGTCGAGTATTCGGCGGATGTGGAACGGCACATGAAGTGGTTTTACCAGTCGCTTTCTGAGAAGGATCGGCGGCGGTATGCGGCGATTGAGGCGGAGAAGCTCGGCGATGGCGGGGTCGAGTATGTCTCGCGGTTGTTGGGCTGCGATCCTCAAACGATTCGGCAGGGACGCGAAGACTTCGAGGCTCCTGCGGATCCGGTTCCTGACCGGGTCCGAAAAAAAGGGGTGGCCCCGCAAGGCTGATCGAGAAGCTGCCGCAGCTCGAACAGAATCTGCTCGACGTGCTGCGCGAGCATACGGCGGGTGATCCGATGCGGCGGGAGGTTCGCTGGACGAATCTGTCGCTCAAAGAGATGAGCCGCCGGCTCGCCGAGATGGGGACTCCCGCGAGCAAACGGGTGCTACGACCGTTGCTCAAGACGCTGGGCTTCGTGAAGCGGAAGGCTCACAAAACGTTGGCGATGGGCGATCATCCCGATCGCGATGCGCAGTTCCCAAACATCGCGAAGCTCAAGCAAGAGTTCCTTGATGCGGGACTGCCGGTGCTGAGCATCGACACGAAAAAGAAGGAGTTTCTGGGCACGTTTTATCGCGACGGGCAACTCTATTCGCGCGATGAGGTTCGCGTTGACGACCACGACTTTCCCAGCTTCGCGGAGGGCAAGGTGATTCCGTATGGCATCTATGATCTCGCGGCCAACAAGGCTCATGTGACCATTGGCACCAGCCACGACACCAGCGAGTTCGCGTGCGAATGCCTCACACTGTGGTGGGAGCAACACGGTCGCGAGCGTTACCCAACCGCGACCAAACTGCTGTTGCTGTGCGATGGCGGCGGTAGCAACGCTTCCAACCGGCACGTCTTCAAAGAAGAACTGCAACGCTTGGCCGACCGACTGGGGATCGAGATTCGAGTGGCTCACTACCCGCCGTACTGCTCGAAGTACAACTCCATCGAGCACCGAGTCTTCCCGCATGTGACTCGCGCTTGCCAAGGCGTGGTCTTTGAATCCGTGGACCTCGTGAGCGACTTGATCTCGCGAACCCAAACGCAAACAGGATTGACAGTGACGACCTCCATCCTGGATCGCGTCTTCGAACTCGGACGCAAAGTTTCCGACAACTTCCTCGAAACCTGCCGCATCCTGCGAGACAACGTGCTCCCCAAATGGAACTACCGAGCACTCCCAACTCCGACCTCCTAGAACTTCGGGAAGTTATTGCGCTCCCGTTCCTAAGCACACAGGTCTGGCGGTAATTTGCCTTTCAGCCGATTGCGGAGTCGCGCAAATCGGAGTCGAATCAAACTCCGCGTCCACGGCCGGCCGCGCGCGTTGCGACAGATTGGCCCGGCTGGATTCTGCTGCATCAATCGGCGAGTCACCTCCAACGCGGTCGGGGTCAAGAACACGATGCGGGGCTTGCCGGTTTTATCACCGGTCTTCTGCTCGCTGGATGGGAAAACCCACATCTCGTTCTTCACGTCAACATGGCGAGCCTCGACCGAGCGAACTTCCTGCGGTCGAACGCCCGTCTCTTGGACCAGCACGATCAAGTCCCGAAACGCGGTATCGCTGGCCTCTTGAAAGATGAGTTGCCGTTGCTCCTCGGTGATTACGGTTTCTCCCCGCTTGCCCGCCGGCATCTTCAGCCGTTGCAGCGGAGAGTGTTCCAGGTGGCCTTGATCCACACCCCACTGGAATGCCCGCTTGATCGTCGCGATCGCGCGACGACGGCTGTTTGCTCCCCAAGTCGTTTGGCGATCGACCCAGCGGGTCACATGGAACGGCTTGACGTCGCAGGCCAGCAAATCCGCAGACAGCGTGGCTACGAAGCCGGTCAGATATCCGCACCGCCACTCGTAGGTGGTGACGCGGTTGTTGTGCAGAGACCACTCAGCAAACTCGGCCAGCAACACCACCGCAGAGATGCACGCCTTCGGCACGGTGACCTACTCGCTCTGAGACATCAGCTCATGCCATCTGCTCAGAGCTTAAGCCTTGTCGGCCGTGTGCAAGTTGTGCTGCTTGCCGCCAAGGGTGACGAAAAGAGTGTTCCGGCTGGGGCGGAACCAGGGCGCAGGATTGCCACGAGACATCATCGAACCTCCCGAAATGAAAACCGCTGGTAGGTACCAAGCTGGCTCGGAAGGTTCGCTTGTGAGGAGGCTCCCCTGGATGGTTACAGCCATCCAGGGGGCCGATTCAGTGACAACTTCTGTGACAGAGACTTACTAACTTGTCGTAAGTCTAATCGGGATGACAAGACGCCGTTAGAACTTTTTCTGGCTGGATTGAATGGCTGGAACCCAGGGTTGCGACGGCATTTTCCTTGAGAATATGGCGACCGATAAAAACAAAGCAGTATCCACCTACAACTACACGAAGTTTCCAG
>SXGT01719153.1_pt1 | contig 12246 bp, 6 predicted proteins | sample 3176221 | NCBI WGS metagenome assembly SXGT01 (sample SAMN11356862, study PRJNA531348) | freshwater metagenome | isolation source: freshwater sample F1-120 | place: China: Fuxian Lake, Yuxi | collected 2017-12-25
TGCCAGAGGCGAAATGAACTTCGACGGATTAATTTTTACCGATGCCATGGAAATGAAAGGCGTTACAAAATACTTTGAAAAAGGACAAGCTGAAGCTGAAGCGCTCGTTGCCGGAAATGACATTTTATTACTTCCTGAAGATGTTCAGGCCGCTATCACTCTAATTGAAAAATATCTGGCCGAGGGTACCCTCCCTTTAACTCAACTGGAGGCAAGTGTTAAAAGGGTTCTTTCTGCCAAATATAAGGTTGGGTTACACGAATTTAAACCCATTTCTTTAGAGGGTCTTTATAAAGATTTACATAAACCATCCGCTTTATCCAACCGGGCCCAACTGATCAAAGAGGCCATTACGCTGGTTCGAAATGAGAAGAATCTTTTACCCTTTAAAAAGTTGGACACCTTATCCTTGGCCAGCTTAAGTATTGGTGCTGAGAGCCTTACGCCATTTCAAAAAAGATTGTCTTCTTATGGCAAAATAGAAAATTTTCAAGTAGGCAAGGAAATTTCTGCTGAACAACAAAATAATTTGCTGGCTAAATTATCAGGTAGGGAATGTGTCATTGTGGGTTTACATGATATGAATGCATTTTCTGCTAAAAACTTTGGATTTACCTCCTCAGAATTAGCTTTTTTAAAGCGGTTGAACGAAAAAACAACCCTCGTTCTGGTTGTTTTTGGTTCCCCATACAGCTTGATTCATTTTGAAGAAATACCTGTTATAGTGAATGCTTATGAAGGTGATAGTTTAACCCAGGATCTTTCGGCACAGGCCCTCTTTGGTGTTTTTGGCCTTAAGGGGAAATTACCTGTATCGGTGACTAAAACTATTCTTTTTGGTGACGGAATCAACACAAAAGGAGGTATGAGAATGGGATATTCTTCCCCTGAGCTCCATAAAATGAGTCCCGATACGCTGGGAAACCTTAAAAGTATTCTTCAAAATGCTATTGAAGTTGGCGCTACTCCAGGCGGGGTGGTACTTGTTGCTAAAAATGGAGATATTATCTTCGTAGAAGCCTTTGGAAATCAGGATTATTCTGGTAATAAGTCCGTACAAACGGACGATATATACGATTTAGCCTCAATCACTAAAGTAGCCGCTACCACACTGGCCATCATGCGATTAGAGGAACAGGGAATAATCGAAACAGAAAAACCCCTGAGTGAATATTTACCTGCCTTGCTGGAAACCAATAAAAAAGATATCACCATTGCTGATATAATGGCACATAGGGCTGGCTTACAAAACTGGATCCCATTTTTCGAAAAAACACTTACTTCCAGAAAGCCACCTGTTTTAAATGAAAAATATTACCAAACTACCTCCTCACCGGAATTTTCCATTCCTGTAACTGAAAGTATTTATTTACGGACAGATTACAGAGATTCCGTTTTAAATGAAATATATACTTCAGCGCTCGACAAACCTAACAGATACCAATACAGTGATTTAGGCTTTTATTTGCTGGCTGAAATGGTGAAAATAAAAACGGGTCAACCTTTAGACGAATATGTGAGAGATCAGTTTTACATTCCCTTAGGATTATCCTCTACCGGGTTTAATCCATGGAAATGGGCCGATTTAGACAAGGTAGCACCCAGCGAAGTAGATAATTATTTTAGAGGTCAAAAACTACATGGATATGTTCATGACATGGGATCGGCTATGCTTGGAGGAGTTAGTGGTCATGCCGGATTATTTTCAAATGCGCACGATTTAGCCATACTCATGCAGGTTATTTTATACAAGGGAGAATATGGGGGTATCTCCTTTTTTAAGCCAGAAACCATTCAGAAATTTACCAGTCACCACCCTAAAAGTATCCGTCGGGGAATAGGTTGGGATATGCAACAGCCCAATACACCCACTACCCATATGTCGTCGAAGGCTTCTTATCAAACCTTTGGACATACGGGCTTTACGGGTCCGGTTGTCTGGAGTGACCCCAAAGAAAATTTAATTTTTGTTTTTTTAAGCAACCGGACATTTCCGACCATGCGTAATGGGTTATTAACCCGACTTTACACCAGAAGATTACTCCACGGAATGGTTTACAAATCGTTGGAGTTTCCACAAAACGATTTGGAAAATCCATCTCTACAAATATCTGCCTTAGGCAACTAATCACTTTTTAAAATGAAATTTTCACCTCATTTTTTTCTTTGCTTCCTTATTTATTTGGCTTCTTGCACGACAGAGACCACACCTGAAAAAGAAGTCTTTAAAGCCAGTTCAGCCGATTTTGAGAGTGAAATGACTACGGTTTCTCCCTCAACTGATTCCTCTGTATCCTTAAAATTATGGGCACCAGGGCCGTTACTCGCCAATGCGGTAGGAATCAGTATCGATGACCAGGGCAATGCCTATGTTTCTCAAACGTCGAGAAGAAAAAGTTCCTATCTGGATATCAGGGAACACTGGGACTGGATGACAGAAGATCTGGCGATGCAGGCGGCGGCCGATAAAGCCAGGTTTTATCTTAAAGTTCTCTCCCAAAAATTTTCTACAGAGAATGAATGGCTGGAAGATTTCAATGAGGATGGAAGTCATGATTATAAGGACCTGGTAGTTCAAAAAGAAACCGTAAGACGAATATGGGATAAAGACAAAGATGGGCAGGCCGATCACTCTCAGTCCTTTGCAGAAGGTTTTAATGATCTTTTAGGGGGTGTTGCTGGAGGTGTTTTAGCACACAATGGAAAAATATATGTTACAGCAAACCCCAGTTTATGGGAAGTTTCTGACGATAATAAAGACCTTAAAGGGGATAAAATAAAGTCTTTGGCCAAAGGTTTTGGCACACATATAGGCTTTGCAGGGCATGATATGTCAGGATTAACCGTTGGCGTTGATGGGAAATTATACTGGTCTATTGGCGACCATGGTTTAGATGTTACAGGGCCTGACGGAAAGCGATGGCATTATCCAAATGAAGGAGCCGTGATGCGGTGTAATCCCGATGGATCTGATTTTGAGGTATTTGCCCATGGGCTAAGAAATACCCACGAAATTGCTTTTGATGCTTTTGGAAATCTTATTAGCGTTGATAATGACGGTGATCATGCAGGTGAAAATGAACGATATGTACATATTTTAGAAGGTTCCGATTCTGGATGGAGAATTAATTGGCAATATGGAAAATATATTCAGCCAAATGAAAAATACAAAGTCTGGATGGATGAAAAATTGAATTTACCCCATTTCCCAGGTCAGGCTGCTTATATTCTTCCACCCATTGCTTTGGCTTATGATGGACCTGCGGGACTCAAATTCAATCCGGGAACTGCTTTAAGTGAAAAATGGGGAAATCATTTTTTTGCTACTTATTTTACAGGCTCCTCGGCGAATTCAAAAATTCAGGCCTTTACCTTAAAACCTAAGGGTTCTTCCTTTTCTCTGGAAAAAGAAGTGGACCTCGTCGGTGGTATAGTGCCCACGGGACTCGCTTTCTCTCCAGATGGTTCTCTCTTTGTGAATGACTGGAAAGATAGTTACGATAAAAAGACAGAGGGCAGGATATGGGTCATGGACGTTCAAGGTAAAAAGCACCCATTGCGGGAAAAAACACAGCAAATTCTCTCTCAGGGAATGAAGGGAAAAAAGGTTTCTCAACTAGTGGAATGGTTAAGTTATGCTGATCAAAGAATACGAATGGCCGCCCAGTTTGAACTTGTTACCCGAAAAAAATCAGGAGAATTATTAATGCTGGCACGCAATGAAAAAGCCAGCCTTTTAGGCCGTTTGCACAGTATATGGGGACTCGGTCAGTTGGGGCGAAAAGATTTTTATTTAATGAAACAAGTTCTCCCTTTATTATCGGACTCCCACCCTCAAATAAGAGCTCAAACTGTAAAAATTTTGGGAGAAGCTCGTTTTAAACCCGCTTTAGAACAAATAAAAACATTGATTTTTGATGATGACGCCTTCGTTCAGGCACGAGCCATTGAATCACTGGGTAAAATAGGAACGACCAAGGAATTGCCCCTTTTAGTAAAACGAATAGCTAAAAACGGGGATAAAGACCCGCACTTAAGACATACGCTTATATATGCCATGTCGAAGATCCATGCAGACAAAGAAATTGAAAAGCTCCATCTTCATCCCTCCAAAGAGGTACGAATTGCGGCGGTTGTTGCCCTTAGAAGGTTAAAAAGTCCCGGAATTAGTTCCTTTTTAGGCGATAAAAATGATTTAGTTCTGGAGGAAACATCCAGAGCCATAAATGATGATTTATCTATTCCAGCCGCCTTACCTTCATTGGCTGCAACCTTAAATACGACCTCTTGTAAGAGTGAAATTTATTTGCGCAGGGCGATTAATGCCAACTTAAGGACAGGCACACAAGCAGGTGCAGAACGTTTGAGTGCGTTTATTTTAAATACAGATAATAGCACTGAAATGCGTCTGGATGCCTTGTGGGCTCTTGGATATTGGGCAAATCCACCCGTTTTAGACCGAGTAGATAATTATTATCGGCCACAGACCAGCCAGAAGCATACCTTGTTGGATGCACAGATTGCTTTTGAACCTCTTTTTAATGCCATTAAAAAGAGCGGGGATCCCGCTTTCAATGCACCAATCCTTAAAGCAGCTGGTAGATTAAAATATCAAAAAGGGGAAGATTATATCTTTAGCATGCTTAAAAAAGTATCAGCAAATAAATACGTCCGACAAGAGGCTTTATATGCTTTACTGGCAATGAATAGTAAATATTTGCCGCAGGCTATTACCCTGTCTTTAACAGATAAATTATCCTCCTTGAGACGAATTGCACTGGCAAACATAGGAAAAGTGAATTTAAAACCAGAAAAACAAGCGCAAATGCTTGCAAAACTCATTGATGGTGCCACAGATCTTCCTGAAAAACAAAACGCAATAGCTGCCTTAGGTGGCATGACACAGCCTCAAAGTGAGCCGATTTTATCGAAATACCTGGATTTGGCCTTTACGAATGCCCTGGATCCAGGGCTTCATTTAGATCTTTATACAGCCATTGAGAATAGTTCTTTTTCAAGGCTGAAGAATCAATTAAAGAACCATCAGAAAAAGTGGGGGAAGAATGACTTACTGGCTTTTCAGGCTACTTTGTTTGGTGGAAACGCAGAAAAAGGGAAAGAAATCTTTTTCAGAAATGAGGCCGCTCAGTGTCTTCGCTGTCATGCCGTTTATGGCAAAGGTGGCGTGGTAGGACCTCCATTGGAATATATAGCAGATCGTTTGAGCAGAGAAGAATTATTAAGTTCTCTGATAAATCCAAATGCAAATATATCTATGGGTTATGGGGTCGTCATTCTGACCTTGAGCAATGGGGAAGAATTATCGGGTATGCTAAACTCAGAAAATAAAACTGCACTTACCTTAAAAATTGGGAATAAAGCTCCTCGAGTGATTCAGAGATCCGCTATAAAAGAAATGGAAATGCTCCCCTCAGGTATGATGAACATGAAAGAAGCCCTTGATAAATCGCAAATCAGAGATTTGATTGCTTTTTTAGTGAACCTGAAAAAAGAAAATGAAGGAAAGCTATTTTAATAAAACTTTTACCCCCTCCGATTTAGAGGGGGTAAAAATTTCTGGCAACGAATTTGAAGGCTGTCATTTTGAAAATTGTGACCTAACTTCCTTTTCGTTTAAAAAAACCATTTTTATAGATTGTTCCTTTACTCAATGTGATTTGAACAACCTGGTCATAAGTTCAACTTCTTTTAGAAACGTGACTTTCAAAACTTGCAAACTGGACGGCGTTCATTTTGATTTAGAGTCCCATTTTCTCTTGGAAATGCATTTTATAAACTGCCAGATGCATCAAACCTTTTTTATTAATTTAGATTTTAATAAAATCCATTTTGAAGATTGTGATTTAAGTGAATCTTCTTTTTTTGATATAAAGGCAAAAAAATCAACATTTAAAAATTGTGAATTTAATTTTTGTGAATTTGAAAATGTAGATTTCAGTGAAGCAGATTTTTCTACTTCTAAAAATTATTCAATCGACCCATCCAAAAATGAATTGAAAAATGCTGTTTTTTCCATAGAAGGAGCTATTGAATTAGCCAGCCTTATGGGAATCACCGTAAAACTTTAAGCAAAATCAACGCTGATCCATCCAGTATTTGAAGCCCAACTTTCCTTTTTTGGCATAAAATTCATTAATAATATGCATAATCTCATCGGGTTCGTCCACGATAGGAATCAGATCCAGGTCAGCAGCATTGATATTATTTGCTTTTTCAAGCATAACTGTAGTAATCCAGTCTTTTAAACCCGTCCAATAAGACCGACCTACTAAAATAACGGGTACGGAAACGATTTTCTTTGTCTGTACGAGGGTTAGTACTTCAAACAGCTCATCGAGTGTACCAAATCCACCAGGTAAAACAACAAAAGCCTGGGCATATTTAACGAACATCACTTTTCTTACAAAGAAAAAGCGAAAATCCATGTTTTTGTCATGGTCGATATAAGGATTATTATTTTGCTCAAAAGGAAGGTCAATATTCAAACCTACGGAAATACCCCCATTTTCATAAGCCCCCTTATTTCCAGCTTCCATGATACCCGGTCCACCCCCTGTGATGACCCCATATCCTTCATCCGTCAGCCTTTTTGCAATTGTTTCTGCCAGTTTATAGTTTGGGTCGTCCGGTTTTGTTCTGGCAGAACCAAAAATGGAGACGCAAGGACCCACCTTATTTAATCTATCAAAGCCTTCTACAAATTCAGATAATACCTTGAACATCGTCCAGGAATTTTCTGCTTTAATGGTCTCTTTCCATTCTTTTAATAATGGATTTTCATTTTCATCATGTGATGTTGTCATACCTGTCATTTTTTAACTCAACATTTATAAACAACATCAATGCGTGCTAAGTTTAAGCAGAATATTCTTTTATATTCCACTGAAAGTGTTTGTCAATATATCTATGCGCTTCCTCTGCCGAGGCAAAAGAATTTAGCCAGGACTGGCTTCTGATTTTTGTAAATGACACAGGCACCACATATTTATCTACCTCCGTCTGTGTTATTTTATGCTGACTTAAAATAATGAGCCTTTCTACGACATTGCGAAGTTCTCTTATATTACCGGTCCAGGGAAGATTCGATAAGGATTTTACTGCGTCCTTTTCTATTTTTTTGCCGGGAATACCGTATTCCTTGCAGATTATTTTAATAAAATGATCAATCAGGGCAGGTATATCCTCTCTCCTTTCACAAAGGGCAGGAACAGGAAGGACAATCACAGCTAAACGGTGATATAAATCTTCTCTAAATCGTCCTGCAGCAATTTCATCGGGTAAATCTTTATTTGTTGCCGCAATAACTCTCACATCTACCTTAATATCTTTTTCACCACCAACTCTGGAAAGGGTGTGTTCCTGTAAAACTCTTAATACTTTAGCCTGAGCGGATAAACTCATGTCACCAATTTCATCGAGAAAAAGGGTTCCACCATGTGCTTGTTCAAATTTTCCCAGTTTTTGTTTGTGGGCGGAAGTAAAGGAGCCTTTTTCATGGCCAAACAACTCACTTTCAATCAACTCTGAAGGAATAGCGGCACAATTTACCTCAATTAAAGGTGCATTATTTCGTTGACTTCCCTCATGGATCCATCTAGCAACCAATTCTTTACCCGAACCATTAGGCCCTGTAATAAGAACTCTCGCCTCAGAAGGTGCAATTTGCTGAATGGTTTCTTTTACGGCACATATCTGAGGGCATTCTCCGATGATTTCCTGTAAACCCGCTCTTGAAATTTTTCGCTTTAAAGATTTAGTCTCTGTAACTAGAGAATGTCTTTCCTGAGCATTTCTCAAGGTAATCAATAATCTATTCAGATCGGGTGGTTTGGAAATATAATCATAGGCTCCTTTTTTAACTGCCTCTACCGCGGTGTCAATGGTACCATGACCTGATATCATAATGACGGGAATTTCCGGATTTATTTCCTGAAGAAAATCTAAAACTTCCAGACCGTCCATTTTGGGCATCTTAATATCTAAGAGAACCACATCAACAGATGATTTTTTAAATATTTCTATGGCAACAAATCCATCGGGGGCTTCAAGAACCTCATATTTTTCAAATTCTAATATTTCCTTAAGCGTTCTGCGAATGCTTACTTCATCATCAATTAGTAAGATTGTTGCCATAACTGTTCCCTGTTTATTTACCATAATTCATATTACAAAAATATATAATATATATAACATATTATAATTTTTTAAAATATGATAAATAAAAATTTCTCTTTCGTTCTAAAAACGATTTAAAGGGCTTGATTCCCAAGATTTTTAAGGGCAATCCAGGCAAATAATCCGATCCCGGTTTCCAGGGCATTCTGGTCAATATCAAAATAAGGAGTATGAACAGGATGTTTAAAATTTCCATCAGGAGAAGAGGTCCCGAGCCGATAAAAGCAGCTGGGAATGACCTGACTATAGTAAGAAAAATCTTCCGCGGTCATGCGGACGGGTAAATCGACCACATTTTCTGCACCCAAAAATTCAACAGCAGCCTGTTTGGCTAAGTCCGTCACCCTCTCCTCATTTATCAAGGCAGGATAACCAACTTCAATCTTCAGATCGAGCTCGCCCCCCATGCCTTCTACCAAAGAAAAGGCTATTTTTTTAATCTTCTCATGAGCTGAAAATCTTTCCGATTCATCTAAGGTACGGAAGGTCCCTTTAAGAAAAACCTGGTCAGGAATAACATTAGTAGCCCCACCATCGGAAGTTATTTTACCAATAGACAACACAGCTGGAATAATAGGATTAATGGTTCGGCTCACGACTTGTTGAAGGGCTATAATGAGATGTGCGCTTATAAGAATCGGATCCACGCAACGGTGAGGCATGGCACCGTGCCCACCTATTCCCTTTATCGTCATATAAATCTCGTCACAGGAAGCCATATATTGACCTTTTTTAAATCCTGCCTTTCCGGTAGGAAGATCTGGAAATACATGTTGGCCGAAAATGACATTTACCTCCGGATTTTTCAATACCCCTTCTGCAATCATCAGGGAAGCGCCACCCGGAAGAAGCTCCTCACCAGGTTGAAAAACCGCTTTGACTGTTCCTTGAAATTTATGTTTAAGTTGATTTAACACTTTTACTGCACCGAGTAAGCATGCGGTATGCACATCGTGGCCGCATGCATGCATATACCCTTCATTTACAGACTTGTATGGAACATTGCTTAATTCTTGGATGGGCAAAGCATCCATATCAGCTCTTAGAGCTACCGTACGGGCAGATGGATTTAGTCCTTCAATCAACACCAAAAGCCCAGTGCCAGCAAATCCTGTAAGGGGAGTAATTCCCCACGATTTTAGCTTATCCGCGACATAAACAGCCGTATTAAATTCTTTAAATGAAGGTTCAGGATGTTGATGCAAATAAAACCTAATCGCTTGGATTTCAGCTATAATTTCCTTTACAATATCTTTAATTTCCGATGAGGAAATATCCATTTTACTTTATTTTAGTTTCCAAGAATGATAGGAAATAGAAATTTTACTAATAGGGCAATCACAGCGATAGTTATCAGATTTAAGATAAATCCAGCTTTTGCCATCTGTCCGATGGTGATGCGTCCGCTTGCAAAAACGATGGCATTGGGTGGGGTTGACATAGGAAACATAAAAGCACAACTTGCTGCAATAGTCACTGGAATGCACAATTGAATAGGTGGAATACCCGCTCCAACCGCAATGGCCCCAACAACAGGAAGAAAAATAGTCACCAAAGCCACATTGGACATAACCTCTGTTAAAAAAAGAGAAACCGTGCTAAGACCTAAAATAAATACCCAACCAGCTGTATCCAAGTCTTTAAACTGGTCACCAATGATATTAATTATGCCCGTATTTGCCAAAGAATCGGCGAGGCTAAGTCCGCCGCCGAAAAGGAGCAGGATTCCCCAGGGTAATTTTTCTGTATCGGACCAGTTCAGCAGAAATTCCTTTTTATGCAAACTCACAGGAATGATAAAAAGCAACATAGCAGCAACCAGGGCAATAGTGGTATCCGATATCTTTATAGCTGGGAAAAGGGCATCTATTTGCAATCTGAATATCCAGGATAAGGCTGTGGAAATAAAAACAATCAAGGTCAGTTTTTCACCCGTAGTCATAGGACCGAGTTCCATTAATTCTTGGTTAATTATTTCTTTAGCCCCACCAAAATTTCCTAAATTATTTGGAAAAAGGATTTTTACGGTTAGAAAATAGGTGAAAATCAATAAAATAATAGCAAAAGGAGTGCCTATCATCATCCAGGTTAGAAAAGTCACCTCAATATTAAAATTTTCCCTCATATAGCCGGCAAAAACGACATTGGGCGGAGTGCCTATGATAGTAGCGGTACCACCTATATTGGCACCATAAGCAATAGCCAGCATCATGGAAATCGAAAAATTCCGAAGTCCCTTTTCATTTTCAATATTTGCAGAAATTTGATTTTGCATCAACGTGATAATTGATAAACCGATGGGAAGCATCATAATTGCGGTAGCAGTATTACTGATCCACATACTGATAAAAGCGGTAGCCATCATAAATCCACCAATAATACCATTGGCATTTGTCCCTGTCAGATTTACGATATGTAAAGCAATACGTTTATGAAGTTCCCATTTTTCCATAGCGAGAGCGATAACGAATCCTCCCATAAAAAGATAAACCACGGGATTAGCATAAGGAGTTGCGGCTGCATCTAGTTTTGCAACACCCATGGAAGGCAGTAAAACCAAAGGTAATAGGGAGGTTACAGCGATAGGTACGGCCTCTGAAATCCACCATATTAACATGAGAGAAGCCATAGCAAGAACCTTCCATGCCTCAGGTGTGAAACCTTTAGGAATGGGTAACCATTGCATAAGCATGAAGCAAAGTGGACCTAAAAGAACCCACATATATTTTTTTATTAGTATCATTATTTTCGGGTTCTTAATTTTTTGACTATGTATGTACCTAATTGTCTTCCTTGATTTGAGCCGTTTACAATAGCCGGCATATAGTGGATACCGCCCCATAACCGACTTATAGCGGCTTCTGATGCTGCCTGTCTGAACGATTTAAAATTTCTGACTGGTAAACCATACTCCTTTTCCACCGTATCTTCGAAGGCAAAATTTTCTCCAAATAAATGGGTTAATATTTCAGCTGAAGTACAAGAGGCAACACTATGCCCACTGGTATATTCAGGAAATGGAGGCGTTTGTAGTTTCGGCATCCATTTATCGTCAATATACTTATTGATGTAGGTTTCAGGCCTAATAAGTTCTGACCTGTATTTTTCGTCCCAGCAGGAAATAAAAGCATCAGCCAGACCGATGGAAACCCAGGCATAAGCCTCGGCCGTCTTCATAAAATCTAATTTAGCTTTCAACGCTGCCAATTTTGTAATACCAATCCAATGCCCTCCAGGAGAAATTTTCTTTGTTGCAAACATTACGTGTCCTGAAAAATGACTAACGAAAGGATTGCAATCCCAAAAACTGGCCACATTTATTTTTTCCTCAATGGATATTGAATCATCCCTCAGATTATATACTTGCATAGCTTCCCTGTAAAACTGGCTACTTGTATCGGAGCTAAAAGGAGTTGGTGGAGGAGGCGCAAACTGGTTGGCTTTTTCCATTAAAAAGGGTCGTATTTTATTCCAGCTTGGCTCAACCGCATCCATATAAGCCGGAGGTGTAGGCTGCCAACGGGTAGGATTCTCATCGATAGAATATTTAGGAAAAGTGCGTGTTTGCTTGTAATTATCTTTATCGGCCCAGGCAATTATATGATCTGCCACCTTATCGCCATATAATTTAGATTGATTTAAAACGACCCGTGGGACCCCAGCTTCTTTGTAGGTTTTATCCATCTCTGCAATAAAATCATTCATCTTTTCCTCAGAAAAAATAAGCCTGGTTCCAACTTTCACATAAGCGTGCACCGCTGCAATTGGAAAACAGATCTGACTGTTGTCTGCCGGAGAAGGAATTTTTTCAAGACCCGTCAATTGTCCAGCCAGCGATTTAAAATCAGGATTTCCTGAAACCATGGTTTCAAAAGCGGCAATACTCGAATACACATAAATCCTACTGGCTACGGGAGGCGAAAAAATATCATGAACCATTACATCCGTGAGCATTTTTTGTGCTTTGTGCAAGTGTCCCGGGTCAGACACCTTTTCCAGATACATGGATTCGTCAACCTCACAAGAAAACAAGCCACTTAGGGACATCAA
>SXGT01543288.1_pt1 | contig 12244 bp, 11 predicted proteins | sample 3176221 | NCBI WGS metagenome assembly SXGT01 (sample SAMN11356862, study PRJNA531348) | freshwater metagenome | isolation source: freshwater sample F1-120 | place: China: Fuxian Lake, Yuxi | collected 2017-12-25
GCTCATCTTCTCGCCGCCGGTCACCGCGCCGAAATTGCGTGCGAAGGTCGAGCACCTTGTTGCGCCGCTCAAGGTCGGGTGGCGGCTTGTTGGGCCGGGGCGGTAGCCCGCCTCCGGTGTCGTTCGAATTCCCGTTCGGGGTCCTGGTTCCCGATCATGGATCAACGCCGGCAAAGTAGTGGTGAGCCTAACGAGAAGATTTCAGAACTGGTGCAGGGAGAACGGGGCGGTCGTCGGGGAGATGGCGGGGAGAGTATATCAGCCGCGAAGCTACGATACCACTACGGACGGCGAGGACGGCGAGGCGGTTGGGGCGTAGGCCCGTACGGTGGCCGCTACTCGTCGTCGGCCGGTTCGTCCTCGTCATCGGCCGGCGGGGCTGCCTCCACCGCCGAGACCAGAAGGACGCTCGACGGCCTTCCCCGGTTCAGCGGCCGGCGACCGGTGACCGAGAGGCGGTCATCGAGAACCGCCAACGCGAGGCGATCCTCAGGGAACTCGCACCGCACCCGCCGGCCCTCGTCGGTTTTCAGAACGACGACCTGTCGGTCGAGGTCAACCGCCCGCACGATGCCCTCGACCTGTTCGGCGGGAGCAGCACCGATCCGGATGATCGCAGCCTGAATCCACTCACCCGTGGTCCGGTCGAGCTTGGCCACCGCGTCCATCCGCCGGCCAGAAATCTCGACCGACTGCACCACCCCGCGCTTCGCCGGCGCCATGCGAGCGACCTCGGCCAACACCACCGCTCGAAGCGCCGCATCTGGGACGGCGATGGCGAAGTCGGCGTCCGCGCCCTCGCGCCCGATCCATTCCAGAGCTTCCAGGATCAGCGTCGAAGCGCGGGCGATGTGGGCGCCTTGCACGTCGTTGACGTCGGGTCGTGGAAGCGTCAGGCCGACCTTCACACTTCCGCCGCTCACCCAGTTGATGCCAACGTCACAGCCGGCAGCCAGCTCCTTCTTGGCGCGCTTCGGGATGTAGCCCCGCTCCAAGTACCCGGAGACCGTCTGAATCCCTCGGCGGATGCCGTCGATCTGTGGGACGATCAGGTGTGAGCTATGGAAGTCCTGCGGGATGGCGTCCGCCGGCACGACGCGAACGACGACGTCGGCCGGCGGCTCCGGGCGCGCGTTCATCGCGATGTTGAGCGATGCCTGCACCTTACCCATCTCGGCGACGATCCCGTCCTCGGCGGCGTGCCGAAGGGTGGGGTGCGCCTGGCTCGCCCGCGACTGAGCGAGCGCGAGGCAGAGCCGCTCCAACTGGCGCAGGGCCTGGGCGGCGACGACGGGCAGGGCGGGGGTCATAGCGACACCCTCACTAGACCCTTCAATACTCCGGGTCGCCCCTTTACTTCCGAAAAGAACGTCGTCCAGTGAGCCGCAAGACCGTCATCGGCAGCAACCTGGAGGTCGATCTCTTCGCTGTATTGCTTGTTCACCCAGGGCCGCCGGATCGATGTCGCCTGATCCGGGCGCGGGGCCGCACCACCCAGGCCGAGTTCGTTGATGAGGACAACAACATCGATGTCGTTCGGCTCATCCACCGAACTCACGAAGCTGCCATCGAGGATGATCGACACCGACCCCCACGCCGCGCAAAGCACGCCAGCGTAGTCCCGGAGTCTCGCGATGAGCACTCGCCTGCGCCCGCTCCATCCGAGAGCGCGGGCGACCTCATCAAGCGTGCATTCGTGCATACCCGGGGGCAGCACCCCCTCGTTCGTGAACTGCGGCACGGGCATCCGTCCGGGAGTACCGCGGCGCTTCGGTTCGCACCATCGTTCATCCTTCCGGCCGACCATTTTTTGGCTGTCCGGGCCGAGCGGTCACCGAACAGCAACGAACCGTCGCGAGGGAAGCAGCACCGCCGTGAGGGCACCACCCGGGAGGGTTCCGGCCCCGGTGTCGAGCGCGATGACGTTCCGCGCGTCAACGGGGCGAGCCACCGGGACGTGGCCCATGATCACGGGACGATCAAGGAGCGGAACTTCCTCGGGGCGGGTGGATGGCCAGAGGAGGGAGCCGGGCCGGGTAGCAACCAGGTGCGGCACCACTCGGTCAGCCGGCACGCTCCCGTCCCGGGCGCTCGCCGGCACGCCCGCGTGGACGAGCCAGTAACGCCGCCCGAGCACGTCGAGGTCACACGCGACCCCCAGCGCGGCGAGCCACCGGCGATGGCTCTCGGGTACTCGCCATCGCTCGGTCTCGATCTCGGACGCTGTGCGCCCGACGACGCCGTACGAGTCCAGCGTGGCGCGCCCACCCATCAGCGGGGAAAGCGCGGCAGTGTCGAACCCGGCGCCGCCGGCCCAGGCGATGAGCCATTCATCGTGGTTCCCACGCACCCCGCGAGCCCCACGGCGAACCAGCAACTCGACGCAGGCGCGGGTCGCCGGGCCGCGATCGGCAACGTCGCCGGCCACGAGGATGGGGACTGCCACCGGCAACTCGGCCAGCAGGCGCTCAAGGAGGTCGGCGCGGCCGTGGATGTCCCCGATGACGGCGACCTCGCTGTCGAAGCGCAGCGACATCATGCCCGCGGGAGGTGAGGGCTCCGGCGCGACCCACTGTGACAACACGAGACCGCCGGCCGGGCGCTTCGAGATCACGAGGCCGGCTCGCGTGCGCGCGAGAGCCCTACTGGACGTGATGGTCCCCGGCGCCCCGGCCCGCAGTCGCCCAGGGCGTGTAGTGGTAGTCGATGGCGCGAAGGCGGTCGAAGTGCGCCGCGATGCTCGCCGCCGCGGCATCGGCCGACGGCTGGTAGAGCATGTTCTCTTCGGAAACTGGAACAACGGGGCGCGCAACCTCCACGAACTGGTTCATGCGGAGGTCGGACACGAAGAAGCTGTTCCTCAACGAGTCCTCGAAGACCTGCATGATCGTGTCGATGCTCCGGCCGGCGTCGCTGTGGAGAATGCTCTCAAGCTGGGACTGAAGAATGGCCGGAAACTGCTGGATGATTTCACGAATCACGCTGTGCAGGGACTCCGGCAGCGTGGGCTCGCGGTTGACGACGAGCAGCGCCACCGACCGCCCGGTGGTCTCGCCCAGAAGGAGCACACCCATCGGGACCGAGGGCACACCTTCGGGGTCCAGTAGATCGGGACAAAAGCTGATGGTGGCGATGTGGTAGCGAAGCTTCATCCGGCACTCTCCACGAAGGCAGCCAGCGCTTCTCGGAGCGTTTCTCGTCGGGTCAGGAGTTGCTGAAGGAGATCTTCCTTTCGGTCGTGCTGCATGAACCTCACCGGGATTCTATCCACGATTGCCCTTATCGGCGCAACCTGCATGGCCTCAACACCGGCGATGGTAGCCGCGACCTCCCCACGGTCCATCCCCGCGAGCATCTCCTCGGGGAAGGGCGCCGGGCCGACCGGCGCCCATCCGCCGACGCCGAAGGCCATCTCGTAGTCGAAGAAGCACAGGCCGTGCCGACCGGCATCCTTGGTGTCGATCCCCCACACGATGTTGCTCGGGTGGTTGTGGTCGGGTTGACCGACCCACGAGTCGAACACGAATGCACGAGCGGCTTGGATGGGGATGTCGCTTGCGACGAGGCGGCCCCACTCGGTCCTGTGGAGCAGCGCGGCTCGCGCGTGGAGGGCGGGGTCGTCGGCCACGGCACTCCCCGGCTTGAGCTGGACCCCGTGTTGGGCCCCGCCCCAGTGGAGTTGGTGCCCATACACCACCAAGGAAGCGCATACCTGCCGGTTGGTGGCGGTCCAGCCCGTCGGCGGGTCAGTAAGGACAACCGGAGGCAACTCGATCCCCAGGTCGTGCGCCAGGTCGGAGGCGATCTTTTCGAGCGCGGCGGCCTCGGGAATCATCGGGTTCCGCGGCTTGATGTAGGCAGGACGCCCCAGCGTTGCGTCGATGGCGATCACGCCGCCACCGTGGCCCTGCCTCAGGTGCCCCCCATTCGCGGGGCGCCAGGCGAGCGGGAGGTAGACGTTCGCTCGCCACGATTCGGCGACTGCCTGGCGAGTCAGCATGGCGCCAGCTTTATCGTCAGCGACGCTTCGCGTCGCGTCCGGCTTGATCGAGGTCCGGCCGTCTCAAAACCACGTGGTTCCACGCCCGTTCTGCGCCACCCTTGTGCGCCGCGTTCAGGCGGCCTCGGCGGGGGTAGGGTTCTGCGCCAGCATCCCGGCCTCGTTGAGCCGCCGCCGCAGGGTGTCCTTCTGGATGCCGGTCGCCTCGCTGACCGCGCGCCATCCCCAGCCCTGATCGAGCAGCGCCTTCGCCGCGACGAGCGCCTTGTCGGCCGTCGCCTTCCTCGGGCGACCGCAGTGCCGCCCGGCCGCCTGTGCGCGGCGGACCCCGGCGATCACGCGCTCTTGGATGAGGTCGCGCTCGAAGGCCGCGAACGCCCCGATCATCGCGGTGAAGAGCCGCCCGGCTGGCGTGGTCGAGTCGAGGCCCGCGTCACGGAGCGAGACGAAGTCCACGCCGTCGCCGGTGAGCTGGTCGAGGACCGCGAGGACGTGCTGGAGGCTGCGCCCGAGCCGGTCGAGCTTCCACACGGCGACCACTTCGAGCTTTCCAGCCTGCGAATCCGCCAACATGCGATCAAGGGCCGGGCGCGAGGTCTTGACCCCCGACACCCCTGCATCGACGTACTCGGTGACCACCCAGCCGCGTTGGGCGGCGACCTGGCGCAGCTCGTCGAGCTGGAGGCCAACATCCTGCCCGTGGTTGGTCGTGCTCACCCGCGCGTACAGGGCGGCGCGTCGGGTGGCGAGGGTGGTCGGCGGCATCGCGGCTCCTCCCGATTTCTACCCCGAGAACCGAGGACGAGGGCTGAAAATCGCTTACAGCGGCCCACCTCGGGCACCTCGGCGCAGAACGGCGGCTATCGCCCCGCCTTAGTGACGGTACAACGCGGGCTAAAGCTACCCTACGGTTCTGGCTGGTTTCGTGGCGTCTGGGCTGTACGAGAGCACGTTTGACGAGCCACAGCGGCCCCCGGCGCGCCCGATCAGGCCGTCGGGAACGCCCCCCGCACGATCCCGAGCAGCGTCCCCCGGTTGCGAGCGAGGAACCCGTCGATGTACGCGACTTCGACCCCCACCGGCGGTCGGGCGCGGAGCGCGCCTACGGCCACCTCGAGGAGCCGTTCGGCCGAGGTCGCCGGCGGCGTCGGCGGCGGGGCCTGGACCCTCGCCGCCCGGTCCCGCTCGCGCACCAGCGCCGCGTGCGCCGCCTTTTCGGCCTTCACCGCGTCCCGCGCCGCCGCGAGCTGCTTCTCCAGCTTCGCGATCCGCCGGGTGTCGTCGGTCTCGCGCTCGGGGAGCCGCAGGAGCTTCGTCGCGAGCACGGCGATGGCGGGGAGCAGGTGGGCCGTCGCCGACCCGAGATCTTCACGCCTTGAAACGAACTCTTCGTCGTGTCCGTCCCCCATTTTTCCATCAAGGTGGGTCAGTTCGTGGACGGCGATTCCATGCAGGAAGGCGGCGAGCGCCAGTGGCCTCTCGCGATGGGCCTTCACCACCTGCGCCATCCGGTCGGGGTGGATGAACACGAACCGCCGGCCGCCGGGGCGCTCGACGGCCTCGCCGACCACGTTGTCGTCCAGCACGAAGCCAGGCCGGAACGAGCGCCGGATGTGGGCCTCGGTCGCCACCATTCGCAGGGTGCCGTCCCAGGCGAGCAGGTAGGGCACCCACTTCGCGTAGTTCTTGCGGAAGCGCCGCGCGCGGTCACGGTCGTAGGTCTTCTTGCTGATCCGCATCCCGGCGAACCGGCCGAAAGGATTCCTGACCCGACGTTCGGCTTTGTCGAGCTGCTTCGCCCACGACGGCGTGATCGCGTCGAGCGCGCTGGTGGCCTTCGACACGGCGACGGCCTGGATGAGCCCACCGCCACCGGGCGCGAGCGCGGCCTCGGCGGCGCGGTCGATGGCGGCCTCGACAGCCTGGGTCTGCCAACCATCGAGCTGCTGCCCGGCTTCGGCGCGGCGGAGCGCCTGGTCCACCTGCTCGGTGACGATCACCACGCGCGGGCCGCCCGCGGCCTTCCCCTGCTCTTCGGCATCGGCGAGCATCCTGCGGATCACGACGGCCGCCTGCACGTCGGAGGGGGCGGCGATGTCGCTCGCGATCTCCGCGCCGGAGGCGGCGGCCTCCATCCCGGCGGGCAGCACCCACCCGCGCTCGGGGGCGTCGCCGTCCGCGACGGCCTTCGTCCCACGCGGGGCGGCCGACGCGATGGCTTCCTCGACACCGCCATACTTCGCCTGCTCCCCGTAGAAGTCGCGGATGCCGCCCGCGGCCTCGGCGATGGCGCGCTGCACGTCGGCGTCCCCGAACGCCTCGGCCATCTGGTCGGCGATCTCGGCCCCGCCGGTGTCGTCGTCGCCCTCGGGGTCAATCCACTCGTCCTCGGTGCTTCGCCCGACGGACTCGTTTTCCCGCTCAACCTCGTCCACCAGGTCGGAGAAGGTCCACGCGGCCTGGTCCTGCAGCCCGTCGCGGGCGGCGTTCATCGGGTAGCCGCGCTGGCCGGGCCGCACGGTCGTCGCGAGATCGACCACGACATCGGCCTTGAGTCCCCCGCGCTGGGCGGGCGCCTTGACCTGGAAAAGTCCGCCGAGACGTAGGTAGTAGGCTCCGCCCCGGTCGCCCGGCGCACGTCGGTACGCCTTGACCGCCGCGGTCGTTCCGTCGCCCCACGAGCCCTCGACGGCGACGCGAGAGCCACCGCGCCGGCTGAACATGGGCTTCACCTCGACGCCGTTGAACGAGAGCCGGATGCCGGGGAGGTCGTTGGCGGCGAGCAGCTCGCGGAGGCGGTCCTCGATGCCGACGTACACGCCTCGGGCCCGGTCCCAATAGCGGACGAACTCGGGGTCAACGTCGGAGACGGTGAGGAGGGTTCCCTGACGAAAGGGAGCGTCGAACACCTGCACCTCGGCGTCTGCGCCGTCGGCCACGGCGAGGTTGTCGCGGCTGTGCATGGTCCACTTGAAGCTCCTCGACACGCCGAGGATCACGGCCTTCGCGACGCCGAATCCGCCAGCGGCCTCGCCGGAGTTGGCGGCGTCGCGCTTTCCGCTCTCGCCGATGGACAGGAACTTGCCGATGATGGTGTCGGCGTCCATCGCGATGCCGTTGTCCTCGAAGGTCAACGCGCGCAGCGTTGGATCCCATGAAACGCCGAAGAAGCCATCGTCGGCCTTGATCTGCCGAGCGCGGATCGCGGCCTTGATCGCATCGACGGAATTTTGCATTGCCTCCCTCGTGGCGAGCCACGGGAGGTCACCCGACTTGTAAACCGCCTTGGTGAAGTAGCCCCATAGGACCGAGACATTCGCGGACGGCCGGCCCGACGCCTTCGCCGTCATAGCCTCGCGGATCTCGGGCTGTCCACCCAGCTCGCGCCGCAGCGCGTGGTGGTCGAGGCGCAGCCGCGCAGTCGCCTTCTGCGAGCCGGGAGCGGGCATCGGCTGGGAGCAGGGGCAGGGCTTCATGGCGGCGCTCCGAGGTGGGCGGGCACGGTGAGGCGGTGGCGTCGAAGCGCGTCCGCGAGATCGGGGGAATCGAGGCCACCATCTCGCAGGGTGGTCCACGCCCGGTGTGCCCCGGCGACCAGGCGGGCGCACACCTCCGCGAGCACCGGCGGGACGGCGTTCCCGACCTGGGTGTAGTGGTCGTGAACGGTGCCCTGGAGCGGCCAGTCGTCGGGGAAGCCCTGGAGCTTCAGCCCCTCGGCCACGTCGATCCGGCGGATGCCCGCGACGAGAAAAGCCGCGTCCGAGGCGCGGTCGGGGCCGCCGTTGAACGTCCAACCGGCGAGGCCGTTGGCGCGGGTGCCCTTCTCGTCCGTGGTCGTGACCGTGGGAGCGGGGGCGTCGAGCCGCCACCGTTCGCTGCACGCGCGCCCGTGGTCCTCGTCGCACGGGTAGCAGACCCGGCGTTCGCAGGTGCCCCGGTGCAACGTGTCGCCGATGGCGTCGCCCATCGTGATCCACGGTTCGAGGTCGCGGACCTCGGCAGCGGCCGGATGCGCGTGAGTCGGCGTCGGCCCGTCGTCAGGGAGCGGGAGCGGGCCGCCCCACAGGACGAGTCGCCGCCGGTTCTGGGGCACGCCGTAGTCGGCGGCATCAAGCAGCCACGTCCCCGAGAAGGCGAAACGGGTCGCGAGTGCGCGCTGGATGCGGGCCAGATCGCACGCCGGGCAGGCGCCCCCGTCCCCGCCGCAGCGATCCGCGTGGTACGACCAACCAAGTACGTTCTCGGCCAGGAACCACGTCGGGCGGCAGGCGTCGATGGCGCGCAGGGTGACGGGCCAGCCGTCGCGCTCGTCGCCAGCGCCGAGGCGCTTCCCCGCCGTGCTGCCTGGCTGGCACGGTGGCGAGGCCCACAACAGATCGACGGCGCCGTGCCAGGGGGCGAAGTCCACCGACCGGACATCCGCCGCCACGGCGGGGAACCCCGCAGCGCGCAGGGTGTGGGCCGCCGAGCCGTTTCGCTCGATGGCGGCGACGTGCTCGAACCCGGCGCGATGCAGGCCGAGTGCCGCACCGCCCGCGCCGGCGAAGAGTTCGAGCGCGCGCATCGCGACCCCCACAGTCAGGCGCGTTCGAGGGACGGCCGACCGAGCCCGCCGCTCGCACGCCGGAGCTTCCCGATGGCCGCTTCGAGCAGACCGCTCGTAGGCTCCTTCCGCTGGAAGTGGAGGCTCCACACCGCCTCGATCAACATGTCGAGGATCGCCGCTCGATAGTGGTGAGGCACGCTGAAGCTCTCGCGGTCGAGGCTGTCGAGCGTGTCGAGCGCGTTGAGCAACGAGTCGCGCACCCACGCCTTCTTGAACGAGCCGGTGTGACGGCCGAACGTGCGCTGCGCGGTCTCCATCAGGTCGCGGAGAGTGGGGGCGAGCCAGTCGGGAAGGGTGACAGTGGAGAGGTCCATTTTGGTGTCCAGGGCTGGGGGTGGGATCGGGAAAGGTCAGGCCGCACGACGGTTTGCGCCGAGGTCCACGGCCGCGTCGCGCAGGAGGGGATCGGTGAGGATGTCGCTCGACCGCTTCGTGATGAGGTCGTAGAGGCTCCACGGCTTCGACGGCGGGCCGGTGACGGCGTGCCAAACGCCCGAAACGCTCACGCGCCGGACGGCGTAGGCCCCGAGCGCCAGCTCCGACCACTCCGTCGCGACGGGAGACCACCAGATGTTGCCGTCGTCGTTGTAGTTGCGGTGTGCGGGCGCGCTCGTGCGTCGGAACTTCGACGCGCACGTCCATGCGTACTGGGCGAGGACATCCTTCGGCGCGCCGGGGCGACGGCGCGGATCTTCGGCGTACCAGGCGACGAGCCGCTTGGCCGGGCCGAGCGCGCCCGTCGCGCCCTGGTGGACGGTGCGGTTGTAGTAGAGGACCATCGCCCGCTCAGTCGCGACATCGAGGAGACCGGCGATCTCGACGGCACCGGCCATGTACTCGGACTCGGCGGCAACGCGGGCTTGTACCTGCTGGAAGGCGGGCCAGCGGCCGGCGCTCGCGAACCGGGACACCCACGGCTCGGTCCAGAGGGAGACGCCCTCCACCGCTTCGAGGCTGGCGCGGCCGGTCACGTCGAGGAGCTTCGCCCAGCTCGCGCCGAAGATCCGGCCGAACGCGGCGGGGTCGGTGGCGGCCATCTCGCGAAGCAGGCGGCCGAGCGAGCCCGACTTCTGCGTCCACTGGAGGATGCCGTAGCTGACGCCGTTGCCGTCGAGGTTCTGCTGGACGGACCAGAAATTGCCCTCGTGCTCGCTCGTCTTGCGGAGCAGCGTCGGGATCCAATCGGTGATGAGTTCTTCCACCTTCTCCTCCAGTCTCTTCGCCGCCTTCCCGGCGGATTCAGCGGTCTGTTGCGCGGCGCGGCGCGCGGACGGCGACGAGGCCGCCGCTGCGAGCAAGAGCAGTCCGAACGCCCCGGCGCCGAGCAGGAGCGGGGCGTTGTTGGTGCGGCTCATCGCGCCACCGCCGCGTTGCCGCCGAACGGCAGCACGCCCGCCGCCGGCTCGATGTCCTCCTCGTCGGCCTCGCCGGAGAGCAGGTTCCGCGGGATCGACCGACCCCACCACCAGCGCCCGGCCTCGGCCAGCTCGCCGAACTTGAGCCCGGAGCCGATGGCCTGGTCGAGAAACGCCTGCCACCCGGCCTCGGTGGGCGGGAGGATGTCCACGCCCGCCGTGCCCGAGGCCGCGCCGGCGTTGACGACGCGCATCCCAGCCGGCGACACCACCGGGATCTTCTGGCTCTGCTGGTTGTAGTACGACACCTTCGCCAGCGCGCCGATCACGGTCTCGGCCACCTGCGGCCAGGTGCGCTCGACCCAGGAATCGGGCGCGTGCTGCCAGCCGAGGCCGGGCCAGTCGCCGGAGTAGCGGAGCCGGTCGTTGGCCGCCTGGGTGACGGCGCGGACGGTGGACGGCTCCTCGTCCGCCGGGAAGGTCGCGCCGTAGTTCTCCGGCTTGAGGGAAGCGAACTTGCCATCGTCGGCCTTCGCGAGCTTCCACGCGGCCTCGCCCGCCGAGCGCAGCGCGATCTGCCCGTCCTTCGTGACCTTCCCGAACTCGATGTAGTCGATGCGCGAGGCGTTCCACGCGCTCGGGACACCCACCCGGAGGCCCTCGTAGACGGGACCGCCGCCCTCGGCGACGAGCACCGGACGGTCGCGCACGACCACGGCGGTCGCGGCCCACGGCCACGCCTCGACGTTGACGCGCGTGAGGTGCTTCAGGCGCTCCTCGGCCTCGCCACGGAGGCGGGCGGCTTCGGTGCCGTCGCGGGTGCGCTCCGCGTTGCGGAAGCGGGCGTTGATGGCGCGGAGCAGCTTCGACGCCTCGGCTCCGATCTTCTTCTTCGCCTCGGCCTCGCGCTGGGCGCGCACGGCTTCGAGGCGTGCGCGGGTCTGCTCGGGGTTCCGGCTGATGAGGAGCAGGATCTCCTCGGGCCCCATGTCCATCTGCGCGCCGGGGTTGTTGGTGTCCCGGTCCTGGGACTTCAGCAATTGCGTCATCCAACCACGCTTTCCCTGGATGAGATTGAAGCGGAGCCCGTCCTGGCTGCGACGCGAGAAGTAGTAGTAGATCGAGATCGCGGCGAGCGTGTTGCCCTGCCGCACGCCGCGCCCGTTGCGCTGCTGGAGGGTGGCGGGTTCCCACGGCAGATCGAGGTGGTGGATCGCACAGGTCCGCGTCTGGAGGTCGATGCCTTCGTAGGCGACGGCATTGGCGATCACCACGTCGAACTTGGGCTTCGTCTCGCTCTCGGGCTCGCCGTTGAACTCCTTGGCGATGCGCTGGCGGTCGGCCGCGTTGGGCGCGACCTCGGCGTTGAGGACGCCGATCCGGTCGGCGGCGATCCCCGCGTTCACCAGCGTCATCTTCACCCAGCGGTGGGCGGCGACGTTGTCCACGAACACGATGTGGCCGCACGTCCGGTTGGCGAGCACCCGCTCGGCCAGCGCGTCGAACTTGGGCGACGACGGGTCGCTCACCTGGTCGGCGTTCTTCCATCCGTAGCCCTGGTCGAGCTGCGCGTGGACGGCGACGAGCGCCATGCGCGCGAGCAGCCCGAGGATCTTGGCCTTGTCCGACGGGTCGTCGCTCTTGAGCGCCGCCTCGATCTCGCGGACGTAGCGGTCGTACTTCGCGTCCTGGGCCGCATCCATATCGACCTCGACCATCTCGACCTTCGGTTCCGGGAGCTTCAACCCCACGTCCTCGGCCGTTTTGAACTCGCCGTAGCGGAGGATGGTGTCGCGCAGCTCGTGCAGGTTCTGGAACCCGACGACGGCGCCGCGCTCCTCGACTTCCATCGTGGGGGTCACGACGGGCTTGATCTCGATGCGGAGGTAGCGGTCGATGAACTGCTCGGGGTCGCGGATGCCCATCCGCCGCCACGCCTCGGGATCGACGTACTGAATCAGGTTGTAGAACTCCAACGGGCTGTTCTTGGCAGGCGTCGCGGAGAGGAGCACCACGCCCGTGCCGCCGGTCTTCTTGCGGACGGCCGCGCACCGGAAGTCGAGCTGCCACGCACGCTTGCTGCCGTCGCCGGGGTTGCCCATGAAGCGGGGCACGCCGCCCTCGCGATCTTCAGGTAGGTACAGGTTTTTATAGTTCTGGAAACCGTGCAGTCTTTGAGGACGCGGTGCTGTTCCGGGTGGCCGGGGCCTACGAGACGGAGCGCCCGGGGATCGGCAAGCGCACCAAGCAGCTTCGCATGGCTGCGGCGGAAAAGGCTTGAAC
>SXGT01137034.1_pt1 | contig 12243 bp, 8 predicted proteins | sample 3176221 | NCBI WGS metagenome assembly SXGT01 (sample SAMN11356862, study PRJNA531348) | freshwater metagenome | isolation source: freshwater sample F1-120 | place: China: Fuxian Lake, Yuxi | collected 2017-12-25
CCGAGGTCGGCTCATCTAGCAACAACAGTTCCGGGTCGGTCGCCAGGGCACGGGCGATACAGAGCCGTTGCTGTTGGCCGCCGGAGAGAGACGTGGCCCGCGCAAGCAACCGATCCTTGACTTCTTCCCACAAGGCTGCGCTCCGCAAGGCTTGTTCGACCTTTTCATCCAGGAGATATCGTTCGGTGGTTCCTCGAACCCGCAAGCCGTAAGCGACGTTCTCATAAATGGACTTGGGAAAAGGGTTCGGCTTTTGAAAGACCATGGCGATCCTCATCCGCACGTCGATGGGATCGACCTCGGGCGCCAAGATATTACGGTTATCAGGATAAAGCAGAATCTCCCCCGCGTAGCGATTCCCGGCATAGAGATCATGCATTCGATTGAAACAGCGGAGAAAGGTGGATTTTCCGCAGCCTGACGGCCCGATCAATGCCGTAATCTCGTTTTCACCGATGGGGATCAAGAGGTTCTTCAGCGCCAGCCTGCTGCCATAGGAAAAACTCAAGGCGCGGGTCTCCGCCTTGAGGGACTTGGGCCAATCGTGAGCGTGGGGTGAGTCTAGGCGGTCCATGCTACCAAGTCACCTGCTTTCTCATGCGATATCGCAGATAGATCGCCACCCCGTTCATCGTGAGGGTCATTCCGACTAAGAGGATGCCGGCAGCCGCCGCGTTGCTGGCGAAGTCCTCGCCTGGCCTCGACACCCATCCGAACATCTGAATCGGCATGACCGTAAACGGAGACAGGAGCCAGTCGAACGAGAGATACGGCGGGTGCGCCGTGAAGGGAGCCGGAGGCAAAAAGGCGATGAAGGTGAGGGCGCCGATCGTGACGATGGGGGCCGTCTCACCGATGGCCCGGCTCAGGGCCAGGATAATGCCGGTGAGGATGCCGGCCGCAGAATAGGGCAGGACGTGATGCGCGACCGTCTGCCACTTGGTGGCGCCCAGGGCGTAGGCCGCCTCGCGGATCTCCACTGGAATTGCGCGAATCGCTTCACGCGTGGTGACGATCACCACCGGAAGAATCAACAAGGCCAGCGTGAGGCCCGCCACAAGAATGCTCTCGCCCAGCCCCAGGATGTAGACGAACAGTCCGAGCGCCAGCAACCCATAGATGATGGATGGCACGCCGGCCAGGTTCGTGACCGTCACCTCGATCAATTCGGTCACCCAGGTTCTCCTGGCATACTCTTCCAGGTAGATCGCCGCTGCGACGCCCAACGGTACGCCTACGACTGCCGTAACCAGCATGATCAAGGTCGAACCGACCCAGGCCGGAAGGATGCCGGCCTGTGATGCATGACGAGAGGGATAGGACATCAGGAACTGCCAGTCGATGCGCGTGGCACCTTCGAACAGGAGCGCCCCGAATAACAACACCAGTGTTCCGATTGCGATGATGAGTGAGCAGAGCCCCAGGACTTTGAACAGGGCCTCGGCGATCTTACGCCGTGCGATAGAGGGATGCCGGTGTGAAGAGAACTGGACCGACATCAGTAGACCTCCCGAAACCGCTTTCGCAGGATATGGCCAAGGATGTTGAACGCGAAGGTCATCACGGCCAGCACGAGTCCTGCTGCAAAAATACTTTGATAGCCGATACTGCCATGGGGCAGATCGCCGAGCGCCACTTGAACAATATAGGCGGTAATGGTGGCTGCCGGATCCAGAGGGCTCCAGGTCAGATTCGGATTTTGCCCCGCTGCGATCGCCACCACCATGGTTTCACCAACCGCGCGCGAGATCCCGAGCACATAGGCGGCCACGAGGCCTGACGTGGCAGCCGGCACGACCACGCGCCAGGCAGTCTGCAGGCGGGTGGCCCCCATCGCATAGGAACCTTCCCGTAACACCATCGGCACGGCGCGCATCGCATCCTCGCTGAGCGAGATGACGAAGGGCATGATCATGATGCCGATTACGAGACCGGGCCCGAGCATGTTAAATCCCGGCAGATCGGGCCAGAGATGCTGGAGTCCCGGTGTGACGACCAGCAGCGCAAAATAGCCGTAGACCACGGTCGGGACGGCCCCCAGGAGTTCTAACGCCGGTTTCATAACTTCCTGCACACGCGACGAAGCAAATTCTGAGAGATAGACCGCTGCCACCGTTCCAAGAGGAATCGCCACGAGGAGCCCGACTCCGCTGGTGACGAGCGTGCCGGCAAGCAGGGGCAGTATTCCATAGTGAGGATCGGCAAAGAGGGGGGTCCAGAGGGTATCGGTGAAAAAATCTGTGAGCGGCACCGTCCTGAAAAATCCGATCGACTCGGAGAGGAGTACTGCGATAATCGTCACGGTCGCAGCGACGGAGGTCAGCGCAGCTATAAACAATCCTCCCTCGATCGCCCATTCGCGTCGCTGTCGCACACGACGGCGCGCAGCCGTATTTGCGATGGCGTCCAGACTTTTGATAGGGATTGTCTGTGACATTGCCATGATGAATTCAGGCATTAACTGCATTCTTGTCCAAAATCAGTAGTATCCCAACGTTTGTGTCATCGATGAACGGAACTCATTAATTGGCTTGATGTTCGCAGCGTCTCAGTCGGTTGCCGACTTCATCGAGCGCCGAAATGCACACCTGGGCGAATCAGTCACTTGCGAAATGCAACTTGGCATTTCCTTCAACGTTCGGCCAGCAGTGGACCCATTCACTTTTCTGCCCCAAACCTGGCCCTATTTCCACTCAATGCCCGTGGTGGATGTATTGACGGAACGACTAGCCGGATTCCCTGAGCCTCTGCTCCATCCCGATCGTCAGTAGGGCCGTTGAGGATCTGGGTGCGGACGTCTCTTGTCCGCGAGGCTTTCTCGTACTTCAACGCCGTACTGACGAAACGGCGGCGAATTCCAAATCACTTTGTTACCGGGGGCCAGGTTCGCCGCCTCTTTATAGTGGGCGGTAGCCTCCGTGTTTCTGCCCAGTCGATCCAGTGTCAGGGCTAGATCATAATGAGCCTCGGCCAGCATCGGGTGAGCTTTGATCGCAGCTGCGTATTGCGCCAAGGCCAGCTCCCACTGGCCTTGGGCAAACAGATGGTTCCCTCTGTCGACCGCCGTGACCGCAGCAGTCGGTGTCCCGGCAGGCGCCGTCAAGGGCAGACCCGACGCCGTCTTGTCCGATCCTGCACAGCCCGCGATTGCGGCGGCAAGGGCCAGAAGTACCAGCGCGTTTTTCATTGCGAGTATCCTCCTCGATAACGGATGGTCGGACAAAAAAGGCTGAAAACACTCTTGTCCGAAATAACTTTTCCTGGAATTGGATCTTGGACAGCATCTGCACGGCCAGGGAGACCTCGATTCACAACCAGAATACGCACCTAGAATTTCAATGGGTTAGAGACAAGAAGACACGGGTTAAATCCTGTTTTGGACCGCAGTGCATCAACTGACGGACCCTCGCATGCCAGGTCACAGAATTAGAGTTGAGACAAGAGCCTCAGGGTGACCTATCGTTTGGGGGAACGATTCATAATTTCTTCAACCGCCAGTCCGACTTCCGGCACACCGCCAAACCCGGTTCCCACAACGCCTTTTTTGAACCGCTCCCGCGCCATGCCATAGGCTTGTTCATGCAACGGAACATACCGGACTTCCGCGATCAGCTTGGGGCCTTCCGTCAGGTAGTAGTCGACGAAGTCTTTCACCTCTGTCCGCTTGGACGCGGCCTCGCTGACATAGATGAAGAGGGGACGTGCGAGAGGCTGGTAGCTCCCATTGACGACATTTTCAGCATTGGGGAACACTGGTCCACTTTTCCCGGCAATGGACACCGCTTTCAGCTTCTTCATCTGCGCGGCGTAATAGGCAAAGGGGATGTACCCCAGCGCATTTTTATTGCTTCCGATCCCCTGCACCAGCACGTTATCGTCTTCGCTGGCGGTGTAATCGCCACGGCTAGCCTTCGGCTTTCCCACAATCGCATCGGTGAAATAATCGAAGGTGCCGGAATCTGAACCGGCGCCAAAGAGCACGAGCGGTGCGTCCGGCCAGTCATAACGGACCTGGCTCCATTTGGTGATTCTCTTTTGGGCCGCCGGTTCCCAGATGAGCTTTAGCTCTTCGACCGTCATTGAGGTGACCCAGGTGTTCTTCGGGCTTACCACCACCGTCAAGGCATCGAAGGCGATGGGCAATTCATAATAGGCGATGCCATTCTTCTGACAGAGGTCCATTTCTTCCCTGAGGATCGGTCGAGAGGCATCCGCGATGTCCGTCTCGCCTCGACAGAACTTCTTGAATCCGCCGCCCGTGCCGGCAATGCCGACGGTCACTCGTATGCGCCCCCGGTTCGCTTTCTGAAATTCTTCCGCCACCGCCTCCGTCAGGGGATACACCGTACTCGACCCATCGACTTTAATAAGCGCCGTTTTGTCGGCCTGTGCAAGGTGGCTTCCCGAGGCAAACACGGTTAGCAGTCCGGTAATTGTCACGACCAGAACGAACCGCCCAATCAGTATTTTCATAGTTTCCATCCGTACCGAATATGCGTTCGTTGAATCGCTGTAACAGGCCATTGTAATGCTGGGCCCTGAGCAGGGCTCCCTTTAAGAGGAACCTGAGCCTACACCGCGTCCATTTCTGCACTGTCACAGCGGTGTAAACTTCCTGTTAACTTGAAAGAGGGACGGTCTCCTCAATTCTTTACTTTCGGTCGTCCTTCAGCCATGTCCAACTTCGAAAATTTAACGCGGATGTAACATGGCTGTCACAAGCGGGCAATGTCGCGTCTGTAGCATAGGTTTCGACAGTAGGATAGTGGTTTGTTATTTTAGAATCTCTCTCATCAAGGAGGTTATACGAGTGAACAGCCTACGCAGATATGGTCGAAGGGGTGTTGCTGTAGCAGTGGTGAACGCTCTCTGCCTATTCAGCCTGACATCAGCCTGGGCAGAGCAGCCGCTCAATCAGGTTCGGCCAGTTGTGGATTCCAACATCGCCTCATACCAACCGAAGGCCGGCGTGTCGGGGGCAATCGTCATTGCCGGATCGGACACCATGCAGCCCATCATTGTCAAAGCGGCCTCCGCCTTCAAACTTTGGCAGCCGAATATTAAGATTGCCGTTCAGGGAGGCGGGTCCGACGCCACAATGCGGCAGTTCTTGCAGGATCAAGCAACCATTCGTCGCGGCGACGCCAATTCGAAAGGGCATTTAGTCTCCGGTCACGTCAAACTATTAGCCTCTTCTCGCCCGCTTACGGATGAGGAACGGAAAGATTTCCAGTCTCGCTATGGATTTGAGCCCACAGAAATTCCTATCGCGCTCGATGCGATCGCCATTTATATTAACCACCAGAACCCGCTTCAGGGGCTGACCTTGGAGCAGGTGGACGGACTCTTCAGCCAATCACGCAAGCGAGGGGCGTCTAATATCACCACTTGGGGACAGCTGGGGTTGGCGGACGGATGGGAGCAACAGCCGATCAGGCTCTACGGTCGCGACAAGCGTTCGGGGACGAGAACGTTATTTATCCATACCGCCCTGCTTGATGGCACGCTCAAATCTGAGGTGAAAGAGGAGCCTGGGACAGCGATGGAGATTCTCGATATCAGCCGGGACATGCTGGGCATCGGTTACGCGGGTGTCGGATTCCAAGCCTCGACTGTCAGGATCCTTCCCATTGCGCCGAAAGATGGAGCGACTCCTGTCGCACCGTCAGCTGAAACCGCGATGAACGGAACCTATCCGCTGACGCGCGCGCTCTACCTTTACGCCAAACGGAATCCAGCCGGTGAACTGGAACCGGAGATTGCAGAGTTCCTGCGGTATATCAATAGCCGGGAAGGGCAGGAGGCCATCACGCGCGCAGGGGTTTACCCAATCTCCAGCCAGCAGATCACGACGAATCTCCAAGCTCTTGTCGGTGGCCATACCTCTTCTATCAGCATGATCGCCGCAACCCGGTAATCTTTGCTTCCTTGGCCTGGCAGCTGGGAGAAATCCTCCCAGCTGCCCTTTCTCACGATTCACACTTCTGATAGACTGCAGCCGATAAGGGGGGTCCAGCAATGACGTGGGTTCGACCAGTGTGCATCACGGCATGTCTCTTCGCCGCTCTTTCCGGTTGCTCGATATCGCCCCCTCCAATTCCAATTCATGATGATCCCGCTCTGCTTGTCGCGCTCGAGTACGATCCCCGCGCTGGCGCAGGACATTCGCATCCGGCACCGGTTTCGAACGACATCGTGACGGCGGTTTTGCGCGGGCTTCAATTGCAGGGACGAGATGTAGTCGGTGCCTTTGGGCTCCTGGGAGAAGATCAAGGTACGGCGGCGTTCACCGATCGTGATGTAATAGCCGGCTTAGCGTCTCATCTTGTTGTCGGCCTTGCGAAAGCGTCTCCGCGGGATCTTGTTACCTTCTATTTCGTCCAACGGGATGGTCAACGCACGCCGTTGATTACCTCAGGCGGCTTATTTCTTCGGGGGCACCATCTGTATGTCATCCTGGCGAACGGAAGAACCTCGCCGAGTTCAATCCAATACGAGACGACCTACGAGCCGAATACTCGCAGCTATCCGCTGGTGCCGATTGCCCGGTTCAAATTTAAAGCGGGCTTTCAGCCGGCCGATTCGAGAGTGGCAACATCGGAAGCCAAACAGGTAGATGGATGGGAGGGGTATCTCGATGAATCGAAGGTTGTGGTGGTGGATCTGCAGCGCCTTGCCAAAACCCTACCGCCATCTTCGACAGCTGTTCCGACCTTGCCAGCTAGCATCAAGCCGTAACCGAATCCTCTCGATCACCTCACGATGGGCGCCGGTTGCCCGGCCTTTGCCAACTGCACGTTTACATGTGCCACACCATCGTTGAGTTTCAGGTAGGTATAACCATCGAGCAGACAGACACATTATCTTGGATCACATTCCAGTTCAGTCCTGAACACCAACGACTGCATCCCCACGAAGGTATGTTGCCAACCTTGGCAGGGCCTTGGACCTGGCCTTGATGGGGGTAGCGAAATGCGCGTCCCGATATAGATCGAGTCCTTTTCTCCCTCGATCTCTACTTCGTTCTCAATCAGTTCATGCCCACCCCTCAAATGCTTCGAGTCCATGCGCGACGACGCCATCTTGCACGTTACTGTCATTGCCGATGAAAATGTGCTGGCCTTCGTCTCCATGAATGGAGGCCCCTGTGGCCACAAAGATGTGTTCGCCGATGATGACGAAACCATCAACTGCTGCGAGGGGGGGGGCGCGGTCTTGGCAATGACCGGCGCAGCAACGTCTGGGTGGCCCCGAATGTGAAGACCACGTTTGACCCAACCGATCAGCAGGATGCCGGCGACCAATAGATTGAGATTTGCGCTGAGTGCGTAACAGTCTCGGTCGGGTCATACATTCCATTTTTTCCAGGCGTTGCGTGAAGCATATTGGAGCCGGAGAATCGCATTCCGGCGGTGGATGAAGGGACCACGATATCTTCCTGGCCCCTTCTTCTGTGGGAGGGCTGTGAGGTATTGGCGAGGGGGAATGCGGATGGGTATCCGCCATTCCCCCTGCAGCTTCCTAGTTCCAGAACCAGACCGCTTGGAAGCGGAGCAGGTTGCCGTAGGCTTCAAGTTGTTGCCCAGGGACTGTGCTTGTCCCCACCGTTCCATTGTAAAGATTATTGCGCTGCGTAAACGTGTAGGCCACGGTAAATTCCCACTGTGGATCCGGCTGCCAGGCGATGCCTGTTTCAAGTTCTTTCATCGTGCCATCCGGAGCACCAGTCTGGAACTTGATGCCTCCATGATATTCCTGGTAGCGCGTATAAATATTAGCAAGGCCGACATCGGAGTATTTCCACTGATAGTGCCCCTGGACATATCCTCCATAGAGTGCGCTTTCGGCGATGACGCCATTGTGTCCTCGCTGTGGTCCTCGACCGAACGTATACTCGGTAATAAACCCGAATGGCTGGGGTGGGAAGTACATGTAAAAGTTCAGTCGCTCGTCTAGATATTTCCCGGAGGCATGCCCGCTATCAAAGGTAGACCAGAGCGTGGTTCCCGCTGCGGCAGTTCCCTTATTGACCGAGAACTGTCCTCGCATCGCGTTCATGCCGGTTTCCATCAGATAGCCGCCGGGCAGCTCCCAGGGCCAGCTGAGTCGCAGGCCGACATGTTTATCGTTGTTAGTCTCAGCCTGATTAAGACCCTGCCCGTTATACACCGCAAGATGAAAGACCCAGTAATCGCCGGGGCCGTACATATAGTCCAACATTTGTTTGTACCGTTGCTGCGCGACCTTCGGCGTCCACATGTAGGAGAGGCCCAGGTCACGCTCGCTGTTGGCGCAACTGTTCGTCGCATCCGCACGGTCGATGGCCATACGGACCCGGCTGGCCTGCCAATTGTCAAAGGAGCAGGGGACCCGCTGCAATCCGACTCTGAGACGGTGCTCCTTCTCCTTGTCAAAATTCCAGTCTCCAAAGGCATCGCGCATGCTCATGACATGCGTATTCGCGAACCCTGATGCGGTAGAACCGCTTGCCATATCCGGCTGAATGAACACCGAGACATGGTCCGAGACCTGCCCGGTCACCACCCACCGAATCCGGCGGAAAAAGAATCCAGGCTGAGCTCCATCTGACGCGCTGCCGACTGAGCCATCCTGATAGGTTCGCAACCGTCCGTTCGATGCGTTATTGTAACGCATCATGCCATAGCCGTACATCGTCATCCGCTCGTACCAGCGAGGGCTGCCGGTAAATTCAGCCACGACGGATCGTTCACTTTGCCGCTGTTCTTCTTCCGCCTTAATCCTGATCCAGTCGTCAAGCGTGATGACACCTTTTTCCAAAAGGATATCCTCCATGGTGGTGCTTTCCAATGGACGAGGTGAATTCAACTGGCCGGCTGGAAATGCCGCTAGCGTGGGCACCGCCGTCGGTTGCGAAGTAGCGGCTTTCGGCTCTTGGGCGTGGGCCACATTCGCACACGCCAAGACGATACTCAGTACGGATGCTCCAATCCACCCTCTCGTCAACCAACCTTGCCGCATAATCTTCTGCACGGCTCTTCCTCCCTTATTGTACTGACTTATGCAGGCCGAGTGAAAACTCAGCATTATCACAAGGGACTATCCAGGATTCAGATGAAGAATCCGTGACGACAGTGTTACAAAATTGTTAACTTTGCAGGGGGCTGATTAACCTGGGTCCTGTCAGGGGTTTATTGGGAGGGCAAGGCAAGGATCGTTTACAGGCTAAGACAAGGATCATAGATCAAAGGCGGGACATCTACCCTCAGATATTTATCGCAACTTCACCGCGTCATATAAAAGTTTCACAGCCGATACCGGCTCCCACTTGAGGACAGCCAGAGAATCCTCGACGTAGATTCTTGATCTCATCCCGTTCAAGACCGAAGTCACCCCAGGAGTGCTGGCCAGGACCCACAAGGATTTCCTGGAGAGCGATTCGTGGCGCTTTGCTTCTGGCAAGAGGGGATCGAGAGCTGCCGCTACCGCGGCGGTTCTCGCGCGACTCCGTTCTGTGGCCTCGCGGCGAAGCCCTCCCAAGAGGGTCAGCAACTGCGGCATGTAGCGATCGCGCCAGTGATCCCACTGTTCTGCTGCTGTGCCGGTTAGATGCCGCGAAAGGGCCTGCATGACGTGATTCATCTGGGGGGCGATCAATTGCTGTTCGATCTGTTCCCAATGTTCCAGCCCCTGGATGTGAGGCCGTATCCTGGTTAGCTCAGAGGCCCAGGTGAAGAAGTCTGCCGGAGCCATCCCTTGGCCATTATGCTGAAGGCCTGGGGCAATGGACTGGCGATATTCCTCTTCCAACGCCGCCACGGTCTGGCATTGCCGGTCGAAATCCACCGGCTCGCCCTCGAGCGGGAAATCCGCCAATCGAATGACGCCGCTCTGTTTGGTCGGCATGGCATTGAGCGGACGATTGACGAGCACCGCGATCCCTTCCCGCTGCGCCAACTCCAGCACCGTGTCCCGTTGTGCCGCTCCCGTATTGGGCGTCAGCAGAGCTCCTGCTTCATAGAGATTCATGGGACATTGCAGCACCGCGAAATGATGACGACCCATTCCTTGCGAGGCAGCGGCAGTTGTCGCGGCCTCGCACAGATGAGACAGGGAGGTGGCTTCTGCCTTGGAGGGATCTGCCGTGACCGTATTCGACGATAGGCCGTAATACTGAATCCGTCCTGCCGCCACTTGCGATTCGAAAAACCCGAAGGCCTGTTCAATGCGGCGATAAAAGGCCTCGCGCGTCTTCACGAGGTCTTCACCTGGATGACGGGCTGCTTCAGAGAGGAAATACTCGGGATTGTGCAGCAGACAGACGTCGAGCGTGGCCAGTCCCAGACGATCCAGGGACTGGGCCAGTTGATCTGCCAGATACTCCGGGTGGAGACAGTGCCAGAGGCCCTCGCCATATTTCACCATCTCAGGGTAGGGGCGCCCGGCCTGCTCCCGCGCCTTAGCCTGTTTCAGATTCTGCCCTTGCACATAACCGATCTTTGAAACGACGATCACCTCGTCGCGAGCCAGCTCTCTGCTGTCGATCAATTCACGCAAGACCGAGCCGACCAATCGCTCGCTGTCTCCGTCCATATAGTTCGTCGAGGTATCGATCAGGTTGACCCCTTCTCGCAGCGCGTACTTTAGGGATTCTCGATGTTCCGGCTCCCGCGTATCGACCCGATAGGTCCCGAACCCCAATCGGGAGGTCGTGAGTCCCGTGCCTCCGAATCGTCCATAGCCATGTTCCATATAACTGTCTTGGCCTGACTGATTCAGAAGACGCCCGACATATCTGGCCGTTCCTTCAGGGCTGGCAGCTCCTGGGAGGGCCGTCCCTTGCAAGAGGGGCAGTGGGGCCGCCTGATCCGCTCGCCGCGAGGCAGAAAGGAGGGCTGCTGTGACCTCCCTTGGGTCTGTGAGGGGCTTCTGACAGGAAAAATTCCGGCAGATATACAGAGCAGCCTTTCCCTCCACCAAACCCTTACCGGCCAGGAGGGGATGGCTGGACGACTGACTCCTTCCCTCACTAAAGGCCATCACACGGTTCGGCAGGAACACCTCGCGGATGGCGAGCTGCAGGGCCTCCAGCCCCGGATCGTTGATTGCTCCGACGAGAGCCAATTCAATCGGCCCTTCTGCCAGGAAATCGACTACGGCAAGGCTCTTGGCAAAGGCTCTTGGATAGCGGGCCATCTGGCGCCCATAGGCGCGGATACCTCCAATCGCTGCCTCTCGCAGGTCCTGGCGATCATAGTGGAAGGAGAGTCTGGCGAGGGCCGAGACCGCCACGGAGTTGCCGCTGGGCGTCGCGCCATCGGCCCCCTCACGTGTGCGAATGATCAGCGTTTCATGTCCCTCCGCCGTGGTATAGAAGCCCCCCTGGTCCTTGTCTTGAAAGGAGCCCCGTATCCGTTCACCCAATTGCAGGGCCGCAGTGAGATACCGTTCCTGCCCGCAAGCCTCATAGAGGTCGATCAATCCTTCCGCCAGATAAGCATAGTCCTCCAAGACTCCGTCAAGATGGGCCCGGCCCTGCCGCGAGGTGCGGAGCAACCTGCCATCAGAAGTTCGATGCACCTGTAAAAGAAAATCTGCCGCCTTCCTGGCCCCGTCGAGGTAACGGCTGATTCCCAATACACGGCCTGCCTCGGCCATCGCCGAAATCATCATGCCGTTCCAGGCCGTGATGATCTTGTCGTCCAGCGCGGGCGGGACTCGCTGCTGCCTGGCGCGATAGAGAAGGGGCCGCAGACGCTGAATCGTCTCGTGCAGTTCATCGCTGGTCAGGCCCAGCTCCTTGGTCACGGCCTCGATAGGCCGCAGCCGATTGGGGATGCTGTGCTGCTCCCAATTGCCCTCGTCGGTGATGTCGTAACAGGCACAGAACCGGCGAGTGTCTTCTGCATTCCGCAACACGGCCTGGATCTCCGCCGGCGTCCAGACGAAAAACTTGCCCTCGACCCCTTCGGAATCCGCATCCGTCGCGGAATAAAATCCTCCGGCCCGGTCGGTCATCTCGCGGAGGATATAGTCGAGCACCTCCGTCGTGACCTGGCGATAGGATGCCTGCTTCGTGACCTGATAGGCCTCCAGATAGGTTTTGGCCAGGAGGGCATTGTCATAGAGCATCTTCTCGAAATGGGGAACCAGCCACCGTTCGTCGGTGGAGTAGCGCGCAAAGCCTCCGCCTATATGGTCGTAGATCCCTCCTGCCGCCATTGCATCCAACGTTCTGGTGACCATCTGCAAGGTCTGGCTGTC
>SXGT01703959.1_pt1 | contig 12243 bp, 6 predicted proteins | sample 3176221 | NCBI WGS metagenome assembly SXGT01 (sample SAMN11356862, study PRJNA531348) | freshwater metagenome | isolation source: freshwater sample F1-120 | place: China: Fuxian Lake, Yuxi | collected 2017-12-25
CGCGCTCGAGACGGCAACTGATGGCATCACCGTCAACGCCATCTGCCCGGGATGGACACAGACGCCACTGCTCGAACCTCAAATCGCCGCTCGTGCAGCCCAAAAGGGCTTGAATCGTGAAGCCGCGATCCAGGATCTGGTGGGAGAAAAACAGCCCAATCGGAGCTTGATTCCACCGGCGTGGATCGGCGAAACGGTGGCTTTCCTGTGCAGCGACCCGGCAGCCGCCATCACTGGCGCGTCCATCACCGTCGATGGCGGGTGGACGGCGCATTAGCGCACGCGCCTCGCTGGCTTCAAGGAGTTCCGCGAGCACCCGGGCGGCCAGCTCACGGTGACGCTCCTGCGGGACTATGTCATGGCTTCGAGATGCATCCGATGGACCTTGAGATCGTGGCGAAATCAATTGCGGAGCTCGAGCTTCGACACCGGGGAGCCCTGTTACACGGATCGATGGGATCAGGACCCTCAGGCTGTGACCACCGTACCGACCTTCCACTTGCGCAAGATGGCTAACAATTCAGCGGACTTGAGCGGCTTCGAGACATAGTCGTCCATGCCTGCCTGGAGACACGCCTCCCTGTCACCCCGCAGGGCGTTGGCTGTCTGCGCGATGATGACCGTATGCCGTCCGTCCCCTTCGGCCTTGCGGATCTCTCTCGTTGCCTGAAACCCGTCGAGCACTGGCATCTGGCAATCCATCAGAATCGCGTCGTAAGGCACGCCCAACACAGCCTGAAGCGCCTCTTGACCATTGGCGACAACGTCGGCCTTCAAGCCCAGACGCTCGAGCATTTTCACTACGACTTTCTGATTCACGATGTTGTCCTCGGCCACGAGGATGCGCCCACGCCGAATCGGAATCACCCCGCCGTGAGCACTGGGAACAGTTTCGAGCAGAGTACCGGGGGGTCGTTGGGCATTGGAGGACAAGAGCCTGACAATGCAACGCCTCAGATGCGCTCGCCGGAGGGGCTTCGTCAGGGAGAAGACGACATTGTCGGCGAGGTCCTTGGGGACGCCACATGGATCTCCCATCGAGCTCGCGAGCACGATGGGAATGGGCGGGATGCTCAAGTCTTCCTTCAGGGAACGAGCCAAATCGAGCCCGTCTCGATCGGGCATCTGAAAATCAGTGATGATGAGGTCAAAGGGCATCGTGCGCTTCTTGAGCACCTGGAGTGCGCTGTCGACACTTTCAGCTTGCTCGACCTGGATCCCCCAGCTCTCCAGGTAGTGCTCGAGTATTGTGCGGTTCGTCGCGTTGTCATCAACGACGAGCACGGACTTCCCCTTGATGTCCGCCAGGATCTCGGGCGCGATGCTCCCCGGCGTCTCCTTTTGCGACCTCTTCTTGAACACGACCGTGAACCAAAACGTGCTGCCCTTCCCGGGCTCACTCTGCACGCCGACCTGTCCGCCCATTCGTTCGGCAAGTTTCTTTGAGATCGCCAGTCCGAGGCCTGTGCCCCCGTACTTGCGAGTGGTCGAGCCGTCCGCCTGGGTGAACGGCTGAAAGAGGCGGCCCAGAGCTTCCTGGGAGATCCCGATGCCCGTGTCTTGAACCTCCGTGCGAATCATCACATCGGTCTCACCATCTCCGATGGCACCAACACGGACCGCAACCTCGCCCGCGGTCGTAAACTTGATCGCGTTGTTCACAAAGTTGCACAGAATCTGACGAAATCGACCAGGGTCGCCTCGCAGCAAGTAGGGCGTGTTGCTATCAATGCGACAGGAAAGCTCAATCCTCTTGCCCCGGGCCGCGGCAGCGAACATTTCCGCCGCTTCCTCCACGGTGCTCCTCAGGTCGAACTCCAGCGTCTCAAGCTCGAGCTTGCCGGCCTCGATCTTCGAGAAATCGAGAATGTCATTGACGATCGTGAGCAGCGCTTCGCCGGAGGACCGAACCGCTTCCGTGAAATCCCGCTGCTCCGGTGCCAACTTCGTGTCCAGCAAGAGCCCTGTCATCCCGATCACCCCGTTCATGAGCGTACGAATCTCGTGACTCATGGTGGCCATGAACTCCGACTTTGCCCTGCCGGCATCTTGCGCTTCCTTCAGGGCACGCTCCCTGCCACCGACAAGAAGCAAGGTGCAAACAAAAAGCAGGCCGCTGACAAGAAAGCCTCCCCACAGGAGGTAGGACGTGAAGGGACCTCCGAGGCTCCGGCGATAGGCCACGCATGGGCTGGCGCAGATCCGCCAGCTACGATTCGCGAGGTAAACCATGCCATTGCTCCGAAGCGCCGAGGCCTCCGCGGGAGTCGTGCCCTCGGGCGCGTAGAGCCTGCGCTCCGCGCCACCATCCATCTCTTCCGCAATCTCGATCACGCGCAACTGTGAGTTGGTCGTGGCGAGAGACCTCGCGAGGATCGCTGGCACGTCGACCGTATTCACCACAAAGCCCATCAAAGCTTTCCGACGCTGTTCGATGGTTTCCGTGGGGCGTTGATTCTCATAGATCGGCAGTATCAGGTCTATCTTGGGCCTTGAGCCTCGCGCTCCCACCTGTGCAAGGGCACTTTGAACCACAACTGGCTCCCCCGAATCCCTTGCCCGCTCCAGCTCCGCGAGCAAGTCAGGAGCGGCGCCGCTGTCAAGGCCCAGCGCGTTGCCGTTTAGCTCCAGCGGTTCGGAGTACTCCAGAACAAAATACTCCTCTCGAGAACCTTCGGGTCGAATCGAGAAGTCAGGGTAGCCCTCGGGTGTCACTCGCGTGTCTCTTCGAACCGACGCCACGTAGGCGACCTTGTCTGCCTCGAAAACGCGACGAACGAAGCTCATGCTCAAGACGCCGGGGTATCGCTCCTCGAGTTTCAGCGACCGGGCAAAGGCCCTCCATTCGTCCCTCTCGACCGACTCGGAGGCGGCAAAGAGCCCCCGAGCGGCACGCAAGCCGTCCATGTAGCCGTCGATCGAGCGCTGCAAGTCCTGCCGAAGGTGTCTGGCTTCGGCTTCAAGCCACGCGCTCCTGGCATCATCGGCCCAGCCCGACTCAGCTCGCCAGACAATGATGGTAGCTGTCAGCGCGACAACGGAAATGCCCCAGGCCAGGAGCGACCGCTTGAGTTTGACTCCTACAAGCTTCATTTTCACCCTGAGCAACCTAAAGAAATCAAGACGATTGCCTCCGGACCGCACACTGCAGCTTTCCAGATAGGCAAGTATTTCAGCATACGTTGGCCGGGCCGAATTGACCATAAGGCGGGATCCAGGGGCCTGGTAATAAAGGAGAGAGGCGTCTGAACACACCGGTAGGTCGATAACCGGGGGCCACGGGGAAGCGACGATCAGTTCACGCGCTCGAGCTGCCCGGTAAGCCCCGCGATGTTACCGCCACTCCACGGCGCGCTGGATTCCTCTCAGCTTCTCCCGCAGGACTCACCTCGCACTGCGACGATCCCTTTCGCAGCCGCCCACTGGAGGAGGTCCTCCCGACGCAACGCGGCGCCCATGAGATCGGGAAACTGGCCCGGCGTGCAAGCAAAGACTGGAGCTCCAAGCGCGGCCAGGCCAGCCGCCACCGAGACGTCGAAGGATGGAGCCCCGTCATCGTTGAGGGCCAAGAGGACGATCACCTGCACCCCGGAGGCCGCGAGGCTGGCGGCTCGGCGCAGCATCTCGTCACGATTCCCTCCCTCGAAAAGGTCGGAGATAAGAACGAGGATCGTGTCCAAAGGGTTTCGCACAAGACCCTGCGCGTAACCCAGGGCCTGGGCGATATCGGTCCCACCACCCAGCTGTGTTCCGAAGAGAAGCTCCACGGGATCGCTCAAGTACTCCGTGAGATCGACGACGGCCGTGTCGAAGACCACAAGGTTGGTTCTCAGCGCGGGAAGGCTTGCGAGAACACAACCCAGGACAGCTGAATAGACAACGGAAGCCTCCATGGATCCGCTCTGGTCAACACAGAGGATCACGTCGCGCAGGGCAGAGCGCCTGTGCCCGAAACCCAGGAGCGTCTCGGGGACAAGAACCTTTTGGCGGGGCCGCCAGTGCTTCAGGTTCGCGCGAATTGTGCGATTCCAGTCGATCTCGCCGTGGCGAGGCCGACGATTGCGTGTCGTTCGGGCCAGGGCGCCGCGGACGGATTGCTCGAGGGGTTGACGAAGCTGAAGCTCGAGGGCCTCGAGGACTTGGCGCACAACCACCCGGGCGCTCTCCCTCGTGCGTTGAGGCATGACGCTGACCAGCGACACCAGCGTCGAGACAAGGTGAAGGTCGGGCTCGACGGACTCGAGCAGCTCGGGCTCGAGCAGCAAGCGCTTCAAGTGCAGCCTCTCGAGCGCGTCCGCCTGGAGTAGCTGCACGACCGAGCGCGGAAAGTAAGCTCGGATGTCCCCGAGCCAGCGCACGACAGCAGGCGACGACAACCCGAGAGCACCCGAACGCTGGCCCTCGTAGAGCGCAGATAGGGCCCGATCCATGCCCAGCTCTGTTGGGCCCAGCTCGATTCCGATTCCGTCCGCCTCGTCCCCCCCCAGCACGAGCCTCCAGCGCTTCAATCGTTCAACCTCATCCACGGGGTTCGTCTCCTGGTGGTAATTCAAGCCCCAACAGCTTCGCCACGAGAGGCAACGCCTCGGCGGCACGCCCTGCGTTGAAGGGTGTGGACGGCGAACGGGAAACTCTTGCACCGGCCGCCACGCCACTCCCACGGACTCTCTCGCCCAGCTGACGCCGCTCCGCAGGCGCAAACGTGGCGAACGTGCGCCGAAGTAGGGGCACCACCTCCACGAAGCGTTCCGTCGAGAGCTCCTCAATCCACTCCTCGATGATGGCCCACAGCTTGAGGTCGTGGAGGAGAAGCAGCCCGCTTCCACCGAGAAAGCCTTCAATCCAGGCGGCAGCTCCGGCCGGAGGAACGGATCGAGAAAGCGCGCGGCGCATCCATACGCCCGCCTCCGCCGACGACAGGCTCCGGGTGTCCAGGAGAAGGCGAGCAGAACGTCCCGCAATGAGGCCGTTAGCACCGCCTTGCCTCACGAGCTTCTCGAGCGCCTGACCCCAGATACGCCCATGCTCCGGCTGCTTCAGAAGCTGGATCGTCTGGTGGACGTGGGTCAGACGGGAAAGCATCTCCGTGGCCGCCGGATCGTTGAGCGAGGCGCAAGCGCCTGGAAGCCCGACAGCGATCCGCGCCACAAGCGCATCAACGATGGGCGCAACAAGCTCGTGACTCGTCCTGTGGACATTGCCATAACGCAGCGCCTTTCCAAGGGGCGGGAGCGCATCCATGAGCTCGAGCATCCCGACGGAGACCGCCGAGAGCTCATCAATTCGCTGGACAATATCTGTCACAACCGCGGAGAGGTCCGACAGGAGCACGCGATCAAGGAGCCTCGTGAGTTCGGCCAGCTCCTTCAGCGATCGCGCCTCGTGACGGACTCTCGTCTCGCAGGCCTCCTCCACGCAACTGCCCCACACGCTCGCCTCGATGACTCGAATCGAAAGCTCCGGATCCCACCGAAGTCTCCAAACCTCGCGAAACGTCCCCTTCTTGCCCCTGACTCCCTGCTCTTCGCCCCAATCGATGCCCAGGAGGCAAAGGCGATGGAGCAGCCGGCTCCGTTCGAGGTCAGTTTCCTTTCGGAGGTCGAGCTCCTGAAGCCTTTCCTCCGCCTTCGCGCGAAGATGTAAACGCTTCTGTCGCTTCTCGATGTCCCGCTGGAGCGGAACCCGGGGTGTCTCGGCAGGCACCCTCCCCAGCACCTCGTCCACAATGAGCCGATCGTGCACCATTCGCAGAAACAATGGATTCCCCTGGCAGAGGACCGACTCTGCGGCGTCGTCAAGCTCGGAGAGACCCACCACGGGACGCCCCCGCATCGCCGCAAGGCACTCTGCAAGGCGCACGGCCTCGATCACTTGCGCCGGCGAAGCGTCGAGGTCCTTTTCTCGCAACAGGCACGCCACCCGAGCCAGCCAGCGCACCTCCACGTCGCTCGAGCAGGTGAAAAGGTGGCGATACCAGCCCGGCGACACAACCCCGGCGCCGTACCCGCTTGCGATCGAGAGCCGATCGTGACTCCAGGGTATCCAGGTCGAGGTGACCGAGACGCTCTTCAGCCCCTGTAGAAGCTCGTCGTCCTTCTCTGCGCTGGGCATCTCGTTCAAGGCAGGCGCATGCCATGCCCCGCAGACTACCGCGATGCGCTGAAACCCTCTTTTCTGGGCCTCGCGAATCCGCTGACGCATGTGGGCTTCTCTGCGAGCCTCGGTCCTATCCAACTCCATCGCAAGCTCGCTTCGCAGGGCTGTCATCGACTCAAGCACTGCGTCAAAGACACCCGAGGCCTCCCGCCGCTCCTCCATCATGCGCCCCCACCAATCTTCGCCATCGTCGAGGCCAGCCGCTCGAGCCAGATACGTGAGCGGATCCATTCGCGGAGATGCCGTCCGTGGGTCTCCAGCAGGCTCGCCACTCGCTTCCGCCACTGGCTCCGCAAGGCGATTCGCCTGCGGCAAGTCGATGAACCAGCAGGGCAATCCATGCTGGAGCGAATGCCTCATCGCGTGCCACTCTGGCGAGAAGCAGGCCAGGGGATAAAACACCGCTCTGCGCGGATCATCGACGACATGGACCAGCATCGCCACGGGAGGCACGAGATCCTTGTTGGAGCAAAACGGGATCAAACCCTCTGCGTCCGGCGGACCTTCAACAAGCACGATGTCTGGCTCGAGGCGATCTAACTCTGCCTGCAAGCCACGGGCAGAACCGGGACCGTGGTGACGGATACCGAAGACGTGAACACTCATGATGGCACGAAGCTTTCCCGCTGTCTCACAGAAGCTCTCGACAGGCTCGGTAGAGGTCTTTCCAGCCTTCTCGCTCCTTCAAGACGGTCTCGAGGTACTCCTCCAGCACGGTACGATCCTGCACGGGATCCTTCACTATCGCTCCGAAGAGCCCCGAGGCGAGGTCGGTCGCGCGGGCCTGGCCATCACCGAAGTGCACGGCGAGCGCGTGGCCACTCGTTACGACGCTGATGGCCTCCGCGGTCGACAGAGACCCACTCGGACTCTTGAGCCGGGTCTTCTTGTCGCCGGTCTTGCCTTCGCGAAGCTCGCGGAAGATGGTGACCACGCGGCGGACTTCCTCGAGTGCCGGCGGCTCACCAGGGAGCTCGAGGACACGCCCCAGTGCCGCAACCCGGCGCCTCACGATGTCGACTTCCTCCTCAAGCGTCTCCGGCACGGGCAGAACGACCGTGTTGAAACGCCTCCTGAGGGCGCTCGAGAGCTCGTTGACGCCGCGATCGCGACTGTTCGCCGTCGCAATGATGGAGAATCCCTTGCGCGCCTCCACGCGCTGGTTGAGTTCCGGAATGGGCAGAGCCTTCTCCGAGAGGATCGTAATGAGGGCGTCCTGCACGTCGGACGGTGTTCGAGTGAGCTCCTCCACGCGTGCAATCCGCCCCTCCTCCATGGCCCTCAGGACTGGACTCGGCACAAGAGCGGACCGCGTTGGCCCCTCCGAGAGCAGGCGGGCGTAGTTCCAGCCGTAACGGATTGATTCCTCACCCGTTGCCGCGGTGCCCTGCACCATCAGCGTCGAGTCGCCACTGATGGCTGCCGCGAGGTGCTCGGAGACCCAACTCTTGGCCGTGCCCGGAACGCCAAGCAACAGCAACGCGCGATCCGTCGCCAGGGTCGAGATCGCAATCTCGATCAGCCGGCGACTGCCGATGTACTTTGGCAAGACCTCGAAGCCGTTCGAAAGTTTCCCTCCAAGAATGTACGTCGCCACGGCCCACGGCGAGAGCCGCCAGCTCGGTGGACGCTCCCTGTCGTCCCACTTCGCGAGCTCTTCGAGCTCTTCGTGAAACTCTACCTCAGCGGCTTGTCGCAAGACTGTCGGCACACTTCAACTCCTTGAGCATCTGAGCTCGAAAATCGACCCAATAGAAAAGCTGCTCCAGCGCACGATGAACGGACGACCCCAGGTGCTCCGGGAGCGGCCACCCCTCGACGACCTCCCCGGCAAGCGCAGGCGGAAGGCGACCTGAAGCCTGCGCAATCAGCGCCTCGAGAGTGCCCGGATCAAGCTTGTCGTCCTGCGTCGCGTACCGCTGGAGAAACTTGAGAACCTGCCGCCCCAGATTCTCTCCCCACGCGAGCTCCATCGCGGGCAAGAGCGCCTCGAGGGGATGAATCATGGCACCCGACTCCAGGTTCTCCTCGATCCGGCGGCACACTTCCTCCTCCCGCTGCTTCTCGGGCAAGATGGCCAGAGACCTTGCGAGAAGATCCGGACGCCTCGGCGGCCAGTGAAGGAGCAGCTCGTTGGCCCAGGCCGCATCGCGCTGACGCTCCGCGGCCAGAAGCCAACCCTCAAAGATCGTCTCCTCGAACTCGTTTCCCGCGAGGGCTTCCACGATGTGCCCTGGCCGCGCCCGCCACACCTCGACCCAGTATGTCAGTGGAGTCGCCCCCAAGATCTGGAGGAGCCACCAGGCCTTCTCGCCAAGCCTCGCTTGAGGCGGCTTTGGCTCGATTCCATCCCTTATCATGGAAGCATTGCACAACTCCGGAAGCCGAACCTCGATGCGTGCGCCGCCCAGCCCGATGAAAGTCTTCGTCGTGAATCGGAGAGTAGGCCCCGCTCGCTCTTTCATGCGCTGGCAAAGACGCGAGCCAATCAGTCGGCTCAAGAGCTCCGCTGCTTTCGCGCGGACATCCTTGCCGCGCTCGGAGAGACAGCCCTCGAGGAAGGGCTCATCCGCCATGGACAGGCCCGTCAACAGCGCTCCGAGAAGATCGGCACGTCGCTGGCACGGCTCCTCCTTCCAGGCAGCCTGCACAAGCTCGCGGGCTCTCATGGGGTCACGGCCGCGGAGCGCGGCAATTGTCAACACCCGCGACTCATGCGAGCTTTCGGCAAATTCTTCTGGGTCTCCCGCCCCGGCAATGAAGCTCCACTCCGGGTTCAGGCGGGCAAGCCAGCGGCCACGCTCTCCCAGCACACGGACGCCCTCGGAGCGCCACCTTCGATGCTCCCTCAGAAAATCAAGGAGGACTGGGAGGAGCCTGTCGGGCGCTCGAAAACCGCCCCGCACCGCGACTTCGATCCACTCACCGAGAGACCTTCCTCGATGCTCAGTCAGAAGCACCTGCAAATGCTCACCGGCGCGATGACTTGCCGCAGTAGCGTCCAGCTCGGGAGCCGGGGACGGAAGAGGAGCCCCAAACATCATCGGCTCGCGACCGGCAGCCTGGTAAGCCCACTCCACCACCGACAGAGTGAGAAGCCGGGATTCCGAATCGAGACGATTGAGCTGGGCAGAAAACCCCTGGGCAGCGCCTACGTCCGGTCGCACTGGACTTTCCTGGCCAGTCCCGAGGACCGCCGCGGCCTCAAGGAGGTCCCACGCCGAGAAACAAGTCAGAGGCTCCAATGGGCCCACGGCTACTTCACTCATGCGCCCTCCACCCAACCCAGGTCGCAAAACCCGTCGCGCGTCCAGGCTCCCAGTGGATGCAGCTCGTGGCCATCCCACTCGCCGAAGATACCGAGCGGCCGCCCTCCGCTCATGGCCAGCAGCTCCCAGCCTCCCTTGAACCGCCCGGCGACTGGAATCGCGGAGCCGTCCGTGCAACAAAGAAGCCAGTCCTCGCCCCGCCGGCCCGGGATGACGCCTCGCAAGCTCATGGGGTGGCGCTCGAGCCAGGGGTTGCGCACGAATGCGCGAGCTACCAGGTCAACTGAGGCCTTGACGGAGAGGCCCAGGTTCAACGGCTCGCCAGCAAACGACCTGGGCGCGCAATGTCGTGACTTCTCGAGAGCTCGCAGCGGAACGCTTCCCGGAAAAAAACCAAGGTCGCAGCCCACCTCCGTACCAGGCACCAGACTCAGGTCCATCGGCTGGGACCCGGCCGCGAACCGAAGAATCAGGGCGTAACGACTCTCTTCGGCACACCAGAGCCACGTGCGAAGAACTCGCAGCCGATCTTCCAGCTCGGCCCGGCGCCCCAGGACCTTCCAGACGCCACGGACTCCGACTCCTTGAAGAAGCTCCTCCGCTGGCACCGTCCAGCCGATCGTGGAGCGGATGTCGGTCTGCGTCTCAAACGCCAGCGATTCGAACCGCTGGTAACCCTCCACGAGCAAGTGGAGCTGCGCGATCCGCTCCAGCAGACGCCGCTCACGACCGTTGCCGGAACCGCCCAGACCGTGGAGGCCTCGAACCCGTCGAGCCACCCCTGGCGCCTGCGCATCGACGAGCCGCGCGGCCATCGACTCGAAGAACGAGGCCGGCTGGACAAGAACCATCGCCAACCCCTGGCGCACGAGGTCGCGAAGCCACAGGGCGAGCTCGGCAAGTCCCTCCGCGACTCGCGACTCGCGCCTGCGAGCTCGCTCCACCTGAGCCTCCGGATCGGCGATCGGCGTGCTCTGCGACTCGGTCTTCCTCGCTTTCGCCTCGATCCCTTGCTCGTGTTTCTGAAGCCACTCGGCAACCCAGGCGGGCGGTGCTGCCTGGGCAATGAATCCTGGCTCCTCCACAAGCGCAAGGAAGAGTCCGAGGCAATGTTTGCAGGGAAACTTGCGGCTGGGACACGAACACTTGAAGACCGGCCCCTGAAGGTCAATCCGCGCACGGTAGGGATCCTTGCCACCCCCCTGCTGCTCGCCCCAGACAGCGCGCTGGTTTCGACCAAGACCCGACCACTTACCCGGCTGCGACAATGCCCTTGCCGCCTGGGCGGAGGCGGCGTCGGGTGCCAGTGCGAGAACTTGCTCTCTTGTCCATTCCAAGTTCATGAGAGCCAGATGTTCCTGCCAGAGCCTCGGGCGGTCAACAGCCCGCCCAACAAGTCTGCGCCCCGCCCTCCATTGCTACTACTTGCACCCGTGGGTCAAGCCCTCCTCCGATTGCAGAACCTGTCTCCCAGGAGAGCTGCTGGAGCGCTATTGCCCCACCTTGCGATGCTTGCTGGGTTTTTCAGCAAACAGCCTGGTGCAGTCTTGAGGGCGCACAAGGTCCTCAGCAATCGGCATACAAGGCGCAGCCGACATTCCCTGGTTGACCGAGCGGCTCGGTGTCGGGGCCGCAGGGGCTGGCAGCCGGACCCGGTGACGGCGGCGGCAAGCCACCAAGAAACAGGTAGTTTACGGTACAGATGGCGTCGGCAATATCGACCTGGCCGTCGTTGTTGGCGTCGGCTGCATTCATGCAGGTCGGTGCCAGGCCACCTCGGAAGAGAAAGTTGAGTGGGAAGACGACGTCGGCAAGGTTGGTACGGCCATCGCCGTTGGGATCGGCGCGGTGAAAGTCATTGTCGTCGCAGGCATCGCCGAGCAAGTCGTTGTCGGAATCCCCCTGGGAAAGATTGGCGACCAGCGGACAGTTGTCGTTGACGTCGAGGACCGAGTCGTTGTCGTCGTCGGGATCGCAAACGTCGCCGATCAGGTCCCCGTCGTTGTCTGCCTGGCTCATGTTCGGCATGGTCGGGCAGTTGTCGCTCGTGTCGGGAATGCCGTCGTCGTCCGTGTCGACGACCTCGGTCATGCACACCGCGTCGCAGCCATCGCCGGCAGTGTTGTTGGCATCGTCGCAAGTCTCGCCCAGACTCGATTGCAGAACTCCGTCGCCGCAAAATTCGATCTGGCAGATGGCGTTGCACCCGTCGCCCGCCACGTTGTTGCCGTCGTCGCAAGTCTCGCCGAGACCGGGCTGGACGATGCCGTCACCACAGAATTCGCTCGTGCACACCGCCGAGCACCCGTCGCCCGAGATGCCGTTGCCGTCGTCACATTCCTCGCTCGCTTCGAGAATGTTGTTGCCACAGACGTCGGTGATGGCAGCGAAACCGAGAACGTTGGCATTGAGCGCGAATTCCGAAATGCCGGAGGTGGGCTGGGTAGCAATCGCGGTTACTGCAGTGGTGGGGGTGGGAATGCCAATGCCTACAGGCAACGTCCAAACTCCAAGAGAATCAGCGCTGGTCGACGAAAGGTTGTAGCCTTCGCCGTGGCCGCTGGGGTCCGGGTCAACGAGGTGGAGACTCACCAGGCAGCTTGGGCATGCAACCCCGCTGATCTGGAAATTGCCTGCACCCAGGCTTGAAATCGAGCGAATTACAGGTGTGTTGATGAGGTCATTCGCGCCCGTGTCGCCGTCGCCCACGTCGTTCGGCGTCACACCGCTCGGCGGATCGGATGCGTCAACAAGATTGATCCCAAGCCCCGCGTTGCCGCTGAATCGGGTGTAGCCGGATTGCGATTGCACTCTGTTC
>SXGT01442279.1_pt1 | contig 12242 bp, 11 predicted proteins | sample 3176221 | NCBI WGS metagenome assembly SXGT01 (sample SAMN11356862, study PRJNA531348) | freshwater metagenome | isolation source: freshwater sample F1-120 | place: China: Fuxian Lake, Yuxi | collected 2017-12-25
CCGTCGGTCGCGATGAGACGCGTCCGCGCCGACTTCGCCAAGACGAGCTGGGCCTCGAGATCGGCCATGTCATTGTTCGCGTACCGGAAGCGCTGCGCCTTCGAGAGGCGCACGCCATCGATGATGCTCGCGTGGTTGAGCGCGTCGCTGAGGATCGCGTCGTCCTCCGACAAGAGCGTCTCGAAGAGCCCGCCGTTCGCATCGAAGCACGACGAATAGAGGATCGTGTCCTCGGTCCCGAGAAACGCACTGAGCCGCGCCTCGAGCTCCTTGTGGATCGCCTGCGTGCCGCAGATGAAGCGCACCGACGACATCCCGAAGCCCCAGCGCGCGAGCCCCGCTTGCGCCGCCGCGATGACCCGCGGGTGATCGCTCAGGCCGAGGTAGTTGTTCGCGCAGAAGTTGAGGACGGCCGGTCCGTCGCCGACCTTGATCGCCGCGTCCTGCGGCGTCGTGATGACCCGCTCGCCCTTGAAGAGGCCGGCCGCCCTGAGCGCGTCCAGCTCGCCCCGGAGGCGCTCACCCAAGGATGTTGCTGCGGTCCCCATCGCCCACCCCTCGCGCCCCTCGGACCCTGGCGCGGACGCACGCTAACAGCGTTCCGCGCGCACCGCCATGGCCACCTCGAGGTACGCTGCGAGGCGTGGCGACGCGGGCCGAGTCGCTCCCTCAGCCCGTGGCGGTCGCGACGGAGACGCGTGCGAACGCGAGCAGCTGCTCCGCCTCGGTGACGAGGATCGCCTGGACGATGGGCAGCGACAGGCGCTGATAGTCATGCACCGCGACGTTGCGAAAGCCGACCATGCGCTTCATCGCGTCGGCGAGCGCGTGCGGCACCAGACCCGCGGCCGCGAGCAGGTCGAACGCGTCGCGTGAGGTCTGCGGGACGCCCAGGCGGCCACGCGCCACCAGGACCATCGCCAGATCGATCGCCGCCTCGCACGCGCGCTGGAGGTTCAGGACGATCGCATCCTGCTTGGTCAAATTGCCCGTGAGGTTCGCCGGGTCGCCGGCATATTCCTCGCGCGCGCGCCGGATCGCGCGCTCGATGCTGGCGGCCTTGTTGAGGACGACGTCGTCAACCATGGACGCGTCCTTCGCGCGCGATGCGCTCGAGCACCGGCGCGCGCTCCTCGTTGAGGCGCGCGTAGTCGCTCAAGACGCGGGCCTCGAACGCGAGCCGCATCCCTGGCTCCCGCGCGTGCAAGAGCTGCCCGTGGGCGACGATCTCCTTCTGGAGCACCGTCGAGGCGCAAGAGAGATCGACGACGTCCACGTCACGGCGCAGCGCGCCCGCGATCGTCTGTGCGATTCCGTAGAGAGCGAGCGGGTCCACGACGACGTCGCACAGCACCGCGAGGTCCAGGTCGCTGTCGGGGCGCGAGCGGCCGGTGGCACGACTGCCAAAGACGTACGCGAGCATGAGATTCGGCAGCGCGCGGGCCAGCTCCGCGCACGCGAGAGAGAGCTCCGCGTCGCCCGCTTCAGCTGCGGCGGCACCCGGCGTGAACGCGTTCTCTGGCGGCACCATCGCAGCACTGTAGCATGGCCTCGCGGGCGGCGCCTTCTTCCATCGACGCGCGCGACGCGCCTGTGCCGGGCGCCGCGGATTGACGCCCGACCGCGCGCCGGCGAGAGTCGACCGGGTCATGCACCCGCCCATCCTCGAAGCCCGGGCCGACGTGGGACTGCTGGTCCTGCTCGTCATCGTGGTCTTGACCATTCTGATTCCCTTTGCGATGGCGACAACGGCCAAGCTCGAGAAGGCCTGGCGTGAGGTCTCCGCGAATCTCGCGCTCGCAAAAGAGAAGGGCCTCGTGCTCACCGGCCGTTGCCAGCAGAGCGACGTCGTCGTTCGCGGTCTCGGGGGCAAACACAGCAGCACGGTCATCGAGCTCACGGACGGACTGCCCACGGACGTGGAGTTCTGGCGCGAGGGAATGTGGTCGCTGACGGATCCCGAGATCGGGGATCCAGCGTTCGATCGATCGGTGCGCGTGCGCGGCGACTGCGTCGACGTGCTCGTCGCCTGTGATGCGCCGTTGCGCGGGGCGCTGAGGGCTGCCGCCGCGGAGGGCTGGACACTGCGCGAGGGGGTCCTCAAGGGCACCTTCAGTGGCATCCTGACCGACCACCTCGAAGCGAAGATCCGCGACGGACTCGGCCTTGCCCAGCAGCTGCGGGAGGTCGACGAGGCGCGCGCCGCGCACCTGGGTCGGCGCGTGCACGACGATCCAAGTCCGGGCGTGCGGCACGGCGCGCTGCGCGCCTTGGCCAGCGGGCGCTACGGCAGGCCGGCGCTCGACGCGGCGCTGCCCCGCGGGCTCGACGACGTCGACGACGACAACCGCTTCTACGCGGCCGAGCTCGCGGAGCACGTGCCGACGTTCCTCGCGCTCGCCAAGGAGGGACACGCGCCGGCCTTGCGCGCGCTGATCGCCCGCCCGCACGCGCACGAGGCGCTTCGACCGGTGCTCGCAGGCTGGCTCACGCAGATCCCGCTGGAGAGGCCGGCCACCGCGGTCGCGCTGGCCGACGCGCTCGCCGTGGTCCCGGTCGACGGGGCCGAGGACGCGCTGGTGGGCATGCTCGCGTCCTATGAAGAGGTTCCGCTGGCGGCCGCGCGCGCCCTCGCGGCGGTCGGCTCGATCCACGCGGTGCCCGCGCTGGCGCCGCTGCGTGATCGGGTGCTCGGCGGTGAGCTGAAGAGCGCCGCGCGCGACGCCATCCTGGCCATCCAAGCCCGCGCCGCGGGCGCCGAGGTGGGCGCGTTGGCGCTGGCGAGTGCATCCGCCGGGGGCCTCGCGTTGACGCCGACGGCCGAGACCGAGACCGAGACCGGCACCTGACCAGGGTCGCACCTCGCTAGCCCAACGGCGCTCCAGGCCTCGTGGCGCGTTCAGACGTCGCGTGCCATGTCCCGCAGGGCCCGCGCATCCGCCTCCGGGATCGTGCACAGCGCGACGCCCGAGACGGCCATCGCGCACGCCATCTCGAAGAACACGCCGCGCCGGATGACCTCGCGCCCGGAGGCGCCGACGATGACCTGCCCGTGGTTGCGCATCTGGACGATGGTGACGTCCGGATCGGCCAGCGCGCGCCCGACCGCGTCCGCGAGCGCGTCGGTCCCCGGGAGCGCCCAGTCCGCGTACGCGTGGCGACGCACGTAGGCGGGGACCTCGGGGATGAGGTCGAGGTTCTCGGGCGGCTCGGCCGCGCACGCGAGAACGGTCGCGGCGCGCGATTGGCAGTGGAGGACCGCGCCGGCCAGCGGCCGCGCGACGTAGGCGCGCCGATGGAATCCGGTCTCCATCGAGGGGCGCGGGCCGTCGAGGTGCGCGCCGTCGACCAGCGCGACGACCGCAATATCCGCGCGCGCGAGGGTCGCGAGCGAGGTCCCCGCCCCGGTGATGAGCATGCGCGCGTCGCCAACGCGCACGCTGGCGTTGCCGCAGGTCGAGGCCAGGAGCCCACTCTCGGCGGCGCGGTGGGCGAGCTCGAGCAGCGCGTCGCAGGCTGCGTCCAGGGAGTCGCTGGCCGAGTCTCCGGCCGTCATCGCGGGCCGAGCGCCGCGAGCGTCCACGTGGCCGTGACGCGCTGGCCCGTCACCGCGACCTCCGCCTTGGGCAGATCCGACGCCTTCAACCCCGCCGCCACGCGCTTCAGCGCGGCCTTCTCTGCCTTCGCGCGCGCCGCCGCCGCCGCACTCTTGGCGTTCGCCGCGCCCTGACTGGCAAGCGCCGCGCGCCGCGCCCGCTCGAGGTCGGCCGCGGTCGCGTCACGCACGGCCACCCCGCCGATCAGCGCGTTGTCCCGCAAGAGTCGCACCGGGTCGTCGTCCTCGGCCGTGGCGCGCGTGTAGGCGATGAGGGCCATCGCGCGCTCGACGCCGTAGTCCCGGATGTCCGCCCGCTCGAACACCGCCGCGACCCCCATCATCTTGAAGGCCTGCGAGCGCGACGGCAGGCGCTCGCCCGCGAGCAGCGCCTCGAACGTCTCGTACCCGAGCGGCAGGTACAGGCGCTCGTCGAGGAGCGTCGTCAGCACGCGCCCCACCTCCACGAAGTTCTCGGCGAGCGCGGCCAGATGCTGGCGCAACGTCGCAAGTAACCGACGCCCCCGCGCCGCCCGCAGATCCTCGGCACGGCGCCCGGCCTCGACCAACGCATTGGCCCGCGCCTTTCGGTCGGGCGGCGCCGCCGCGGCCTTCTTCGCGCGCGCGTCGCGCGCCGGCGTCTGGGCCTGTGCCTGCGCCTTGGCGGGCGAGCGGGACGGCTTCGCGGGGTTCGTCGCTGTGCGGCCCATCGTGGCTCCTCTTCGGTCCGAACGACCGAAACCTATCACGACACCGGGCGACCCAGTCTCGCTGGCGAGACAAAAAAGTCTCGCCAGCGAGACTTGCGTTTCCGCGCGCTGGCCGGACTCGTTGACATCCCCCGCCCGCAACGGTAGATGGCGGCGTTCCGCCCCCTCCCCTACCGCCGCCGGCTCGGGTGAATGATGTTCGATACGCTGTACAAGGGCTTCAAGGCCGCCAAAGCCAAGCTGACCGGCAAGACGACGCTCGGCGAAGACAATATCAAGGACGCGCTGCGCGAGGTGCGCCTGTCGCTCCTCGAGGCCGACGTCGAGTTCGGCGTGGTCAAGGGCTTCCTCCAGCGCGTGCAGGACAAGGCGACCGGCGAGCTCGTCACGCTGCGCACCAAGAAGGAAGGCAAGAAGCTCGAGGTCAGCCCGGCCGACCACTTCGTCAACATCTGCCACGACGAGCTCGTGGCGCTGATGGGTCCGGTCAACACCGAGATCAACTTCAAGAAGGGCACCGGGATCTCGACCATCATGATGGTCGGTCTGCAGGGCGCCGGCAAGACGACGAGCACCGGCAAGCTCGCGCGCAAGCTCCAAAAGGAAGGGCACAAGGTCCTCCTGGTCGCCGCCGACATCTACCGCCCGGCCGCCATCGACCAGCTGCAGGTGCTCGGGCGCCAGCTCGAGATCCCCGTCTTCACGGTCCCGGGCGCGTCGCCGCCGGACCTCTGCGAAGCGGCGCTGAAAGAGGCGCGCAACAACCGCAACGACGTCGTCATCTTCGACACGGCGGGTCGGCTTACGATCGACGACGCCCTCATGGGCGAGCTCGAGACCATCAAGAAGCGGACGCGCCCCGACAACATCTTCCTCGTCCTCGACGCCATGACGGGTCAAGACGCGGTCAAGACGGCCAAGGCCTTCGACGACCGCCTCGACCTCTCGGGCGTCATCATGACGAAGCTCGACGGCGATGCGCGCGGCGGCGCGGCGCTTTCCGGCAAGGCGATCACCGGCAAACCCATCAAGTTCCTGGGTATCGGCGAGAGCCTCGACAAGCTCGAGGAGTTCCGGCCTGAGGGCCTCGCGGGCCGCATTTTAGGCTTCGGCGACGTCGTCGGCCTGGTGAAGGACTTCGGGGAGGTCGTCGACGAGCAGAAGGCCGAGGAGGACGCGAAGAAGATCCTCTCCGGCAACTTCAACATGCTCACGTTCCTCGAGCAGATCCGGACCATCAAGAAGATGGGCTCGCTGCGCGACATCTTCGAGAAGATGCCGTTCTTCAAGGATAGCCTGGCGGGCGCGGATCTGGACGACAAGCAGCTCGACAAGGTCGAGGCCGTCATCTGCTCGATGACCAAGAAGGAGCGGCTCCATCCCGAGCTGCTCTCGAACGCGAGCCGCCTGCGCCGCATCGCGACCGGCTCGGGCACGACGCTGACCGACGTGCGCAACATCGTGAACCGCTTCTATGGGATGCGGAACATGATGAAGAAGGCGAGCAAGTCGCCGGGGATGCTGGCGAACCTGCCGGGCTTCAAGCAGCTCAACATGCTCAAGCAGATCCGCGGCGCCGGGGCGGCGGGGATGGAAGGGCTCGACGGCCTCGACGAGCTGCAGGACCTGGTCGGGGGCGAGGACGACGGCGGCGGCTTTCCGGGTCCGCGTTCGTCCAAGGGCCCGTCGGCCGCCGAGATGGCGGCACGCGTCGACGCGAAGAAGAAGCGGCGCGACCAGAACAAGAAGGCCGCCAAGGCGCGCAAGAAGAACCGCTGAGGGACCCGATTCGGGGGGCGTGATGCGAGATCGGATGGGGTCGGCCTCTCTAGCGGCGGTGCTGGCGTGGGGCGTGCCGCTGGGGGCGGGCGCCTGCCAGAGCGGCGAGGCCGCGGGGCCGTTCGCGGTCGACACGGGCGTAGCGGGCGAGGACGCGACGGGGGAACCGCCCGAGACGGCGATCGAGACCGACTCGCATCTGCCCGAGCTCGGTATCAACGAGTCGTCGCTGCCGCCGCAACCCATCGGCGGGGTATGCCAGCAAGACGCCGAGTGTCAGAGCGGCTACTGCAACACGCGCCCCGCGGGCGGGTACTGCTCGCTGCGCTGCGACGCCGAGACGTCGTGCCCGGACGGGGCGACGTGCCTGCCGTACAACGACTCGGACGGCGTCAAACGCAACCTGTGCCTCAAGCCGTGCACGTCGAACGCCTCGTGCCGCACCGACCAGTTCTGCCCGAACGAGGTGAAGCTGTGCACCCCGCGTTGCGAGGTCGGCGGCTGCAGCGCCGGCTACGAATGCAACCTGAGCACGGGGCGCTGCGTCATCGCGGCCCCCTGCGAGCCGGTCGCGGAGGTGTGCGACGGCCTGGACCAGGACTGCAACGGCTACATCGACGAGGGCTGCGGGCCGGGCGTGCCCGCGCCGGGACACGTGAAGGTGCTCGATCTCGGCAAGATCCAGCTCGGCGGCGGCGGCCTCTCGCGCAGCTTCCGCGTCACGCCCGACCAGGGCGCCTCGTCGGTGACGCTCATCATCGTCGGCCAGAACCACCCCGAGACGTATCTGCAGCTCTATGGGCTCTCGGCGCCGGGCGGCGTCGACCTCTCGGGCGGCGGCGATCCGTACGCGGCGCTCAATCCCACGTTCCCGTCGTTCTCGCCGTTCACGGCGCAGATCCCCAACACCGATGTGGTCCAACTGGAGCGCGGCCCGTACGGCTTCTCGGTCTACGCCATCCCGGAGAACCGCGACACCGAGGCCCCGGTCGACGACGGCTGGGTCTACGTCCTCGAGAACATGCGGCAGGCGCCCGATCTGCAGGGCAAGATCGACGTGAACTACTGGTTCGTCGGGGTCCCCGGACTCGACAGTCAGATCGCGCAGACGAACCCGCGCTTCCAGGGCCTCATCGCCTCATTCCAGCAGGTGCTGACCAACGCGGGAATCGCGATCGGGACGTCGCGTTACTTCGACGTGACTGGGGAGGACGCCGATCGGTTTTCGATCTGCGACACGACGTCGGACCTCGCGACCGACGAGGCCGCGGCGCTCCTGTCGCTGTCGCGGACGCTTCCCGAGAGCAACTTGGGGGTCTCGTTCTTTTTCGTGCGGGGCTTTTCGGGGTGGGAGCTGCTCGGCAAGGCGGGCGGGATCCCGGGCCCGCCGCTCATGCACGGCACGCCGAACTCGGGCGTGGTCGTGAGCCTGGCCGAGTACCTGGACCACCCGAACGCGAACCTCGGTCTCCTCGTGACAGCCGAGACCATGGCGCATGAGCTCGGCCATCAGCTCGGCCTCTTCCACACCACCGAGAGTGACGGGCGCCACTTCGACCCAATCGGCGACACGCCCCAGTGCCCGTCCGAAAACGACAAGAATCACGACGGCATGGTCGATCCGGGCGAATGTTGGGTGAAGGGGGCGACCAACCTCATGTTCTGGGCCGCGTCCCTGGAGACCCAACTCACGGTCGGGCAGCGCGGCGTCCTCCATAAGAATCCCACGCTGCGCGACTGACGCACGCTCGCCGAGAGGTCCCATGCTCAAGCTCGTTCTCGCGTTGTTGCTGGTCTCGGCCCCGCTCGCGTCGGCGCACGCCGAGCGCTCGCGCCGCTCGCGCGAGGATCAGCGCGCGTCGCTGGTGATGTTGCTCTCGGCCTACGAGCTGCGCCTCGACCGCGGCGGGCTCCAGACGATCGGGCCGGACGTCCCGACGCTGCTCATCGACATCGCGAATACCCCGCGCGAGGCGCCCACGGTGCGGACGCGCGCGCTCGCCGCCCTGGCGTTCTACCCGGACGCGACGACCAGGAACTTCCTCGCGAGCCTGCTGAACGAGCGCAGCTTCGAGGGCACGAACCTCGGTCGGCAGCTGCGACGCCAGGCCATGCGCTCGTTTGCCAAGGGCTTTGGCGACGCGGCGATCGACGAGCTGCTCGCGCTCAAAGACGACGCCGATCCGCTCGTGCGCGAGGGCGTGGCCATCGCGCTCGGCGACGCCGCGAGCGCGCGAGCGCTGCCCATTTTGCAGACGTGGCTCGTCAACGAGTCCGTCTTCACCGTGCACGCGGCCATCGACGCCGCCTGCGAGCGACTCCGGAGGCTCTAGATGGCGCGCCTCGAAGGGACGCTGACCGCACTCTACACGCCCTTTCAGGCCGACGGCACGCTGGACGTCGCCGCCTACCGCGCGCTGTGCGAGCGCCTGGTCGCGGCGGGCTCGGGCCTCGTTCCGTGCGGCACGACCGGCGAGACGCCGACGCTCGAGCGCGCCGAGTGGGCGACGCTGGTCGCCACCGCCGTCGAGGTCGCACGCGGCCGCGTCCCCGTCGCGGCCGGAACGGGCAGCGCGAACACGCGCGCCACGATCGAGACCACGCGACAGGCACGCGAGCTTGGCGTCGACTTCGCGCTCGTCGTCACGCCGCCCTACAACAAGCCTCCGCAGGTCTCGCTGAAGGCCCACTTTCGGGCGGTCGCCGACGAGGGTGGCCTGCCGATCATCCTCTATAATGTGCCGGGCCGGACGGGCTGCAACCTCCTCCCCGCGACCGCGCTCGAGCTCGCGAAGGACCCGCGCATCGTCGCCATCAAGGAGGCCGGTGCGAATCTCGCCCAGGTCGAGGAGCTGGTTCAAGGCGCGCCGGCGGACTTCGCCGTGCTCTCGGGCGACGACGCCTGGACCTTGCCGATGCTCGCGCTCGGCGCCCACGGCGTCATCTCGGTGGCCGGCAACGTGGCTCCCGAGGCGGTCGTGAGCCTCGTGCGCGCGGGCCTGCGCGGAGACTTCGCGACCGCGCGCGCCTTGCACTACGGCCTGCGCCCGCTGGTCGAGGCGCTATTTCTCACGGCCAACCCGATCCCCGTCAAGCACGCTGCCCACATCCTGGGCCACGCGCGCGCCGACATGCGGCTGCCGCTGACGGCCGACGCGGTCGATGCCGGAATCCACGCGCGGCTCTTCGCGGCGCTCGGCCACGCGGGCCTGCGATGAAGCGCCTCCTGGTCATCGGGGCGCGCGGGCGCGTCGGACGCCGGCTCGTGGCGCTCGCGGCCGAGCACGGGTTCGAGGTCGCGGCCGAGGTCGACCAGGACGGGCCGGCGCTCGACGCCGCGCTCGCAGCGCGCACCGACGTGGTCATCGACTTCTCGTCAATCGCGCAGGCCCCAGCCACCCTCGCCTTTTGCACGGCTCATCGCCTGCCGCTCGTCTTCGGCCCGACGGGCCTCGGACCCGAGCAGCGGGCGGCGATCGCGGCGGCCGGCGAGACGATCCCCGTTGTATTCTCACCGAACTTCAGCTTCGGCGTGCAGGTGCTGTTCGACCTGGTGGCCGAGGCCGCGCGCCTCCTCGACCCGAGCTGGGACATCGAGGTCGTCGAGACCCACCACCGCAAGAAAGTCGACGCTCCGTCGGGCACCGCGCTCGAGCTCGCGCGCCACATCGCCGCGGCCCGCGGAACCGCATTGGAAGCCATCGCCAAGCACGGTCGCGACGGCCACACCGGCGAGCGGCCGGTCGGCGAGCTGGGCCTCCACGCTGTCCGCGGCGGGACTGTCGTCGGCGATCACAGCGTCTCTTTTTTCGGCGGCTCCGAGGTCATCACGCTCGAGCATCGCGCGCAGGACCGCGACATCTTCGCGCACGGTGCGCTGAAGGCTGCGGCGTGGCTGGTGTCCACCGCTCGGCTGCCGGCGTGTTACGGTATGCAGGATGTCATTCGAGGCTAGCGACCTGGGCGAGCGCCTTCGGCGTGAGGCCGCACACGAGGCGCTTCTCGCGAAGTGGCTTGCGGATCTGCGCGCGCGCGATCCGCGCGTTGTCGTGCTGCACAAGGGCGAGAGCCGCTTTTGCCGCGTCCTCGATCGCGCCCTGCGCATGATCACGTTCGGCAAGCAGGACCGCTTCCTGACCTCGTACACGACGACGCTCGGACGGCGTATCTACGTTCCCGACGACTGGGAGCGTTACCCCGCCGGGGATCGACTCTGCATCCTGCGCCACGAGCTGGTCCACGTCCGGCAGTTCCGGCGCCTGACGTTTCCAGGCATGGCGCTGGTCTACCTCTTTCTTCCCCTACCCTTTGGCTTGGCGGCCGGGCGCGCCTTCCTCGAGTGGCAGGGCTACCGCGAGACGCTCGCGGCCACGTGGCAGGTGCATGGCCGCGCGGCCGCCTGGGACCCGGCCCTCCACGCCGAGATTGTCAAACGCTTCACCGGACCCGATTATGCGTGGATGTGGGTCGCCGGAGCGATGGTCCGGCGCGCCATTCAGCGAGAGCTGACGCGCCTCGATCGCGCGCCGCCCGTGGACGAAACCGTTTGTACACCAACGAATAGCGGATCGGGCGCGACGTGAACACTCCGGGCTTGGGGCACATCGGGCGCTATGAACTGCTCGCGCGACTGGGCGCGGGTGGCATGGGCGAGGTGTTTTTGGCGCGCGTGACGGGCGCGGGCGGCTTCGAGAAAGAGGTCGTCATCAAGCGGATCCTGCCGCACTTGGCGAGCGACACGGGCTTCGTCCAGCGCTTCATCGAAGAGGGCAAGCTGGTCGTGAAGCTGCGCCATGCGGGGATCGCGCAGGTCCTCGACATGGGCGAGCAGGAGGGCGTCTTCTTCATCGCCATGGAGCACGTCGAGGGCAAGGACCTCGGCGAGCTCATGCGCATCGCGCGGACCGCTGAGGTGGAGCTGCCACGCGCGCTCGCCGTCTTCATGCTGCAGGAGCTGCTCGAGGCCCTCGACTACGCGCATCGCGCCACGGAGGTCGAGGGGCGTTCGCTCGGGATCATCCACCGCGACATCAGCCCGTCGAACATCATGGTGTCGACCAACGGCGAGGTGAAGTTGGTCGACTTCGGCATCGCACGCGCGGCCGAGCGCCTGCAGCATTCGACGACCGGCGCCATTCGCGGGAAGTACGGCTACATGTCGCCGCAACAAGCGGCCGGCGCCGAGCTCGACGGGCGATCGGATCTCTTCTCCGCCGGGGTCGTGGCCTGGGAACTCCTGACCGGGACGCGCCCCTTCGATGGGGCTTCGGATCTGCTGACCTTGGACCGCGTGCGCTTCCACGATCCGGGGAGCATTCAGGGCGCGGCGGACGTGCCGGAGGACCTGGCGGCCATCGTCGATCGCCTGCTGACCAAGGATCCAAGCGCCCGCTGGCCCACTGGCGCGGCGGCCCTCGAGGCGCTGCGCGACTACGTCGTGCGCACAGGCGAGCTGCGTGGCAAACGGGATCTGGCCGCCTGGGTCGATCGCGTTCTCCAGACCTTGCCGCGGGCGCTGCGCGATCGGCCAGCGGTCGGCCTGTCGCTCGACGACGTCTTGAAACTCGGCCTGGGAAGCGACCCCGGACGCGCGCGCACGGCCACCATCCAGGCGGCGCTCCTCGGGTCGACCCCGCTGCCGACCCCCTCCCCCGCGGCGACGCCGGCGCCGCCGACGCCCGCGGCCGCGATCGCGAGGCTCACGCCCACGCCCGCCATGAATGCGGTCGAGACGACGCCGGATCTGGCGCCCACGCCGCTCGTGGACGTCGTCGCCGGGCCCCCGTCGGATCCGCGCACGCGCCGACGTCCGACCTTTCCGGCGCTCCTGGTGGGGCTCAACGTCGTGCTCATCACGGCGGTCGTCATTCTCATCGTGCGCGTGTCGGGAGGCGACGACGCGCCGAACGGGGGGACGGCGCCGACCGATCACGTAGCGACCGACGCGCTGGTCGTGGCCGCGGGGGGGCCCGAAACCACGACGCCCGGGCCCGCGCCCTCCGAGGTTGGCGCGCGCGAGGCCGTCGCGGCCGCGGACGATGGGGGGCTCGGGTCGAGGATGGCGGGGGCGGCCGACGGAGGTCCGAGCCTGGCCGAGGTCGCTGACGAGGCCTCGATCGCACCCGCCGGACGCGTGGCCGGCGCGGCGCTCGACGGGC
>SXGT01234278.1_pt1 | contig 12241 bp, 7 predicted proteins | sample 3176221 | NCBI WGS metagenome assembly SXGT01 (sample SAMN11356862, study PRJNA531348) | freshwater metagenome | isolation source: freshwater sample F1-120 | place: China: Fuxian Lake, Yuxi | collected 2017-12-25
AGGCGATCGTGCACGAGCCAGACGTGCTGATCCTCGACGAGCCGACGTCGGGCCTCGACCCGAACCAGATCGTCGAGGTGCGCAAGCTGATCGAGAAGCTCGGCAGCGAGCACACGGTGATCCTGAGCACGCACTACCTTCAAGAAGTCGAGAAGTCCTGCTCGCGGGTCATCGTGATCCACCAGGGCAATCTCGTCGCGGATGACACGCGCGACAAGCTCGTGGCCAGCATGCCGAAAGGCACGTTGCGCGTGCGACTCAAGGCGCCATTGGACGCAGCGCTTCGGCAGTTTGCTGAGCTCTTTCCCGGGCGCGATATCGCGTCGACGGTGGAATCAGACGGGGCGCTGTTGTTCCGCGTCGAGAGCGGCACGGGCAGCGCGCCGATCGAAGAGTCCGTGGCGCGTCTCGTCGTGAAGAACAACTGGTCGTTGCTCGAACTCGTGCGCGAGCACTCGAGTCTCGAGGACGTGTTCCGTGCGCTGACCAACTCCCCGGTCGCCCAAAAAGTCGAGGAGGCCGCCCATGCGTGAAACAGCCGTCGTCTTCCGCCGCGAGCTGAAGAGTTACTTCCTGTCGCCGATCGCCTACGTGTTCGGCGTCCTGTTCCTCGGTGTGCTGATGTACCTCGCGGCGCAGCAGCAAATCGTCGAGGGTCAGCAGGCTTCGATGCAGGCGTTTTTTGGCCTGCTGCCGATCGTGTTCCTCTTCTTCCTGCCGGGGCTCACGATGCGCCTGTGGGCCGAAGAGCGGCGCAGCGGCACGATCGAACTGTTGATGACCTTCCCAGTGCGCATCGGCAGCCTGATCTCGGGGAAGTTCTTCGCCGCACTCGCATTCCTCGCCGTGTTGCTGCTGTGCACGATGGGTCTGCCGCTGACGCTGTCGAACTACGGTTCGCTCGACTGGGCCCCGGTGATCGGCGCCTACGTCGCGTCGCTGCTGCTGGCGCTGGTGTCATTGCTCGTGCTCTACGCATTCGGTTTCCCACGCATCGCCGAATGGATTGCCGGCTTCCTCCCGACCTGGGCGGTCGACTTGCTGGGAGGCATCAGTCCCTACAAGTACTTCGAGTCCATCTCGCGGGGCGTGTTCGACACTCGCGATTGTGTTTACTACATCTGCTTCTGCGGGTTCTTCCTGCATGCCAACGCGGTGGCACTGCACTACCGCCGTCTGAAGGGGTGATCGCGATGGAGCCCAAGCAAATGAGCCATGCCGCCTCCTCGCGTTGCCGTGAGTCCGGCATCGCGCTTCCACTGACTCTTCACTTTCTTCTTCTGCTGCTCGTCCTCGGGCAGGCCGTCTACCTGGCATCGCGTCACCGCGCCCGCCTCGACGCCACGAGCGACGAACTCTACTCGTTGACCGAATCGACGCGCCGCATCGTCGGCGGGCTCGACAAGCGCCTCGTGGTGGAGGCCTACTTCAGTCCGAAGGAGGACCTTCCAGCAGAACTGCGCAACACGCGCGTGGTGCTCGACAACTTCCTCGACGAGATCGCGCAACTTGGCAAGGGCAAGCTGGTCGTCAAGCGGTTCAACCCGATCGAGGACAAGAGCCTGCAGGACACTTGCACTCGCGTCGGCATCAAGCCGATCGACACGCAGAGCGCCACGACGACCGCAGTCGGCGTGTCCCGCCACTGGCAGGGTCTCCGCCTCGTTTACGACGGCGGCAAACAGAAGGTGCTCGAGCAGATCGCGCCGACGGTCTCGTTCCTCGCCGAGGCGATGGTGACGCCGGCGATCAAAGAAGTAGTAACCAAGGAACGTCGCAAGATCGGCTTCATGGAATGGCCTTCTTCCAGCCCTGGCCAGCAGGGCCAGGCGATCGGCTGGGAGACCGTTCGCACGATGCCGGATGTGGCGAAGCGCTACGACTTCCAGAACTACAAGGACGCCGAGGGCGCACTCGTGCCCGAGGACGTGCAGACGCTGGTGCTGTTCCGCCCGATGGACATCACGGATCGGCAGAAGTACGTCGTCGATCAGTTCGTGATGCGTGGCGGCACGCTCGTGCTGTTCTCCGACGTCGCCGACTATGGCCTGCAACCCAACCGGCAGTGCAACAAGGTGCAGATGGCGCTCGATGCGAAGGACAGCGAGCACAAGTGGCAGGAGCAACTGCTGCACTACGGCATCGACCAACCGGGTCAGATCGTCGCGGATCTCGCTCCGCAGGCCGGGCAAGCCTACAACCCGATGGGCGGTGGCTATGAGTACCTCGGACTGCCTATGCAGATGGGCATGGTGCGCCAAGTCGCCTATCCCTACTTCTTCCATGCCGTCGACGGCGACTGGTCCCAGCCGCAGATCGCGAACAAACTCGCAAGCAGCAGTGGCAAGCTCGACGAGGAGCAGGCGGCCTACTTCCGCCGGACCTTGCGTCCTGGCATCGACACGGACGAGTTCTTGTTCAAGACGTTTCGTCAGTTCAAGCGCGGTCCAGGGTTCTACTGGCCATGCCTGATGCGGCTGCGCGGCAACGGCGCCCAGACGACGCTGCCTGACGGCGTGAACGGTCGCGTGCTGCTGTGGTCTTCGCCGTTGACCATCATCGAAGACCCGCAGGCGAGCTTGAATGCGCTGATGGGCCGGGACCTGCAGTCACAGGCCTTGGCCAATGCTGCGTTCAATCAGAAGCTGCAGCAGCGGCTGCAGAGCGAGCCGCGTCGTCAGGCGCCGCTGATGATGGAACTCTCCGGCACCTTCTCGTCGTTCTTCGCCGGCAAGCAACGCCCGAAGAAGGCATCCGAACTCAAGGAGGAGGAGGACCGCAAGCGCGCCGAGGAGGCCGCTGACAAGCCGGTCGACGGCAACCAGGCGAAGGAACCCGAAGTCGGCCCGCCGCTGCCCAAGCCCGATGCATCAGCCGACGCGCTGGCCAAGGCGCCGGCGGACCCTGAGATGCTGCAGCAGGTGGCTGGCAACGCGCGCATCGTCGCCTTTGCCGACAGCGACTTCGTCCGCGACGACTTCACGCGTGGCCTCTACCGCCAGCAGGGCGGACCCAATTCGATCTTCGGCGCCGCGTTCTTTCCGATGCTGCTCGACTGGCTCAGCCAGGACAGTGATCTGGTCGCACTGCAGTCGCGCCTGCCCAAGGATCGCAAGATCTCGCTGCTCGGCGATCAACTCATCGACACCGGCGATCGGCGAGATGCCGAGAAGCAATTGCGCACGACGCGGTCGAGCCTCGTCGTCGCCAACGTCGCCGGGCCGTGCGCTGTCATGCTCGCGCTCGGGCTGTTCGTGTTGTTCTCGAGGCGCGCACAGAAGCGCCGCTTCCTCGAAGCCATCGGCAACTGAGGCAACGTCATGAACCTGAACCGATCAAACGCAATCCTCGCCATCGCGGCGCTTGCCTTGTCCGTGCCGACGTGGCTGACATTGAGGGGCGATCTCGAAGCCTTCGTCGACGTGACCCAAGTCCCGAAGTTGTTCGAGGGATTCACTGCCGACAACGTTGCGGCCGTCGCACTCGGCAAGCCGAAGGATCCGCAGCCTGAGGTCGCGCCGCAGCCCGGCGCCGATCCGAACCAGAAGCCGCCGATTCAGTACGACCAGATCCAGTTCCAACGAACGGACAAGGGCTTCGTGCTTGGACAGGCGATGGGGGAGAAGTTCGGCGCGCCGGTTCATCCGCAGATGCTCGAACTTCAGGTGTGGAAGCATCTGGCTTCGATCCCGGCCGACCGGGAGGCGCTGGTGCAGGAGAACGCGACCGAGGAGCAACTCGTCGAATACGGGCTCGACGCCGCTCATGCATTCGTCATCAAGGCCTACAACGCGCAGCAACAAGTGGTTGCCGAGTTGCTGGTCGGCAAGGACACCAGCATCGGCGCACAAGGCACCGAAACCGTGAGAGGCGTCTACGTGCGTCGCGGTGACAACCGGGACGTCGGGTTCTACGAGGTGCCGTCATGGACTCGCGCCGTCGATGCGCAACCATGGCTCGATCTCGCAATTGCCAAGATCTCGGCCGACATGGTCCGACGCATCGAGATCAAGAACCAGACCGGGCAGGCGGCCTTCGCGCGCAAGAAGGGTGAGGCATCATGGGTCTGTGACGCGCCGCCAGCCGGCAAGGGTGCGCTGCGCCAGATCGAGGTCGAAGGCCTGGTGCAACGACTCGGCTATGTCCAAGCGCAGGACTACATCCGCGCCATCACCAACGGATCGCTCGCTCCCTTCGGCCTTGAACAGCCGAAGTTGACCCTGCAGATCGTTTACGAGAAGGACGGCAAGGACGTCACGGTCGACATCGCGCTCGGCAATCCGATCGAGGGCAAGACGACGCAGTATGTTCGTTGCAGCCTGTCCGACTTCATCTGTGCCATGCCCCTGCAATGGGGCGCTGGATTCGAACGCGACATCGGCGAGCTTTTCGATCCAGCCGCGGCTCCGGTCGAGGCGCAAAAAGACGCGCAAGCTGGCGGCGACGCGCCGAAAGAAGTGCAACCGGTGGCGCCGACTGTGCCGCAGGAACCGCAGCAAGGCGAGGGCGTGAAGCCAGCGCAACCTGTCGCACCGCCTGTGGCACCCTCGGATGCGCAGCAGCCAAAAGACGGTGGCGAGCAGAAGGTCGATGGCAAGACGGACAGCGGCAATGGGGGCGGCGTGCACGGGAGGTGAGATCTGCGCGCAGATCTCTCGCGACCCTCGCGTCCTTGATGCGGCAGGCTCCGGCAGGACCGGGTGCGCCCCGCGTTGGTTTCTTTGCAGAAGTGCTGCATCAGCCTGTCGCCGGAATGCATTGCGACAGGATTGATGCCCTTGCCTCACGCGCCGCGCGTAGGGTGGTCAGCTCGTTCGCGTCGTCCTCTTCACCGCACCACGCCATGGCCGCAGTTGCTTGCGCAGATCGCCGATCCACGTCCATCGGTCTTGGACTTCTGCTTTTCCTCTTTGGTTGCGGTGGTGCAGGTGGTGGCAGCGGGACCGTGGGAGGCGGCGGCAATGGCGGCGGCAACGGAGGTGCGCTGCCAGATCGCGACTGGGGAAGTCCACCGCCGCAATGGCGTGGTCCTGGCGCAGAGCCGCCGACCGACTACCAGCCGTCCGTAGTCATCCGCAACGCCGGAGGCGCGCGTCGAGAAACGGTGCGTGCATCCGTGCCCTTCCCCTGGGGCCGCGTGCAATCGCTGGCGGACCACGCCCTCAGCGGCCACGAGACCTCCTGGCTCGTGCTGCAACGCTGGCCCGACCAGAGTGTTCGTGTTGCGCAGGCGCAATGGACCAACGATTTCGCGCCCGGGGAACAACGCTCCTATGTGGTGAAGAACGGCGAAGCGACCACCGTCGCATTTGTGCCGCATCCCGCCGTTGCTGCGCAGCCATTTGAGTTCGGCGCCGAAGTGCGCGACACGTTCGGAGTGCCATACCGCGCCATCTGGCAGGACGGCGAGACGGTGCAAGAAACCGCCCATTGCCGCGTGAAGCGGGCGCGCCTCTACCATGCTGCGGTGCTTGGAGCGGGCATTGGCCGCGACTACCTGACGTCCACGTTCTATGTGTCGGAGTTTCGCGACGCGTCGCATGTCATCGTCGATTGGTTGATCGGCAACGACTACCTCGGCGCGGATGCGCCCAACGGAAGTCAGGACCCGAATCTCTATCCGCTGGGTGGCATCGATGTTCGCAGCGCTGCGTTCCTGCATCGCGGCGCCGACCACTGGCGCGCCTACCGCGCGACCGAAGAGGCAATCGAAGCAGGCGTCGTGTCGCCAGACGGCTTCGTCGCGTGCAGGGTGCTGCAAGATACCTACCTCGGCGACGGCCAGATGCGCCGCTATCGGTTCTTGTTGCATCGCGACGACGGGGCGCTGCCGGTGGGAGAGCAGACTTTCCTGCGAAGTTCCGCCGATGCCGTGATCGACGAACCGCTGCGCCCTCTCGCGAGCCTCGATAGCTGGCGCGCAGCAGGCGCGATGTCCTTGCTCGGCGGCGGTTCGACACCGCCCACGGACGCGGATTTTCGCATTGGCGTGGAGTTGCACGATTGGAGCGTCGTGCCGCACTTCGGCGCGTTTGGTTCGCACGGGGATCCGATCCACACGGTCCAAACTGGCACGCCGCGCAATCACCCCGTCACTCCCGAGCTGGCTCATTCCGTGCAGACCGGCGACCCCAGGCTGCTGCTGATCCTCGAGCAGAAAGCTTGGACGCAGGCAATGCGTCCCTACCACCTGCACGGGCTGCGCGTCGCCAATAGCGATCGCATCCTGCTCTGGGATGGCGTGCCCTTGTATCCAGGGTCCCGCGACCTTTCGTTCGAATCTCTCGGCCGGCGCCGGATCATCCAGAGCAATCCCTACGGCGCGTATCGAACGATGACCGGCTACGGCGTCGACCACGCCCACGGGTTCGAGCCATTTGACGCCGAGCACTGGAGTTCGGACTTGGTCTTCGACTGGTACACGATCTCCGGCGACGCCTGGGCGAAGGACGAGATGCGGCAACTGGGTGAGTCGCTGCGCGGACTCATGCGTCCAGTTGGTTACTACACGAGTGCGATGCAGACGCCGCGCGCCGAGGGCTGGGTGATGCAGAGCCTCGTTCAGGCCTACGTAGCGACCGGCGACCTGCGCTATCGCAGCTTCGCCATCGATCGCGTGCGCGACATCGTCGAACGCGACCGAGTCCATGGGCATGCGAGTGGAGCTCTCTTCTTCGAGCGAGACGACGGCCGCACGCCCTTTCCCACGCCGCATCGCTACATCGCGCCATGGCAACACGGGGCCGTGCTCTACGGCTATCTCGCCGCGTGGAAGTTCTTCGGCGATCCGGTCTTCCTCGACACCTGCGAGCGAGTCGCTGCCTGCGTGGGCTATGCCTGGGTCCACGGCTACCAACATCCGGTGCTGGGCTATGTGCCGAACGCTTTGCGCTACGCGTGTCCTGTCGAATACCAGGGCACACCGGTCGAACCTGGCGTCTTCGATGCGACCGTTGGCGTCTTGGTCGGCGACGGTCCACTGCTCGGCGCGAACTCGATGCCGGCAGGGGGGCTGCTACTGCTCGCGCAGGTCGCGCGCGAGGTTGGCATTCGCCAATCGTGTGAGCAGTATGGGTCACTCTTGGCCGGAGCCGTCAGCGAAGACCAACTGCGCTGGGACAAGTGGTACTCGGTGTTGCCACCGCAATGGACGCGCTGAGCCGTCCTCATTGGCAAGGCGGGGTCGTCGGCGCATGATCGTGTCGTGACAGCAGACGGCCTTCCGCAGCAAGACCAGGCTGGGCGCATCCGCGAGTTCGCGAGTCGACTCGTGCGCGCGCGTGTCCGTGCGATCGTCGGCGCGCGCGTCGTCACCCGGGGCGTGCCCGCGCTCGTTGCAGTGTTCTTGGTCGCGGCGGCATGGCCTTCGGTTGGCGCTCCCATCGTTGTCATTGCCATCGCGACGATTGCCGGCGACGCCGTAATGATCGCTTGCCGCGAACGGCGGCGCTTGCGATTGGCCTTGTTGGAGGCTGGGGCTGAGGGTCGCGGACTCGCCGACATGCTGCTCGCCTGGAACGAAGCGATGGAGAGCGGGCGATCGCAGACGAAGATGGGCGCCTGGCTCGCGGACTACCTTGGCCGAGAATTCGCATCCTTACCCGTGGGCGTCGAACGCAGCTGGGTACGAAAGGGAATCGGTGCGGTGCGGTACTTGGTGCCAGTTGCCGTGGCGATGCTGCTGTTCTGGTGGCTGCGTCCTGATGTCGCGATGCCGTGGTTCGGCCTCGGCGGGGGCGCGGTCGAGCAAGCCCAGAATGGCGGGCAGGGCAACGGCGCTGGTGAAGCCAGCCTCGGCAATGGGCAGCCCGTGCCGCATCCGGGCGAACCACCGACGTCGTCGCCGCCGCCTTCGCAACAGCCTGACCGACCACCGGAAGGCCCGGTGCCGCAGCAACCGTCGCCGGCCCCGTTCCTTGACGTCCCCCCAAGTGCCCAGATCGTCGTGCCGGAGTTCACCCGCGACGGGCCAACCCGTCGCGCGATGGCGCATCAGGCGATGGTGGGGGTCGAGCAAGGTGGCGGTGCGGCTGCGAGCCGCCGGGCATCTGGTGGCGCAGGCGATCAGGAACTGGCGACTCCGCAAGCTGCGCGCGAGCGCTTTCTGCGCGCAGCAGAGAAGGCATTGCAGAGTCGCCGCGTGCCGGAACGGGACCGCGCAATCGTGAAGTCGTTCTTCGACGAGCTTTCGGGGACAGACAAGTGAACCCCCGCTTGCCAGATCTGCCGGAGCCCTTTCCGTCCGAGTTTCGTGTGATGCTGGAGCAACTGCTGCGCCTCGCTGGCAAGGTTCAAGGCGCGCGCATGCAGTCGCTTCGCACTCGCAACCACGCACTGCAGCAAAGCGGGACCTTTCAGGGCCATCGCGCTTACACCCAAGGCGACGATCTTCGGCGCATCGACTGGAACGCTTATGCGCGCACGGGTTCGTTGTTCTTGAAGCTGCTCGCCGAAGAAGAGGCGCGCGCCGCGACCGTGATCCTGGACGTCAGCGCCAGCATGGGCGTGGGTTCACCCCCGCGCTTTGTGTCGGCGGCGCGACTCGCAGCGGTGCTCTGCGGCCTCTCGCTCGTTCATCTTGACGCCGTGACGCTGGTCGCAGGCGGAGAGTCGAGTTTCTCGGGTCGACGCGCGATCGGCCTATTGCTCGAACGCATCGCATCCATGGGTTTGCGCGAGGGGCACGACGAGCTCGAGTTGCCAGAACGCGGCTCGCCCGGCCGCGTGCACTGGGTCAGTGATTTCGTCGATCCGACCGCGACCGAGCGGGCGCTGCATCGCTTGCGGCGCGCGGGCGCGCGTGTGACCGGATGGCTACCGACAGTGCCCGACGACTTCGGCATCGATGCTCTTGGATGGCGCATGCTGTGCGATCCCGAGACCGGCAAGCTGCTGCCGGTGCGCGTCGATGCGGAACTCGCGCAGGCGATGAAGCGAGAACTGCAGACTCTGCAGCGGCAACAAGAGCAGGCCTTCGCACGTTGCGGCTTCCCGCTGCAACGGCTGACCCTGCCGACGCACTCGTTCGATCCTGCGGCTTGGATGGAGGCTGGGTGGAGTTTCCGTCGCTGAGTTCACCCGACCGCTTGCTGTGGTTGCTGCCGGCGGCATTGGTGCTGTGGTGGCTCGCGCAGCCGCCGCGACCGCGCAGTTTCTTGTTCACTGCGCACGGCGCGCAGTGGCGAGCGGCGCTGGAGCGCGCGCGGCGGAAAACCCCGAGGTTCCGCGCGCTGCGCTGGCTGTTGGCGATGCTGACATGCGCGTTCTTGGCGCTTGCAGCTGCCGAGCCAGCAAGCTCGTCGGACGACATGCCGGTTCGCGTGGTTTTCCTGATCGACGGCAGCGCCAGTTCGGCGGCTCTCGGCGAAGACCAGAAATCGGCGTTCGATGCCGCGATCCATCGCGTGCGCAACCAGGCCGCGCGGATCCCATCGCACGTGGACGTCGAAGTCGTGATTGCTCGCGGCGGCTCGCTGTCGCGATGGTCCGGTGACGCTGCGCGCTTGCTGTCGGATCCTGGCCTGCCTGCTGGTCAACTGCCAGCGGACCTGGCTTCGCTGGCAGCCGCCCACGCCGACAAGCAGACCGTGGTGTGGGCAGTTGGCGATGGGCAGGGTCCGTCGGGCATTCCTCCGACCGACGCACTCTGGTCTCCAGTTGGGCGCGCGGCCGCGAATGCAGCACTGGAGACGGTCGCGGTCGATGACGCGTGGCCCTTGGCGCGGATCGGCGTCAGGGCAACAGTCGTCTCGCACGCAGACGTCGTCTTGCGCGGTTTCCTGCGACTGGAAGGCGCGCTGCTTGCCCCATGTGAGATCCCTGTCGAACTGCAACCTCGCGCCGTCACACCGGTGGATGCCGTGGCCCAACGGGCTCCAGTCGGTGGCCTGTTGCGGGTCAGCTTGCAGCTAGAAGGTGATGTGTTGGCAGTCGATGACACCCACGAGTTCGATGTGCCGCCTCTGCCACAGACGGCGATCGCGGTGCAAGCCGAAGAAGACGATGGCCTGGGCTTCGCGGCGGCCGCTGGCAGGTCCTTGGCGGCGGCAGTCGGCGGTGTTGTCGTCGATGCGGCTCCGGGTCGACCCGTTGGGTTCCTGATCGCCGAGGGTGGCGAGGGGGCCTTTCCAAGTGATCCTGGCCCGGTGCTCGCGTTCGGTCGCAAGGCCGATGGCGCGCAGCCTTGGCCATCGCCGCTCGTCGTCGACTGGGATCGCGCTGATCCTGTGTTGGCCGATCTCGACTTGTCAGAACTCGAGATCGCTCATGCCTTGCGCGGTTCGCTCCCGGGTGGAAGGTCCCTCGTGTTGGGGCAGTTGCCGGATGGATCGACGGCGCCGCTTGCGGTCATCGCGGAAGGTCCGCGCGGCAAGGCCTACCACTTCGCCTTTCGGCTCCAGGACAGCAACCTCGGCTTGTTGGCAGCGTTTCCCCAACTGTTGCTTCGATGCTACGAGCAGTCGCAGCCCGGCTCTCGTGCCGTGAAGCCGAGGACCGCAGGGATCGACCCAGCGGAATCGGATCTCTCGCGGATCGAGCCCACCAAGGAGCGCGGCGATGTCCGCTTTGCCGCGCAACCCGCCGATCTCTCGGCGTGGTGCGTGGCTTTTGCGTTGGCGCTGCTGGCGCTGCGTAGCGGCATCCGCTGACGTCGCGGTGGGCTATCAGGCGTGCTTCAGCATCCCGCGCTGTTCCAGCACGTCGCAGAGCATCTTGGCGCATGCCTCTGGCGACTCCGTTCCTGTCGGCAGCGTGACGTCCGGCGACGTAGGCGGTTCGTATGGCGCGTCGATGCCGGTCACGTTGCGCAGTTGCCCTTGCCGTGCGGCTGAGTAGAGGCCGGTCTGATCGCGCTTCTCGCATTGCTCAAGCGTTGCGCCGCAGTAGACCTCGACGAATCGATCTGCCCCGATGATCGCGCGTGCCTGCGCTCGGTCGGCCGCCAGCGGCGCGATGAGCGCGCCGATCACCACGAGCCCCGCGTCGCAGCTGAGCTTGGCCACTTCTGCGGTGCGCCGCTGATGCTCCCAACGGTCCTCACCGGAGAAGCCGAGATCGCGCGACAGCGACTGGCGCAGATTGGTGCCGAGAAGCACTTGGGCCGAGTAACCGCGACGGAACAGTTCCTGCTCGAGCGCGAAGGCCGTCGGGGTCTTGCCGCTGCGCGGCAGGCCGGTGAACCAGATCGCCAGCGGCTGTTGTTGCATCCGCTTTTGGCGTTGCGCGTCGGTCAGGCTCGAATGGTGGGTCTGCAGATTCGTGCCAGCGTCACCGGAGCGCCGTCGACGGTCGGTTGCGCGCTCCGCAGTCGTGCGGTCGAGGATCATGCCCGCGGCGACCGTTGCGTTGGTCATGCGGTCGATCAGGATGAACGAGCCGGTTGCGTGGTTCTTGCCGTAGGGATCCCACTGCATTGGCCGCATGCTCTCCAGGCGGATGCGGCCGATTTCGTTGAGGCCGAGCGCACTGGCCTCTTCCTTGTGCAGCGTGCTGACGTTCATGCGATAGCGCAAGTCCGTCACGGTTGCAGAGCTGCTGTTCGTGGTCTGCTTGACGATGTAGCGGTTGCCGGGTTGCATCGGTTCTTCCGACATCCAGACCACCATGGCCTCGACATCGTGGTCGACGTGCGGCGAGTTGTTCGGGCTTGCGAGCGTGTCGCCACGGCTCGCATCGATCTCGTCTTCCAACGTGACGGTCACTGCCATGCCGGCCCATGCCTCGGCCCGCGAGCCGTCGAACGTGTCGATCGACTTCACCCGGCTCTTGCGGCCCGACGGCAGCGAAACGACGGGATCGCCCTTGCGCAGCACGCCAGACGCGATGGTGCCGCAGAACCCCCGGTAGTCGAGGTTGGGGCGCAGCACGAGTTGAACGGGCATCCGCAGGTCGACGAGGTTCTTGTCGCTGCCGATGTGCACGTTTTCGAGATGGTCGAGCAGCGGGGAGCCTTGGTACCAAGGCATGTTCGGACTGCGGTGCACGACGTTTTCGCCGCGCAGGCCTGAGACGGGGATGAAGTGGACGTCGCGCGCATCCAACTTGGACGCGAAGGCGCCGAACTCCGCCTTGATGCGGTCGAATGCCTCCCGGCTGTAGTCAACGAGGTCCATCTTGTTGACTGCGACGACCAGGTGCTGAATGCCGAGCAGCGTGGCGATGAACGCGTGGCGACGGGTCTGTTCTAGCACGCCCTTGCGCGCGTCGATCAAGAGGATCGCAAGGTCGCAATGCGACGCGC
>SXGT01827880.1_pt1 | contig 12241 bp, 15 predicted proteins | sample 3176221 | NCBI WGS metagenome assembly SXGT01 (sample SAMN11356862, study PRJNA531348) | freshwater metagenome | isolation source: freshwater sample F1-120 | place: China: Fuxian Lake, Yuxi | collected 2017-12-25
CGTCCATGAGCTTCTCGAGCGGCACCACGCGGCTCACCAGACCCGCGCGTTCGGCCTCGTTGGCGTCCATCATGCGGCTGGTGAGCACGAGGTCCATCGCCTTGGACTTGCCCACCACCCGGTGCTGGAGTCCCACCCGTTCCAGCATGGCGAGCCCCCTGGCGCGGGCATCGGCGGCGCCGGCGAGTTCCAGCGGCAGCATGGCGTTTTCCAGCGCCGTCAAATGCGGAAGCAGTTGGAAGGACTGGAACACAAAGCCGACGTATAGCCCCCGGAGGCGCGCCCGGCCATCCTCGTCCAGATCGGTGAGGCAATCGTCGGCCAGCCATACCCGTCCCTCCGAGGACAAATCCAGGCCGGCCAGTAAGCCCAGCAAGGTCGATTTCCCGGAACCCGAGGCGCCTACCACCGCCAGGGTTTCTCCCGGTTTGATCGAGAGATCGACTGATGTCAATATATCGAGCCGGCCATCCGCCGCCATCACGTGCTTGCCGAGATTTTCCGCCCGGACGATGTCCTTAGCGGCGGTAATGCCTGCTGTTTCCACTTTGTTCGGTTCCATGCGTAATTTGCTGCTGTCGTTCATGTTGCTGGCGATGTCCGGTTGGGTTCGGGCGGAGTCGATCCTGGTGTTGGGGGATAGTATCAGCGCCGGATATGGCTTGGAAAAAATCGAGCAGGGCTGGGTCGCCCTGTTGGCGGAAAAGCTGCGGCCACGCGGTATCATAGTCGCCAACGCCAGTATTTCCGGGGAAACCACCGCCGGAGGGCTGGCCCGCATTGATGCCTTGCTCGAACAGTATCGTCCAACCGCGGTCATCCTGGAACTGGGCGGCAACGACGGGTTGCGGGGGCTTTCGCCCGCCCGGATGGAAACCAACCTGGATGGCATGATCGGCCGTTCCAGGGCGGCCGGAGCCAAGGTTCTGCTGCTCGGAATGAGGATTCCACCCAACTACGGCAAGCGCTACGCCGAAATGTTCCAAAAGGTTTATACCGATCTGGCCGGACGCCGGGACGTACCGCTGGTGCCGTTCCTGCTGGAAGGCGTGGGTGGACAGGATTCCCTGATGCAGGCGGATGGCATTCATCCCAAGCGCGAGGCCCAGGAGATTTTATTGAAACAAGTGTGGGCTAGGTTGGAGCCCATGTTGGCCGGAACGGCGCCTTGAGCGCCGCAGCGGCTTGAACGCGGGCCGAGCCTGATTTTTAGCGTTAATTATTTTGGAGGATGCCAGGGGCTGGAAGATAACTCGCTTGGATTGAATAAATATTTTGCTTGATATTGATTTTAAAAAATAAGGCCAATGAACTCCGTTATGAAAAGTTATTCCTCGAACGCCAAGGTTGGAATATTCGTCGATTCCGCCAATATGTATAGAAACGGTGGAGCTAGGATGCAATACGATGTGCTGCGCGAGTTCGCTTGCCGTGACCAAAGCGAGCCGGTTCGACTCAATGCCTATGTTTCCTACGACGCGCGTCGGGCCAAGAGCGATTACGATTACCGGAAAAAGGCGGAAGGATTCCACTCGGTGCTGCGCGATATAGGTTTCAAGGTTATTATCAAGGAAGTCAAGTGGTACATGGACGAAGACGGAGTGCAGATACCCAAGGCCAACGCCGATCTGGACTTGGCGGTGGATGCCCTGCTGCAATCGGAAAATCTCGACCGGGTGCTACTCGCCAGCGGTGACGGCGATTTCGTGCAGGTAGTGCGGGCCTTGCAAAACAAGGGTTGCCGGGTCGAAGTCGTGGCCTTGGACAACGTTTCTTCCGCCCTACGGCAGGAGGCGGATTCCTTCATGTCGGGCTATTTGATACCCAATCTAATTCCAACTCTCAGCCCCACTCCGGACTGGGGCCAGGTCGGCTCGTGGGTGCGCGGCTGGTGTTATTACTACGACGATACCAAGGGTATCGGCTTCATGCGTTATCTGACCAGGATAGACAAATATCTCTGGCTGACGGACAAAAGAAAATATCCGGATTCGCCGTTCGAAACCACTTTTTTCCATTTCTCGAAGTTGCAAGACGATTCCATTACCACCCGGCTACCGAGCCGCGATTTCATATTCGAATTCAAACTGGCGGCCTCCGAACGCGGCCCCGATAAATTGAACGCGACTGATATCCGGCTGGTGAGTGAGTTGTAGGCCATGTCGTCGAGCGTTCCCATGCACGGCATGGGAAAGTTTCGGCGGGCCGCCGAATCTCGTGGCGCCGCGGCGTGGCGTGATTTCCAACACCGGGATAACAGCCGAATCTAGGGGGCTTATGTGAACATTCCATTACTCTGTTCCGCCGATAGCAGCCAATTATTGGTCGTGGACCTGCAAATCCGTCTTCTGGCCGCCATGGCCGAATCCGAGCGTGGGGCCATGGTCGAGAATTCGGAGATACTGTTGCTGGCGGCGCAAGCCCTAGAGGTACCCGTGCTTTATACCGAGCAATACCCCAGAGGATTGGGGCCGACCGTACCGGCCATCCTGGAGCGCATGCCCGCCATGTCCCAGCGTTTGGAAAAAACCACGTTTTCGTGCTGTGACGCCGAGGGATTCATGCAAGCCCTGCAAGCGATGGGCCGCGAGCAAATCGTCCTGATCGGCCAGGAAGCCCATGTGTGCATATTGCAGACGGCCCTGGAACTGGCCGAACGGAATTTCCGGGTGTTCGTGGTAGAGGATCTGGTGTGTTCCCGTTACCCTCGCCATAAATACAACGCCCTGGCAAGAATGAGGGCGGCCGGCGTTATCGTCACCAATCTGGAATCGGTGCTGTTCGAATGGCTGCGCGACGCCACCCACCCTCAATTCAAAACCATTTCCGACCTGATCCGCTGAACGATGGCTATGAAACCCACCCTAGAAGCATTCCTCGCCAAGATAACCCGCGGCCAGCCGGTCGATTTCCGGGAAACCATGGATATCATCGCCGAGCATTACCAATACCGCCCGGTACGATTCCACAACGGCGGCGGAGCGAGCCGCCTGGTTAACGAAGCGGGGATCAACGAAGGTTCCTGCAAGATTTTTGCCTTCGCCCGCCTGCACGAGCTCTCCGAGGCGGAAACCCTGGCTCTGTTCGGCGAATATTACCGGGACGAGGTACTGCCGAATCCGGACGGCGAGGGGCACAAGAACATCCGTGCGTTCATGAAGCACGGCTGGTCCGGGATCGAATTCGAGGGGGAGGCCTTGGCGCCCCGTTAGGCCGAGCCGCCACGCTCCGTCTGGTTCCACTTTCGAAATTCGTGTTTAATCGCCGGCGTTGTATATCGTCGCCGGCAGCCCGGTCGGGAACCTTCGCGGAGGCGGTTCCGTCCCGGGCTGGCGAGCCTTAGGCCTATCATCAAGGAGCAAGACATGGCATTTTTTCTGCAAATCATGGCGGTGGTTGTTTCACCGTTGATTCTCATCATCGGCCTTATCAAGCCCAATTGGGTCGTGTTTTGGATGAAGGAGCCGGATCGGCTGTGGTCCACCTCGCTGGCCTTGTTCGTATTCATGGGATCGTTCACGGCCTGGTCCGAAATACGGATGCCGCACAAATCCGCGGGGCAAATGGAACGGGAAATGGACCATCAAACGGAACTCAAAGAGCAACAAAAACAGCAGCAACGTCGCGCGCCAGACCAGCAAAACGAACTAAAGCTGGACCGCCTCTAAACCCATCCCTTCTTCGTCGGCGCGCGCCGGGCGCGCCGGATTTCCTCTGGGCGGCCGACCGGCCGCCCTTCCAGGGCCGCGCCGTGATCCCACGTACCGTATTCCAGCTTCCCGCCACCGTTTGGCTGCTCGGAGGCATCAGTTTCCTCAACGATACCGCCGGTGAACTGGTCTACCCCTTGCTGCCGATCTATTTGGCGGTGGTCTTGCAGGTCGAGCCCCGGATTTTTGGCTTCATGGAAGGCTCGGCCTTGGCCGTGAACAGTCTCTTGCAACTGGTATCCGGGCGGGCGGCGGATCGCACCCGTTCGGCCAAGTGGTGGGTGGTCGGCGGCTACGGCATCGCGGCCGTGTCCCGGCCGCTGCTGGCTTTCGCCCAGACCTGGCCGGTGGCCATGGCGTTCCGGTTGGCCGATCGGGTTGGCAAGGGCTTGCGATCCTCGCCCCGCGATGCCCTATTGGCGCTGTCCTCCGCCCCCGAGCAGCGGGGCTTGGCTTTCGGATTCCACCGCGCCATGGACAATGTCGGCGCCGTGGCCGGCCCCTTGCTGGCGGCGTGGTTCCTGGCGCGACAGGCCGATTTGAGGCAGGTGTTGTTGTGGACGGCGTTGCCCGGCGTGCTTACGGTCATTCTGGCCCTGTTTATCAAGGAAGCGAAACGCGAACCCCATCCGCCGGTACCCTTCGACTGGCGCATCGGGACTTTTCCGCCGGCGTTCCGGCGTTATCTGGTGGTGCTGGGCTTGTTCACCCTGGGGTTTCCCTCCAGCCTGTTTCTGTTGTTGCGGGCGCGGGAGCTAGGGGTAGCGGACCCGGAGGTTCCTCTGTTGTGGGCGCTGGTGTCCCTGGTCGCCGCCTTGTTTTCTACCTCGCTTTCGGCCCTGACCGACCGCGTGGGCCGCAAGATCATGATCGTCGCGGGCTGGTTGATCTACTCGGCGATTCTGTTGCCGCTGGGCTTCGATGGCTGGCCTAAGGTCTGGCTGTGGCCACTGTTCGCCGTGTACGGCCTGTTCTTCGCCGCCACCGAGGGCGCCCAAAAGGCGCTGGTGGCCGACATGGTGCCGCGCCACGGCATGGGCACGGCCTTCGGCTGGTTCAATCTGGTCACGGGGCTGTTGCTGCTGCCGGCCTCGCTGCTGTTCGGCTGGCTGACGCAATCTTTTGGGCCGGCCTGGGCCTTCGGTTTTTCCGCGATCTGCGCGGTAACGGCGGCCGCGTTGTTGGCTTTCTGGTGCCACGAATAGGCGCGTGGATTCGAGCGGAGCGGCCGCGCGGCCTTACCACTCCAGCCGCTTCAAGCCACTTTGATGCATGACATTGGTGGCGATTTCCTCCACGGACATACTGGATGAGTCCAGATAGGGAATGCCCGCGGTCTTGAACAGACCTTCGGCGGCGTGGAGTTCATAGCGGCACTGGGGCAGGGAAGCATAGCGGCTGCCGGGTTTGCGTTCCTCGCGCAGCCGGTTCAGCCGTTCGGGAGACAGGGTCAGCCCAAACAGCCGTTCGCGCTGCCCGCGCAGAACCCGCGGCAGTTCCGCTCGGGCCAAGTCCTCCTCGGCCAGCGGATAATTGGCCGCCGCGATGCCGTATTGCAGGGCCAGATACAGGCAGGCCGGCGTCTTGCCGGAGCGGGACACGCCCACGAGTATGATGTTCGCCTCCCCGTAAGCGTCGGCTCGCAAGCCGTCGTCGGTGTCCAGGGTGAATTTCAGCGCCTCGATTCGCTCCCGCCCCCGCGCGTGATCGCGCAGCCCATGGGCGCGTCCCACCGCTTGCGCCGAGGCGAGCCCCAACGCCAACTCCAAGCGATCGATGAAACTGTCGAACAGGTCGAACACCACGGCCTCGCTGGCCATGAGGATGCTTCGCAGCCGCGCGTCGGCCAGGGTGCTGAACACTAGCGGCGGTTGTTCCTCGTTGCCGCGGGTTGCGGCGATGCGCCGGCAGGCTTCCCGCAGTTTGGCCTCGGTGTCGGTGAAGGGCAGGGTGACGCGCTCGAACCGCAAGGCTGGGAATTGGCTCAGGAGGCTACGGCCCACGGTTTCCGCGGTGATGCAGGTATGGTCGGAGACGAAGTAGACGGTGCGGTTCATGGGGTCGTGGCTAGGCGGCCATGGGCAAGGGACTTTCCGCGATTATAATCCCCGCCGGAACCGATTGTGGTTCTCAAGCTCTGGGTTTGGCGCGCGCGACATCGGCCCGGAGCGCTTGCTAGTTCTGGCCGTGGCGCTAAGCTAAGCGCCTTCGTGCGGTTTCCGCTTCGGCCGTGACGCTCATTCCCGAACCCGGAGGGCGCCTTGTTCCGCCTCGATATTGAGGCGCTCTTTTACAGGAGACTTTGCTAATGCTGAACACCGTCAAAGCCGTCGTAAGAAAAGGCCACATAGAATTGTTGCATCACATTGAAATTCCCGATGGAACCGAGGTATTGGTGACCATCCCGTCCGCCGATGACCAGGTATTTTGGTCGGGGGCCAGCCAAAGCGCCCTTGATTCGGTTTGGGACAACTCCGAGGACGATGTTTATGGGCAATTGCTTGCGCGGTGATGTCATCCTCGTTCGTTATCCCTTCACGGATTTATCCGGTTCCAAGATTCGGCCCGCGGTTGTGGTCGGTTTGGCCCACCCCTCGAAAGACCTGATAATCGTCCCACTCACTAGCAAAACCGCATTTTTGCTGCCGGGAAAATTCGTTATGCGGGAGTGGCGAACCGCTGGATTAAACGTGGAAACAGCGGTCAAACGGGGGATTTACACGGTCAAGGACAGCTTGGTTATGAAGCTCGTGGGCCATGTTGCCCCAACCGATCTGAATGACTTGAATTCCTCCTTGCTCCGCTGGCTCGGTTTTTGACTCCGGTGGTTTTACGGAGTTCGGCTAGAACGCTAAGCTAAGCGCCTTTTGCCTTCCAGCCGAGCCCATGACTCCAATCCCCGAATCATCCGCCGACGCGCTTTCGCGCCTCGGTCGCAAACCCCTGCCGGCGTTCCCTGGCTGGTACGCCGCGCTTGGCCCCGGCATCGTCTGGATGGCGCTCGCCCAAGGCAGCGGCGAGCTGATCTGGTGGCCGTACATGATCGCCAAGTACGGGCTGACCTTCCTGTGCTTATTGATACCGGCCTGCCTGCTGCAATACCCCCTCAACATCGAGATCGGCCGCTATACCCTGTTGACCGGTGAAAGCATCTTCCACGGCTTCATCCGCCTGAACCGTGCTTTCGGGATTTTCCTGTGGGTGCTGATGTCGGTGTCGTTCTTCTGGTTCGGCGCCTTCGCCTCGGCGGGCGGCACTTCGCTCGCCGCGCTCACCCATTTCCCGGAAGGCTGGACGCCGCGCGGCCAGTCGCTGTTCTGGGGCTATCTGACTATCGCGGTGTTCCTGGTCGCCATCCTGTTCAGCAATGTCGTGTACGTGCTGATCGAGCGGTTCATGAAGTTCGTCGCCGTCACCACGGTCGCGGGCTTGCTGTGGGCTTGCTCGCAGCCGGAAGTGCTGGCCGCGCTGCCGGAATTCTCGCGCGGGCTGTTCGGCCCTGTCGCGTCCATGCCCCGGCCATGGGAAGCCGCAGATGCCACCAAGCTGCTTACCGCCATTGCCTTCGCCGGGCTGGGGGGATTCTGGATTCTGTTCTATTCCTATTGGCTGCGAGATAAGGGCGTGGGCATGGCGGCGCACATGGGCCGCATCACCGGGGTCATCGCCGACAAGCCGGAAGTCGTCACGAGCGACGGCTATCTGCCGGAAGATCGGCCGGAAAACGCGGAACGCTGGCGGCAATGGCGGCGCTATCTGCGGGCGGACGTGCTGGTGGGTATCTGCGGGAATTTGTCCACCACGCTGATGACCTGCCTGTTGGCCTACGCCTTGCTTTATCCCAAGGGTTTGTTGCCCCAGGACTACGAACTGGCGGTGGTGCAAGCCAAGTTCTTCGAGGTGAGCTGGGGCGAGATCGGGCGCATCCTGTTCCTGATCGTCGCCGCCGCCTTCCTGGCGGATACTTGGCTGGCGACGGCGGACGCGGTGAGCCGGATGCAGGCGGATATCGTCCATGTGCTGTTCCCGAAAAGCCACCGCTGGCCGCTGCGGGTCTGGTATTACTTCTTCCTGGGGCTGATGACCGTCATTACCTGCCTGACCATGCTGCTGGATACACCGGGTGCCTTGATTCTGACCAGCGCGGTTATCGGTTTCGCGGGCACGGTGATTTTTCCGGTGGCTCTGTATATGCTCAACTATCGGGTGCTGGCGCGTCGCTTGCCGGTTTGGGCGCGGCCCGGCGGGGTGGGCGCGTGGTTGCTGGCAATCAGCTTTGTGGTCTATTTGGGGCTGGCGGTGGCTTATGGGTGGGTGATGTGGGCGGGATGACCTGAACTATTGGGGGGTGGGTGCGGTTTGAAAAAACGGTTAATTAACCTGATGCGCTTGAGGTTGGGAAGTAAAGTTGAACGATTTATAGACTAAGACCGAATAGACGTGGTTTTTTGGGCGATTTTTAGTATCAATAATGCATGAGAAGGGTGGTTTATGGAGCTTAGAAACGAAATTGTGGAATCTCAAAAAATTCGGGCTGATTTTCTTAAGTGGAAGCTGATAATTGTTGCCACAATTGGTGCTGCTGGGCTTGGGCTCGGTTCTTATGGGAGGGATGGTGATGGCGGAGATAGCACGATGTCAAAGCCGGAATACTTGCTTTGCATAGTGCCCTTTGTTTGTGCTTACACGGATTTGCTATGTCGGCATCTGTCGGTTCGGATATTGATAATAGGAGCTTTTATAAAACATGCGGCGACAATGGAAATAGAAAGACGATACGAAGATTTTGTATATAAGCTTAGAGAGATGGCCAATCCATTTACGTTTGAGGATATTGCCTTGCAATGGTCAAGTATTCTATTGTCTATATTTGTTTTGTTGTATCCAAAAATAAAATGTTATCTTGAGTCTAATTGTAATTATGATTCAAGGCAAGAAATAGTTTTTGCGGCTTCTGGCGGTATTGGGCTATTGCTTATTTTGTCAATCTGGTGGATGCACGAGAAGAGAATTAAAAAAATACATGAGGAGGCCAAGAAATTATCTAACTAAATAGCTATGGGATTGGGGTTTTGAAGGTATTTAAACGCGGAGTGAGTGCTGTATGGGCGAGGAAATCCTGGAGGATACTGGAAATAATAGCCTATCAAAACTTTTTGAAATTGATTATATGCTCTCGAACGAAGTTAGCGATTTAGCTAGTATTATTAAGGCCAAAAACACATTGGCGTTTAAAGTTTACTCAATGGGTCTTTTTCCGGCTGCTGGCGCCGGGGATATGGATATCTCCGAGAATACAGGTTATCAAAATATCTGGGTACGTGACAACATATACGTGGCGTTTTCGCATTTGGTTAATGGAAAATCATCCATCGCGGTTGCCGTCGCGAGGGTTTTGCTCGATTATTTTTATGAATATGCCGAGCGCTTCGGGAATGTTATCGAGGGAAAGGTTGACCTCAATGACCCGATTGAAAGGCCGCATGTCAGGCTAATGCTCGATACGACAAAAAACCGTCCGCAAGAAACCGAGGAAAAATGGGCTCATGCGCAGAATGACGCGCTGGGTTATTTTCTTTGGTTTTATTTGAGGTTGGTGAAACTTGGCTTCATGAGCCTAGATGATAAAGGAGTGGAAATGATAGCTTTATTTTTGCTATTTTTTAAAGCCATTCGATTCTGGGAAGACGAGGATAGCGGGCATTGGGAGGAGGTTCCTAAAATATCGGCATCCAGTATCGGCACGGTATTGGCCGCGCTTTTGGAGTTGAAGGCAATTGCTCAACACAGGGAACAGGGGATGCTCGCTGCGCTTGATGAATATCTGCCGGTTTCCGCCGAAAAATTAATCGCCGATTTAATCGAAGCCGGGACGGATAGCATAAATAAAATTCTCCCGTTTGAGTGTATTCAGCCGGATAAGCGGAAGAAACGGGACTATGATTCGGCCTTGCTATTTTTAATTTATCCGCTACAAGTGGTGGATGGCGAGATGGCGGATCGAATTATCGAGAACGTCGAGCGTCATTTGCTCGGCGAGCATGGGATTAAGAGATACCAAGGTGATTCCTACTGGTGCAACGATTACAAGGATCATCTTCCTCCAGAAACTAGGACTTCCGATTTTAGCGAGAACATGGAGGAAAGGGATTCTTTCCTGATTCCAGGCGAAGAAGCCCAGTGGTGCATTTTCGATCCCATCCTATCGTCGATATACGGGATACGCTACGAGAAAAGCCGAAGCAGGCAAGATTTGGAGCGACAAATCTATTTCCTCAACAGGTCGCTAAGCCAGTTGACCGATGAGGATTCACCGTTCGGCCCGTATAAATGCCCCGAATGCTACTATAAGGAAAAAGGTCGATACGTGCCGAACGATCATACGCCATTGCTTTGGACTCAAGCGAATCTATGGGTTGCATTGCATCACATGGAAACCAGCGCCAAAATCGCGCGACAGAGTTTATAGGAAAATACTCGTCGATTTTATCCTCCCTCAAGTTGAATTATTCGGAATATTCGGCCTCCACCGCATGTGTTGAAGCTAGTCCATTTTAGATTCCGAGCCATGGGTTCCCCTTGCCAAATCTATCTCTACGCGAAGGATGGGGTGGAAGCCCGGCGCGTGGCGGAACTCGTCATGGCGGACGCGCGGGGTATCGAGGCACGCTATTCCCGTTATCGCCCCGACAGCCTGCTATCCGAAATCAACCGGGCAGCCGAACGGGGCGAAAACATCAAGGTGGACGCCGAAACCGCGGCATTGCTGGATTACGCGGAAACTTGCCACCGGGAAAGCGAGGGCCGGTTCGATATCACCTCGGGGCTGTTGCGTGTAGCCTGGGATTTCCAATCCGGCAAGCTGCCCAGCCAGGAACGGATAGATTCATTGTTGCCGAGGATCGGTTGGGGCAAACTGGACTGGCGGCGTCCGCTGCTATCTTTCCCACTTCCGGGCATGCAACTGGATTTCGGCGGCATCGGCTAGGAATACGCCGCCGACCGGGCGGCAACGCTGTGCTTGGAACAGGGCGTCGTTCACGGCCTGGTGGATTTCGGTGGTGATATCAGGGCCATTGGCCCCCATCCCTCGGGCGAAGCCTGGGAAATCGGCATTCAGCATCCGCGTGACCCCGAATCCTTGCTGGCCACCATGAACCTGCGCCAGGGCGCTCTGGCCAGCAGCGGCGATTACGAGCGCTGCATCGAGATCGAAGGCCGGCGCTATGGCCATATACTCGACCCTCGAAGCGGCTGGCCGGTGCGGGGGCTCTCGGCGGTCAGCGTGATGGCTTCCCAATGCCTGATCGCCGGCAGCGCCTGCACCATCGCCATGCTCATGGGGCGGGATGGCGCGGATTGGCTGGAGGAACTAGGCGTGCCTCATGTCTGGATGGACGAAGAGGGCGGAAGCGGGGGCACCTACGGCGTCCGCTTCGAGTGATACCGGCTTCGTCCGGCCGGGGTGGCCGGCGCTTTCGGGAATTTCTCCGGAATTCGGGCTGTGGTACTGTAGGCACCCCATATTTTCGCCTTGAATTCCCATGACTTCCGATACCCAAGACCTAGAACGGCTGAGCTCCGAGTTGGCCGGCAAGAATCCCAGGACCATACTGAAAGCCGCGTTTTTCCATTACGACAGCATCGCTGTTTCGTTCAGCGGCGCGGAGGATGTGGTGCTGCTCGACATGGCGTCGAAAATCAAGCCCGACGTGGCGGTTTTCACCCTCGATACCGGGCGTCTGCATCCCGAAACCTACCGTTTGATTGAAACCGTCCGGGAGCGCTATCCGATTCGGCTGGAAATCCTCTCCCCCGAACATGCCGCCCTGGAACGAATGGTCGGGGAAAAAGGCCTGTTCAGCTTTTACAATGACGGCCACCGGGAATGTTGCGGTATACGCAAGGTCGAGCCGCTACGGCGCAAGCTTTTCACCCTGAAAGCCTGGATCACTGGCCAACGGCGCGATCAAACCCAGACTCGCCAAGACTTGGCCGAGGTGGAGATCGACGAGGCGTTTTCACGCGAGGATGGCGCCCTAGTCAAGTTCAACCCGCTGGCTAACTGGTCATCGGCCCAGGTCTGGGATTATATCGAGGCCCACGATGTGCCCTTTAACGAGCTGCACCGCAAGGGCTATGTCAGTATCGGCTGCGAACCTTGCACCCGACCCATCCTGCCCCACCAGCATGAGCGGGAAGGCCGCTGGTGGTGGGAGGATGCCGGTAAGAAAGAGTGCGGCCTGCACGCCGGCAATTTGAAATAAACAGCGATTAACCCGGTTGACAGTGGCGAGAAGTCGGCGGCACGGTATCCCGCTCGCCGCTCGTCAATGCACGGGCAGTTCGATGTTCTTGAATAAGGCGTCGAGTTCCCGCTTTTCCCGCGTTTCCATGGCCTGGTCGATCAACTCGCGGGTCAAGTGCGGCGCGAAGATCTCGATGAACTGGTAAATGAATCCGCGGATGAACATATCCCGTCTAAGGCCGATCTTGGTGGTGCTGGCTCCGAACAGATGGCTGGCATCCAG
>SXGT01927667.1_pt1 | contig 12240 bp, 10 predicted proteins | sample 3176221 | NCBI WGS metagenome assembly SXGT01 (sample SAMN11356862, study PRJNA531348) | freshwater metagenome | isolation source: freshwater sample F1-120 | place: China: Fuxian Lake, Yuxi | collected 2017-12-25
ACGCACCACCGCGTAGATCACGGCCGCGAGAAAAAGATATATCGCGTGCTTTACATGCTTCATACTGCCTTCCCTGTCGCCAGCCCAGCGCCGGTCCCAGAGCTTACCCCAGCGCCCACACAGGTGTCACGCCTCAAATCGCCCCAACGACAACGACTGAATAACCGGCCGACTTCCGTCGTCCCTTGAACAACACGGGGACCCTGCCCTATCGTGAATGGTAACCGCATTGCACTCTACGAACCCTGGGAACTTCGCATGCATTCGCCACTCCGTATTCTCGTCGCCGCCTTGGTACTGACACTGACCGCCCTCGCCAACGCCCAGGAAAAGCCGCCTCTGGAGATTAACGGCGTCTTCCCCAGCCTCACCGTCATGGCCGAGGGTGCGGGAAGCACCTCCGAAACCGGCATCGGCGCACTCATCCCCTGGGCCGAGAAACTCTGGGCCATCGGCTACGTCGCCCACATCAAGGGCGACGGCATCGGCCTCTATGCCATCGACGATGATATGACCATGACAAAGCACCCCGAGTCCGTTACCGGCACCTTCGCCAACCGCATGATCCACTGGGAAACACAGCAGGCCATCATCGGGCCCCACGTCATCGACGCCCAGGGCACCGTCCGCACCATCGAAGCCCTCAAAGGACACCGCCTCACCGCCACCGCCCGCCACCTCGTCACGCCCGAAACCCTGGCCTACCTCCTCACCATGGAGGGCCTCCTCTTCGAGGTCGATCTCCAAACCCTCGAAGCCACCCAGCTCTTCGATCTCGTCCAGGAGCTCGGCATCCAGGGCCAGCCTCACTTTAAGGGTATGCACAGCGCCCAGGGCAAGCTCGTCGTCGCCAACAACACCTACGAAGAGCCCGAGTTCCTCGGACGCCGCGCCAGCGGATGCCTGGCCCAGTTCGACGGCGCCGCCTGGAGCATCGTGGAGCGCAACCCCTTCGTGGAGGTCGCCGGCAAGCAGAACCCCAAAGCCGGCGAGCGGTATGGCAACACCCTCTTCGCCACCGGCTGGGACAAAGGCTCCGTCATCCTCCGCGTGCTCCACGACGGCAAGTGGAGCCGCTACCTCCTCCCCAAGGCCAGCCAGTCCTTCGACCACACCTGGAACACCGAGTGGATGCGCATCCGCGAAGCCCAGACCGAGCGCTACCTCATGGACGTCCACGGCATGTTCTACGAATTGCCCACGCAAGTTTACGACGGCCACATCTGGGGTGTGCGACCCATCAGCACCCACCTCCGCATCGTGCCCGACTTTTGCTACTGGCGCGGTCTCTTTGTCATGGCGGGCGACCAGACCGACAACGCCGTCGGCCAGCCCCAGTCCGGCTTCTGGTTCGGCAACATTGACGACCTCTGGCAGATGGGCAAGCCCAAAGGCTGGGGCGGCCCCTGGTGGGAGAGCGACGTCCGCGCCGACACCTTTTCCGACCCCTTCCTCATGACCGGCTTCGACAAGAAGATTCTCCACATCACCCACGAAAGCGAAGAAACCGTTAAGTTCCGCATCGAAGTCGACTTCCTGGGCAACGGTGCCTGGCAGTGGTACGACACCTTCGAAATCCCCGCCAAAAGCTACCAACACCACATCTTCCCCGACGGCTACAGCGCCCACTGGATCCGTATCAAAACCGACAAAGCCTGCAAAGCCACCGCCCACTTCATGTATAACTGACGCGGCTACCGCAGGCCCCGGCGGCAACACCCAATGTTTTTCAACAGCTTGAAAGTTCTATCATGACCCGACGCAGAGTTCTCCTGACCGCTGCCCTTGTGACGGCAGCCGCGGCCTTTGCCCTCGCCTTCACGGCGTACAGGGCGGTGGGCACCTTCCCGGTGGCCCTGCCGATCACCGCGTTGGACAGCGGGCCCGGCGGCCTCGTCGCGGCGGAGAGAATCGGGGCCTACCCCCGCGTGGCGCTGCAGACCCTCCTCGACCACGCCGGACTCCCCGAACCGGTTACCGTCGCCAATGGTGCGACGCTCTATCGACTTCGCTATCGAACCACCAACCATGATGGCGCCCCTGTCGTCGCTTCGGGACTCGTCGCCCTGCCGAACAACAGGGCGCCCCGGAGCGCGGTCGCCTATTTTCACGGCACGAACGCGCAGCGTAATTCCGCACCTTCGCAGAAAACCTCCCAGGAGGGATTGCTTGCCACCGCACTGGTTTCGGGCGCCGGCCATCTCCTGCTGGCGCCGGACTATATCGGACTGGGCGAAAGCCGCGACGTACATCCCTATCTGCACACGAAGACGACCGTTGAAACCTGTGTCGATTTTCTCAAAGCCTCTCATGGGCTGCTCGGTGCGCTTGGCACTCCATGGCCGGAGTCGCTTTACCTCATGGGATTCTCCCAAGGTGGCCATGCAACCCTGGCCGTGCAGCGTGAACTGGAAAATCTGGAAGATCCCCGCTTCAGGGTGGCCGCATCCGCCCCCGTGGCAGGCCCCTTCAACCTTCGCGACATCAGCTTTCCCTAGGCCCTGACCGGACAGACCGACTCCCACGTCTACTACCTGGCCTACCTCGCCAGCGCCTACGCCGCCGTCTACAAACAACCGATCGATTCCCTGCTCGCCAAGCCCTACGCGGAGACCGTGCCTGCTCTATTCGACGGCGATCACGAGTCCGACATCATCTCGGCCGCCCTGCCCAGAAATCCAAGAGAACTTTTCGTCCCCGAGTTCCTCGCCGCATGCGACAACGGCACCGCCCATTGGTTTCTGGATGCCCTCGCCGAAAACAGCATTCGAGACTGGACCCCAAAGGCGCCCGTGAAGATATACTTCGGCGAGAACGACGTGGATGTCCTGCCGGAAGAAGCCCGAAGCGCGGAGCGGGAACTGAGAGCCCGCGGCGCGGACGTCACGGCAGTCTCCGTGTGCCCGTGGGAACACAACACCCCCGTCCTGCGCGCCGTGCCGCTCGCACTGAAATGGTTTGCCACTTTGGAGCCCAACGAAACGCAAGCCGACGCGAAATAGACGAAGTCCGACGCTTGCGAACACTTTGTTTACCAGCCGACGCCAACTTCTCAGCCTTGACAGCTCCCTGTCATCTCCTTACAATTAAGTAAGGAATTGAAACATATACAGGAGATTTCAAGAGTGGAATCCACACTCACAAGCAAGGGCCAGATAACCCTCCCAAAAGCTCTCCGGGACGAACTTCATCTGAGATCAGGAGACCGGATCACCTTCGAACGAAATGACGATGGCTCCTACGTCCTGCGCCCCAAGACCGTGAGCGCGGCAAGTTTGGCGGGCTTCTTGAAGGACTTCTACAACGGTCCGCCGAAAACGTTGGAAGACATGGATCGCGCCATTGCCCAGAACGCCGGACGACGTAACCGTTGATTGGGCTCGATACCAACGTATTGGTCCGTCACTTCCTCCAGGACGACCCGATTCAGGGGGCTAAAGCCAAGCGGGCCATCGCGCGACTTACGCCAGAGAATCGTGGCTTCATCGCGACAGAGGTGCTTTGCGAATTGGTTTGGGTCTTGAAATCGACCTACAAGATCCCCAAGTCCCAGTGCATAGCTCTGCTCGAACAGATACTGGCATCCTCGGATTTCGAAGTTGAGCATACCAACCTCTGCTGGCGCGCACTCAGAGAATACGCTTCAAGCAAGGCCGACTTCTGCGACTATCTCATCCGAGAAATAGCCATCGCGTCGGGATGCTCCGTTGTGCTTACCTTTGACAAGGCCGCTCTGAATTCCCCAGGCTTCGAAGAGCCGCGTTAGGAATGGCGGCGCCTAGACCCGACACCACGATGAACATCACCGACCACGGGATCCACATCGTTCACGGCGAAGTCGCCGCGGCAACATGGAGCATGGTCTTCGGGGCGAAAGAACGACTGCTTGTCCACCGGGACGACCTGATCTGCGGGCCGTTACGCGATTTCGACTTCTTGGCCACATGGACCGCTTTACGACAGGATTTCTGGAACATTGTGAGTCCGGAGTGGGCAAGAGATGGTAGCGTTTTCGGTGACCATGTGGAGCCTTGCGAGCATCCAGGCACGTTGGAACGCCTCCGCGACGCATCCGAGATTTACCTTTGGGCGGGTGACGAGCTGCACGATCAGTTGTTTGTGCTCTTCACCGTCCATCTGCTCGAATGGGTCGGAACCGTTCCAAGCGCCATTCACGTTGTTCCTTTCCACGTCCGCCCGCACCACAATGGGCGTTATATTTCCATGGGATGCTTGAGCCCCGAAGACTTGAAGCAACACCCAGAACCGGTCAAATTATCGCAGGCCGACTTCGCCACGTGCAGGGCCGCATGGACCGCCATCACAAGCAACACGCCCGAGGCACTCGTCGAGTTTACGCGCGATGGCAGGTCCATGCCCCGCCATATCCTGCTCAATCTACTGCGCCGCTATCCGAAGCGCGAAACCGGGCTCTCCCTGTGGGACAGCATGCTCCTCGCACGAATCGGAGCAAACGGACCCAACGCCGCCCGCGTCATCGCAGAGGTGCTTTGCGATATCTGGGAGACTGGCGACAGTACTGGCGATGGATACCTATTTTACCGACTCAAGCAAATGGCCAGCACCAGAAATCCACAGCCCCTTCTGCAATTGAAAGGCTCATCAGAATCCTACCGCGAAGCGGAGGTCACCCTCACCGACTTCGGCAGGACCGTGCTCGAGGGCCGCGCGTCGTCCTACCCAACCAACCCCATCGACGAATGGATCGGCGGTGTTCACCTTTCGTCCGCCGAAGATCGCCTGTGGTTCTACGAAGACGGCGTACTTCATCGACATCGTATCGAAGCGTAAGTAGTCCGCGAGACGACGGTACGAAATCGAGTCGATGCATGCCGTAATCCCTTTGCGCCTTCGCGACTTTGCGTGAGGTCTCCAGATGATTTGCACGCAAAGACACGAAGGCGCAAAGTGGATTGAACCAACCCAGACACTGTTCTCGAAGCCCCTTAACACATTGTCTTTCGAGTGCTTCGCGGCCTTTGTGCCAACGCAGGCTAACTTGGGCCTCCTTCCTTCCGTGAAATTCCGTGCCCTTCCGTGGTCAAATCCTCCCCGCCGCGCAATCGTCGTACAACGCAAAGAACACCTCCCGTATATTCCCCCCGCAGCGCTCAAAGTGCTCTCGCGCCCGGGGCCAGTACCTCGTCCAGTCCTCCCCCACCAACTGCTTCAGCAGTTCCCGCAACAACACCTCACCCGTCTCCGTCGTGTGAATCGCCGGCAAGCGCCCCGGCTGATGAATCGTAATGACGAAGCCACGCAATCCCCGCGCGCGCCAGCGCAACCACGTCCACGTCAGGGCATCCAGTTGCTCCGCGCCATCGAGAAACAGCACGGCCTCCCGAGGCGTCTCCGCCACCAGCGCCCGGGCCTGGCGCGCTTTCTGGCGGGTCTCTTCGTTGAGAAATCCATAGCGCACCGGAACGCCCCGCGCCTCCAACCGCGACTGCGCCTCCAGCAGCAGCGTCGTCTTCCCCGATCCATGGGGCCCCACGATCGCCCCGCGCAGCCCTGGCGCCACCAGCCGCGCCAGAAACGCCTCCCACTCAAAATCCGGCGCGCGATACGCCAGCCCCTCAATGCGCGCAACCCGAAAAGGATTCTGATCAGCCGAAAGCACCCTACTCCACTTTCTTCAGGCTCACCTGCTCCACCCACGGCGACACAATCAGGTCCAGCCGCTCCACCAGATCGCCCTTGTCCACCAGCAGCTCGATGGCCCACTTCAGCGTGATCAACTGGCCGCAAAAACTGTAGGGTGCGGCGGGGATCGTAAATCGGAAGGTGCCGCTCAGCTCGGCCAGATGGTGGGGCAGCGTCAATTCCTCCACCACGCCCACATCGCAGGTCCCTTTGCCCTCCGTAAACCAGAAAAGCCGCAAGATCGCATCTCTCGGCGCATCGTCCAGTCGCCAGCCCGCGACCCCGTCGATAACCTGCCCCGGCACGAGCGTGTTGGGGTCTTGATTGATTCGCAGTGTGAGACTCATGCGCTTTCTCCCGATCCGGAAAGGTGAAATTCAGCAGGCTGATGGGTGGATCCCTCGGGCAGCGGCAGGGGATGAACCACCAGGTCGAACTCCTCGTTCACGTCGGGCCAGCGATGGATCTCGCCATGGACCTTCACTTGCCACGTGATCTTGTTGTTCGATCCGTTGAACGAAGGCGCCGTAAACTCAGGCATCGTAAACGTGGCCTCGCCCGCTGCGATGGCCGCAGGTTCGGTCGTTTCGAGCGCCACTATCTTCTCAAACACGCTCCGGTCGGTCGAAGTGGAGGTGCCGCGACGATACGTCGCCGCCTCCTGACCCTGCACAAAAATGGTTAGCTTCTGGATCCGGCTCGGGTTGCCTCGAAAACTCCAGCTCACCACCACCGCGCCGCCCAGGGGCAGGTAACCCGGCGTCATTTTCAAATCGGGTCGCGGGTTGAACAGCGTAAGGAAAAAATACCCCACGCCAAAGATCAACCCAATACCAATCAGCACGAAGGGGATCAGGAACAGCGCCGAGACAACGTCGAAGGCGCCACCATCGCCTATGTCCACCGTGTCCCATACGGCGAAGCTGATGATGCCATTCCAGATTAAGGCGAAAATCAGCAGGCCGACAAAGCCGCCGATACTGTTGTAGCCCCCCTTCAGCGCAATCGTTCCCAAATCCGGCGCTTCGGTCGGAACTGCACTTGTGCCGCTGGAGATGGTGTAACTATAGGTCTTCGGCGCGCCCTCTCCGCGGAACATGGACGGTACCGGATGGGCCGCCCTGTCCACCGCCCGCGTGCCCGCAAAGAATACAAACAACGAGACAAACACGAATATCAGGCCGAAGCCGCCGATGAGGTAGGTCAAACTGAAATCCCGGTTCAGCACCGCCTCGCCCGGGGTCTCGGGATTGACGTAGCACTGCCGCAATTCGCCCGCCGGATACTGCTCCACGGCCGCCTGCTTGCCGTCGTACCCCGAGGACGAGCCCCCGAAGAAATTGTAGCGGTCACTTTCATAGGGGACGCCGTCGTATTCGTAGGCATAGCGGATGTCCACGCTGTAGGTGTCCCCGCCGTCGGAAGACGAATGGGTGCCCACGGAACTGCTCAGGATCGTGCACGTCACCGAAGGCCACGACTGCGCATTGAACCAGTTCATCAGCGGCACACCGCTCAGGCCAATAAACAGCCCCGAACCCACCAGAAAGAACACCATCCCCACCAGCTTCAACACGCAACCGGACGCCGCCGTCGACTTTGATCTGGAAATCGCTCGCATGAGATTCCTCCTCGACGAATACGATACTGCGGCGACGCGGACGATGCAAGGGAAACCATGAAAAGCGCCAGCCACGCGGACCTGTGAAAGCGCTTGCAATCGACACGTCCAGCCCCGATACTGGTTACAAACAACCTGAACGGACTCGCTATCGCCATGCCAGGCCCACGATTTTCAACGTATGTCATCATCGCACTCGTCGCGTGCGCCGGCCTTTCCGCCTGCGATGTGCGTGAAGAACAATCCGGGGCCCCGTCCGCTCCAACTGCGTCAACACCCGCGCCCGTAGACACCGTGGCACCCGTCCCCCAGCCGGAGACTTCAGCAACCGTCGAGCCGCCGCGCCCCGACGCCCACCCCGAGCCCGCCCTCACCCCCGAACTCCACGCTCGAGTTATCCGAGGAATGTCCCTCGCCGAGGCCCAGGCGCTCGTGTCGAGAGACCCGATCCGCGTCGGCGGCGATGAGAAAGGCGCCGAAATCTATCGCTGGACCGACGCGCTCGGCGCGAGCTTCACCGCGCGCTTTGACGCGGGCGTGCTGACCACAAAAAGCAACCTGCGCACTGCCCATGCACCAGACGCATCAACTTCCGCGCCATCCCCCGAACTGGATCTGGACAGCATGCCCGTCGCCCAGATTGCGCCGGGTGTCTACATTCCCCTGGAGCGCGCCGTCACCTCCGCCACGGAACAGCCTCTCGGCGCATCGGAGCTGCCCGAGGCCCCCGCGCCGCAGGCGAGTCAATCCGCCGTGCCAGCCGCCGACGCCCCGCTCGACGGGCCCACCATCGCCATCGCAGGCGCCGCGCGACGAAGCAGAAGTGATCGCGAGAAAACCTCTTCTTACAACCCCAAGGCGTCCCTCCCCAATTTCTCACGCTCCCTGGAAGAGGGCAGCTTCGAAATCCGCTTCCTCAACCCGTCTGACAGCCCCATGACCGCCGGACTCCGCCAGGACAAACTTGGCAGGGATGTATCCATCCCGCCGAAAGGAAAGGCATCCATCAAAGTGGACCGCGGCATCTACCAGCTCTTCTTCCTCCGGGAAAGCGAGCCGGACACCCTCTTCGAAGCCCCCACTATCACCATCGATGGATTTCAGGCCACCGACGTGGAAGTCCACCTTGAACCGGAAAATGTGGAAGTGCGCCTGATCGATTACAGCAAGCCGGACAGTTGGTAGTTGATAGTTGATAGTTGACAGTTGACAGTTGACGGCGTCTGAGAATCATCGACACCATACGACCCATAAGACCCATAAGACCCATAAGACCCATTCCGCCGCCCGTTACCCGAAAGGAAAGCCCATGTTCTGGAAACGCCGTGATTTCTTTCGCTTCCTCGGCGCCCTTATGGGCGGGACTGTGCTCCCCGCAGAGAAGACCGGCGCCGCCGAGGTCCCGGTGGCCACCAGCCCACTTTCTGCTGTGCCTTCCCCCGCTTCCCTGGCCCTGCCCTTCGATCCGCGCCACTTGGGCGATGACCTCATCAAACTGTCCTACGACCTCGTCGTGATTGGTGGCGGCATCTCCGGTCTCTCCGCCGCCATCAGCGCCGCGCGCAATGGCGTGAAAGTCGCCCTGGTCCACGAGCGGGCCATGCTCGGTGGCAACTCCTCCAGCGAGGTGCGCCTCTACCCGGAAAACGCCACGGCCCACCAGGTATGGATCAAGGAATGCGGCATCTTCGACGAGATTCACGCGGAAGAACGGGTCCGCAACCACATTCCCTATCGCGAAGGCCTCATGAATTGCCACTGGGACCTCGTGCTCTATGAGTGGGTCCTCCGCGAGCCCAACATCACGCTCTATCTCAACACGCATATGCACCGCGTGGTTATGAACGCGAACGGCGCGATCCAATCCGCCTACTGCATCCAGCTCGGCTCGGAAAAGGAGTTTCTCCTCAGTGCGCAACTTTTCGTTGACGCCTCGGGCGACGGTGTACTCGCCCACCGCGCGGGTGCGGAATACCGCTGGGGCCGAGAAGACAAGACCGTCCACGGCGAGCCCCTCGCCCCCGACGTGCCCGATGAGCAAATCATGGGCTCCTCCGTCTTCTTCCGAGCCTTCGACACCGGAGCGCCTGTCCCCTTCAAGCGCCCCGACTGGGCCGTGCAATTCAACAGTGAAGAAGAATTTCAGGGCCGCAACCACAGCTTTCTCGAAGGGGGCTACTGGTGGCTCGAAGTGGGACCGCCCCACCACCCCATCAAGGACAACAGCGTTATTATCCATGAAGGCCTGCGCCACCTCCTGGGCGTCTGGGACCACGTCAAGAACGGCGGCGATCACGGCGCGGAAAACTACGGCATCGATTTCGTTGGCTTCTGGCCTTACAAGCGCGAGTGCCGCCGCATCCTGGGCGACTACATCCTCACGCAGCAGCACGTGCAGGATCCGCAACTCCTCGACGACAACGTGGCCTACGGCGTGTGGTTCATCGACATCCACACCCACGGCATACTTGATCGTTCGCAAAAGCCCTACAAGAGCCACTATGACGACGCGAACTGGGACGCGAAGAGCACCCGCACCTACGGCATACCGTTGCGCGCCCTCTACTCCCGCAACGTGCCCAACCTCATGATGGCGGGCCGCCCCATCAGTTGCTCCTATGTCGCCTTCTCGTCTTCGCGGGTGCTCTGCACCGGCGCGGTCGTGGGTCAGGCCGTGGGCGCCGCCGCCGCCCTCTGCGTGAAGCACAAACTTCCGCCCCGCGAAGTCGCCGCGAAACATGCGAAGGAATGCCAGCAGCTCATCCTGCGGCAGGATGGCTACATCCCCGGCGTGGTGAACGAAGATCCCGCCGACCTTGCGCGCACGGCGAAGGTCACCGCTACGAGCGAGGCCCCCCTCGTCTTCCCGCCTGCCACGACGGAACTCGAAATGACCCTCCCCAAGGCGCAGATCTTCCCAGTCTCCGGCAACCGCGTGGATCGCGTCTCGCTGCTGCTCCGCTCTGCTCTGGCCGACAACGTGGAGATGACCGTCGCCCTCCGCCGCGCGGATCACGTGTGGGACTTTCGCGGCACGGAGAACCTCGCCACCGCAACCGCAGTCGTGCCCGCAAACAGCGAGGGTTGGGTCCACTTCGATCTCAACGCGGACGTGGAAGGCGGACGCTTGTACTACATCCACACCACCGCCCACGCAGGCATCTTCTGGAAGCTCTTTGTGGAGGACAACGAGGATCTCGCTCACCGCTGCCCCGTGGGCGTGGCCCCCGCCGAATTGCCCGGCAACATCTACTGGCGGCCCTTCCGTGAAGGAAAAAGCTTCTGCATGGCGGTCCGACCCGAAGTCCGGCCTTTCGCAGGACAAAATGTCGTCCAGGGCGGCAATCGCCCCGACCGCTGGACCAACCTCTGGCAGTCGGCGCCCGGCGCAGCGCTACCCCAATCGCTCGAACTTGCGTGGAATGCGCCCCAGCGCTTCAATCGCATCGAGTTGACCTTCGATACCAACATGAACCGCCGCGTCCGCCTGCCCCTCTTCCGCTATCCCGAGTGCGTGAAAGACTACCTCATCGAAGCGCGAGTGAACGGCTCATGGACGCCCCTCCACGAAGAACACGACAACTACCAGCGCCGCAGGGTGCATAGTTTCGAAGTCGTCAATGCCGATCAGTTACGGCTGACTGTTTTGGCCACCAACGGCGTCCCCGAGGCCCGGGTTTATGAAGTGCGGGTGTATCTGGAGGATGTGGTGGTGTAGTACCCGAGCCAGGATCCGTACTGGGACGACTTGACTTTCATCCATGCAATTATGCAATCTGAATGCATAATTGCATGGAGCCAGTAATGCCCCCGTCAACCTATATATCGCGCGCCCTGGAGCCCGTAGTGCGCCGCGCCGCCCGGGAATTCCCCGCCGTCGTGCTCACCGGGCCCCGGCAATCGGGCAAGACCACGCTGCTGCGCCATATCTTCGGCGCGAAGTGCCGCTATGTCTCCCTTGAAACGCCCGATGTGCGCCTCGCCGCATCCGCCGATCCGCGCGGTTTTCTGGACGCGTATCCGCCCCCGGTGATTTTCGACGAGATTCAGTTTGCGCCCGACCTCATGATGTATATCAAGGAACGCATCGATGAGCGCCGCGACACGCCCGGCCAGTATCTGCTGACGGGCTCGCAGAACCTTCTCATGGTGGAGCAGGTCACGGAGTCGCTCGCGGGCCGCGCCGCCATGTTGCGCCTGCTGCCGCTCTCGTTCCGGGAGGCCCAGGGCCACTCGAAGCCCAAGCTGCCATGGGAGGAGTCAAAGCGAAACGGCGCCTCTTCCGGCGCGTTGCGCCTTTCGGGCACCGAACTCTGGGAGGCCTTCTTGCGGGGAAACTTTCCAGAATTGGCGCGCAATCCGAAGCGAGACGCGGCGCTGTGGCATTCCAGCTATATCCAGACCTATTTGGAGCGCGATGTGCGCACACTTCGCCAGGTGGGCGACTTGACCCTCTTCCAGAGTTTCCTCCGCGTGCTCGCGGCGCGAAGCGGTCAATTGCTCAGCCTCGCGGATGTCGGGCGTGATCTGGGCATCGCGCTCAACACGGCGAAGGCGTGGCTCTCCGTATTGGAGGCCACGTATCAGGTCATTATCCTGCGACCCTACCACGCGAATATTGGAAAACGTCTTGTCAAGACACCCAAAGTCTACTTTACCGATGTGGGCACCTTGAGCTACCTGTCGGGACTGAAAGACCCCGACCATGCGCGCCAAGGTCCGCTCGCCGGGGCCATCTTCGAAACGGCCGTGCTATCCGAGGTTTTTAAAACACTCCTCCACCGGGGAGAACGGCCCCAGTTGCACTTCTGGAGAACCGCAAGCGGCACCGAAGTGGATATTGTCGTGGAGACCGAAGGAAAACTGATTCCGATCGAGGTCAAGCTCTCGGAAACGCCGCACCCAAATATGGCGAAAGGGATTCTTTCGTTTCAGGAGGACTTCGCCGGCCGCGC
>SXGT01328360.1_pt1 | contig 12239 bp, 7 predicted proteins | sample 3176221 | NCBI WGS metagenome assembly SXGT01 (sample SAMN11356862, study PRJNA531348) | freshwater metagenome | isolation source: freshwater sample F1-120 | place: China: Fuxian Lake, Yuxi | collected 2017-12-25
CCTGCGCGATCACGGGCTTGGCGAGGTCCCAGATGCTCATCCATCCCTCGGTCACGTGGCGCGGCCAGTGACCATCGCCGCCCGGCGTGTAATAGGGCGGATCGACGCCCACGTTGCCGTCGCCGAGTTCGTAGCCGGCCGAGAAGCTCGTGCCCGCGCCGCGCACGATCGTGACCCGTACCTCGGGGTCGCGGTCGTTCGCGCGGAGCTGATCGAGGATCGCGCCGCGCAACGCATGATTGAGTGCGTTGCGCTTGTCGGGACGGTTGAGTGTGATGCGGGCGACGGCGGGCGCGGGCAGGTCGGTGAGGATGACGGGTTCGCTCATGACCCGAGTCTCCCGGCCGCGATGGTTACACGCCAATCCGTCGCGCAGCACGCCCGGTACGAGCGACACCGGTAACGCGGGCCGTACGGGCGACCGCGCCGCGTTCGCACGCGGTGCCGAGCGGGCCGAAGTCCCACGGGGGGCGCTCGCCACCGCGACCTTCCCGGACGTACGCGCGAATCATCGCTCGCGTGGCCACTCGTGAGAGCGGCCGCGCCGGCCACCGCACCCGGCCCTGGAACCACGCCGACACGACGAGCGGCAACGCCCACAGACCCACGAACGCCGGGCGGCGCACTCCCAGCGCGCGGCAGACCGCCGGAGGGTTCAGGTGGTACACGAGGCCCGCGGGCAGCGACCGCGCGAAACGCGGCACGTGTCGAGCCATCTCGTCGGTGAGCGCCGCGGCGAGGGCGATCCCCGCTGCCGACGGCGCGGTGTTCCGGGCGCGAATCCGGGCGTCGAGCGCGACCGCTGCACCGCGATCGAAGGGGAGCAGGTCGGGCCGGATCCCGAGCAGGTGCCCGACGACGCACCAGGTGTGGTGATAGGCGTCGAGTTCGTCGTCGGTCGCGGTGACCCCGAGCCGGTGCAGGGCGTCGTAGACGACCGTCGTGAAGGTGAGCAACGTACCGACCAGATCCTCCTGGTTGATCGGAACGCCCGCCTTCGCGTCGTATCGACGGGCGGCCTCGGGATCGTTCGTCACGAACTGGCGCACGGCCGCATGCATCAAGCGCACACCCCGCGCCGACCGATAGCCGCGCGTCTCGGGCGCGAGCGGATGTTCCGCCCGGTCGGGCCCCGAGAGCTCGAGGCTCATCACGTCGCAGATCAACTGCGCCGTCTCCGCGATCCGACGATGCGCATCCGACACGAGATCGCCGGTGATGAAGATCACCTGCGCGCCGCGCGCCGATGCGTAGGCGACCGGCAGCGACGCGCAGAACAGCGCGGTCGCGAGGTACAGACCCTGCACGGCGAAGAACTCCTGACCGCGGCGGAGCAGCTCGGGGTCGGCCCATTCGGGCAACGCCGCGGCGTCGGCGAGGTAGTCGGCGAGGAGTCCGGTCGGTTCGTCACCGCCGGGCGCGAGCGTCCGAACGAGTGCGGCCATGACCGATCGCGGTGTTCGGTCGACGCCGGCCGCGAGGTACTCGGCGAGCGCGGCGTCGGCGATCGGGTCGCCCTCGGTGCGAAGCGCGTCGAGGAGCGCGTCAGTCCACTCGGGCGGCACGGTTGATCCTCTCGGCGACCGACGCGTCGTTCTCGCGGAGGGCCCGCACCAGATCCCGCGCCGCGACCACGGCGAACGGGGCGGCGTGCAACGTCGGCTCGAAGTGATACGCGTGGAACAGACCGGTGACGAACGCCATTCGGTCCTCGAACCGTGTCCAGTTCGCACACTGCGGCGTCGGGCCCGATGGATATCGCGCCAGCACCGCACCCAGTTCCGTTCCAGGAGGATCGAGCGCTGCCGGGAACAGTCGCGCTTCGCCCGCGCGTCGACGCAACGGCTCGCCCACCGGCACGAGCATGGCGGGTGTGATCACAGCGGTGACACGCCGGGTCGTGAGGCGCGCGACCGCGGGGCCGATCGTGCGCCGCAGGATCGCGGGTACACCCCAGCCCTCGCTCGGCGCCACGAAGAACGCCTCCTCGATCCACGGCTGCAGCCGTGCCTGTTCGTACTCCGCCATCAGGAGGTTGCCGGCGAGTACCAGCCGGGCCCGTTCGGCCGGGCGCGATTCCTGGGCCGCCTCCCAGTATCGAACGAACCCCTCGCGGTGATGGTCGAGCATCCGACGGTGCTCGCTGCCGGTCGGTGCGTCGGCGCCCGCGATCCCCGCCGCGAACCGATGCGCCGACGCGGCGTCGGGGAGTCGACCGTCGTCGAGTGCATCGAGAAAGGTGAGGAAGTGGTCGGCGATCTCGTCGAAGATCTCGCGGTTGCCGACCGCGATCGCCGGCGCGAGGCGCGGGTTCAGCGCGGTCCGACTCCACCGAGCCACTCGCAGCGCGGCGGTGCGTGCAGGGCGCGGCCACGACCGTGTGCGCTCGCGCACGAGGTACGGCGTCGCGTACGGATCGAGTGCATGTCCGACCGTCCGCGACGCCCAGGTCGCCCAGGTACACCAGTTCGCGACATCGGTCCCGAGATGCGCGGCGAGTCGGCGCCCGAGCCGCCAGTAGAACAAGGTGATGCCGTGATTGCGGAGCTGGTCCGATCCGATCGCGACGGCGCGAGCGACATCGTCGTGGTCGAGCGCCAGCGGATCGACGGGTGATCGCACGACCCGCGCCGCGCCGTGCTCGCGGCGCCCGAGACGAGCCGGGAGGCGCGGGCCGACCCGGACACCGGGGTCGAATCGCGCCGACCGGGCGATCACACCCGGGTCCCGCCGCGGCCGTCGCCTCCCGTCGCGCGACCGGGAGCGGCGTCGAGCAAGCGGCTCGCCGGCCGCGCGATCCCCTCGGCGCCCAGCGCGCTCGCGATGTCGCGTGCCGACTCGAGCAGTGCCCGCGCGTCGGCGACGTCGCCCGCTGCGATCCGCATCCGGGCCCACTCGAGTTCGGTGTCCGCAAGTAACAGCGGCGTGCGCTGTGCCGAGTGGAAATCGGCGGCCGCGGCGAAGTGGACCTCGGCCCCGGAACGGTCGCCGAGCACGCCGTGGAGCATCCCCAACGCGTGGTGGCCGCACGCTCGCACCACTGTGGTGTTCGCGAAGCGATCGGCGACCGGTGCGAGTCGGACCCGCATCGCCTCGGCCGTCGACCGATCGCCGAAGTGAGTGGCGAGCACTGCAAGATCGCGGACGACCGCGGGCTCGGTCAGCCCGCGATCGATGGTCGGGGGGCCGTCGGCGCACACGCGCTGGTACGCGCTGGCCGCCGCGTCGGCCCGGCCGGAAGCAAGTGCATACCGCGCGCCGAAGACGGCCAACCGCTCATCGGCGACCTCGCTGACAGCCGCGGCCTGGGGTGCGAGCAGCTCATCGTCGCCCCGCAGGCGGTAGATCTCCCACATCTGCTCCCCGTGCAACAGCGCGGCATCGCCTGCCGCCTCGGCCCGCCGACCGAGCTGCAGCGCTTCGAGCGAGACCGCTTCGGCGAGATCGAGCGAACCTTGGGTGATGAGCGACCCGGCGCGCGCGAGCCGGACCGCGAAACTCGGGATCGCCTCCCGGAGGCGTTCCGCGCTCTGCTCCGCGTCGGCAACACGCACGAGTGCCTCGTCCATCCGGCCGATCTCCGCGGCGAGCGTGGCGCGGGTGATCGCCGCCGTGAACCGGTCTTCCTCGTCGTCGGTGCGGCGAGCGAGCTCGAGCAGCTCGAGCGAATTCCGATCTCTCGCCTCGATCGTGTCCGCCGCGGCGATCGTCAGCGAGCGGCGGTACCGGACGTGGACGAGCGCACGGAGGTCGCCGCTGCGCTCGGCGAGCGCGAGCGCCTCGTCGGCGAGAGCGAAGCGACGGTCCGCGTCCGCAGCCCAGGTGAGTTCCGAGGCGAGCACCGCGAGCAACTCGGCGCGGAGCGCATCGTCGTCGCCCACGAGGTCGAGCGCACGTTCGAGGAGCGCGACCCATTCGTCGTCGACCGCAGCCGTCTGGCTGAAGAAGCCCCGGTGCGCCGCGAGCACTCCCTCGACGAGCAGGTCGGCACGCTGAACCTCCACCGCACGGCGGGCCGCACCGAGGAGGATCGGACGGGCGCTCGGATCGCCGAGGCGGCGACGGGTGCGGCCGAGCCCGACCTGCGCCTCCACCAACGAGTCGAGGTCCGACGCGAACCGGGCGTGGTCCATCGCTCGCTCGTACCAATGCCCCGCGGCGTCGAACGAGCGGGCCGTGGTCGCGACCGCGCCGGCCGTGAGTGCCGACGCAACCGCTCGATCGACATGCAACTCGGGCGCGACCGCGCCGTAGTGATACGCGACCCTCACGAACTGCTGCGTATCGGAGGCGGCCTCGGCCGACTCGAAGTGCGCCGCGGCGCGAGCGTGGTATTGAAGTCGCCGAGACGCACTCGCCGACGCGTAGATGGCGTCGCGCACGAGCGCGTGCACGAACCGGTGCCGCAGACGCGGCGCAGTGAACTCCTCGATGAGACGCAGGTCGGTCGCGACGCCGAGCGTGCCGAGCAAGGTGTCGTCGTCGATCTGACTCACGGCCCGCAACGTCTCGAGATCGAACTCCTCGCCGATGACCGCCGCTGCGACGAGCACCTCGGGTCGTTCGATCTCAGCGACGCGTCGGCGCACGATGTCGTCGACGACCGGCCCCGATCCGGTGCGCCGGTCGAGGCGCGCCAGACCCTCGGCCGCGCTCAGGCGAGCCACCGCCTCGACGAGCTGGGTCGCCGCGAGTGCCTGGCCGCCCGACAGGCGCAGGATCCGGTCTGCGAATTCGAGCTGCTCGTGGTGACGATGTTCGGGGCAACCTGCCTCGACGAGCTCGACGACATCGGCGAGCCGGAGTGGGGCGACGCGCAGCTCGGTGACCTGCGGGTGACCGCCGCGGGCGGCCCCGACCAGTTCGCCGAGCGCACCGGGCTCCACCGAGTCGCGTCCGCCGAGCGGGCGGTACGTGACCACGAACACGACATCGGCACCGACGCCGTCGGCCACAATCTGGCGGACGCGCCGCAGCAGCGCGGGATCGGCCCATTGCGCGTTCTCGATGACGATGGCGTGACCGATCGCGGCAGCGTCGGTCGCGAGCACCTCGTCGATCACGGCGCGCGGATCGGTCGCGGTGCCGATGACGAGCCCGCTCACGAGGTACTCGAAGTATGCGTACGCGCGGCGAGGTGCCCGCCGGACCGCCTCGCGAACGAGGCGCGACTTGCCCGAGCCTGCCTCGCCGCGCACCAACACGACGCGCGGGCCCGCGGCCGAAGTCGCCAGCAGCTCGCGCACGTGCCGCTCCTGTGACGACCGGCCGGCGAGCGGGAACCGGTCGGTGCGCGACAACGCCGCGGGCAGTGTGGTGGGGTCGATCGGATCGATGCGGTCGCGGTCGCCGAGCCGACGGGCCACCGGGAACGCGATGCCGCGATCCATCCGCCGAAGCAGTGCGGGAACCGACGCGGTGGTGTCGAGACCGACCACGAGTGGACCGTCGGTGATGCGCGCCGACCGCGCTCCGACGTCGTTGGCGTCGATCATCGGCACGATCAGGCGCCGGCCCGCAGCGGCGGCGATCTTCTGGTCGTAGTGATCGCCATCGGATTGCGAGCGCGTGGTCCCGGAGGGTCCGGGATACTCGGGCGCGCCGCGGAGGGAGAGCAACGTGCCGTCGGCGCCGAGCGCGCCCGTGAACACGAGATCGCGGTCGATCCGCAGCGCGTCGTCAGCGAGCGCCTGCAATGCGACGGCCGCTGCGACCGCCGCCGACGGCCCGGTGACCCGCTCGGCCGGTCGACGCGTTCGGTCGAGCCCGACCGACCAGCGCGCCGCGAACGTCGACGTGCCGACCACGTCCCACGCGCGCGCCATCGCCTCCGCAAAGGCATCGTCGACCGTGAGGAGCGGCGCCGCGGTGATGTTGGCGGCGAACCCGGGCGAACCGGCAACGCGCGCGACATCGAGCACGAGCAACTCGCCCGCATCGTGCGTCGACACGGGGAACGTCACGCTCACGACCCGACCGTGCGACGCGCGACGCCGACCGTGGATCGCGCGAACGAGATCGTCGACCGCGACGCTTCCGGCCATCGTCGCGACTCGCAAGATCGCGTCGATCGTCGAAGGTCCCCCACCGGCGCACGCAACAACCGCGCCGAGCGCATCGTCGCCCACCTCGGGGAGTCCGGCGCGGAGGCGGGCGTGCAGCTCGTCGACATCGACACTCGGGAGTTCGATCCCGACGCCGAGCGCGAGGATCGCGCGGACGCGATCGCCCGGCCGGAACTCGCCACCGACCATGCCATGATCGTCGAGCCAGTCGCAGACGTCGTCGACACCCGGTGCCTCGAGGAGCGCCAGACCGTCGCGCACCGCTGCTGCTGCGACCACCACGATGCCGGCCGGGCCGATGAGCCAGTGGCGCTCGGCTTCCGACCGCGCTCCGGCGACGAGCCTGCGGAACCGCGCGATCGGGTCCATGGGGCTACCCGACGATCGGCGCGAGCGTCGCGCGCACGTCGTCGTCGACGACCGTCGCCGCGAGCCAGCGTGCCCACGCGCGCCGGGCGCTCCCGCGCCACGCGGTGTTGACCGTGCCCGCGAGGTCGTCGTGATCGATCGCCGAGGCATCGATGATCTCGACGGGGAAGCAACGCAGCGCCGTCGCGTCGGCGAGCGGGCCGAGGTCGTAGGCCGCTGTCGCCTCGACGGTCGCGTCGCCGACCGGGGTCAGCAGGCTGCCGCGCCGTTCGTGACCGGCCCGATCGGTCGCCACCCATCGAAACCGCGCGAGCTGGGCGTGACCGAGGCGACCGACGGCCTCGATCTGGAGGTGCCGGTCGTCGTCCTCGTGCACCTGAACGACGACGCGACCGTCGGCGCTCGTCACGAACGCCCGGCCGTCGTCGATCTGGGCACCCGCAGCCATGGCCCGCCGCCCGAGTTCGAACTGCGCGACAGCGTCGGCGCTCCGGAGGACGCGGACGCGCCAGGGTGCGGGACCGACGCCGACGAGCACGGCGCGACGCTGGTCGTCGAACGGGGCCGTGACCCGCCGGCCGGACGCGTCGATCACGGCGACATGGAGTTCGGAGAACGAACGGTGCCGCTCGTCGGTCACGACACAGCGCAGATCTGCCCGGCCGCCCACGGTGCATGGCGAAACGAGCACCCCGAGGTCGGGCGACGACAGCCAGCGCCGGTCGTCGAGGCCGCGCCGCAACGCCGTGTCGAGCAGAAGTTCGAGGTCGACGGCCAACGCGTCGTTCCCTCGCTCACGTGAGGGAACGTTCCCGGCGGTCATCGTGGGAGCCCCGCGCCGCCGCGGTCGGTCATCGGATCGGGCGCGCACGCCCGCCCGCTCGCGACCCAGACCGTACGGACGCGGGGACGGCAACCCGGCTCCGGCTCCCAGCCGCAACGGGTGCAGCGCGCCACGAACGACCTCGGGAACAGCGATGCACAGTCCGGATCGCCGCAACGCCACCGATCGATCGGTCGGAAACACCCACCCGCTGCCTGCGGCACGACGAGCCGGTTGACCTGCGCCACGCAGCGCGGCGGCAGCGTCTCGGAAGCGCAACGAGGGTCGCGGCACATGCCGACCTCGACCCGCGTGCCGCACCGCCCACAGACCCGGGCCTCGACGGTGGCCCGTCGTACGCGACCCTCCCGCGCGAGTTGTGCGTAGAGCATCCCGTCGGCGAATGCGGCGCCACGCAGCGTGCGGCCCGCAATGCCCCGGACGGCTTGATCGATGTAGGCCGCGAGGTGCGCGACCGTCGGGTCCCAGGCGTCGAGCCGATGGCGTTCGATGCAGCACCCGTGGTCGTCGCGCCCGTGGTCGTCGCGCCCGGGGCACGATCGGCGATGACGCCCGCAGCGGCATCCCGCGGCGAACTGGACCGCGAGGAGTTCGGCGAAGGCCCGCTGCTCGTCGCGGTCCACGACGATGTCGGGGACGAGACCCGAGAGCATCGCGATCGTGATGCGAACGCTCCGCTCGAACTCGTCGACCAGGGCCAAGATGGCGCCTTCCCACCGTTGCTCCCAGGGCGACGCCCCGAGCGCGCGCCGCCAACCGCAGCCGAACGCCAGCGCGAGGTACTCGGGATTCTCGTCTCGGCTCGAGCCGGCCCGAACGGCGTCGTGGAGGGCGTCACGGATCGCCGACGGCATCGACCCCCGCGGCCCGAAGGTCACGGCGGCCGCGCACGCCTCCCGGAATCGGTCGTCGGGCCGCGGCGAGTCGGACATCAGGCGGTCAGTCTGCCAAAGGTTCCGACGGCGCTGCCGAGCGGGTCCGCGATCGGGCCCCCTCGAGGTATCCGCCCGCCGGAGGGGCCGACCCGGTCGGCGCCGGCCCCTCCCCCACGGTCGGCCCGACTCGCGACGCAGATCACGAGCGCACGAACCCTGCGGACCCGGGTCCTGCGACCGGGGCCTGCACGGCGTGTGCCACGACTGCGTTGCGATTCGGTTCACCACTGTGCATTAGGGCTCCCGGACGCGCCGCTCCGCGAAGATTTCGAGAATCCCGGAACCTCCCGGGAGAGAGCCCTAATGGGTCTCGGGGGTGGCTCGTCGTCTCGCCCGCGACGGGCCGCCCCCCAGTCGGCCGCTCAGCCGCGGGCGGCCGAGCGGCCCGCACTGATCGAACGACGTGGTCAGCTGCGAATCGCGTCGCGGATCGAGTCGATCGCCGCGTCGAGCGCGGCCTCGAACTCGCCGAGCGCGTCGTGCACGCCGATGCGCAGGGTGTCGATCGAATCCTCGACCGCTTCGCCCAGGTCGCCGACGTCGGCCCGGACCTCACCGGCGCGACCGCGAGCCTCGGCGACGAGCGGGTCGGCCCGCTCCTTGCCCTCGAGCTTCGCGAGGTTCAATTGCACGCGGGCGTCGTCGACCTTCGCTCGTGCCGTCTCGATTCCCTCGCGCACCTTCTCGGCGATGTCGGCGACCACGTCGTCGACGTGGCGACCCTCGCCACGCGCGCGCTCGAGCATCGCGTCGAGACGCGAGCCGACCCGCGCGAGCCGGGCCTCGAACGTCGGGGGCGCTTCGTTGGATGGGTCGCGCCGACGGGCACTGTCGGTCATGATGGTCTCCTCGGGTCGCGGATGCCCAGGATGCGCCGCCGATGCGCGCCACCCCAAGGGTCGAAGGTCCGCGCCGAGGCTCCGCCCGGTCCGAATCGCCCGATCGAACCGGACCGATGGCGGTGCGTCATGCCTCGCGACGGCGCACCGCGTCGGCGACCCGGCCGACGAGATCCGCAACGGGTGCCTCGGTCGCGACCACATGGGCTCCGGCCCAGGGCTCCCAGCGCGACCGCATCGCGGCGAACACCTCGGGTCCGGCGTCGGAGGCATCGCCGCCGCTCGCGGCCCGGGCGGCGAGACGCTCGAGCGCGACGTCGTCGGGAACCCGGCACTCGAACGTGTCGACCGCCGCGAAGCACTCGCGTCCGAGACGCACGAGGGCGGCGCGGGCCGACGGTTCGCTCCACGATGCGTCGAGCACGACGCTCACGCCGAGGCCCACGTGGCGCGCTGCCTCACCCAACAGGTCGTCGTAGACCGCGGCTCGCGCCTCGGGTGTGTAGAGACCCGAATCGACCGGCGCGCTCGCGTCGGAATCGGGTGCACGCCCGACGCGGGCCTTGCGCACGATGTCGGAACGAACGAGCACCGAGCCCGAACGCGCCGCGTATTCGGTGGCGAGGGTGCTCTTGCCGCTCCCCGGCAGCCCACCGATCGCGACGATCCGCACCGTTGCCGCGGCGAGGTGACCTCGGGTGAGTTCGAGGTCGGCGGCCGCGTGTGCCGCGGCTTCCGGATCCGCGCCGTCGGCGGCGCGCAGACACGCCACCTTCGCTCGCACATGCGCGCGGTAGGCGATCCAGTGGTGTTCGAGACTCGCCGGCCAATCGTCGTGCTCGGCGAGTCGGGCGCGGTCGAGGAAGCGCCGGGCGAGGATCGGCGCGTCACGGCGTTCGAGATCCATCGCCACGAACGCGAGATCGGCGAGCACGTCGCCGAAGCGGAGCTCGTCGGAGAACTCGAGACAGTCGAGCACGCGGGGCCCGTCGTCGAGGCAGAAGACGTCCTGGGTGAGCAGATCGCCGTGTCCGTCGACCGCGCGGCCCGCCGCGACGCGCGCTGCGAAGAGCGGAGCTCGGCCCGCGAGGTACGCACGGGCAGCGGCTTCGACCTCGGCGACCGCGGCTTCGTCGAGCAGGCCGCCGCGGAACGCCGACCACCCGTCGAAACCGCGCTCCCAGAGGTCGCTCACGAACGCGTGCGACGCACAGGCATCCACCTCGGGGCCACGATGCGCGCTCGCGTGGAATGCCGCGATGCGGTCGGCGAGCGCGTCGAGGCACTCGACCCCGGCTCCCGCGGCGACGAGCTCCGAGAGCCGGCGCGCGTCGGGCAGGCGCTGCATCACGACGACCGGTTCCGCCGGCAGGTCGCCCGTCGCGGGCAGTTCGTCGATGCCGAGGTAGACGTCGGGGGCGAGCCGCCGGTTGAGCCGGACCTCGTCGTTGCAGACGGCGCGACGGCGGTCGATCGTCGACAAGTCGACGAACGGGAACGCGACGGGGCGCTTGGTCTTGTACACGCGATCAGGGGTGAACGCCAGCACCGAGATGTGCGTCGCCGTGACCCGTTCGACATCGGGGCACCACGCGCGCAGGCGCGCCTCGAGGTCGGTGCGCCCCGGATCGGGTTGCACCCCGCGCCTCGGCGGAGGTCGGTGGTCGGTCATCTCCGACCCAGTCTGCCCGTGCACGGCGACGCGAAACACGCCCGGGGCAGACGAACCCGATCACCATCACCGCGCCGTACCCTGAGCTGCGTGTCCGCCATTCCCGACCGCCGTCTGCGGAGCGCTTGGCAGGGGGCACTCGCCGGCGGCGGGGATCCGGCCAGCTCGCCCTTGTACGTCTTCGGGCCGTTCGTGGCGCTGGTGATCGCCGCCGGGACCGCCGAGGTGACGTTCGGCGCCTCGATCTGGTTGGCCGTCGTCACGATCGCCGTCGTCGCGCTCCTCTATCGGTTGGTGATGCGCTGGGTCGTCGACGGCAGCGGCGGCACCGGCCTCAGCGAGGAGGAACTGGGGCCATGGGCCGCGCGGACCAGCGCGGCCATCACCTGCATCGAGTACACGCTCACCTTCCTCGTGAGCATCGCCGCGCTCGTCACGTTCATCGCCGATCGGTGGAATCTCGATCGCGACGTGCTCGGCCTCGACCGGCGCACGTGGCTCGCGATCGCTGTCGCCGGTGTGTGCGCGTGGCTCGTCAACCGCGGCCCGCGCACGGTGTCGTACGTCTTCGGACCCGCGACAGCGGCCGTGCTCGTACTGCTGTGGATCATGATGGGGGCCACCATCGCGCGTCGCGGCTGGCGACCCGCGGCGATCGACATGAACGCGTTTTCGCGCGACCACCTCTCGACGACGCTCGGCGGGTTCGTGCGCATCCTCGCGTTGATGACCGGCATCGAGGTGTTCGCGAACCTCGTGGCGTCCTACGTCGGACCGCCGGCGGTTCGGAGCCGCCTCGCGTTCAAGAGCCTCGCGATCATCATGGGCAGCACCGCGTTGACGATGGTCATCGTCGGCCCGGCGGTGCTCGCACTTGCCGACCCGGCCGATGCCGAGGTATCGGTGTTCACCCAGACGATGGACGCCCTGCTGCCACGGCCGCTGGCACTCGCCGGAACGGGCGTCGGGGTGCTCGTGCTGCTGTCGGCCGCCGCCGCGAGCGCGCTCGGAATCCAGAGCCTGTTCCTCGGACTCTCGGTCCGTCACTATGCGCCTGCGGTGCTCGGGCGCCGCAACGCCGTCGGGATCGCGTCGGGGCCGGTATGGCTCGAGGCACTCGCCGCGGCGCTGTGCTTCGTGGTGTTCGGCACCGCCGAGGCGACCTACCTCGCGGTGTACGCCGCCGGCGTCTTCGTGTTGCTGTCGATGACGAGTTGGGCGGCCGTGCTTCGTGTCGTGCGCCGCGGCGCGGATGTGCCGGTGACCGGCCCGGCGACCGGCCCGGCGCGGTCGGCCCGGTCGACGACGCTCGCGGGTGTGGGTCTGGCGGCGGCGTTCACGACGCTGGCCACCGTCGTGATCTTCGTCGAACGGTTCGCCGACGGCGTCTGGATCTACGGGATTCTCGTCCCGGCCTTGGCTGGCGCGTTCGGCTGGGTGCGACGAGTACGCGGCGAGCCGGGACCGAACCGGGAGCGCGTCGGTCGGCTGCTCTCGGGCTGGTCGACGGGCGCC
>SXGT01518120.1_pt1 | contig 12237 bp, 26 predicted proteins | sample 3176221 | NCBI WGS metagenome assembly SXGT01 (sample SAMN11356862, study PRJNA531348) | freshwater metagenome | isolation source: freshwater sample F1-120 | place: China: Fuxian Lake, Yuxi | collected 2017-12-25
AATTTGTCCGGTTCCATCAATTAATAATATATTAAATTATATTATTTGGGTTTAACAATACAGAAAATTCTTGGTTCATTGATAAACAACAATTGTTTTTTTACTCCTGCATTGGTCCTTTGAATTGCTGGTATTCCCCTATCGTTTCCCAACATTATATAATCCCCAACATTAATATAACTACTAACTCTCGGACCTTTTAAAAGAATTTTCGCAACTCGAAAACTTTTTTCTACTAATGCTACAGGTATAAAAACACCATCTCTTTCAATGTGGTCTCCGTCTGATGTAATATCAACATATTCTGCTAAAATAATGTCGTCCATTGGTGTTACAATGTTCCATTTTTCCAAAGGTATGTGTACACCTTTATAATCTTCTACTTGTACCAATCCTTTAACATTATCAGAAGTCATTTTTTCATGTTCTTCTTGTACTTTTAACTTTTCAACCATTTGTGCTGTTTTCTTTTTCACAATAGCTCCTTAATATTTTTTAAACTCTTGTTTTTGTTTCTTCCACAATATTTACACACATCATCTATAAAACAATGTTCTTCATATCTATTGTTTACTTTATTCTTTTTGCAAAATTTGTTTTTATTAAATGGTTTATGTACCCCCATACCATTTTCTTCTTCATACATTTCTTCTTTCCAATTCCATTCTGCCATCGTATTAACCTTTAATTTTTTCCTTCATTTTTGTTTCGTCTATTTCAAAAAAATTAATATAATTTAATAGTTCTTTCCTGCTAATATTTAATTTGTTACAATAAAGTTCAAGTATTTTTTCTAAATCTTCATCTTTTCCTTTAAAATCACGTTTAATATAATTTATTCGACTTTGTTTGCTTTTATCAATTAAAACATATAATAATTTATATAATGTTTCTTTGTCTTCACTAATACCATGTGTCATCTTGTTTACTGTTTCATTTAACAAAAAAGAATTTAACACACTTGTCATAGAAACCCAACGTGTTAACATATAATTGTTCTGTATTCCTTCATTAAATTCAGGATCATTATATAAATGATCATTCTCTTTACTTAATATGTTTTTAATTATATCAAAAATTTTCAAAGAGAATAATCCTTAAACAAATTTTTGTTTTTCTTAATGGGGTTCCAGCTTTCACAAACACAAATATGCTCTTTCAATGGTGGTTCGTCTTCTACACATTCCTTATAGGCATTATAAAGCCCAACCAACTTCCCTATATCAAACATAATATAAGATTCTTTGTTTTGATTTGCTAATTTAACAGCCCTTTTAATATCTTTTTCTAAATCATATTCAGAAGGCTTTATAATATTAACATATAATGGTTTAAACGGATCAATTATTTTATTTTTCATGTTTTTCATGTCCAAAGATATTTCCGTATTTTAATCAACCTAATTAACATTTCTTGTTCTTCATTAGCAAGTTGTTCTTCTAATATATTTAAATGGTCCATTAATTGTTTTGATAATGTGGTGTTTTTTATATCTAAATTTAAAATGTTTTTACATCTTTCTGGTATGCTTTCATTATACCATTTAGATAATGCATTATCTATTTCTTTTTCTCTGTTTGGATAGTTTTTCCACCATTCATAAATAGTCATAAATTCGTTTTTTGCGTTTTGGTGTTCGATTTCTGTATCCCAATCAACTCTTTCTAATGGTTTTTCTTTTTCTACAAAGTCAACTAAAATTGACATCATACCATATAAAATTTTAGTATCACTATCCATCCAACAATCGCGTTTAAATTTAGTATCTATTAAATAATATTTTTTAATAAATCTGGTTTTTAAATAATAATATATATCAAAAATTTTACTAACTCCCCATAAACATCTGACATTATCATGCCACCATGATACTATATATTTGTCGTTTTCAACAATGACAATTTCTTTATCCGTAAATTCTTTGTGTTCAACTGTTTTTGTTTCGTTTTCCATTTTTAATCCTACGTTTCTTTTGTTTTTGCTGTTTCAAAAAATATGCAACCAAATAATTTATGCACGGGTGTACCAAAACAAGTTCCACCGGGACGGTCAGGAAGACCACGACAAAGCGCAGCTTTTGCAAGTGTACAAATTACTTCTTTTTTTCGTGTAGATGGAGATGAATATTTACATGCTATACATCTCCCTCTAAAATTATCCCACCACGTATTAACTTCTGTAAGTTTTATCATTTTATTCTTCCTTATAAATCATAGTACTTTTTCATGTTCACCACCAATCAAATCAGCAACACCAATATTTCCATCGTTGCAAAAATGTAAAATATGCATTTTAATTCCTGATATATCTTTATATACCTTTTGCACAATATCAACATCAATTATTGCATCTTGCAAAAATAAATTCAAATCTGGAACTCCTATATGATTATCAATCCGTCCACATCTACGACATTTATATTCTATAATACCTAGGTTTTTATTCATGATTTTTTTCAAGTTTTTTGTTGAAACATTATTAATTTGCTTTACTGTTGTATATACTTTTTCATCTAATTTTAAAATAATTATGTCTTATTAACACAAATACACCGCCCAGCACTTTTCCATAAAATCATAGCTTGTTGTTTATCAACTTTATATATTGTTTATGTTGATATGTATTATCTAGATCAATAGCAGTAACCATTCCGCATTTATCACATTTTCTAACTAAAACTAATTGTTGTTCCATTTAATCTACACCTTCAGAACTAAAACCAAATAATTCAGTATTACGCATAAATGTTACCCATTTTTTAAATTTTATTGTTTTATGTTGATCATGTCTTAATTCTCCGTTTTTTGCATATATTCTATCATGACCTGCACAAATAATTAAATCTGAAGTATTCTCAACACAAATTTCATGTAAATTGTTTTTTAAACTTTCTACAGGTAAAGCTATTGTTGTAGTTATACCGTTCCTTATAAACTGGACAATTCTGGACATGCCAAAATTGCGTCAGTCTTAGGTTTGTAACAGGAACCGTATTTTCCTGTTAGAAATCGTTGAACTATATTCAAGGCAGCATTTATGTCTGCATTGTCAGTATAACCACAAGCCTGACACTTGTAAACCTCACCATTACGATTTCTACTATCAGCTAAGTTACAGACTGGACATGTTATACTAGTATTATAAGGACTTACTGTGCGAAAAGAAACACGGTTTTCTTCACACAGTTGTTCAAGTCTCATTAACCAGTATCCATAATTCCAGCTACCGATAGAAGAACGCATATTTTGGCTCAAGCGTCCTTTGAGCTTACTCTTATCATTCAAATTGCTTAACTTTTCTACAACAATCAAGTCTTTGTTCCTTAAGATTTCTTTAGCTACTTCATTCATTCTTTGCTTGATTGTATTAATAGCTCTTTGTTTGCCTTTTGAGCCTTTTTTGCATCTCTTTGATTTTTCAATAAGAGCCTTGATGTCTGTTCCAAATTGAAGTTTATCAGAGGTAGAAGCTAAAGCATTAATTCCTGTATCAACACCAATAATGTTCTTGACTTCTTTCTTTGGTCCAGTTTCTCTTTCAAATGAGAACTGAATATAATCTTTAGTTATAATATAGGCATTTTGTCTAACTGACTTGCTATTGAGTTCTCTAAAGTGTTTATGGTAATTTATTGGTATATCTAATGTTATACCATTACCTATTGAAGCTAAGTGTAACCAAGCATCGAATTTACCTTGCTTCTTGGATATTTGTAGTTCAGCTATAGTACAAGAAACCGCCATCCTATCACCTTTGTGCTTAGGTCTGTGTGGTTGCATCATGGATAGTTTGGATGTTATTGCCTTATGTTTCTTATGCCAGTTGTTAATCTTCCTGCGATTATTCTTGCTATCAGGTTTAGTATTCTTAAGTTTCTTTTCTAATACAGTAATGGTTGATTGCACTTGCTCTTTATTCCATTCAAATACATTCTTGACGCTATTAACCATATCCAATGCTTCTCTAGCAGCTACCTTGCGTAAACGTGCTGAAAGCCATGTATTAGCCATTGGAATATCAACAATAGGCTTAAGTAGCTGAGTTTTATCAATTTCGGGATGAGTCCAAAAGTAAGATATAAATATATTGCAAACCTTGCCATACTCTTTAAGAATGGTATTGAGTTCTATCATCTTCTTTTTTGTAGTAAACTTTGTACTACACTTTGTTGATCTTACTATTTTCACTTTTCTTTAACTTCTTCCTATCTCCGCTTCTTTTCCCATAAAACTTACCACTGAAGGATGATATCAAAGCCATAATATCTCTAGCAAACTCCTGTTCATACGGCAAGTTGTTCCCATCATCAACATACTCTATCTTAACGTCAAATGCCCCAAAGAATTCTTCAAATACGTTGAACTGAAATCTAGTGAGTCTATCTTTATGCTCTATAACAACTATGGATATCTTCTGCTCTGTGACTAGCTTAAATAGCTTCATCAACTTGGGTCTAGTGCCAGAAAGACCCGATCCTACGTCTTCCAATACGTATTCTAGCCTATAGCCACTCTTAGCGCAGTGTTCTACCATCCGATTCTTCTGACGCTCTAAATCGCCTTTTTTCTTCTGTTCATGACTGCTAACTCTAACATACACACAAGCAGGACGATCTTTTATTGGTTCAGGGTTATATTGACCTAAGAACTTCTCTACAGACTCCGAATCATACCTTCTAGTTCCCTTGGTCATATGTAGGGAAGGTAACGTTCCGTCTTCATCCCATCTATGAAGAGTTTTATAAGTAACGCCAACTAAATCGGCTACTTGTTTAATTGTTAGTATTTTCTTCATTCTTGGGAAAATGTCCTGACTTGCTATTCTTTATTAAATTATCCACCAGAACCTTTGAATTTGCGTAAATCTCGTTAAATTCCTTAACCGTAGGAGTATGGTCCAATTCAAAGGGCAACGGATATACGTCTCCGTTGTCCAATTCAAACTCTGTCCTTGTTACTCGTACTACTTTCATTTTCTTGGCTTTTTTAGACATCATTGTGTCTTCTCCTAATTATTTACTCTAAAGGTTGACAAAATCCTGCATTTATTTTCAACTATTTTACACTATTATACAGAAATGTCCAGTTTTAAGAGAAACGGTTCAAACCCTCTGGTGGAGTAAAATCATTACCATAATCTCCACCAACAGGAATGCGAAAAACCAGCATGTCTTTATATATACCACAAGTAGTTCTACACATTCGTAGTTCACCATCAATAAGTCCAAAAACAAGTCTATCAACACCAGTTGCTTTAGAAAGATATTCACTATAGTTAAAAACACCGAGTGATTCGAGTTCTGTTTTGATAACCTTACCCGCTTTCCGACGCTGATCTGGTTTATAACAAGCATAACAAACATCGCCTTGACGTTCTACTGTTGGCTTTAAGAAATTTTCTCGCATATCAGGTTTTACCATGTAGCTATATTCGGGAGGTGTCCAGATATAGCCAAGGGCAACTGCACCTGACAATCTACCACCCCATGTACAATCTGCACCATATTTCTTCAACAAAACACCAAAACGCTGTTGATGTGCCAAACTTTCCTTTTTGGCTGTCTCTAAAACAGGAACAATCTTTTTTCCTTCTGCAACAAAATATTTATATATAATTTCTTTATCCATGTTTTTTTCCTTTTGATATACTACTTTTTCCATCTATTATTTTCTTCAATTGATTTAAAATTATAAATCGGCTTAATAATTTTGTCAACATCAATAGTATCTTTAATTGCGTTGATAATAAAACTAGATTCTTTATAAGCACTAGGCGATTCATCTAATGTTGCTTCAACTACGCATGTGCTATAAATGCCTTCCATATCCTTTTTAAAATTTTCAATAGACAATTCGCTCTTTGCTTTAGTTCTTGAATATAATCGCCCAGCACCGTGTGGTGCAGAATAATTCCAATCTGCATTTCCTTTACCATAACCAATAATAGAGCCATCACGCATATTAAGAGGTATTAATACTTTTTCTTTTGTTTTTGCTAATATTGAACCTTTTCTTATAATATTATCTTCAAAATCAATATAATTATGCATAGTATCAAAAACTTCAATAGGTTCAACTTTAAAATGTCTAATTAATTCTGATATAATTATTTTTCTATTTAATAATGCATAATTCAATGCAATTTTCATACAGGCGAAATAATCTGTCATATTTTCGCCTTCAAGATGTGCAATATTATAATTTCTACCCGTTGTGCTTTTTGCCAATGTTTGAAAATAATTAGCAATTTGCAATCCGAAATTTCTTGAACCACAATGTACAACTAGATATATGTTGTCTTCAGTGTCTTTGTCTAATTCAATAAAATGATTACCACCACCCAATGTACCCAAAGCATATAAAAATCTATCTCGTTTATCTGTAATTGGATATTTATCAAATACAAAGTTAATAGCAGATTCAAATTTTTTGGCAAGTGGATGTATATCGCGTCTAATATTAAATCCAGCAGGTATACTTCTTTTAACTTGATTATCAAAAGCTTTAAAATCTATTTCTCCTAATTTACCTAAATTTGCAGTTAACATACCACATCCGATATCAACTCCAACTACATTAGGAATAATTTTATCTGTAAGCGTACTAGTGAAACCTACAACAGACCCTTTACCTGCATGGCAATCAGGCATAATGACAATGTTAGATTTTTCAAATGTGTCTAAATCCATCATTTCCTTTAGTTGATCTAAAGTAGAATATTCTACATTATCACACATAACTGTTGCAGTATTATATTTTCCTGTGATTTTTAACATGTTTATATCCATTTATTGTTTGATTGCATTATCCTGCCATCGCATATATCCGCCCAATGATGTAGATGTAACTCTTTTCCATGTAACATCAAATAAATCTTTTGTTGGCTTTTTTCCAATATGTGCCACAATCCATCCCACTTTACTTTACGTAAATATTTGCCATTACTAAGTTTTATCGTTAGTGTGTTTTCATGGTATAAGTCTCCATTCAAAAGGGTCCATTTGCCCACCACCAGTACGCCTAGTTAATTCACAATAACACGCACCACAACATACTGTTGATCCGTGCGATGGACATGCCCGATTTGGCCCGTCATCCATAATTTCTCCACAGTGTTCCACAAGCCCATTTTCCAGTTTGTGTTTTATATTGTTTCCATTTATCAGAAGTTTTTAAGCTATTAAAATTTGTTTTTTTAGATGTTTCAATTTTGTTCATAATTTTTTACCTTGTTTATTTTCTTATTCTACCATACACAATATTATCACTTATTTTTCAGGTTGTTTTATTAAATAATCTAGTGCTATATGATAAACGTTTTTTAAATTCTGTCAATGATATTTTTTCTTTGAAAAAGGAATATTCAAAATCTTCTCTATCCCATCCATCAGGATCAAGTATAGATTCTAACTTAACATTTGTTTTTTTACACCACACTTCACTCGTTTCACCATGCATATCAATATCATTCAAATTGTTTCTATACTTTTCCCAATTAGTAGGTCTCCATTTATCACCTTTACCATTCATAATTATTTAATTCCTTTATAATTTTTTGCTATGTAATATATTATAACATTTTTTTAATAGATGTACATAATAAAAGTAAAAAATTTTTAGTCAACTCCATGCATACTAAAACTAAAAACTTCTGTATTATGCATAAAAGTTGCCCAATCTTTTATTTCAACAGTTGCATGTTCGTCGTGTTCTAAATATGCATTTTTTGCATATATTTTATTATTTTCTCTTGAAATAATTATTTCTTGGCAATCATAAGAATCTGAATTTATGCTATGAAAGTTGCTATTTTTATTAACAATTGGCAATTTTATATTATTGGCTAAACACATTGATTCTTGTATTGTTGGCACTTCGTGTTCTTCAACTGGCACAATAAACCATTCGCCTTGCCGCCTTATATCTTTTCTATTTCTTATTTCTGTTGGTATTAATGCGACAAATGCATCTGCTACTGATGTGATTTGTATATCAGGAATAAATGCACTGACAAAATACGTGCCTTCATCTTGGCCAAATATTATAAATAAATCTTGTTGGGATATATATTTATCTAATTCTAATTGATTTTGTAAAATGTATCTATAGTTTCCAATATGTATTTTAAACACTACAGTTGGAGCCTGATGGAATATATAACGATTTTCTCTTAATATTAAACTATATCCAGCTTGTGCAATAATGTTATTATGTTTTTTGCGGTTAATTAATTTTCTATCTGCATCGGTTAGTTGTTTTATTTGTTCACAATTATAATCAACTAATTGTAAAATATTTAATTTATGAATATGCTTTTTAACATGCAACATATTGATTTGATCTTTATCTCGCAATGTTTTGTCAAATAATTTAGCAACGCATGAAAAGCTAATTTGTGGATAATTTTGAAATTGCTTAATGCCACACAAATTTTCAAAATCGCCAGTATCTGCATTTAATATGCATTTGCCATTATCAATATCAATATATGCAATAGGCATTAGCCGATTTAAATAATTATATGGAAAAAGTTTATCATCATGGCTAATTGATGGTTCTCCACGATCTCCAGAATCATAAAGTATATTATCAAACAACACATATAAATGATAATTATAATAAAAAAGAAATTCTTTATTATCATTAGTTTGTATGCAATTTGGAGTAAACTTTTTTATTTTTAAAGATTGATATAATTCATTTATATTAGGTATTATTTGTGAAATTTTGAGTCTTATTGATAATTTATTTAATTCGCGTTTTGTAAAAATTTTATGCATATTTAAATGGATTGTTTTATTACCGCCATCTCTTGACATAACCATTTTGCCTTTATGTTGTTTTACTTCATTTATACTCATTTTTTACACTTAAATTTGGTGTTAATAATTATGTCAGAATTCATTTGTTTTTTTCCTTTTTTTGTGCATTATTTAAAACTATATCAATTTGATCTTTTATATATTTTAATTCTATAATATTAAGCCATTTAGTATCTGTAAAATTGCGTTCTTGAAATGCTAAACCATAAATTTTTTCTTTTGTTTCTTGTTCAATTATAATTATTTTAATAGATTTATAACGCGATTTTGCCATAATTAATTCTATTGCCTTTTATAATTTTTGTTATTGTCTTTTCGTTTGGCTCCTGTATCAGTCTAATTCTCGTCTCTCCCGAATTTGTGTTTTGCACAGCCCTTAAAAATCTTTCCGCATAGGCCGATTCAGTCTCGAATGAAAATGCTGACCATAATCCTCCCGTTACCCGTTTCTCGACTACAAACCCCAAAACCAAACCAAATTCACATTTGTCTGTATTTGTCATTGTCCATCTTTCATCAAACAAGGCGTTTTAAAAGTAATACTAGCATTTTGCCCGGCTTCAAATGCCTTTTGATGTCCTATACGTCCATGGTACATGTCGCACCGTTCAAGTAAACCTACACAATCTTACTGAGTAGGTTTTCTTGTTTGTAACAGGCACCGTATGGTCCTGTCGAAAACCGTTCGAGTATGTTCTTGGCCGCATTTATGTCGGCATTGTCAGAGTGACCGCATCTCTGGCACAAGAATATCTCTCTTAAACGGTTCCCGCTATCGGTATGGCTACAGGCAGGGCATCTTTGACTGGTGTAATAGGAAGGGGCAGACCTGAATGAAACACGGTTCCACTCACACTGTTGTTCTAGCCTTCCTAGCCAGTAGCGTAGATTACTGCTACCGATGGAACGACGCATATTTTGGCTCAAGCGTCGTTTGAGCTTTGAATTTTTGTTCAAATCACTTAATTTCTCTATAACAATCAAATCTGCATCTTTGACGGTTTGCTTGGCTACCTCGTCAATTCGTTGTCTTAAAGCCTTAGAAGCTCGCTTGTGGCCTTTGCTTCCCCATCTGCAACGCTTGACTCGCTCTATATGAGCCTTGATGTTTGTCCCGTACTGATTCCCATCTGATGTAGAAGCCAATGCGTTGATTCCAGTGTCTACTCCAATGGAGTGTTCAACCTTCTTCTTCGGTCCAGTTTCAATCTCAAATGAGAATTGAACTGAATCTTTGGTTATAACATAGGAGTTGAGTCTTTGTCCAGAAGACAGTAGTTTCTTGAAATGACGATGTGAATTGATGGGCAAATCCAAGGTTATCTTGTTGCCTATTGAAGCCATATGAAGCCAGTAATCAAAGCGATTGGCTTTCTTTGTCCTCTGTAGTTCTGCTATGGTGCAGGAAACGCTCATTCTGTCGCCAGAATGCTTTGGTTTATGCATTTTTAACATGGATAACTGGTTTTGCTTCTTCTTTAAACGGATATGGAGGTTGTTGATAGTTCTCCTGTCTTTTTTGGTCGTTGGATGAATTTTGGAGATTCTTGTTTGAATTGCTTTGATTCCACTTTCTAGTTGTTCCTTATTCCAGTCAAAGACTTCACGGACTGAATTGACCATATCTAATGCTTCTCTAGCCGCTACTTTCCTTAAACGGGCAGATAGCCAAGAGTCTTTTGGTATATCTACAATAGGCTTTAGCAATTGAGTTTTCTTGGTTTTAACATCCGATTTCCAGAAATGTTCTATGAAGATATTTACTACACGGCCATACTCTTTGAGTACGGTTCTTAGTTCCGTCTGCTTCTTTCTAGTAGCAAACTTAATGCTACTTTTGGTTGACCGTGTTATCTTCATTAATCAAAAATATATTCCTCTGGCATGTCAATTTTAAACTCTTCTTTAATCCAATCTAATATCTCTTTGTTAGAAATTTCTCCTCTTGCTATTTCTTTAATGTTATTTTCTATAAGCTTATGTAAAAACTTTTCTAATCCAATATGTGTTTTAAAGAAAATTTTCCTATCATCATCCTTTTGTTTTATTTTCTGTTTTCCACCGTTAAATTTGTACCATATTGCTTTATGTGCATTTTGAGAAGTTTTATATCCATACCCATTGGCGGTATCTACGATTTTACCATTATTATCCGCAATGGCGAATCTTGTTTCCGAAAGTTCTATGCCACAATCGTTATTTTTTACTTTATATGGCACTATTTTCATTTTGTTTTAACTCCTTGCGTCTTTTAGCAGACCGTCTTCCGTGTATCTTGCCACTAAATACCGCCATTAACATCATAATGTCGTTTGTTAATTCTGCTACATCTGAATCACCTTGAGTTTCAACACATTCAATTTCAACGTCATAACTCCCAAAAAACTTGACGAATACATTGAATTGAAAACGAGTCAACCTATCTTTATGCTCTATGACTATTCGATTTATCTTTCTTTCTATAACCAAATCAAATATTCGTTTCAATCCAGCCCTGCAATCCGACAAGCCAGAGCCAACATCCTTCAGGATATATCCAACTGAATACTTCTTTTTGGCACAGTATTCAGATAGTCGTTGGCATTGCCTGTCCAAGTCCCCTTTTTGCTTTTGTTCGTGGCTTGATACCCGCCCATATATAGTTGCGATTGGAGCGTTTGAAAGTTCGTTTTCCTTAACCGCTCCAGCCGCCGCCAAAATATCCCCCTCTTTATATCTTCGGTGCCCTCCCTCTGTTCGGACTGCTTTTAGAGTCCCTATGGAATCCCATTCACGTAGAGTCTTGGGAGTGACGCATAAAATCTCTGAGGCTTTCTTTAATGTGATAAGTCTATCCATGTTTTTTAATCAACTCCATAATAGACTCTTTGGAATCATCTAGAAAGGATTGGAATTCTTCCACTGTTGGTTCATACCCAAGGTCAATCGGAATAGGGTAAATATCGCCAGTATCGAGTTCAAATTCGGTCTTTGTAACTCGTACAACCTTGAAATTTTGTTGCTTAAATTGTTCCATAATCTTTTTCTTCATTAACCTTCTCCTAATTATTTACTCAATTGTACAACAAAATCCTCTAAAAATCTTCAAAAAAGTTTAGATTTGTGTAAGTTGTTGGTCAACAGTTACCAACCCGTCGCCATCATAATTTTTGCGCGAACACTCATTGCAGAGAATCGCACCCATATAGATGCATGGACTCCATTGTGCAAATGTGTTTTGCTTTATTTGTTCTTTATGCTCTGCCTTAAATTTTAAAAGGCGACTTCGTACTGCATATGATTCTATTTCTGAATCATAAATTTTCCAAGTCTCAACCGATGTTTCCATTTAAGCGGCAAATGTAATGCGATTTTTAACAATAAAGGATAATTATTCTTATTCATATTAACATTTCCTATTTCTTATAATAATAATA
>SXGT01584149.1_pt1 | contig 12237 bp, 14 predicted proteins | sample 3176221 | NCBI WGS metagenome assembly SXGT01 (sample SAMN11356862, study PRJNA531348) | freshwater metagenome | isolation source: freshwater sample F1-120 | place: China: Fuxian Lake, Yuxi | collected 2017-12-25
CCAGCGCATTGAGGTCGAGGGTCGCCATTCGGATGTTGCGGCGAGATGGTATACCGGTCCGCCGCGTAGGCCCTTAGCTCAATGGTCAGAGCTGGCGGCTCATACCCGCTTGGTTGCAGGTTCGAGTCCTGCAGGGCCTACACTTTCTTGCGCGCCGTCGTGCTGCGGCCCCGCGCGGCCAGCAGCGGCCTGCACCGGCCAGGAACCCCTAGTTTGGCCGACATTCGCCGATTCGACGCTCGCGGTCGAAGGCGCGTCGACCGGCCACGAGCGGCCAGCATCGGCCCCAGTCGGCCCCGACCGTACTGGTATTGGTACTGACGCGGACTCGGCACCAGCGGCCAACCGCAGCGCGTTCGCGACCGGCAGACGCACCAGCTCGCGGCGCAGTTCGTCGTGCTCGACCTTGTCGTAGGTGCCGAGGGTGAGGTCGGCGGTCTTGTGGCGCATCAACCGCATGCGCAGCGCCGGGTCGGTCGCGTTCCGGCGCAGAGTCGTGGCGAAGCCGGACCGGATGCCGTGCACGGTCGTGGACCGCCCACGCGCGTCGAACAGGCCCAGGCCCGCCCATTCGGCGTCGAGCTTCAGCCAGCGCAACAGCGAGCTCGACACGCGGAACACCAGGTCGGTGTTGCGCACCGGGCCACGACCGGCCCGGAGCCCGGCGGCGCTGCATTCCTTCCGGTGTCGCCGAAGCATCTCGGCGAGCATCGGGTGCAACACCACCACCGCGTCGTCCCGGCCCTTCTGCTTGCGCGCCTCGATCTCGGCGATCTCGTCGCCTTCGGTCAGGTTCAGTTCGCCCCAGGTCAGGGCAGCCAACTCGCCGACGCGCAGGCCCGTGTAGCTGAGCGTCAGGTAGATCCGGCCGCGGACCACCCCAGCCCGCTGCAGGGCCATGAGATGTTCCTCGGTCGCATTCGCGTGGGTCTTGCGCCACTGCTGGACGGGCCGGACCTCGGCAGCCTGGACCAACAGGTCGATCTCTTCGGGCGTGAGCGCGCGGTTCTCGCGAACGCGATCGCCCTTCTGGATCGTCAGCGGCCGGAGTGTTTCGAACGGGTTTCGCGGCCACGTACCGCGCTCGACCAAGTAGCGGCCGAAGGCCTTCAGGGACACCGCATAGCCACGCAACGTCGCGACGCTGGCCGGCGGACGAGGCTTCGGTTTCCCACCCTTGTGCGTCGCCCGACCGGGTCGAACCTCGCCGAGCCGCAGCTTGTTCAGGAACGCCTCGACCTTCGGCATGGTCTCGTTGCCGGTCGAACCGACGATCGTGGCGAAGCTGGTGACCTGCATCTCGGCGAACGCGAGCAGCAGCCGTTCTCGTTCGCCGACGAGGTGGCGCGGGTTCTGGCCTGCGGCGTCGGGCCGAGCGATGTAGGTCTTCACCAGCTCGACGAGCGGTTCACGCTTGCCGGCTTCGAACGGGTCGACCAATCCGACCTCGCCGCGGTCGACGCGACGCTGGTGGTCGCGCATCAGGGTCTGCGTCGCGCCCTTGTCGGTCTTGCCGGCAAACTCGCGCCAGCGGCCGGCGACCTTGATGGTGTAGTAGTAGACGCGGGACTCGTTCGGCCTGCCCTTGCGGTGCTTGTAGACCGAACCCATGGGGTCGCTACTCCTCCACCTGCCGGAGTTCGTCGAGGAGGTCGCGCACTACGAAGCGCACGCGACGTCCGACTCGGAGTACGGCTCGCTTCACGCGGCCAACTGCGACAAGGCGTCGCAGCGTCCGCTCGGGGATCACTCCCAACGCAGCGAGTTCGGCGTAGTCCAGCACGGGACGCACATGCAGGGGCACGTCCGCGAGAACATCCAGTTCGTTCTGGGCTCGCGCAGCGCCTTCGCCAGAGCCGCCCGGAAGTGCCGGTTTCCGCCTTGGCTTCGGTGCGGAACCATGGCTGTTCGTGCCGACGGCGAGATGCCCGCAGCCAGCATCCTGTTCGCGTTGGTCAGCCATCGCGAACCTCCTGCGCGAGGTCCACGCCTACGTGCCCGGCCAGTTCCGCGAAGATCTGTGCCTCGATCCGCCGTCGCACTGTGTCGTCGAGCGGTCGAACCGACGGGTGCTTCTTGCCGTGCTTGTCGGTCCTCGCGGGCCAGCTCAACGTGTACCGTCGATCGAGCGTCCGACGCAGCACGACGTTGTCGATGATCAGATCTCCAACGAAGAGACTGAGGAACCCGACCAAGCCGTCTCGAGCCTGCTCGGCATCGGCCTTGATCCACGACCTGATTCGGAACGATTGTCCAGTCATTCTATCCTCCCAGTTGTTCCACGCGTGGCGACCCCATCGCAGTGCCGTCAGCGTGGCGTGTGTCGCACAGCGCACCGCGGACGCCCACGTAGTTCATGTGCGCGGACGATCTGCTCATCGCGGTGCCCACGGGTTGCGGCCTCGAAGCAACATGAGCAGTGCCCCCTGGACGATCCTGGCACACGCTTCGTTGCCGTCGCGGATCGCCTCGCGTAGGCGCCCCTTCAGGGATTGCCGAACGGAGCTACAGGCATCAACGCACGCGGCACACCAGACCCCGTTGCCGGGCTTCCGTTGCTTCAACAGCGGCGCCGAGCAGCAGGAGCAGGCTGCTACCTGGGTCATTGCTCCTCCGCTTCACGAGCTGCACCGCGAGACTTCGTCGCACGTGCATTTTCCTTGGGCGTGCACTCGCGAGCTGCACCACCCCTACTACGTAGGGGGTGGTGGTGCAGCTCACGCTCAGTTGCACCGGCGTCTCCGGTTGAGCTCGGTGCAGCTCGGTGCAGCTCAGTTTCTGGGTTGCTCGCCGCAACCCCCGCCCGGTGTTCCATGGGCACATCTGCCAGGACCTCGGGCGGCACCTTTGCACCGATGAGGTAGATGCTCAGGCGGTTGCGCGATGCTGGTACTTCGTGGAGGGCCCTCCGCAGCACCGACCACGCCGACTTCCAACGTCTGGATCCGCACTTGGCGCGACGCATGAACTCGTCCTCAGCGTCGGTCTTGGCGATCCCGGGTTCATCCAGGATAACTAGAGCCAAGACAGCCGCGTCAGCGATCGCTCGCTGGCTTCGTTCCCGATCTCGCTGTTGGTCGAGGTCTCCCGGGGTCAGCGCGACATACGACTGATCCTCGATGAGGATCTGGTCCGCGCGGTTGAGGCGCAGGTAGATGCCAGTCTGTCCTTCCGCCATGCGCGGACCGAACTTGTTCTTGGTGATGCGCGCTTCGATCAGGTCCGATTCGCCGCTCACGCTGCGCAGCGTGAGCATGAACCGCGCCGAGTATTCGATGGCGCCCGATTCCTTCGCTGCCGCCATGTCCGATTGGCGTTCGGCGCCTTCGATAGCTCGGTAGAAGGACCGGCCCATTTCCGACGTGACGTAGGCGACGAAGCCATGTTTGCTCGTGGCCGCGCGCACAGCACGAACGCGAGCCGTGACAGCTGCGTGCATGGACGCGCCGTCGATCTCGTTCTCCGACCGCGCGGTCTGCACGCTGTCGATGAAGAACGCCGCCCGACGGTTCATCTTCTTGGCCCGGGAAGCGAGGTCGCGGGCCGCAGATTCGATCGAGTGGTCCTCGTCGTAGAGAACGAGGCCGGCCTTAGCCATCGCGACGGCCATCGATTCGAGGGTGGTCGGATCGCGTTGCTCGCACATCCGCCTCGAGAACCCTCGCCGCTGCAGGAACCGCATCAGGATGTCGCCTGGTTCCTCGTCGATCGCGAGAAAGCCGACGAGGTAACCTTGCTCAAGGAACTCATCGGCAACCTGAACCGCGAATGCGGTCTTGCCGGCGTCAGGGGCGCCGAGGATGTAGCAGCGTGCGCCGAACGGCGGTCCGCCACCCGTCAGCTCATCGAGGGTTGCGAACCCTGTGGGGACATGAATGAGCGGGCCGTCTGTCTTCCATCCGTTGATGATCGCACAGGGTGATAGCCCTGCCCTTCCGCCGCGGTTGCCGAGAGCTTCCAGTTGCAGCTCTGCCGCTGCGGCGATCTCTGCGGGGTGTTCGCCCTTGGCGACACGCTGTGCGAGACCGTCCGCCAGGTCGCGAAGCCCGCGCCTCTGAGCGTGTTCGCGGACGATCTCCGCGTGCATCTCGACACCGGCGGCGCTGACCACGCACTCCAGCAGGTCGATGAGGTAGTCGTGACCACCGGCTTCCTCAAGACGATCGTGTTGCCTGAGGTTGTTGCCAACGACGAGGGGATCGGTCACCTGGTGGAGTCGATGGCATTCGACAATCGCGTCGAAGATCCGCTGGTGACGGATCGTGTAGAAGTCGTCGGCCCGCAAGATGGCTGCGACGTCAGGTGTCGCTGCCGAGTGCAGCATGCACGAGCCGAGAATGCTCCGCTCGGCATCGATGTCGAACAACTCGGAGTGCTTGGACTTGGTGCCTTGTTGCACGGTCCGGGGAGCGGAACACGGAATCGCGCGCAGTCGCGCATGCGCGACTTTCTGCGCGATTCGCGATTCAGGGCAGCACGTATTCGGTCGCCTGGCCCTTTCCAGCGGTCAGGACCAGACCATGCTTGACCAAGTCACGCATCGCGTTCTGGTGGGCGCGCAGATCGATGTGCTTCGGGGAGATTCGCTCCCAGAGAACGCCGGTTCGAAGACGGCCGTCACGCCGTAGCGTCGCGATGACCAACTCCTGGTGAGCGCTAGGTTGCAAAGTGTCGGCGCCGTCCTCGCGTGGTTGCTCACGCCCCTCAACGCCACCTGATTCCGCGAACCCGTCGGAATCTGGACCGGATCGCTGCTGTCTCAAGTACGCGAAGTACAGGTCCTGCGCTTCGGCGTTGGCGGCGCCGACGAGGTTGCGCACTGAGATTCTTTCAGCAGTGTCGTGAAACCACTCCCTCGGCATGAGGGTCGCCAAGATGCCTTGCAGCGTCTGCAGGTTCGCACGCGGCATCTGCCTCTCATGCGCAGCCGCCGCCAAGGCGAAGGTGATCTGGCGCAGATGGACAAGCTCTTCCACGCGAGTGTCGTCGCCGAGGTTCGATCGGAAAAGGAGATCGGTGGTCTCCTGCCACAGCGAGTACATCTGCGGCACAGTCTCGCATTCGTGGTCCATACGCCGCCATTTGTGCTCTCGTCGAGTCTGCTCGATTCTGGCCATGGTGGCTTCGTGGGCCGCTTGGGTGTCCGCGTCGGCCTGCGATTGCTTCGCGGTTCGTGGCTCAGCGGCCCGATGCAGCACCTCCATCTCCGCCAGCAAGTCATCGACTCGCTGCGCGGTGGCAATCTGCTCTTCAAGAACAGACTCAAGTTCGGGTGACTCAAGGCCCGCACACGTGGGCGTCCGACGAAGGCCAGTCGATAGCAGGACGGCAGGTCTGAAGACCTCGGGGGTGATTCTCATCCTGGCGGCTGCTTCTGCTATGCCTTCGCACGCGCAGGCGAGGAAGTACGACGCACCGAGTCGGGATGGTCGAACGTCAACCCCGCTTGACCAGTACCAACCGGGCTCCTTCGCACGCGCCCGATCCTGTTCGTTCACGTAGGACTTGCCGTCGTGCCTTTGCCAGATCCTCGGCAGTAGGCCGCGCCACTGCTGGATCTCCCGACGGACCAAAGCGATGGCTTCGGTTGTGCCGAGGTTCGTTGGAATCGCCGCCGCTGCGAGTGCCTTCAAACGCTCGTGGCGCGCCAGCCACAGATCGACGTCGCGAAGGAGTTTGGCGGCGGCGTCTCGATCGCCGACGACGGCAGCGACGCCGTTGATCAACAGATCGCCGGCTGGCTGCGCGAGAGGCAGCCACTCACGGAGTACCACTTCGATCTGATCCATCGCCCGAGTGATCTCGGGCCGCGGTTCGAGTGTCCGGCAGACGAAGCCCTGGTAGTGCTTGAGCAGGTCGAACGCGCGCTCGACGTGCTCGTCGAGCTTCGTCCGCTCACCGGCGCGATCCGTCGGTGCCGACGGCGATGAAGCGACGGTCGCCGGCGGCCCATCAATCGGCGGCTCCGAGCCAGTTTTGGGTTTGAGTGCTTTCTCTTCAGCCTCGGTCGCCATCTGGTCGCATATCTGCGAAGCGGCTTCGGCGATCTGGGCGAACAGGAGCCGGCATTCATCGGGTGAGTGGTCGTCCCAGTCGACGACGACCGGGGTCACCTTCGAGCTTTCGCCGTCGGCGTCCGTGATGTCGAGAGCCATCGACGGAAGGGCGACTTCGATCCGTGGCTTCGATCGTCGACCCAGCCAATCGATCGCCTCAAGGAACACGTGCCTGTAGCGGAACCGCCGTGGGCTGTTCTCCGACGAGGATGACAGCGTCTGCTTGTCCCCGACCATACGCGGCACCAGGAGCATGCCGATGAACTCCGAGAGTTTGCGCCCGCGGCCGAGGGGCATGATCTGGCTCTTGGCATGGAATCCCTGGAACCGCGGTCGGCGGCTTGTTGTCCGCACCGACCACGACAACCACGATGGAAGCGTGGTCGGCATCTCGATCACGCCGTGGTGGATGAGCCGGAGCAGGTGGTGGCCAGCTTCGGCTAGGCTGTCGCGCACCGTTGGGATCGACAGTCGATCGCCCGGGTCGGATCGCAGCGCCTTGGCAGCGACGCCGAACTTTGCGACCAGGGTGACCATTGCCTTCCTGGTGCCGACCAGTTCGCCCTCTTGCAGTGGGCGCGGTGATCGCGATGAATCGCCGCCAGCGATCTTGGATTGCATTCTCGGATTGGTCCTCCCGGTTGCTTGGTTTTGCAGGCCGCAGGCGCCAATGGTGAATCGAAGCCGCGAAGCTTGCGTACTTCAAATCGCCACCGATCTGAGGCCGTGTCGCATTCGGCAGGAAATCTGGCTTCTGCCCGGCGCCGGCTACTCGGCCTCGCCCCGCATCAGGATCTTCGCGGCCACCAAGGCCACGTCGTTCTCGTAGCCGTCCTTCGCCGCCTCGACCAGCATGTCCCTGACCAGCGCATCGTCGAACAGCTTCCAGCCCATCTGGTCGAAGTGAGCTTGCAAGGCTGCTCGGTCGGTGCCGCCCGCGACCTTGCCGGCGGCGAGACACAGCGTGACCTTCGGGTTGGCCGCGCACTGGCCGGACTTCGTGAACTGGCTCGCCAACGTTCCGAGGACCACGTCGCGCAGAGCGGGTTCACTGAACAGCTTGTAGCGGTCCTCGGGATCGAACTGACCGTCGCGGAACATCACGCCCGTCGAGTCGAGATACGACTTGCACTCGATCACCAGGATCTCGTTCGTCGAGGCCTTGTAGGCGACCAGATCCAGCTCCCAGCGAGGTGACGACGGGCGACCGATCGCCTTCTTCTGGTCCTTGTCGATCCCGACCTTGACGCTCGTCGCCGTCCAGTAGCCGTGGCGGCGCAGCAACATCCCCATCAAGTTCTCGAACGCGTCCATGAGGGAAGGCTATCGGCGTCGGTCTGGAACCGCGCGTCGAGATCGGCGCCATCGTCCGGCACACGTCGTGGTCAGGGCGCCGGCACGCCTGGGAATGCCGCGAGCCACTTGCCGACGACGTAGCCGATCACGGCGCCTGCGACGCCGAGGAGGATGGCAAGGCGCCAAACCCAGGCGTTCGGCGATGGCTCGTCGCCCTTTTGCGGTGTCCAGCCGGGTGCGAAGTTCATGGCGCCGAACGAAGCGTGCCACACCCAGGTGAAGTGCGCGAGTGGCCACGCGTGGTGCCACTTCACGTCGGGCCATGGTCAGCTTCGACGGCTGAGGTCGACCACGCTCGCGGACTTCTCCAGCTCGACCAGTCGAGCCTCGTATTCGGTCAGCTCGATGCCCTTCATGCGGCCCTGCACCGCGTCGAGCAGGACCTTCGCGGTTGGCAGGTCGACGGTGCCGGCGCTGATCGCCGCGATGATCTTGTCGATGGCGACCGTGCAGTTCGTCGCCGTGCGGAGGTTCGGCAACACGACATCGACCGGGTCGGTTTCTGGGCGACCCTCCGGCGCCCGGCCACAGGTGCGATCGAGGACCAGCCGCGCGGCCTGCAGGTTGCCTTGCAGCCCCTGCTTCAGGGCGACGCGAACCAGGGCCTGAATGTGCTCAGGCGTGACCGCATCCTGCGCGGCCTTCTGCAGCGCAGTCTGGCGTTGCCCCTTCGGTCGGCCGGGGCCGCCGGGGTTGCCGGCAGCGAACCGTCCATCCGGTAGGCGCGGAGATGGGGTCGGATCGACTGGGTCCACGCGATACTTCGTTGGCTGGCGCCGACTTGGGAGATCTGCGTGGACGTGGCTCGGCTGGCCGGATTGTAGCACGGCGCCGTTTCCGGGGACCGCGTCTCTGGGGGCGACCGTTTTTCGACCGTTTCGAAAACGGCTGGGAACGGGAGCTGACGGCGAGAGGGCGGGTCGCCGACCGCCGCCGAGTTCACGGCAGCCGGGGCCCGGGGCCAGGTCCCATGACCTCCAGCATGTGCGCCTCGTTGATCCGTTGATCCAACGCGCGGCGTGATGTTCGAAATGCAAAGCCACGCACAATGACACCTGGGGAGCCTGGGGCAACGCGCCCTTTCGTAATCCTGGCAAGGCCCCCTTAGGTCAGGGGGCCTTGGTGTTGGGCGGAGTGACAGTGCCATCGCCCCCGCGTGCCCTCAGGTATCCAGCCATCGTCGCGCACCAATCTTGGTCACGAGCGCCAGCTACGAGCATCAAATACACGCGGATGCTTGTTGGCGCGTTGGCCTTCAAGGTCACATCCCACGCAGAGCCGAAGGTTCCAGAGTTTCGAGTAGCCCAATTCGCCTTGGGATTGGCCAGGTCCTCAACACGCAGCACGGTCACCGGGCCGTCGTGCAACTGCAGGACCGCCGCCACCCAGGAACAGTCACGCCATACATCGCCAACTGATCTGGAATCTGGGTCGCGCAAATAGCAGATCGGATCCGTGACGCCAAGGGTGCGTGTCACCGCGAGCTGGATCCCAGAGCGGTAGGGATCTCCATCGATCGCAAGATCTCCAGACACACTCAGCAAGGCGGTGTCTACGACAAGGAGGTAGCCGTCGTTTCCTGGCAACGGCTCTGCGCCTACTGCGCGCACCTCGGCAACGACTCGCGTGCCAAGTTGATCGCACCAGTCAATACGGCTCACCTGCCAGTGTGGGTTCCGGCCCACGTCCGAGGCGCGAATCTCAGACTGGAAGCGCTGGGATTCTCCATTGGCACAGGTGAAGAAATCAAACTCACCCTGAGTTCCATGCACTCGCGCCCCGGTCATCAGCATGCAGTGCCGTACAAGAATGTCGGCCATTCCTTGTTCGAGCGTCCTGATCGTGGGGATGAGCAGGGCATGCCAGACCATGGGGAACCCGTCGGGTTCGCTGCGATTCGGCTCATGTACTATTCGAACGGCCGCGAAGGTGTCCGAGTCGAGCATGAGCGGCAGTGTCACGGGACCAACGCATCCGTTGGCCAGAAGCAGGCACAGGGCAAACTTGGCGACGTTGTTCATGGGGAACTCAGTTCGGCGGAGCGACCGAACACCGATCCGGCTCGTTGCCCGCAAACTATCGCATGCCAACGAACCCAGCCACCTCGTGTGATGGACCCTCGTGCCGCCTTCCCCCGAACTTACGAGTCGCGGCCGTCTCTTGGCATCAGCTTCCCACCGCCGCCCGCAGCCGCGCCCGATCGATCGCCGTGTAGATCGTCGTGCTGACGATCGACGCGTGGTTCATCGCTGCCTGCACCAACCGCAAGTCGCCGGTCCGCCCGAGCAGCGCGCACGCGAACGAGTGCCGCATCGAATGCGCGGACCGCCCTTCGATGCCGGCGGCGACGAGCCACCTGGAGATCCGCCGTTGGGCGTGGCGCATCGAGATGCGGCGGTCGCCAGCCAGGAACACCGGCCCGGTGGTTCGGCCCGCGACGAAGGCCCGCAACCGTTTCGCAACCGATGCCGGCATCACCGCGGTTGTGGGTCGGTCGTTCTTCGTGGTGCGCAAGGTGATCTCGCCGTGTTCGAAGTCGAGGTCGGGTACGTCGATGGCCAGCGCGCTGCCGATCCGGATGCCGGTGCCGAGCAGCAACTCGACGAGCATCCGGTCGCGTTCGGCCTCGGCGCCGCTCGCCTTGGCCAGGACCGCGAGCAGCCGCTTCTGCTCGTCAGGGTGCAGCGCCCGCGGCGGCGGTGGTGCGCACCGGGCCCGCCGTAGCAGCCGAGCCGGGTTCGTCGCGACCAGCCCGGCGTCGTGCAGGTGCTTGGCGAAGCACCGGATCGAGGTGCGCATCGCGTTCAACGACACCGCCTTCTTGGGCCCGCCGCGGCAGCTGGTCTTGGCTGCGTCGTCGGCGAAGAACTTGGCCAGCATCGCCGGGGTCAGCTTCGCGACGGTGGTGGGGTTGCCGGCCCCGGCCAGCCAGGACGCGAACGCGGCCCCGTGGCGGCGGTACTGGCCGATCGTGTGCGGCGACCGGCCGTCGGCTTCGAGTTGGAGAAGGAACGCTTGGAGTGCGGCTTGGAGGTCCATCGACCACACTGAGCCATGGGTTGTCCAAGCACATCAAGGCGCATTCCCGTCAACCGCCCGACAGCAGGAAGTGGTCCATCGCGTCGCATTCCTGCCACCGTGGTCGCGTCGAGTGAATCAGATCTCTTTCACCGCCGTGCCCCAGGGGTCCCTCGCTTGGACCTTGACCTTCGGTTTGTCGAGTTCCTCGATGGCCTTGCGGAACTCGCCCTGCCAAGACCCAAGCTCGTTGATGCCCGGCGGGAAGTTGGCCACCGCGCGACGGATTCGATCCGGTTCGACGAACTCGAAATCGATCATCCGAGCGAGTTCAAAGCGGCGCCGCTTTCCCCCAGCGAGAGCCACGGAGCTGAAATCGGCGCCCAGTCGCACTGGCAGATTGAACAGTCGGAAACCGCGGGACCGCATGTCCGCGCTGGGAGAAATGAACTCAAAGACGAGGACCTCGTCGATGTCCGAGAGTTCCAGATGCTCAACGGAGAAGCCGGCCTCCCTGCAGCGAAGAAGTAGCGAGATTAGGAAGTCGCGCCGAGGATGCAGGGGTTCCAGCCTGGACCTGGTCATGTAAGCTCGTGGTCTTGAGAGTGCGAAGTGACTCCCAGCGTAGCCGGTTGAGCGATGTGGCGCCCGAAACCGACTCTGGTCAGATGCCAAGGCAAATGGGCCTCACGCCCCGCGCAACCACCCAGCCCTCGCCGCCTCGCCGAGCTTCACCAGCGCATCCTCCAGCTCCGCACCCTCGCTGGCCGCGGCATCGTTCAGCAGCTTCAACTCGGCCTTCACGTCTTTGCCCTTCCGGTGCGCACGCAGCAGGTCGATCTCGACGTGCGTCAGGACGCCTTCGAGATGCACTTCGTCGGCGGGCAACTCACCGGTGCTGCGGAACCTCATGATCGCCTTGGTCTGGTCTTCCGACCACCGCGGATCATCGTGCGGGATGCGGCCCCGCAGGTTGTCGAGCCGCACGAACAGCCGTTTCGCCTGATCCACGTAGGGCGGCACCACGAGCCGAGCCTGCCAACCGAACACGTGCATCGCGACGCTGCCGTAGCACGGGATGCCGTGGCGTGCGGCGAACGCTTCGTTCTCGACGTCGCCGCCCCTGGCGACTTCGGAAGCGATCGCCGCGCGGGCGAGGTTGCGCATCGGTTCGACTTCGAACAACGCCTCGTCGAACAGCATCGACCGCACGGACGGCGGCCACGAATCGCGAGGTCGTTCACGCTGTTGGTAGGCGAGGCGGGCGGCCGAGACTCGCTTCGCCAGCTTGGCCTCGTCCTCGAGCGGTTCTTCCTCGCCGCCGCGCAACGCCTGCATCACGACCTCGTAGGCGACGTGGTCGTCCTCGACGAGTTCGCCGAACATGGTGAACCACTCGTAGGCCTCGCGCAGGATGCCGCGGCGGACTGGCGACGAGTCGATAGCCCGGCGCACACGCGACAAGCGGTTGTCACTGGCGCGCATGGTGGCCATCCTCGGCGTGGGCGCGAGCCTGCAGTTCGGAGACGCGCTGCAGCGCCACGGCTCGGTCGTCGTCGCCCGCGTTCGCGAGTGCGCTGAACGCCGCGAGCAGATCGTCGGGGGCACCGCGGAGGGTGTGCTGGAACAGAGCAAACTGCTCCGCGATGGTGAGCACGTAGGCGAGGTAGCGTGCGTCGGTTGGCAACACGCCGCGCGTCAGAAACGCGGACAACGCTCGCCCGGCTTCGCGGTCCCACGCGGCATCGTTCCGCGGCCGGACATCGCGTTCCTCTACCTGTTGCTTCAGGAGCCGCTCAAGCTGGTC
>SXGT01536598.1_pt1 | contig 12236 bp, 10 predicted proteins | sample 3176221 | NCBI WGS metagenome assembly SXGT01 (sample SAMN11356862, study PRJNA531348) | freshwater metagenome | isolation source: freshwater sample F1-120 | place: China: Fuxian Lake, Yuxi | collected 2017-12-25
GTGTTCGGACCGAGAGTGGGTTCATGGTAGGCGGCGTCACCGACGGCGAAGTCCGGAGTGCCGCCACCGTCAATGTCATCGAGCCACCGAATCGGCGCGCCAAACGCGCTGGGAATCTGAGAATCATGAAGGCAAAAGTATCATTCTAAAAATTAAAAGTGAAACTACCCAGAACACCTATTTTGCGGATGTTAGGATTGTCTAGTTGAGTAAGACGCCACATGACATCAATGCGGAAGATTTTAAAAATGTTTTCGATACCAACTCCTGTTTCGGCATAAATTCCGTTGAGGGCAAAAAGGTCGGATGGAAATATCATCATATTGACGTTTGCCTGCGAGATACGGCCTGCAACTGCTTTGGCCGAAACCACTTCGCGCCACTTAAGTCTTCGCATGAGCGGAATTTTACTCAGAAAGTATCCGTTGAAGTGATGAGTGGCAAAAACGGCTACGTATTCATCGGCCACAAATTCAATGAGGTTCATCATGTTGAAGGAGTAGTTGTCGGTTGCATAGGTTTCGTTGCCGGGCTGTATATAGAGCATTGGGTAAGGCAAATTTCCCCATGTTTTGCCGGCCTGCACAAAATACTCAATCCAACCAATGGGATTGGTTTGTACCCAGCCGTCAATGGTAAATACTAAGCGGTGGTATTTGAATTGCCCATTCCACAGGCCTTTGATTCCATAAGCATATTCGAGGGAAAGCTTAGGATATTTTGTACCAAGACTTAGTCGGTTGAGCTCGCCTTCAATAAACTTTTCCTGATAGGCAAAGCGGGTGAAGAAACGTACCTCTGAAGAAATGATACGATGGTCGGGGTAGGCATCGGAAGCAAAATTATAAACCACTTTATCGGTGGCTGACTGCAACTCACGATGTACAAAACTAACGCGGTTACTGAAGCCGTGAAACCATTCTACTTCATAATTGGCGCGAACATCCTGCACATAGCTGAGTTTGAAAAATGGCCGCCTGCGGTAAAAAGAGCCGAGGATGTTATCTTCTTTAAATGCATCTGCGCTGAGACCAAGTTGCTCGACATCGTATTCGTATTGCGAACTGAAAATCTGTCGCGGTTTTTTAGAAACAAAGACACGGAAGCCTCCGCCATATTTCCACTTTTGGTCGCGCAGGCCATAAGCAACGTGTGCATTAAGCTTTAGCTTTTTGCTGAATTTATTATTGGTTTTAAATCCGAGCCCGAAACGCCAGCCTTCAACACGGTTGAAGCTGACCAGACTGATATAAGGACCAAGGTCGATAGGGCCGAGTTTTTTATAGCCGGTTACAATGGTTGTAAAAACATTGAGCCACGATTTGAAGGCGGGTAAATTTTTTACCGTGTCGGCAATAAAGTAAATGGTCTTTTCTTTTTGTGAAAGTGAGTCGTGTCGATTCTGTTTCCAGAATTCTTCTGTTTTATCTTCTGCTCCTTTTTCAACAGTTATGTTTTCGGGGTTGGAATAAAACTTATCGCTGCGGGGTTCATTGATTTTGAAATTGCGATAGCCCGTGGTCTTGGTTGCGAAGAGGCCCATGGCCCGATCGCTGATGATGAAATCTACAAACAGGCGGTCGTGGGTAAGCATCCAGGTGGTGTCTTGAACCCTATCGAATTCCTGGTTGATGTATAGCTCGTTGATGTAATTAACGTTTGCCTTTTCGGAAACATTCATGTCTACTTTAAGCAGGGCAAAGGTGCTGTCGTGTACCAGCATTTCGCCTTTGAAGGTAAGTTCGTATTTGCGCCTTGGGGTGAACTGCATTTTGTAGGCCCACTTGTTGCCGACAAAAAAACTATCTACCAGGTAGTAGCGGTAGTACTGTAAACCAAAATCGGCTATAGGACTTATGAAGCCTTTGCCAAAGACAGACACAAAATTGTCGTATACATTTATGTTCTGATACATATCGCCCATGAACTGCGAAATGCTCTGGTCTTCGATGCCGGATACTTTTGTGGCACGGATATTTTCTTTGGTGGTCTTCGGGTTTTTGCGGAAGGTGAAGTCTGAAACCGACTCGGTGATAAAGACAGGGAGATAAACTTTTCCATTGACATCGGAGGTATCAACATGGTCGAATATGAAGTCGAAGGTTTTGAAGATTTTGCGCTCTTTGAATTTTTCGTCAAAGTTGTTGATGTCGAACTGTGCTTTGTTATATACTTCGTATTCGTAATAATCGAGGCGGTCTTTGTTGTGGTATTTTTTGCGGGCAATTATTTTGCGCAGGAGTATTTCGGCTGGGTTTTCACCGGGGAGTATCACCGCTTCTTCGAGGCTGATGATATCTTTCATGATAAGGAAGTTTATCTCCTGACTTTCTTGTTTTATTACTGCTTCCTGATCGGTTTGGTAACCCACAAAAGAGGCCTGCAAGGTGTCGGTGGGGAAAGCGGTTTCAAGTGAATACATCCCGTCAATATCGGTTACGGTGCCGATAGTGGTGCCTTTAAAGCTGATGTTTACAAAGGGAAGTGGCTCGCCTGATTCGAAGTCTTTTACTGTGCCTTCAATTTTGGTTATTTGTGCGGAGAGCGAAAACGCGGAAAGCAGAACAGCGAGGAGCGCAGCAATGGATCTTTCCAGAAATAGTTGGTGCTGTGCGGTTTTCACAATGTGTGCGGTGCGGTAAAAATTAAGGATGCTAAAATTATGTTTTTATACGGTGCTCATTTAAAGAAAGATATAGAGAAATGCTATTTCTCTACATTTGCAGCATGAGCATAAAAAAATACATAGAAAAGAAAATTACCAAACACCTGCCTGCACTGGCAAGGGCTGTGCAGCGCAGCATGGATGATGAGAAAAAAATAAAGCTGATACTGAACGAAATGCGCGGCAACAAGGAGATGGTGGATTCGCTGTTTCCTTACCGTGATAAATACACGGTTAATAATAAGATGCCGGAGAAATCATCATCAAAAGAAGAGGTGATGAAACAGATACGCGAGATGCACGCGATAGAAAGTGCGCCCTGGAAAAGCGGAAAGATATCAGGCTCGTTTTATCATGGCGATCAGGACCATTATGATTTTCTGAATGAGGCGTTTTCGTACTACTCGCAGGTGAACTCAATACAGCGCGATGTGTGTCCTTCGCTTACCAAATACGAGGGCGAGATCATTGCCATGACGCTGGATATTTTTAACGGTGATGCGGTGAACAAACGCAACCCTGCACAGAAGGCAAGCGGTTCGTTAACTACAGGAGGAACAGACAGTATTTATCAATCGGTTTACTCGCACCGCGAGTGGGGTTTGGACAAAAAAGGAATTACACAACCTGAAATTATTATTCCTGTTACAGGACATCCCGCGTTTTTTAAATCGGCACATTACCTGAACCTGAAAGTTGTTACCGCTAAGGTTGATGAGAATTACCAGGCAGATGTAAATGATATAGAAAGCAAGATAACGCCCAACACCGTGTTGATTATTGGCTCTGCCGGTAACTACGGTCATGGCATTATTGACCCGATTGAAAAGCTTTCGGACATTGCCGTGAAACACAATGTTGGCTTGCATGTGGATGGGTGTTTAGGTGGATTTATTCTTGCATGGGCTGAACCTTTGGGCATAAAGTGTCCGGTGTTTGATTTCCGTTTGCCAGGGGTTACGGCTATTTCTGCCGACACGCATAAATACGGTTACTCGCTGAAAGGAACATCTACATTGCTTTTCAGCAGCGAAGAGATGAGACGTTACCAATACTACGGTCAGGTTGACTGGCCGGGAGGGATTTATATCTCCACCGGATTTAACGGAAGTAAATCGGGAGGATTGTTTGCGGCTACCTGGGCTGCGATGGTGCATTACGGAAAAGAAGGCTATATGAAACGCGCGAAACAAATCTTTGAAGTGAACACGCGATTGAAGAATGTAGTGCGCTCTATTCCTGAATTGAAACTGTTTGGCGATTCATTGTTTATTACTGCCATCGGTTCAGATGTTTTTAAAATTTATCACGTGAATGATTACCTGAAAACCAAAGGCTGGAGAATGAACGGGCAACAACATCCTGATGGATTCCATTTTTGCATTACAGGTCCGCAAGTAACAAATCCGGGCTTGGTTGAAGCATTTGAAAAAGATTTGAAAGCGGCAGTGGAATATGCAAAGGTGCAGAAAGGTGATCCGAAATCTGCAGCGATGTATGGAGGTGCGGGCAGGGAAATTGACCCTTCGATGTATCTGCCGATGCTGACTGCTTATACCGATGTAACACAAAGCACTTACCCGTTTTAACATATTGTTATGGCTGACCATCTGAAATGCGTTTTATCCATTGACCTGGGTTCAAGCGGACCAAAGGTTTCGGTAGTTAATCAGAACGGAGAAATTCTGGCGAGCCGTTCGGGTCATTTTGATAGTGAGTATTCGCAAGGCGGAAAAGCCGTAGAACAGGATGCTGAAGGATGGTGGAAACAGATATTACAACTGTCGAAAGAGGTTATTGATGAATCGAAAACAGCAAACAACATTGTTGCGATAGGAACCTGCTCACAGTATTTTACTTCGGTGCCGGTGGATGAACAGGGGAATGCCGTTCACAACGCCATTATGTGGGAAGATGCGAGGGCAAGCAAACACATCAAAAAAATAATGGGCGGCTTTCCGTCTATTTTGGATTACAATATTTTTAAGCTGCTGAAGTGGCTGTATTCGGTGGGCATCCCTCCCATTCTTTCGGGTGTGGATGGAGGCAGTCACATGCTGCTTTTGAAAAACGAATTGCCCGAGGTCTGGAAAAAAACCTACAAGGTGTTAGAGCCTTCGGATTTTCTAAGTCTGAAGCTGACGGGGAAATTTCAAACCAATGAAAATACAGGCTTTGCTTACACGCTGATAAAGAAAGCAGCATGGAGTAAAGGTACATACGACAAAGGTTTGGTGGAATATCTTGGATTGGACATCAACCGTTTTCCGGAAGTTGTTCCCGTTGGTGAAAACCTTGGAAAGCCAACGGATGAGGTTATTAAACACCTCGGCCTTTCTGAAAATGTAAAAGTGTTTTCGGGTATGCAGGACACCACTGCATGTATATTGGGCGGTGGCGCATTCAGCGATTACGACACCGTGATAGAAATAGGAACTACACTGAACACGGGCGTGGTAATCAATAAGCGTATCATTGATATTCTGAATGGTATCTACTCGGTGAGCAGTCCAGTTCCAAACAAATATATTTTAGTAGGCGAGGCAGGTGCGGGAGCAAAAGCACTGAATTATTTAATGCATAGTTTTTTACGTGTTGAGGACGACCTTTCAAGGATAAATGCAGAAACCGATTCGCATTATGGTAAGATCGCTGATGATATGGCAGCAGCATCACCGGTGGGCAGCAATGGTGTGGTATTTCTGCCCTGGATATTTGGTTCTACTTTTCCTGAACAGGACTTGAATATGAAAGGCGGGTTTATCAATCTTGGTCCTTCCACCAGACGAAATGATATGATACGCGCAGTGTTTGAATCGTATGCCATGAATTTTAAATGGGTGCTGGAGATAAAAGAGAAAATACTGAAACGCAAAATTGAGAAAGTGCATTTCACCGGTGGCGGTGCCTTGTGGGAAACAGCCGCGCAGATTTGTGCAGATGCCTTGAAAGTGCCCGTTTACCTGATGGACGAACCGCGACAAGCCAACACCAAAGGCATTGCGTTTATGTGTTTCAATAATCTGGGTGTGGTGAGCTATGACGAAATGAGAACGAAACTGAAAGTGAAGAAAGTGTATCAGCCCAATCCGGACAACTTTGCGTTTTATGACAAGCGTATGGCTTTTTACAAGAAGATGTATAAGACGGTGAGGCCGTTGTATGCGGATCTCAACAAATAATCTTTACCTTGCTAAAAATTATTAAAATGAGGATGAAATTTATATCATCGATAATACTTATTGGACTTCTAATTTCATGCAACAATGGACCATTCAATGAAAGCAATAAGCCAACAAACCAAAAAATAAAAAATGAATTAGAGTTGTCAAAACATATCAATTCCTCTCCATTGCTTGAGCCAATTTGCTCAATTGTAAAAGAGATTAATTCTAATCAATATTTTGTTGACGCTGAAACATTAAAGAGCAATAATCTAGTGGCATATGAGGCATATAAATATTGCTCAAAAAATGATTATCTTTTTACAAATTATGATACGATTGCAAAAATGAAAACAGATAAATCTGGTTTTTATTACATGAAACAGTTCGAAAAACTTGATACAAATATGTTGATAATAACTTTTGAGGGCGGCACCATTAATCAAGAGACAAATTATAGAGTAGAATATTTTGATTTAAAAAGGTCAATCATCAATACTAAATATGAATATGATGACATTATTGAAATATTATTAAGAAAATGTATTAACGATACAACCCCCAATAGATTTCAAACTAAAGTAATGACTAATAAACTGATAAAAAATTTAAATAGTATAAACTCAATTAGTGATTTAATTTTTATTGAAACAATTTATTTTAAAAAACCAGTTGAAAACAAACCCAGTAATGAAAAAACTGATGAATGGGGAGAATTTAATGGCGGAAAATTATTACAGAAAGCCTATCACTTTAACAAAAAAGAAAATAAAATGGATGTGTTTTATATCAAGGCAAATAATAATACAGTAGAATTTGGTGATTTAACACAGTCATTATATTCGAATGGGGCGAAGACTTTGGAAAAAGTTATAAAAAAATCATTTATTGTTCAATAATAGATTGTAAATAAACCTCCACGGTTTAGCTTCTTCCAGTTCGTAAGCCAATTCAATTAATCGTTTATCAAAACCATAAGGTGCTGAAAAGTGCACTCCTAGGGGCATTCCTTCGCTATCAACACCCAAAGGAAGTGAGATGGCAGGTGCTCCTGTAACATTATTCAGTCCGGTGTAGGATGCAAAATCAACTGCACGTTTGGTTACATCTTCAGACGAAAGCTTGGTAGAGAAATAACCTATTTTAGGTGTCTTGTGCGACAACACTGGCGACATGATCACATCGTAGTTGTGAAACAATTTTTCTGATTCTGTTCCAATTCTTTTCATCGCCCTTATGCTGGTTGGCAGTTTCAACGCATTGGCTTTGAAACGTGCGGCAAGTCCTGTGGTGAAAGGTTCAAGCAAACTTCGGTCAACTTTTCCTTTTAGGACAAGCCGAGGCCAGTGTGACATCATATAAGAGAAGAAGCCATAGTAATTGAGAAAATGATTTACCATGATATCCACATCCATAGGAAATGGAATCTGCTCTATATGATGACCAAGGGATTGCAGCAAAACTGCTGTTTCCTTTTGTGTTTTATAAGTCTCGGCATCCTGACTTGCCGTTTTTCCTTCCGGAAGATTTTCAAAAAAAGCAATACGCAGACGCTGTTTTGAAGCGTGTTTCACATGTCCCATTTTAGGCATGCGAGCACTGCTGTAATATTTTTCTGCTTCAGCATAAAACAAAGCTGTGTCGCGCACGGTGCGGGTAAGTACGCCTTGGTGAACCAACTGAAGAGGCATGGCTTCAGCACCATCTATACCATGCAAGCGATGGCGCGAAGGTTTTAAACCCACCAATCCGCAAATAGCAGCAGGTATGCGGATTGAGCCTGCCCCGTCATTTGCCGAAGCAATAGGCACTACACCACTTGCTACCATGGCCGCAGAGCCGGATGATGAACCGCCAGTTGTATAATCGGTATTCCAGGGATTACGGGTTATTCCCCAACGCTCGTTCTCGGTGCTGCAAATCAAACCGAATTCGGGAAGCGTTGTTTTACCAAGGTTTCTAAGTCCGGTAGAAAGAAATTGGTTTACAAATTTGCTGTTGTTCTTTGCAGGTTTTACTTTTAAAGCACCTGTTCCCAATTGGGTAGGATAACCGGTAATGCCATCTGTATCTTTAATAAAAGTGGGAACACCGTGCAAACCACCACCTGCTTTTTGCTGCGAACCTTTGCGGGCATCATCATACATTTTTATCACAATAGCATTCAACTCTCCGTTTACTTTTTCTGCGCGGGCAATTGCTGCCTCAACGGCCTCTTCCACCGAAATTTTATTTGTGGCTATTGCTTCTGCTATTGAAGTAGCGTCCATAGTTCCGAGTGCATCGTCTGTAAATGCGTTAACTGTTTTTCCCATTGTAATTAGTTTTAAAAGTATTTAAGCCTCTTGTTTTTTCAGCACATAAGCCGACACAAAAATGCTGATTTCGTAGAGCACCAGCAGGGGAATGCAGACCAAAATCTGGCTGGTAACATCGGGTGGAGTAATGATAGCTGAAATAATCAGAAGCACAACAATAGCATGTCTGCGATAGCTGCGCATGAACTCAGGAGTAAGCACACCTATTTTGGAAAGAAAATAAACAAGGATGGGAAGCTCAAAAACAACTCCCGTCATCAACGTTAAAGTAGTTACCGTGCTTATGAACGAACCCAGGCTGATTTGATTGGCTACCAGTGTACTGACCTGATAGGTGCCGAGGAAATTTACAGACATGGGTGTTACTACATAATAACCAAACAACACCCCAAGAAAAAAAAGCAGCGAAGTGAAAAACACAATGCCGTTAGCATATTTGCGTTCGTGATTATGTAAGCCGGGTTTAATAAAACGCCACAGTTCCCAGATTACATAGGGGAAAGCAAGAACCATTCCTGCATAGAGCGAAACAGACATGTGGGTGCTGAACTGCCCCGACATATCTATATTAATAAGAGTGAACGAAAGCTCTTTTATGCAGATGGATTCATCTAAATGAAGTTTTTGTCCCAGCATACAGAGAAACCTGTATGTAGGGAAATCAGCATTTTTAGGGGCGAGAATAAGCTTGTCAAATAAAAACTCTTTATTTATAAAAGCGATGAGCGCAAAAATGAAAATGGCAGCGGAACTTCGCACCAAATGCCACCTCAGCTCTTCAAGGTGCTGAAGAAAAGACATTTCCGCTTTAGGCTCTTTTTCGGTTTTCAATGCTGAAATTTTGCCGCAAAGTTGGCATAAACATCGGGAAGTAAAAATCGTTGATAAAAATATATATCCACATCATTTTTCCGTTTCGATTATTTGTCTATTTTCGCAACCGATTTCAAGGATTATTTCTCAGGAATACACGCTAAATGCTCAATAATATAAACGGTTTCAGAAGTTTTTTCATCAGGATATCACTTTTCTTCTCGGCTTTCATTTTTTCAATTTTTTTGTCAGTTGCTCATGAGGAGGAAGTAAAAACCACTCATAACGAAGAAACTACTGTAACGGAAGTAACCGAAACAGACAGCCTTAACCATCACGACACTACAGCAACACATGCTGGAGAAGCATTCAATGCAGGAAAACTTATCATGGAGCATATTGCCGATGCCCACGATTGGCATTTGTTCGGACATTATTCTATTCCGCTTCCGGTAATTATTTATTCCGGTGAAAGAGGCCTTTCTGTTTTTTCGTCTTCGCATTTTGAACACGGGCATAAAACCTATAAAGGGTATATGCTTAATGAAAAAAATCTTGTTGTTGCAGTGAATGAGCTGGAAGAAACAGACGCGCATCACGCAACTATTAATGAAGAAATTACAGCTGGTATTTACGACATTTCTATTACCAAAAACGTTTTTGCAATGCTTATCAGCATGGCTCTGATGTTGTGGGTGTTTATTTCTGTGGCAAAAGCATATTCACGTAATCCTAATACTGCACCAAAGGGCATGCAAAGCCTAATGGAGCCACTTATTATTTTCATTCGTGATGATGTAGCAAAGGCAAGTATCGGTGAAAAGAACTACAAAAGGTTCATGCCTTTTCTGCTCACAGTTTTCTTCTTTATCCTTTTAAATAATCTTTTAGGCCTGGTTCCTATTTTCCCGGGCGGAGTTAACCTTACCGGAAATATTGCCATCACTTTTTCATTGGCCTTTATCACGTTCCTGATCACAACTGTGAACGGAACCAAAGATTATTGGAAACATATTATAGCCATGCCGGGTGTGCCGCCTTGGGTATTGGTTCTGCTCACGCCCATTGAAATACTTGGCGTGTTCCTTCGTCCTTTTGTATTGATGATACGACTTTTCGCCAATATCACTGCGGGTCACATTATTGCATTGGCTTTTTTCTGCCTCATCTTTATTTTCGCTGAAAAGAGCCCTGCAGCCGGTTTTGGAGTGTCAATTGTTTCAGTTGCATTTGTAGTTTTTATGACCTGCCTTGAATTACTTGTTGCATTCCTGCAGGCCTATGTATTCACCCTTCTTTCGGCTATTTATTTCGGCTCGGCTTTAGAAGAACATCATCATGCCGAAGAACATCACTAAGAATTTTTTTGTTTAATCCTTAAATACCAATCAAATCATGTTAACAACAGTTTTATTAGAAGCACAAAACCTTGGTATCGGTTATGGTATCGCAGCACTCGGAGCAGGCTTTGCAGCACTCGGAGCAGGTGTAGGTATCGGCCGTATCGGTGGAAGCGCATTGGAATCAATCGCGCGTCAGCCTGAAGCCCTTGGAGATATCCGCGCAAACATGATCCTGGCAGCAGCCCTTGTAGAAGGAGCAGCGTTTTTCGCCATGGTTATCGGTCTGCTGGTAGTGCTTAAGTAAGAAAAGAAAACAGCAATCAACGGTTGGTTGATTGCTGTTTTTTAAACATTAAACATTAAACAAAATGGAATTAGTAAAACCCGCGTTTGGATTAGTCTTTTGGATGATCATATCATTCTCTATCATCGTTTTTCTGTTGAAGAAATTCGCATGGGGGCCAATCCTGAATTCATTGACTGAGAGAGAAAATACAATTTCTGATGCGCTAAACACCGCACAGAAAGCAAAAGAAGAAATGCTTGCATTGAAAGCAGGTAACGAAAAACTTTTGCAGGAAGCACGCAACGAAAGAGACACTTTATTGAAAGAAGCGCGCGAAGCAAAAGAAGCTATCATCAACGAAGCAAAAACAAAAGCAACTGAATCAGCTGATAAGATCCTTGCTTCGGCACGCGAAAATATTACCAACGAGAAAATGGCAGCTATCACAGAATTGAAAAACTATGTAGCTAACCTGAGCATTGAGATAGCTGAAAAAGTATTGAAACAAGAGCTTGCTGACCCTAACAAACAGAAAGAACTTGTTCAGACTTTATTGAAAGATACCAAACTGAACTAAGAAAATGGCAGAGCCAAGAATAGCCCACCGATACGCAAAATCACTGATTGACCTTGCACGCGAGCAAAAGTCGCTTGATGCTGTTTTTGCTGATATGGAGCTTGTTCTTAAAGCAATTAATGAGAGCAGAGATTTTAGTGTGTTGCTTAAAAGTCCTGTTATCAGCACCGACAAAAAGTTGGCTATTTTGAATGAGATTTTTTCAGGGAAAGTGAACACAATAAGCCTTGGCTTTTTAGTTCTGCTTACCAATAAAAAGCGTGAGAAATATATTCATGAGATTGCTTCTTCGTGTGTAGCTCAATACAAAGCCGACAAAGGAATTAAGATTGCTGAAGTAAGCACTCCTGTTGCACTTTCTGAAGAAGCAAAAAAGAAAATTCTGGACATTGTTGTCGGAAAAACAGGATTGAAAGTAGAATTGGTTGAGAAAATAAAACCAGAACTTATCGGTGGTTTTATTCTGCGTGTTGATGACAACCAGGTTGATAACAGCATTTCAAGTCAGATCAATTTGCTGAAACGCGATTTCAGCAAGAATTTATATGTTAAAGATTTTTAAATAAACTAGAAAATGGCAGAAATTAAACCAGCAGAGATTTCGGGAATCCTCAGGCAGCAACTTGCCGGGTTCAAAAACGAAACCGAATTACAGGAAGTAGGAAGCGTATTACAGGTAGGTGACGGTATTGCCCGTATTTATGGACTTTCAAACGTGCAGTCGGGTGAGTTGATTGAGTTTGAAAACGGATTGCGCGCAATCGTACTTAACTTAGAAGAAGATAACGTTGGAGCGGTATTGCTCGGTTCTTCAGCAGGAATCCGTGAGGGTTCTGTTGCAAAACGTACCGGCAAAATTGCTTCTATCAATGTTGGAGAAGGAATGTTGGGCCGTGTGGTTGATACATTAGGTCTTCCTATTGACGGTAAAGGCCCAATCACCGGAAAAACGTATGAAATGCCTTTGGAGCGCAAAGCTCCGGGAGTAATCTTCCGTCAGCCGGTAAATGAGCCACTGCAAACAGGTATCAAAGCGATTGACGCTATGATCCCTATCGGACGCGGACAAC
>SXGT01315578.1_pt1 | contig 12235 bp, 8 predicted proteins | sample 3176221 | NCBI WGS metagenome assembly SXGT01 (sample SAMN11356862, study PRJNA531348) | freshwater metagenome | isolation source: freshwater sample F1-120 | place: China: Fuxian Lake, Yuxi | collected 2017-12-25
AGGCGCGCACGCTCGACACGCTGCTTCAATGGGGCCGCGTCGCGAGCGACGCGGAAACGGCGCGCCGTTTACGTCCATGCAGCCGCTCGATCTGGCTTCAATGGGGCCGCGTCGCGAGCGACGCGGAAACAGCAGGCCTCCCAACCCCTAACCAGACACGAGGTTGTGATGCCATTTTCGAGCGGGTCTTCAATTGAGAATGAGCACACAGCATACACGGACGACTTTCTTGCACATAACTCTTGTGCCCGCAACATCTTCGAGCGGGTCTCGGGAAACAACGATCACATCGCTGCTCGCTGAGTTGGAGTGATCATACCACTAGTGTGGGACAGGGTGGAAGGTAGGCGCGCCCAAGAGTCGAGAGAAAGGCTGCCGGCAGTAACTCGGAGTGGCCAAGATCGAGGAACAGAACTTGGTCTTCGTGGTGGTTGATGGTCTCGTCGATCTCAGATTTCAGGCGGATGAACTCACGATGGTTGAGTTCGCAGAGGAAAACACTGTACTGAACATGGTCGCCTTCACCCTCAAGTAACCTGAACAGTTTCGTGCGTCGCTTGTCGTCACTGACGTCATAGGTAACCAAGTAGCGGCGTCGGCTCATCGGGTTGTCATCCCTTGGTAGCAGGGGACGTCGCCGCGAAGATGGCGGGCGAGAAGTCTCGCTTGAAGTCCGATGACTTGGCGCCAGGAACATCGGTAGTCAAAGGCAGGATGGGTAACAAGTTGGTCGAGCCGAGCCTCATAGGCGCGGATCAGCGACTTGCGGCCCTCCGGGCCTAGCGAACACCCTTTCGTGGTCATTGTGAAATTGCTGGTGGTAACCATCCCGGTGTTCACGGCGGTAATCACAGAGCTGTCTGCGACGAGTGGGCGGAACTCCTCCATCAGATCCAACGCGAATGCCGGCTTGCCATGCCGTGGTTCATGCAGAAAACCCCAGTGTGGATCCAGCCCCGCCGCCATCAGCGCGACCGCACATTCCTTTGCGAGCATCGCGTAGCAAAAAGAGAGGAGCGCATTGATCGGGTCCATCGGTGGCCGGCTGCTGCGTCCCTCCATCTCGAATGCGAGAGTCCCTGAGGGCGGCCTCAGCATTGCTGAGAAGCTTCCGAAGTAGGCGCGAGCGAGACTGCCCTCAAGACCGAGAAGTGTCGGAATAGACTCTGCTTCCCCGAGCTTTGGGAGCAAGCGCGCCATCGCGCTCAGCGTTTCTTCGGGCTCGGGCTGGGCATTGCGGCGGAGAAGTGTCCGTTGATTCTGTCCCTTGGCCTCCACAAATGCGCGGGCGAGTGCGAGACGATGAACTGGGTCGGTAGCCAACCTGAATTGAGCTGCGCGGTCGAACGCGTTCTTGAGACCGAAACCGTGTGTGATTCCGTAAAACCAATGGCCCATTGACAGGTGAACGATGGGGATTCCCGCCTCGCAGAGGAGATGGATGGCTTGCGCCGACACTCCCACGTTGCCGAGAAGCACCAGTTGACTCACGTCCTTCAGCTTTGCCTCGCCAAGGTCCTCGCCTCCCTTTGAAACGACGAGGACGTGGTGTCGGTGCCCTACTCGTGCGCCCTGTTCTTGAACATAGAGCGGGCGCGCGTCAGTGCGCGCTGGATAGAGCCGACGCACGCCAGGCGCGCTCGGATCCGCCGGAATCATGAGCAACGCATTCGTTTCGTCTGGCAGACAGATTCCGTTCAAGGAGCATCCGAAGCACTTCGGACTGTCGATGAGCGGACGTAGCAAGTCACTCCGGCGCATTGCTGTGCGGGCTTCCTCGATCAGTCGAAGTGTCCGCGCCTCAAGGTCTTCAGTGAACGCGACGTCGACGCGGGCGCGCGCTCCCGCGAAGTAGAGCACACCGCGTGTGCATGTGTAGCCATGCTCGCGCAAGAGGAGTCCCTGAGCCATGAGTTGGACTCGTTCTGGTTCGTAGCATCGCGACTCGTTCTCTGGTGGTTTGCCGCGCTTCGTCTCCACCGGGAGCGCTTCTGAACCTGCTGTCGCCACGAGGTCGAGCTTGCCGGTGATCCCGAGGGCGGCACTCCCCAGACTCACGGAGCGTGAAATGACAGGTGCTTCCTCGCCAGTCGGCTCGGGGACAGGCGCAGAGCCGCTCTCCCTCACACCGTGCTCGGAAATGGTGTCGGGGAGCACGTCTGCGAAACGGTCGACCCGCCTGTGGACGCGGCGGCCGTCCTCGGTGTAGGCATTATCGGCCCATAGTCCTTCGACGTGCATAAGGTGGAACAGCCGCGGGCAATAGGTGAACTCGGCCAACATCCGGACTGGGAGGAGGTCGGAAAGGGCTTCGGGTGACGCCGGAACTTGCTTCATATGTGAACATAGCCCAACGATGCTGTGGGCGCGTTCATGCTCATTGGACATCATCATGAGCTTGATTCTTGAAGGAACCCAAGCTGCTCAGGGCATCATGAGAGGGAGTCTTCTCAGCGGAATCACCAGATGTCGGCCCCTTCTGGTAGGCTCCCGCGCGGCTGCGAGTCCCCCTTTCGAGAAGCGGGATTTGCGCATGATCAGGGTCGGGCCTAGAGGTGTTGGAGGCAAGCGTGCGCTCGATACAAAGCATCAGATACGCTCGCCCTGTTCCGAGGTTTGCGCCGAGCGGATCGGGTGGTCACTTGGGTGCCGCTCAGCGATGACGGGGTTGACCGTGGCGATTGATTCACGCGAGGACTCCTTCAAGGGATTCTTCAAACTCGCGACCAACGGGCTCGTGCCGTACAGGTGGCAGGTTCTGGTTGCGGTTGACGGCCTACCTGACGTTCTCCATGTGCCCACGGGACTCGGAAAGACGGAGGTCGCGCTCGCTTGGGCGTGGCGTCTGCTTGTCGACAAGAAGCCGGAGCCATTGCACCTCGTTGTCTGCCTACCGATGCGCAGCCTCGTCACCCAGACCGTGCAGCGGTTGAGGACTTACTTCGATGCGCTCAAGGCAAAGGAGCCCGGAATCGAAGTCGCGGTTCTTCAGCTCATGGGCGGCGCCATCGATGACGAATGGGTCGGCCACCCTGATAGACCATGGGTTCTCGTCGGCACGCAGGACCAGCTTCTCTCTCGCGCTCTGAACCGCGGCTACTCGATGAGCCGCTTCGAGTGGCCGGTTCACTTTGGTCTGCTCAACAACGACTGCCGATGGCTGATCGATGAGGTCCAACTCATGGGGCCGGGCCTGTGGACGACGTCACAACTCGACTGGATGCGGCGCAAGCGGTTCGAGTCTCTGAAGTCGTGCCCGACGACGTGGATGAGCGCCACCGTAGGCATGTCGTTCCTGAGCACCACGGATAGAGTGCGTGACGCACTCGCCGAGCCATCGAATGAGCAGATCGAATTCGAAGGCAAGCTCAAGACGGCGCTTGATGGTGACGCAGCACTCGAGTGGTGGCGCGCGGCGAAGCGCCCTCTGGCATGGTGGCAGCCAGAGGCAGCCGCGCAACCGACGACCGGAGGCAAGCAGCGAGACGCAGCAAAGTCCGCCGCAGCGACGGCAGTCACGCCGGACGCCATCGCCGCCTCGGTGAAGGCGAAGCACGTGGCTGGCACGCTCTCGCTCGTCATCTGCAACACCGTCGACATGGCACGCGCGGTATCCGGCGCATTGTCGTCGGTCGACCACAGGGTGCTCCTCACGTCGCGGTTTCGTCGCGAGGACCGCGCACGTCACGAACGGTGCCTCATCGACTTCGACGCCCAGTGCAAGGCGGGCGCGCTACCGGAGCGCGACCCAGGCCTCATCTGTGTGAGCACGCAGGTCATCGAAGCGGGCGTGGATATCTCGGCGCATCGTCTCTTCACCGAGCTCGCGCCGTGGCCGTCGATGCTGCAGCGCCTGGGTCGATTGAACCGAAAGGGAGACGATCAGGACGCTCAGGCTTGGGTCTGGGAGACGCCGAAGGAAGGCGGCAACAAGAAGGTCGAGCGCATAGGGCCGTACGAAGCCGCGGATATTGATCGCGCCAAGAGGCTCGTCGGTGCTTTCGCCCCACTCTCTCAAGACAAGACGTTCTCGGAGGCCATCGCTGGGCTGAACGCGAACAATCAGAAGGAAGTGACCGAGGCACTGCAGCCAAGGTTGAGCCCGCTTCCGCGCGCACTCGACGTTCACGGGCTTTACTCCACCGAGCGTGACGTCCATGGTGGGTTCACTGACGTCAGCGCCTTCGTGCGCGGCACCGATCCCGACCTCGACGTGACGGTGTTCTGGCGCGACTGGTCGGGCGACAATCCTCCGCATGGCGACGACCTCGACGGCCCGTTGCTGGAGCCCGCGAAGGAGGGTTGCCCTGTCTCATTCGTTCGCGTCCAGAAGATGCTCGCGAGCAGCAAGGCCAAGGCGTGGTCGTGGGACGACGAGGCGGATCGTTGGGAGCGCGTGAACCACTGGGACATCCGCCCCGGGATGCTCGTCATGCTGAAGCGCGACGTTGGCGGCTACGACGAAACCGAAGGGTGGACGGGGGACAAGTCGAGCGTGCTCGCCGAAGTGCCGCGGGCCGGGCGCGGCGCGACCCTGCGCGACGACGCGTGGACCGAGGTCGGCTACTGGTCGAAGCTCGAAGATCACCTCAAGGACGCAAGACAGGAAGCCGAGAAGCTGTGCGCCGCGCTCTCGCTGACGGGCGACATGCAACGGGCCGTCGTCGAAGCTTCCGGGCTTCACGACCTCGGCAAGGCGCATCCGCAGTGGCAGGCCGCGTTGCAAGATCGCTCCGGCATCCCCGATGGGCTACTCGCCAAGAGCCCGCGCGTCGTCGCCGCCGTCGTTGGGGGTGACGGTAGGGGTGACGTTTCCGCCGTACGAGCTGCGTTCGGCAAGTTTCGGCCTCAGGCTCATTCCTTGCCGGATGAAGCACGCCGGCACTTTGGTAAAGACCGCGTTCATCTTCGGTGGGCCATCGACGACAGGCTTAGCGACGCCGAGTTGAAGTCGCTACGCGCCGTCGCTGGTGTTCGCTGGGCAGGCCACCTCCAGTTCCGGCCTGGCCTTCGCCACGAGGTTGCGTCAGCCCTTGCGATGTGGCGGAAGTACCGGGGCAGCGAGACGAAGCCGTATCCGGCTCTTGCGGTCTATTTGGCGGCCACGCACCACGGAAAGGCGCGCACCGTGATGCGCTCGACGACGGGCGAAGGCGATGACGTCTTCGGAGTGCGTAGCGAGCCGAGCTTGCTCGTAATAGGCGACGACAAGTGGCCGCTCGACTTCTCGATCGCGAAGGACGGCGCCGAGGGCCGATGGGAGAGTGACGAGTTCGTGTTGACCGGGCACGGGTGGACGGGCCTCGTCGCCGATCTGCTTGGCCCATGGCGGCCAGAGGAGAAGAGTGACGCCGGCGCAGTGCCGGAGGGCGAGCCGAGGCATCTCGGTCCCTTCGCCCTTGCGTATCTCGAAGCGCTCGTCCGCATCGCGGACTGGCGCGCGAGCGCGCAGCCGAGTGCGAGCACAAGGCCGAGCGAGGTGCGCGATGGCCGCTGAACTTCGGCTTCCGGTGCTGGCGCTGCCCGGCCTGTCGCCCGACAGCCTCGGCAATTACCTCGCGTCGCTCGGCCTCTTGCGGGTGCTGTCTCGAAGGTGGCCGAGCACGCGCATCGCGTGGCGAGACGAGGTGCTGCAGGTGGTCGGTGGCCCGACGACGCTCGATGAACTGCTCGAGGAACTGGTGCGGATCGCAAATACGCAAGTTGAGTCCGAGGTAAGCAAGCGCGAATGGACCCAGTATGACAAGGCGTGGTCTGACGCGCAGAAGAAGGGCACGAAGGTCAAATCGGGCGCACCGCTCGCCCTCTGGCAAGCAGAGGTCCAGGAGGCCCAGCTTCCGTTCTTCGCTGCCCACGCTGTTCCCCACGCTCGCGTGAGCTTCAACCCGCTTCTTGGCAGTGGCGGCACCGCGGGAAAGAGGGACTTCTCGAAGGGATGGACGGCAGCCGCAGACTTACTCGCGATCACGCAAAGACAGGCTGCCGAGCAGTACCAGGCGGCGATCAAGAAGGCGAAGGAGGACTGCGAGAAGGCCCACGCAAAGGCAGGCACCAAGAAGACGGATGCCGCTCGCCAGAAAGCAGTCGCTGGAGCAAACGAAAATCACCGAGCCGCGATTACGGCGGCTGACGACGTACGGCGCGCGGTGGTCGAGCCGCAAGACGATCTTCGTTGCCTATTGCTCGGATTGCCCACCCGTCGGGAACCATCGGGCTTCAACGGCGGGTCTTGGTTCAGCGATGCAACGAAACTATACAACAGCGGTCAGTCACCTGCGCGTGAAGGACAGATATCTCCGTGGGCGATGGTCCTTGCCTGCGAAGGGCTGGCCTTCTTCGCGGGCGGCGCGTCTCGCCGCCTCGGGGCTCGATCCGCGCGCGCTGTCGGCTCCTTCCCGTTCATCACTCAGCCCATCGCTGCGAGCGCTGAGAAGGAAGCAGACCGACTTCGTGGAGAGATCTGGACTCCACAGTGGAGTCGACCGATGTCGCTCGCCGAGGCGAGCGCGTTGTTCTCGCGTGGGCGCGCTGAGCTGCGTGGGCGTGGAGCGCTCACACCCGCCGCGTTCGCGACGGCCGTCCGTCGGCGCGGTGTGGATGCTGGAGTCAGCGAGTTCCGCCGCTTCATTCTGGGACGAACGACGAGTTCGAACACGTTCGAGCCCAAACTGGAGACTCGCTTCTCACTTGAGGCCGGCGCTGACGCGCGCCCGGCCGCCTCTTCGACTCTCGAGCGCGTCACCGCCCTGATCGAGCACCGAGGCTTTCCTCGAGACGGCAAGCGCTTCGTGGGACTTCGTGGACCCATCGAGTCAGCACTCCTCGATGTCGCTTCTGAGCCACACCGCTCCGAAGCGGGCATCGCCCTGCTCGATGCGGTCGTCAGCGCGCTGGATCGCATCGACCGCAACCGGAGCTTCCGCGAGGGCAAGATCTGCTGGGAGCCGCTGCCGCTTGAGTGGCTGCCTACGTTGTTCGCTGATGAACTGCCTGGCGTCGAGGCACGGCTCGCATTGTCGCTCGTGTCGGCCTTCTCGGTCACAGAGACCTTCGCCACGTATCGGTTTGGCGTCGAGTGGAAGGACGGCCAGACCTACGCCAACTACACGCATACGGAGCGTCCTCCGGAGCGCTGGGTTTGGGGACCTGGCGAGCTGGCTCGAGTCCTTGCCGTTGTGTTGTCGAGAAGACTCCTCGACCAAGCGGCGGACGCGGACAGGCCCCATCAACGTGGCCGCGCTCCCCTTGCGGCGACGACGTCGCTGGTACGGCATTGGCTCGCCGGTGATCTCGACGAGTCGCTGTTCTCGGCCTGGCTCTCGAGACTCGCGCTGTTCGACTGGAGAAGGGTTCCGCAGGAGGTTCGCGCGCTCACCCCAAGGGATGACAGCACGCCTCTAGCCGATGGCGAACTGGCCTTGTTCGGGCTCCTCCAACCACTCATCGACCAGCGCCCCTTGGTCATCCGCGATCTGTCTCCGAGCGACCTGTTGTCAGAGAAGTCGGGCGCTCGAACGACGGAGGCCGCGCGCTCGCTCATCACGCTGATCCGCGCCGGCAACCTCGTCGCCGCGCTCAGGCTGGAGAGCAGTCGCTACGCGATGGCTGGTGCGCGCCTCGCGACGTTCGATGTGTCATTCGCCACGCACCACCCCGACCGCCTCGCCGCGGCCCTGCTGTTCACCATCTCGGACCGCGATCGAGCGGGCCTGTTCGAACGCTGGCTTCGTCCTCGACGCCGGCCACAAAGAGGAGAAGCATATGTCTGAAGCGCAGAAGCAGAATCCGCCGAAGAAGCTCACGCCCGCCGACGTTCTGAAGGGCGAGTCGCCGCTCGTACTGACCGCGACGCTCGAGCCGATCGCCGGCGACCGGTTCCAGCCCGCGGGATTTCCCGAGATCGGCCACGTCATCTACAAGGCCCCACGCAAGGACGGCAGCACCGAACATGTCTGCATCGTCGACAGCGCGGCGAGCATGGCCAACCACCTCGAGACGGTCTGCCAGCGCGGCGCACACGACCTCGACCTCGTCGATGAGCTCAGCGGGATGCCCTACATTCGCTGCGTCACGGGCGATCTCGTCGGTGGCAAGCTCCCCAGCGACAAGCGCGAGACGATCGTCACCAGCCTTACCGAAGGCCACCGCATCGCATCGTCCTACTTTCTGGATGGCGCAGCGCTGAAGAGCGACGGCGCCAAGGGCGACGGCAAGTTCGCGAGCGAGCTCATCACGAAGTTCGGCATCGTCTTGCCCGGAAGCTCGAAGGCGCACTCGCCATCCGAGAAGTGGTGGGGCGTGTTCAAGACCATCTTCGAGATCGATCCGAACTCCCTCGTCCACGGCGTTCTGTTTCCCCAGTGGCAGATCAAGATCCCGCGCTCTCTCACGGCGCACCTTGAGGCTTTCGGTGCGGGTCGTGTAGATCGCTCAGGCGTGAAGTTCGACCGGCTCGGTAAGACGACGTCTGGGCAGCCGATCTTTGCCGTCGATGACGCGACCGCCGAGTCGATCCGCGCGACGTTCGTTCTCGACGTCAGCCTCATCCGCTCATTTGGTCGCAAGAAGGGCGAGGACACGGTCGGCCTTTCGGAGCAGCAGCAGGAGTTTCTCGTCGCGCTCGCGCTCTGGAAGATCGAGAGGCTCCTTGCATCGCCCTTCCGCTTCCGGTCCGGCTGTCATCTCCGACGCACGACCCTCATGAGCTACGAGCAGGAAGTGGGGATTGAGGTCAACATCACGCAGGCGATCAAGAATGCAGGCCTCGACCAGCGGTCCGTCACCGATGTGTTCTGGTCTCGAGAGGACCTGTATCGCGAGGGCCAGGCTGAGGCCGCCAAGGGCGCCGACGAAGACGAGGCATCGGAAGAGACCGAGGGATGAAGATTGTCCTCCGACAGGAGTTCCCGCTCGGGCGCTTCCATGCCACGCCGTGGCGCGTGAACCCATTCGACGATCCTCACGGCGAATGGCCGCCGAGCCCATGGCGCCTCGTTCGCGCCGTCACCGCGCGCTGGTACCAGTGGGCGCGCGAAGCGGAAGGGGAGCTCCACCTCGCGCAGCTCGAGAAGCTGCAGAGTGCCCTGTGCAAGAGCACCTACGCGTTCCATTTGCCACCCGACGCGAGGAAGGGAACCCCGCTGAGGCAGTACCACCCGACTGAATTCGGTTGGCGACCGGCCGAGAAGAAGAAGGCGGGAACGCGCAGCTACGGCACCAGCCTCGTGCAGGACAACTACTGGTGCGTGCCGCCGAAGACTCCTGTGTGGTGGTTCATCGAAGGCGATGACTGGGCCGACGAGTTGCAGGCGGTGCTCGCCCGGTGCCTCGAGCGCATGACCTACTTCGGGCGTGCCGAGACGCTCACGCGCATTCGCGTAGCGGGCTCGGCTGACGAGACTCCTGAGGCCAACTGCACACTCGCCGACAGGCGTACGGCGGGCGCAGTGCCCGTGCTGACGCCGCTCGAAGAGGCCACGCGCGAAGACATCGAGCGGACGACCGACAACCCCGAAGCCGTGAAGCGGGCTATTCCGCCCGGCGCACAGTGGTTCTACGCGGGGCGACCCGAGCGGCCCGCGATCCGCGAGCGCCGCCGCGTGCCGGAGCATCGCTCGGGCTGTCACCTGATGCAGTTCGCCATTGGCTGGAACGTTGCACCTGAACCTCGCGCGATTGTGCGACTGACGTCTCGATTTCGTGGAGCAGTGTTGCTTGAATTGCTGCGTCTGAAGACGGGTGACGCTTCGGCCAAATGGACGAGTGCCAGCCGTGATGTGCGCGAGGCGGTCGCCGACATGACCGGAAAGGACGCGAATGGCGACGCGCTGAAAGGCCATCGCCACACGGAGTTCCTTGCTTGGTGCGAAGACGACCAACCGACGCGCCTCCTTGTATGGCGTGGCTCGCGCGCGTTCGATGCCCATGAGCAAGAGGCGATCCTCCTCGCAGCCGCGCGCGACGTGTCGTGGGCAGCGGCAGGCTCGGGCTCCGACGAGTGGAAGGCGCGACTTGTCCACCTCGATCGAGCAGTCCCGCCACCACCTGGATTCGGCAGCCAATCGTCAATGGTTTGGGAGTCGGTGACGCCGTACGTTCCTCCACGCCATCACCTTCGCGGCGGGAAAGTGCGCGCGGGAGAGTCGATGGCTGAGCAGATCCGGCGCGAAGTTCAGGGCCGAGAGATCGCGCGCAATGTCGAGATCGAGTTCGTGGGCATGCCTCGATGGGTATTGGTGCACGTGTCTCAAGGGGAGGCAAGAAGGCGCGTTTTTATCGGTGATCGCAGAGGTCAAATGGCCCGCTTGCGCTTCACCACGCCGGTCGGCGGGCCTATCCGCCTCGGGCACTCCAGTAGCTTCGGCTTGGGGCTCTTCCGCCCTGTCGATGCGCTTGACCACCTATGACCACGCCACACTCCAATCGCTCGGCGCCTAGGACCAATCCGAGGCGCTCAATCGCAACACGCTAGTCACCATCAGAAAAGCATGCTAGCTATCTTGGTCGCCGCATTCAGGCCACCGCGATGATCGCTCCCTGACTTTGGTAAGGGGAAGACATAGCGGTCATCGCCCATGAAAACGAGTTTGTAGTGTTTTCCGTCCTCTGTTATCTCGAATCCTAAGTCCTCTAGCCCCCTCCGCACCTTGCTGTCCATGCTCCGGTATCCGCGCAACAGTTCCTTCAGCTTGTCTCGCATGGCTTCCGCAGTCTCTCCCAGCATCTCGCTGCCTAGAATAGCGGCTAGCACATGGCCACGGCGGCTGTCGTTCTGCACTCGCGTGTTCGCATCTATGAGTGCAGCTCGCACGATGCCGAGGATTTCATTCCGATAGTAGTCGCGTTCGATACCGGTAGGCAACACAACGCCTGAGGAGTGCGGGCGCTTCAGTTCGTATGTATGCAGCAATGCCCTCAGGCGCCCGATCTCGCCTTCTGCAGCCCTGAGTTGAGCGGATGCTTCTTTCTGATCCTTGTCGAAGGCCTCGATGTACGCCTTCAGGTCCTCGGATCCGGCAACGCGCAGCGCGTCGTGCCTGCGGCGTGATGCCGCCTCGTACAGCGGGCCCCAACTGCACCGGCGCTGCGCACGGCGATTGGCTAGCGCATTACGGATTTCCTCCAGAATGGCCTGGCCTAGCTCACCCATTGAAGGAAAGTCGCGGCCTACAAAGAACGGGCTTCTGCCGCTGCCGTTAGGCCAGTAGATTCCAATGGTGCCGCCATAGACGTTTGCCGACTCGACGTCAATCCTGAGCCGGAATGAGAAAGCGCGGTTCGGCTCAACAACCACGTGCGCCAACCCAGCGAGATCGGACGCCAATCGTGTCGGCGCCAAGTTTTCACGGGATGGGTGACCGGCGCTGATGTACACGACAGGCAGGTGACACCCGGATTGGCCTGTCATGAGACGCGCAGCGAGTTGGATGTCAGAATTTTCCAGATAATGCGGCATATCTTGCGCTGAGAGTGCACCGTCCTTGGCTCCACGGAGCCTGTCGAACAACATGCGGACGAGGATGGGCTTCTTGGCGGGAGGGAGCCGCGCCAACGGGAGATCCGACTCGCAGAGGACGCTGACCGAGACCCAAGAGTCAGCCGCGGTTCGCGAAAACACAGCTGTTGTGATCCACACGAGGCCGTTCTCGTTCTTCGTGTACCGAATGCCGGCATGTTCGTGGTCCTCATTCGCAAACATCAGTGATTCGAATTGTTCGTTTCCTTGGTGGATCGCGCCCTCTGCTTGTCCCTCCAGTCTTGCGAAGTCCTCCATCCGCAAAGCTGAATGTGGCGATCCAAGAATCCAATCGGTCGCCGTTCTCAGGAAAGCTGACGTGTGTTGGGAATGCTCTACAGGAAACTCGGTTGCGAATGAGAGCATCGTGAAATCCTCCCTTGTAGGCCAAATCCTACCGGTGCATGACATTCTAGCGTGTGCATGCCCATGCGTTCGTGTACAGCTGTCATAGTCATGCATGTACCGTGGGGGATCGTGCTGCCCGATTGCGCCCTATCACCGCCCCGCACAGTCGGAGCAAACGGTGAGGGATACGCGGTCGTCGTAGCTGGGGGCGATGAAGGATTCGGTGGGGTCGAGGGGAGCGTCGCAGAGGTCGCAGCGAGTTGCATTGCCGCAGCAGCGGCAGTGGGCACCATGGGAGCGGAGGCGGGCGTTGCAATAGGCGCACGTGAGGTCTTCTTGGAAGTCAGACATGTTTGCGGATCTCCTTGTGTG
>SXGT01800651.1_pt1 | contig 12234 bp, 9 predicted proteins | sample 3176221 | NCBI WGS metagenome assembly SXGT01 (sample SAMN11356862, study PRJNA531348) | freshwater metagenome | isolation source: freshwater sample F1-120 | place: China: Fuxian Lake, Yuxi | collected 2017-12-25
ATCGGTCGCAGCCTTGGGCCTTTCAATACCGGTATCTGGTCCGGCAACATCATGTCTGACCCGACGCTGCGCGTGAGCTCGGTCGAGGATCTGAACGCCAATGGCTTCAGCACCCTGACCACGCAAGCGCATCAGGATGTCTTCGGAAACGGCGTGTGGGAGCCATCAGGCTCCGTCAAGGGCGGCGGGTACAGCGGTCCGACGTGGCGCGTAGTGGTCAAGCGCACGTTGGAGACCGGTGATGCCAACGATACCCAGTTCAAGTCCGGCGCGTCCGTGCCAGTCGCCTTCGCGGTCTGGGACGGCAACAACGTCGAACGTAACGGCATGAAGGCGCTCTCCACCTGGTTTACCCTGAAGTTGCAGTAGGGCAACCGGTCTCTGGAGAGACTACCCGTACCCTTAAGGTGCGAGTGACAGTGTAGCGAGAAAGCCCCAGTTCGGCATCAGCCAGAGCTGGGGCTTTCTCTTTTTCTGTGGAGGCGATTTGCTACCAAGATTATACGTTTGGCTTCTTCGCAATAGGTAGGGGGCCAGCGCCCATGGTTGCATTTGCTTGGTGGCGGAGTGTATAGAAATAGATGAACTTTCTTCAGATAACCCCGTAATTTTCACCTAACTGGTAGTGATTTAGCATGAAAGTCTCACTGCTTTTTCCTCCAACCTGGCATCCATCACAGCCCTACCTGAGCCTCCCATCCTTGACGGGGTTCTTGATGCAAGGCGGTGTCAATAATGTCTCCCAACGTGATCTCGGTATCGAGCTTTTAGACGGAGTCGTCACCCAATCCTACGGGGCCGAGCTCTATCAGGAATTGGTCGATAAACAGCGCGCCCTCGAGCAGAGCCATACCGGCGATACGGGAGTGGGAAGCGCTGAACACTTGGCGCGCATCGTCGAGTCGCTGGACCGCTTTCCTTATCTCATCGACCGGATCGAGCCGGCCAAGGAGACCTTGCGAGGGGAGGGCTTCTACGATCTCGAGTCCTATAAAGAAAGTCTGTTTCTTATCGATAAATGGCTGGAGGTCCTCTCCACGCTCTACTTCCCGACCAGGCTGACGGTTGTCGACAATCAATTCGGCAATTGCTCCATCTATTCGTCCAAAGACTTGATGAAGATCATCAAGGATGAATCCCAGAACCCCTACATCAAACTGTTCCGCGAGCGCTTTCTGAAATCGATCATCGGGGATCAGCCGGACTTGATTGGCGTCTCGATTACGGCGACCTCGCAGATTATTCCTGGTTTGACGCTCTGTCGCTTGATTAAGGAAGCCGCGCCCAATATCCATCTGACCATCGGCGGCAGCATCTTCACTAGGTTGGTCGATAATTTGCGCCGCTGCCCGAGCCTCTTCGATCTGACCGACGATATCATCGTCTTCGAGGGCGAAACGGCCTTGCTTGAACTGGTCCATCAGCTGGATGGGAAAAAGGACTTCAGTAAGGTCCCGAACTTGATCTATCGCCAGAACGGGAAGATCACGGTCAACCAGCCCTTCTACTCCGAGAATATCAATCAGTTGCCGGCGCCTAACTACGATGGCTTTCCGCTGGGTCTGTATCTATCGCCGGAGCCGGTCTTGCCCGTGCAGTTTTCGCGAGGCTGTTACTACAAGGATTGTGCGTTCTGCGCTCTTACGCTGGACCACCAGAATTTCCGGCAGAAAGAACCGGGGCGCACCGTCGAGGAATTGGAATGGCTCACGCAGCGCTATGGCGCTAGCCGGTTTTTCTTCACCGACGAATGTTTCGCCCTCTCGCCGACCAAACGGTTGTGCCAGCAGATCATCGATAAGAAGCTGGACATCAAGTGGACCTGCGAGATGCGCTTCGAGAAGCATCTGACTCGGGAACTCCTGGCCTCGATGAAGGATGCCGGCTGTTTGAAGATCGTCTTCGGGTTGGAGTCCTTCAATCAGCGGGTGATGGATTTCATGAAGAAGGGGATCAAGCAGGAGTGGGTACGGCGCATCGCCGACGATTGTGTCGATCTGGGGATCGCGGTCCACTGTTACATCATCGTGGGATTCCCGACCGAAAAAGAAGAAGAAGCGCGCGAGACGATGAACTTCATCGTTGAGAACGAGCGGCTGCACAATTCCTATGGATTCTCGTGCCAGCCCTGCCTCTTCGATTTGGAAAAAGAAGCGCCGATCATGAGCGACCCCGGCAGCTACGGGATTCGGCGCATCATGCGCCCGTCGGCGGAGGACTTGAGTCTGGGATTTTTCTATGAAGTGTCCGAAGGCATGACGCCCGATGAATCGGAAGCCCTTTATCGGCAGGTCTACGAAAATATCAGTGAAGTCGTATGCGAGCTGCCGTTCAACTACTCTATGGCGGATGGGTTGCTGTACATCGCGCGGGCCAGGGCGCAAGAAGTGGGCGTGCCGCAGCCGACGCCATTGTGATGCGGGTTCGACGGTATAATTCGAGCTCCCTATAAGGATAGACCGCATGAGTGCCGCGAATGCCATAATTGAGCGGATGACGGGACGGATCAATGACCAATCGTTGTTGTTCCAGTACACGATCAAGCTCGTCCTGATCGTCTCCTTCTCGGAGTTGATCCTCTATCGACTCGTATCGCGATTAGGGATGCATCTCAGTAAACTGGCGCAGACGCATGAGTGGATCATTCCGACCTTCACGGCTTTGACAGGGATCGGCGAGTGGCTGCTCAACGCCGTGGCGATTCTGTTGTTCCTCGCCCTGGCCGTGGGCGTCGTCAATCGGATGGCTGGGCGCGGGTTCGTGGGCTCGAACCGGATCGTCGTCCCCGCTGTGACGCTTCTCTTGCTTCTCACGGCTGGCTTCCTGTTGGTCCCTCCCGCGTTTTTGGGATCGGCGATCTATAACTTCGTGGCCCTGGTTGCGCTGGTCTGTCTGATGACGGAGTATCTCTCGGCTCATACCGAATGGTCTCATCGCGCGATGGGGCTCACCTATCTCCTGGGGATCGGGGGCTGGCTGTATTATCAGATCGTATCCACGAGCTATAGTTTCAGCGGGACCGTGGCGGCGCCGCCCCTGGTCTACGAGGCCCATCGCGCAGGCGAGGCTTTGATGGTCCTGTCCAGCATCCTGGTGTTTTGGGCCTACGGGCGGGGCGTCTCGTTTCGGACGCGCAATCAGCAGCAGCGCCGCCGCGCCATCTGGTTTTGGGCCACCGCCGGGTCCACTTTTACGCTGATGCTGTTCCTGGATTATCTACTCAAACAGTATGACCCGGGGCTCGCCACCAGCATTCGGAAAGCGGCGGACGGCATTGGGTGGATCTTTCAGTTCGGCATGGGCTACACGTTCTTCCTTCCCTTTGCGCTCTATATGGCAGGCCTGCTGTGCTGGGCCTACACGGTCATTAAGCTCCTGACGATGGGGCGGCTCGCCGGCTATGGGATCGGGCTGATGTTTATTGCGGGCTATGCGCTGCTGTACTCGAATTTGACGCTCATGGTGGTGCTCGGCGTGATGCTCTTAACCATGGACCGGCCGCGACGCGATGCGGCTGATTCGGCGCCGGTGGTGAATGCGCCAGTGATCGGGACGCCGGATTCATTCGCGGGCGGACATACCTAACGAGCTTTTTTACTATAGGGAATTGTATGAACGAACCAACCTCTTCTGTTTCCGATCCAGGTCAGACCGTTGTCGATCCCGGCGATCAGCCGTTGAATCCTGACGAAGAAATTGCCGAGATTGAAAAACTGCTGGCGATTGAGCCGGACGATTTTCAGGCTCGCTGCCGGTTGGGCGAACTCTATTTCAGCAAGGGCCGGATGGACGATGCGCTCGTCGAGGTCAAGAAATCGATTGAGATGGCGGAGGGCCTCCGCGCCGAAATGAACCGCTCGCTCGCGATGTACTATTCGAATCTCGGCACGATCTACGCGACGAAAGCCATGACGGATGAAGCGGAAACCGAGTTCAAGCATGCGCTTGAGGTCTTTCCTCACGATGTTTTGGCGCTATTCAATCTCGGTCGGGTCTATGCCGACAAAAAAAAGTTCATGGAAGCCAAGGATTATTACGAGCGCCTGGTGGAGATCACCCCGGACGATCCCATGGCCTGGTACAATCTCGCTGGGGTCTATGTCGAGCTCGACAACCCGCAGGTCTCGGACTATAACACCATCGACATGGCCATTCAGTGCTACATCCGCACGCTCGAACTGGACCCGAAGCATCTGGAGGGCAGTTTTAAGCTGATGGAGCTGGCGATGAATCACAAGAAGACGGACCTCGCTATCAAGGTCATGGAGGATGCCGTCGAGCAGAATCCCCAGGAGCCGCTGGCCTACTATAATTTGATCAGCGTCTACGACAAGGCCAAGATGTTCGAGCAGGCTGAACAGGCAAGAAATCGGTTGAAGGAACGGTTTTCCAAGCGGGCTAAAGAGGCCACATCCTAAGTTACTCATTCAGACGGAGGCACACACTATGTTTGGGAGTCTTGGTTTTACAGAGTTGATTTTGATCCTGTTCATTGTGCTGATCATTTTCGGCGCAGGCAAGTTGCCGCAGCTGGGCGAGGGGATCGGCAAGGCGATCAAGGGTTTCAAGAAGTCCGTGCATGAGGCGGACCAGATCGAAGCAGACGCCCTGGCCGCTCAAGAAGCGGCTCAGCAGCAGACGACCGCGGCGCCGCAGCCAGCAATCGTCGCGCCGACCGTGCAGGCCGCAACGCCAGTGGCGCAGCCAGTCGAGACCGTTCAATCAGTTTCACGCGGCTAATCAGCCGGGATTAAGGTCTGAGGTCTATGGAAACCGAACTCCAGCTCGCAGTCGGCTATATCGAAACCTTCGCAGGCAACGGCAAGGCCCGGAGCACTGGCGATGGGAAGCGGGCGGCCAAGTCGGGGATTCCCTTGCCCCATCACGCCGCATTAGACAAGGACGAGACCTGGTTTTATTTTGCCGAGTCTGGCTCCGATCGCATTAGACGGGTGAGCCTCAAGGAGGGCACTCTCTATAATTTTGCCGGTATCGGCGAAACCTGCTATAGCGGCGACGAAGGTCTCTGCGGGGAGGCGGGCCTCTATTTGCCGCTCGACGTGGCGTTCGACTCGCACAACGATCTCTATATCTGCGATTCCGGCAGCAACCGCATCAGAAAAATCGACCACGAGACCGGCATCATCACGACGATCATCGGCACCGGTCAACATGGCTTCAATGGGGATGGCCTGGCGTTGGAGACCAATCTTACGTGGCCGGCCGCCATTGCCTTCGATCCTCACGACGTGATGTACATTGCCGATACTCAGGCGCACCGGATCCGCCGCTACGATCCCAAGACCGGCATGGTCACGACGGTGGCAGGGGCCTGGACAGCCGAAGACGAAGCCCGTGAGCAGCCGCTCGTGGCGCGCAACCTGGTCGTGCTCTCCGGCGATGCTATCGGCATCGATTTCAGCGACGATCATGGCTGGCTTATGCCGGTCTGTTCGGACGGTTTAGACATGTCTATGTACCTCGACGATGGCAAGCCCGCGCTGGAAGCCCGCATCTACGATGTTGTCGGACTTACGGTGAATGGGAAAGGCGATATCATTTTCGTCGACAAAGGCAGCAATCGCGTCCGCAGCATCGACCACCAGACCGGCATCATCTCGACCGTGGCCGGCGTCTGCCGATACGGCTACGACGGTGACGACAAGCCGGCGATCAGAGCCATGCTCCATGCGCCGGAAGCTGTGGTGGTCGATCAGCAGGACAATCTCTACATCTCCGACACGATGAACCATCGCGTGCGCAAAGTGGATGTGGCGACTGGCGTGATTACGACGGTGGCGGGCAACGGAGACAGCGGGTACGAAGATAAGAATATGGGCGGTTGCGGCGCGGCGCGGTTTGTGGCGAAAGAATCGTCGGGGACCGTGAAGCATGGAGATGGACTGCTCGGCATCGAGGCCGTCGTCAACTCGCCCGTTGGGCTTTCGCTGGATTCCCAGGGCTATCTCTATGTCTGTGAGCGTGGCGAAAACAAAATTCGCCGCGTGAAACTCTGGTAGTCACCCACACGCAGTCAGACTAGTCTCGCTGGGGCTTTGTCCTATTCTGAGCCCCTCACGATGTACTCACGCGGTCACCCGAGGACCTTGCATGATGCGTACGACGAAGATTGATTCCCGCCCGGTACTGTTGCTCCTGTTCATCCTGGTCGTTGCCAGCGTGTTCGTCGGCTTCGGCGTGCCCCTCGTCAGTTCCGAGGGGATGGTCATTCGTGCGCATTTCGTCGAGGGGGAGCTGCCGGTTGGGCCGGAGGATGCCGCCTGGGTCACCGTGTCGCCAATGACTCTTCCTTTGAGCGGACAGGTCATTACTAGACCGGTCTGGCCTGACCCGACGGCGCGCGCTTTAACGGTGCGGACGCTCCACAACGGCAGCGAAATCGCGTTTCTGCTGGAATGGCAGGACAACACGAAGAACGATCGTTTGACGCCAGGAACTTTTCGCGACGGCGTCGCGATCGGGTTGCCGCTCGGCGATGCCCCAGCATTTTTCTGCATGGGCCAGCTTGATCACTACATCAATATCTGGCATTGGAAAGCCGATTGGCAGAGCGATATCGATCGCCGGACCGCCCGGGCTTCAGAGAGGGCCCGTGAAGGCGTGCGGACGTTCGAAGTCATTCCGCGTCGGGTCTCGTCGGTTGAAGACCTCATCGGGGGAGGCTTCAGTACCTTAACGACCAAAGAAAAGCAGGGGCGAGTCCAGGGCAGCGCTGTCTGGAAAGACGGAGTCTGGCATGTGGTCATGCGCCGACCCCTGGTGAGCGAAGAGCAGGAGAACGAAGCCAAGCTCATTCCAGGCCGGATCCAAACCGTGTCCTTTGCCGTGTGGAACGGTGAGAACAAAGAACGGAACGGGCAGAAATCTGTCGCGCCGTGGTTTCAGTTGGTGATCGATCCGCTTGTGAAACTCTAATTTTTGACGATAGTGGGAAGGCGCATACGTTGGAGGATCTTCGTGTCGGCTCAGTGAGCGCTCGCACAAAGGCCCTTCGGAGGGGAAGGGCCTTTTTTTTGTGTTTTGGACTCAGCCTGGGACTAGTGAGTGGTCTTGCGTCAGCGGGTGAATTGGCGCCGATGACCGTAGAGGAAGCCGCGAAGCTGGGGGAAGATTTCGGCATGATCGTCGGAGATGTGGACGAAGAGATTAAAAGAGAATTGAAGTTGGACCAGGCGCAGGGTGTCGCCGTGTTTGAAGTGATTGGAAACTCGCGCGCCGACTATGCCGGCATCAAGGTCCGGTCCGTCATCAAGGAAATCGACAAAACCGAGATTAGGAACATGCTCGACTTTGGAAAAGCGATCAAGCGCGGGATGAAAGAATGCAACTTCACCATTGGCACCTATGAGTCGGCCGATCCAGGCGATCCGGTCGGGTGGGGTGTAAATTTCCATTTCGTCGGATGCAGGCGGGATTGATCATGATACGACGCAGGCCGGTACATCGCATTGCGGCGGGTTTTCTTTTTCTGCTGATAATGGGCGTCATGGGCCTGTCTCAAGGCCCTGTCATCGCCCAGAAGTCAGAGGTTAAGGCGTCGTCCGATTGGGTGGAGGAAATCGAAAAGATCTTCATCAGATCGGAAGACTGTAAGCAATGCCACGACCGGCATTATGAAGAGTGGAAAGGTGTGCGCGAGCAGACGCCGGATCTTAAGACCGCTGGCCGAGTCGATGCGGCGCTCTTGCACGGCGCCTCGCTGGAGTCGCCAGTCTTCCGCACCGTGTTGGGGGTCTGGCTTCAGACCAATCCGACTTCCGACGAGCGTCGCCGCTGTCTTTCTTGTCATGTGCCTTCGACGACCGTGTTCCCGCAACATGCCGAAAAGATCGTGGCGCAGGTGTTGGCAGGCAAGCCGCAAGTAGAGGGTATTGGCTGCGCCTCCTGCCATCTGATCAAACAGGTCGAGCAGACGAAAAATTCCCCGCCGTCGTTCAAGATTGAGCCTGGTAAGATGCTCTATGGCCCCTATGCGGACCCAGAGGAAAACCTCGTTCATCCTGCGATGCAGTCGGATTTGTTTCGTGGCGCGAACTATTGCGCCTCCTGTCACTTCGATAAGGTGAAGGATGTGACGCAGAAGGATCTGGCAGGGGAGATTTTGCAGGGGACAGTATGCCAGGACTGCCATATGGAACCCTCAACAGGGAGCTCCACGTCGCGGCGCGGGTCCATGACCCGCGCGATCGGCCGCCATTGGTTCCGCGGCGTGGTGATCCCCGGCACGCTCATCAAGAATCGAAACCTCCAGGCCGAATGGATGCCCCGCGTGGATCTTGAGACCACCAAGTCTGCCTCGGCGGTGGAGGGGACGGCGCTGGTGAAAATCGGCAGCCTTCCGCACAGTTTTCCGGACGGAGATCCGACGCTCAAGCAGTTCTATCTGATCCTGACCGCCAAGGATGCGCAGGGTAAGGTGTTGAAGGAAGAGACCAAGCAGTTCGGGTTGCCCTATGACAAGATTCTCCGCGGCCCGATTCCAGACCCTTTCATCAAGGGCGGCCACACGAGGAAAGTGCCCTTCTCGCTGGTGCTCCCGGCCGGCACGACGGCTGCCTCAATTGAAGCAGTCTTAAACTATGCGTTGATCCCGATACCGGAGCCCGCGCTCAAGGAAAAGTATCTCGCCACCTTGACGACGGATAAAGAGCGGGAGCTTGCCAAGAAAATTTTTGACGAATATACGCAGCCACGCCTCTTAACGTATCGGGCGAAAAATCTCTGAGCTGTTGAAGTAAAAAGGCTGCATGATGGGACGACATTCGGTGGGTGTGAAGCTTGGGATTGGCGCAGTGATTGTGGCGGCCTTGTGCCTGTCGCAGTGGCTCGATCATGTCCTCTATGCGAAAGAGGTTCCTAAGCCCACCCTTGAAAAGGCCTTTCCCAGCTCCAGCAAGTGCAAGCGCTGCCATGAGCGCGTGTTTGAAGAATGGGAAACCTCGCCGCTCTCGAAGTCCATTCATTCCCCGGCCTTCCGCGCCTCGCTCGATGCGTTCCTGGCGTCTCCGGGAGGAAAAGACAAGGCCCTCTGTTTCCGCTGCCATGCGCCGCATGTGCGCGAATTCCCAGAACAGGTCCAGCTCTTTATCGATCAGGCCAAGGCCGGCGACCCTTCGCTGGATGGAGTGGGCTGTGCGCAATGCCATTTGATCAAACAGGTCGATCGGACCAAACAGCCACCTGAGCCCAAGTACGAATTAGGGAGCAAGACGCTCTACGGTCCCTATAAGGACTTTGTGCAGAACCTGGCTCACCAGTCGATGGAGCTGGGGCTCTTTCAGAAGTCCGATCTCTGTCTCAATTGCCACCAGTCTGTGCCGTCTGCTGCCAACTTAGGCAAAAGCAATGATCTGCTGGGCAATTGGGATCAGAGCAAAGCCGTGAAGTCCGGTAGGGAATGCCAGAGCTGCCACATGCCGGAGCAGGTGGGGGAGTCGGCCAATGGCGAGAAGAAGCGGAAAACCGCGAACCATACATTCCCTGGGCGTATCGGCAAGCTTCGCCAGGAAGCAGCTAAGTTGGACGTGCAGACGAAAATCGATGGCGAGAAGACCATCGTCACGGTGAAGGTGCAGAGTCTTGTGCCGCACAGCCTGCCGACTACCCATCCAGCCTGGGCGAGTATGGCGCTGGAGCTGGATATCAAAGGAAAGAATCTAAAGAGCGTCTTTGCCGACAAGCGGGTCTATGGGCGGGTCTATCAGGATGCCAAGGGGCAGAAGACCAGTTTCGACTTCGAGGCGGTCAAAGTTCTCGAGGATACAGTGTTGAAGCCAGACGAGACACGCGTCGAGACCTTTACCTTTCCCACGCCGAAAGACACCAAGACCTTTGATGTCGAAGTCACCCTCAACTATGCGCCGATCACCGGCCCAGCTCCCTTCCTGCAGCGAGTCGAAGCGGAGTCCTCCAAAGGCTCGCAAGATCCGGTCTTCCAGTCGATCGAGATCGTGAAGTTTGCGGCGAATATCTCGACGGCGAAGTAGCGAGAGGCTAGCGGGTCACTCAAAATAACTTGTGCGCCCCTTTCCATTTTCTCCCTGGAAGATGCCTGTTGTCGGTTCCACTGCGCCCTTTCCCCCTTGATCCTCTTACTCCATCTGTATAGAATGGCCGAACTTTTCAGGCAGTTAGCTGCACGGATCGATTCTGTACCACTTCGGGCTTTCCCATCGAACACGTCATCGTGATGAATGGCGGCCAGAGAAAACGGGTGTTCCCCAACACCCCTAACAGGAGGAGACCATTGTGAGTGACTCATCCATCATTACGTTTGCGTTGGTATCGGCGGTCACCGGCATTGTCTACGGCCTCTATCTGGCCATGTGGGTCTTTAAGCTGGATGCCGGCAATCCAAAGATGCAAGAAATTGCCAAGGCCATTCAGGAAGGCGCGAGCGCCTATCTGAACCGCCAGTATCGGACTGTTGGCGTCGTCGCCGCTGTGTTATTCGCGATGTTGTGGGGCGCAGGGGCGTTCTCCGACAAGTTCGGTTTGCTGACTGCGATTGGATTTTTGATCGGCGCCGGTGCGTCGTCGCTGGCCGGCTATGTGGGCATGGTTATCGCGGTGCGGGCGAACGTACGGACGGCGCAGGCCGCGCATAATGGGATGAATGCAGCGCTGACCGTGGCTTTCCGTGGCGGCGCGGTGACGGGGCTCTTGTTGATCGGCCTGGGTCTGCTGGCCATCACGACGTTCTATGTGGTGGCGTCGCAGATTGCGGGGCAGGAGAAGGCGATTCATGCCCTGCTGAGCCTTGGATTCGGCGGCAGTTTGATTTCGGTTTTTGCCCGGGTGGGCGGCGGTATTTACACGAAAGCGGCGGATGTTGGAGCGGACCTTGTCGGAAAAGTAGAAGCAGGGATTCCGGAAGACGATCCGCGCAACCCGGCAGTCATCGCGGACAATGTGGGCGACAATGTCGGCGATTGTGCCGGTATGGCAGCGGACCTCTTTGAAACCTATGCCGTGACAACGGTCGCGGCGATGGTCCTGGCGTTTACTCTGTTCAAAGGAAATAGTGCGCCGATTCTCTATCCTCTGGCATTGGGCGGCGTGACGATCTTCGCGACAATCATCGGCATTCTTTTTGTGAAGGTGAGCAAAGGCGGCGGGATCATGTCGGCGCTATACAAGGGCCTGTTCGTGGCGGGTGGCATCGCCGCGGTGGCCTTTTACCCTGTGACAACCTCGATCATGGAGGGTGTGGGCGGCGTGAGCGGGCTGAGCTACTATCTCGCTTCGTTGATCGGCTTGGCTGTGACCCTCGCCCTCGTGTTTATCACCGATTACTACACCTCCAAGAGCTATGCGCCGGTGAAGGCGATTGCCAAGGCCAGTGAAACGGGCCATGCGACGAACATCATTGCGGGGTTAGCGGTGGGAATGGAGGCAACGGCCTTGCCGGTGGTGGTGATCGGCGGGGCGATTCTGACGAGCTACTGGCTCTGTGGCGGCGTGGCGTCTGGTGGTTTGTATGGTGTGGCCACTGCGGCTGTCTCAATGTTGTCGATGGCCGGGATTGTGGTGGCGATCGATGCTTTTGGTCCGATCACCGACAATGCGGGCGGGATTGCGGAGATGGCGCACCTCGGCAAAGAGGTGCGGGATATCACCGATCCATTGGATGCGGTCGGCAACACGACCAAAGCTGTGACAAAGGGCTATGCGATCGGATCGGCTGGCCTTGCGGCGGTGGTACTGTTTGCTGAGTATGCTCGTGAAGTGGCGAAGGGGAGCGGGGCGAGCACGTTTGATCTCTCCAATCCGTCTATTTTGGTTGGACTCTTCCTGGGTGGGATGTTGCCCTTTATCTTCGGCGCCCTCTGTATGAAGGCCGTAGGAGAAGCAGCAGGCCTCGTGGTGGAAGAAGTGCGGCGGCAGTTCCGGACGATCAAGGGGATCCAGGAAGGCACGGGCAAGCCGGACTACGGGACCTGCGTGGATATTGTCACGCAGGCGGCGATCAAGAAGATGATGGTGCCGGGATTGATCCCAGTCATTTCACCCATTCTGGTCGGCGTGATCCTGGGGCCGCAGGCCTTGGGTGGCATGCTCGTCGGCAGCATTGTTACCGGTCTATTCGTGGCCATCTCGATGACGAGCGGCGGCGGCGCTTGGGACAATGCCAAGAAGTATATTGAAGAACAGGGCATGAAGGGAACGGACACGCATAAGGCTGCCGTCACCGGCGACACGGTCGGGGATCCC
>SXGT01809178.1_pt1 | contig 12234 bp, 5 predicted proteins | sample 3176221 | NCBI WGS metagenome assembly SXGT01 (sample SAMN11356862, study PRJNA531348) | freshwater metagenome | isolation source: freshwater sample F1-120 | place: China: Fuxian Lake, Yuxi | collected 2017-12-25
AACGGTAAACTTAAACACGGTTTGGTCCGCCGAAAAATCGCGGTCGAACATCACGGGTTTCCCCTCCAGCAGCATACCCGCCGGAATAAAGGGCAGGCCGTGAACATGGAGCTCATAAGAGGCATATTCAGAGTTAAAACGTCCTTCCCATGCCTGCCGGATTTCAAGCTTGGCCCCAAATCCTTCGGTTTCAAAGGTATGCATGCGGTAGTTACCCTGATCATGGCCAAAGAAATCCCCGGCGTCCTCATACAACTCGCTGATGTACTTCCCCTTTTTGTAATACACATGCAGCGGCATCGAGTCAAAGCTGATCTCGCCCACATATTGCATCAAAGGAAACTGCGGCAAGACCGCCCCTGCCCGGATAAACACCGGAATCTGATCCAGCGGAGCTTCCACGAATACCTCCTGTTTGCCATCCAGTACCTCACTGGTCCAGAAGTTGTACCACTCACCCGCAGGCAGGTACAACAAGCGCCCGAGGTCGCCTTCCCGGGTGATAGGGCATACCAGCATATCAGGTCCTACGCCAAACTCGTCCATCCTGAACAGGGTATCCACATCGTCCTGGTCAATAAACCCGATAGGCCGGATAACCGGTGTGCCTTTCCGGGTATAGTTCCAGAATGCGGTATAGATATAGGGCAGAATGCGGTACCGCGTTTCAATGGCTTTTTTGGCCAGTGCTGTCCATTTATCGCCAAAAGACCAGGGCTCCTGATCGCCATAGTCGCCGGAATAATGGGTGCGGAAAAAGGGCTGGAAGGCCCCCATTTGTAGCCAGCGCACATACAGTTCGCCGCCTGCCCGTCCGATAAAGCCGCCAATATCAGAACCGGCAAAAGAAATTGCCGAAATGCTCAGGCGCTGCACCTGGATATTGGCAATCCAGAGGTGCTCCCAGGTGGCGAGGTTATCCCCCGTCCACACCGATGCAAACCGTTGCACACCTGAATAGCCTGCCCTCGACATGGCAAAAGGCCGGTGCGGATACATGTATTTCCGGATTCCCTCAAAGGTGGCACGGGCCATTTGGGTTCCATACACGTTATGGGCTTTGCGGTGACTGCACGGGTGCCCGTCGAAGTCGTGACGGGTATCTTCAGGGAAGGTGCCGATCTCAAACAGGGCCGGCTCGTTCATGTCGTTCCAGATGCCCCGGATACCGGATTTTACAAAGTCTTTAAATAGCCCGGCCCACCATTCGCGTACTGCCGGGTTGGTAAAATCGGGAAAACTGCATTTTCCCGGCCAAACGTTCCCTTCCATGAGTGGGCCATCGGCGCGGCGGCAGAAATAGCCTTTCTCCAGCGCCTCCTGATACACCGCATAATCCTTGTCGGTTTTTATGCCGGGATCAAGGATCACCACCGTTTTAAACCCGTCGTCGAGCAGATCCTGCACCATGCGGCGGGGGTCAGCAAAGCGCTGCCGGTCCCAGGTAAAGCACCGGAACCCGTCCATATAGTCGATGTCGATATGAATGGCATCGCAGGGTATCTTCCTGATTCTGAATTCATTCGCTACAGACATCACCTTCGATTCAGGGAAATAGCTCCATTTCGACTGATGATACCCCAGGGCCCAGAGGGGGGGCATTTCAGGAATACCCGTTAACTGCGCATACCGCTCAGATACAGCCATCATCTCGGGTCCATAGATGAAATAGAAATCCATTTCACCCCCCTCTGACCAGAACGTGCAGATATCGCCCCGGTCGTGGCCAAAGTCAAACCGGGTTTTGAAGGTCTTGTCGAAAAAAATGCCGTAGCCGAGGCCATGGTGCAGGCCGATAAAAAAGGGAATGGACTTGTACAGCGGGTCCGAGTTTTTGTCGTAGCCGTAGGTGTCCGAGCCCCAGTTTTCGAAGCGCAGGCCGCGCAGGTTCAGGCGACCGGGTTTATCCCCCAGACCGAAGAAATACTCGTTTTCCTGAATTTTGCGGTTGTAAAAAATCTGGTTACCCCCCCGCGAGGGATAGGATTCCCAGTAAAATCCCCGCTCGTCCTCCGAAAGCAACTGCCCCTGCTTATTAAACACCTTGATGTTGAGGGTATTGCTCACCTTCACCACCAGTTCATCGGTACGGATATGAAATTCATCCCCCACTTTCCGCAGCGAAAACTTTCCGTCAAACTCGTCAGGCCGTTTTACCACCGCGTAAGAAAAATCGTCCTCAAACCGGCCTTCCGGAGCAAACCGGAAGCGGAGCGAATGGGCTGCGTAGGCACTCACCTCAAGGGCCGTATCGGGCCCCTCCAGCAGGATACGGTTGCCAGTCTGCTGCCATTTCTCTACTATCTGCGGGGGGCGGGTACGCCCCCGGTAATCTGGTCTTCCAGGTTGCATGCGTATGGTTGGAGGTGCAAAATCAGGCCATGTCCTTGAAGTGGTATTCCATGAGGCTGTGAACCGGCTCCTGGATTACTTTCCCGAGCTTCACTTCCCGCATCTGGCAGGCTATTTCGAGTTGTTCCTTAAAGTGAAACCCGATACTGCCCACCACATCCACGTATTGGTCGCGGTAGTTGGGGTAGCGTACCACCGTGGTGTCGAGGAAACCAAGAAAGCGCTGAATCACAAGGTCTTTTACTTCCTGAACGTGAATCATCTCACGGGCATACCGGGCAAATGCCGCCATGCGCACGTTTGGCTTTTCGGAGCGGTGAACGGAGATTTTGATTTCATAGATTGGTTCACCTTCTTTTTCCTCCACAAAATCGCGTACCTCCGCCGGGTAATCCCCCTGGAGCAAGCCCTTAATGAGGTTTTTCCCAATGTCCATGCCACTACCTTCGTCACCAAAAATATAGCCATGACCTCCGAGGTTGGCCACTTCTTTATCGTTGGCATACATACATGAGTTGGAGCCGGTGCCCAGGATGCATACGATACCGGAGTCACGGCCGGTAGCACGGAAAGCGGCCACCATGTCATGCTCTACATGGATTTTTGAGGAAGGGAGGATTTTACTCAATACTTCCCGGATTATTTCCCGCTGGGATTTTCCGCCAAGGCCCGCACCATAAAACACCACTTCGTCCACTTCCCCGGCTTTGATATTGCCTTCAAAGGCGAGCAGCAGGGTGTCTTCGATGGATTCTTTGGTCATGACGTTGGGGTTGGCCCCCGGGCTGCGAAATGCATGCACGACCGCACCGCCCCGTCCAAGGCGCCATTCAGTTTTTGTCGAGCCACTTTCGGCGATCAGAATGGAATAAGACATATGTTTTGGTGATTGTGAGGTTAATGAAAAATCTGTTCGGATTACGCTGCCTGCACCATCAGTTTGTTGGAGTGAGGATGCAAAGGGAGCGAAAAAAATTCATGTTTTCAACCGCAGACGAAAGTCGGATAATGCATTGGAAAAACAAATATAGGCATCCGAAGGACTTTTAAAAGGCCCATTTCGCAGGCTCATTACGCCTTCCGGGTTGGAAATTTCACTCATAAACAGCAGGTGATCAGCCAACTGCAGCCAGCGCCATTCAGGGAGCATAGCTGCATTTTTGGGCGTCATTACGGCTTCTTCCAGGGCATACAGCTGCTCCAGGCACTCATTTTGCCACGAATTTCCTTTCCAAATCTGCAAATCGTGGCTGCGGTCCAGCCAATGAATGTAGTCTTCTCCGCCGTAGGTTTCTCCGGGATGGTGTTTTTCGGCAATTTCTGATGCGGTGTGAAATGCCATTCCCCGGCTCAGTACCTGGCCCGGAAGTTCGCTCCAGAAATCGAATATGCCGGTGGAGGCAGGCTGATGAAAGCCCATGGACTCCAAGGGCACACCCAGGCTAAGCACCTCTCCGCCTGCATCGGCAAGCCAGCCAGCAAATTTTTCCGAATTCAGGGGGTATCCGGTCCAATCGCTGTCGCCAAACCGGTGACTAAGGTCCTCAGAGAGGTGCGGATGCCGCAGAATCACCGGAAAGCCGGCCCGGTGGGCAGGGTGATACAGGTAATTGAAGCTTTTTCCATTCAAAAACCGCTCATTTCCTTCTGCAATCACGGCTTTATAACCTGCCCGGTAGGCAAAATAACCCACCAGGTGGTGGTACATCAGGTCGGTATTGAGCATGACTTCGGGCTTTTGCCCAAAGGTTTCTTCAATAAAATTTTCCTGCATTTCCACCTGCCGCTCAAACTCCTGCGGACTCAGCACAAAGGCAAGCGAGGGAAAATAGGGCCCGCCAATCCATTCAACCTGCCCGGTGGCATTCAATTCCCGCATAAGAGCTTGTACTTCCGGGGCATGGCGCCCGGCTTCTTCCCAAAAATACCCCGGTACAAACAGGGAGAATTTAAATTTACCCTCACTGTTGCGGGCAAGCCGGATCAGGAGGCGCAATGCCGGAATATAACTCGACGCCGACAGCCGGTTCCAGAGGTCGTAGGTTGCCAGCGGGTCCTGATAGCCCGTACCAAGCCCTATTTCCAGCGCGGGATAAGGCCGCAGCCGTACAGGGGGGTGAAGGGTAAAAAACAGGTTCAGGTTAGGCATGGAGAGAAACAAATTCAGATAAAACCATCAAACAGCAGAAACATCGGAAGCTACGACAGGTATTTCCATGACGGACCGGTACACTTTCAGCACCTCCTGAGCGGCCTGATCCCACGAAACGGTACCCAGGTCGGTGAGGGTTTGTTGCACAATTTCCCGGGCTTCCATGGGGTGATCAATGAGCCATTCCACCTGCCGGGAGAGGGCCTCGGGCGAATTGGGGTCAATTTGCAGGGCATGGTGCAGGATTTCGCTCGCACCTGAGCGACTGGAAAGCACACAAGGCACCCCGGCCCGCGCTGCTTCCAGCGCCGATAGCCCGAAGGGCTCTGAAACAGACGGCATCACAAACACATCGGCCATGGCCAGCAGGCTACGGGCCTGCTCAGGGCTGAGAAATCCGGCAAAATGAAAACGGTCACCCATCCGAAAACGGGCTACCTGCTCGGTGAGGCCTTTGCGCAGGTCGCCATCACCGGCCATCACAAACCGGATGTCCTTGCGGCGGCGCAGCAACTGCCGGGCCGCTTCTACAAAGGATGCAGGGCCTTTCTGCCCGGTTAGCCGACCCAAAAAGACAACCAGTTTTTCGGAAAATGGCGGTTTTTGCCGCTTTACTTCCATTTTCTCCACCGAATTGTGGATTACATTTACCCGGTGAGCGGGTGCCTGATAGTGGGAAACCAAAATTCCCCGCGTGTATTCGCTTACCGCAATAACGGTATCTGCCTGCTGAACTGCGTGCTTTTCAAGCTCATACACCCAGCCCTGGCTTTCGGGACCGCTGCGGTCATACTCCAGCGAGTGAATGTGCAACACCAACGGTTTGCCGGTATGGGCCTTTATCATTAACCCCGACAAAAAGGTCATCCAGTCGTGGGCATGCACCACGTCAAACTCCAGGGTGGTGGCCAGCCGGGCGGTGATTTCGGCATACTGCACCACGCGTTTGATAAGGTCATCGCCGTAGAGGTCCGATACCTGAAAGCGGCGGGGCACCGGCACGGTTTGCCCGATGGATTCTTCTTCCTCCACTTCCCTCTCCACAATAAACACCTCCGGGCGCTCTTCCTCCCGGTAAGCCACACGCTCAACGGTATCATAGGCCCGGATATCCACATCCACATATTCGAGGCGCACTTTTTTAGCCACCTGAATTTCGTCCTTCAGAATTTTGCGTCGGATGCGCCGCAGCGAAACTTCATTTAAACCCAGTAGCTGAACGTTCTCAGGCCGGTAACGGGCATCGGCACGCGGCACGATCATCGTGAGCGGGGTGAAAGCACCCAACGCCTCAGACAAATTGCGGCAGGCTACCCCCAGGCCGCCATTGACCACGGGAGGAAACTCCCATCCGAGCATGAGCACCCTTGGGCCGGAAGAATTGGTTGACATGAACAAGGAAGGGGTTAAGGGTTATTCTGTCCGGCCAAGGGCCAGGTCGTAAGACTTTTCGTAGTAATACGTGAGGTTACGCCAGTCGAAATGGGCGGCACCCGCTTCGAGGCGGTACCGTTGCTGGATCCGGTCGGTGCGGGATTGCAGCACGAGCGAAAAGAGCTGGTCAGCCAGTTGGTTTGCAGCTTCGTAAAAGCCGTGTTTGCGGCGGCGCACCACATAAATGCCATTGGTTTCGGGGTCTTCCATGGCATCGAGGATGTAGTCACCAAAGCCGGCCAGGTCGCTGGTGATGGCGGGTACTCCACTGGCCATACATTCAAGCGGAGTATAACCCCATGGCTCGTAGTAGCTCGGGAAAATGCCCAGGTGGGTGCCGCGCACAAAATCGGCGTAATCGATGTTCCAGAGCGGATTGGTGGAAGAGATAAAATCGGGATGGTACACGATTTTAACGGGATTTTCGCGCTGGTTGAGCAGGTTGGCGGTGCGAAGGAAATTCAGGATTTCATCTTTGCCGTCATCCTCAAGGTTGTGGGTCACGATTTTGGGCAGGCCCGTTGCTTTCCACGACTGGATGCTGCGGCGCAGGCGGAATTTGGCGTAGTCGGTGATAAACTCCGAGATGTCAGGGAATTCGCTGCCGGTGGAGCGGATGGTTTGGGAGAAAAGGGCGTCACCGAACTGTTTTTCAATGTCGGCGCAGATTTCACGGATTTTTTCCAGGCTTCGGTGGCTTTCGAGCACCTCCGGATTGATGCTTCGGTAAGGCCGGTGGGTAATGAAAAACACCACCACTGTAATGGGAATATTCGCCTCCTTCATGCGCCAGTTGAGGCGGGCCAGGGCTTCGAGGGTGAGGTCATAGCCTTTGTTCTGGTATTCGTACCGCCCGGAGGTGAAGAAATACAGTGTTTTGTCGAGGTCAATGGGGTAGCTGGGGAAAAAATGGCCGGTTACGAACCGGTGGATTTCCTCTTTATTTTTCTGGTGCACGTTCTGGAGCTCGTGCGAAATCACAAAACGCTTGACATTGAGGCCGTTGGGCAGCATCAGGTCTGGCACCCGGCCAATGAGGTGCTCACATTCGAGGGCCGTAACACGGCTCACGGTCGTAAACACATGGGCACCGTGGGCGGCGGCCCGCTCCAGCCGGATCGGGGTTTCGATGTTAAAATACCGGGCTTCCTTTTCCCAGTCGAAAAATGCGAGGTGGTCATAAAACCCGGGGTCGTTCATGGCGAGGTAACGGCCCAGCAGGGTGGCATGGGTCGTAAACACAATGCTTACAGGGGTTTTATCTTTTCGCAAATCCGGGATACCGGAGCCGGCCATCCACTCGTGTACATGCATGATCACGCGCTGGCTGGCATTCACCTCCGGGTCCACCATGCACTGGGCGAAGATTTTGGTCATGTACCCGAATGCCACCACCTGATTGATGAGGCTGTCGTCGCCGGGCGTACTGATACCGTGGTGCTCCCAGAGCTGGTACTTTATGTCGCCGAGGCGGTCAAACACATTGTAGGGATTAAAGAGCACGACCCTGGGCATTCCATCCACGAGCCAACGGCCATAGTGTACTTCAAAACCGAGGTTGCGCATTTTTCGCACGGCACGACCGAAAGGGGTATCCGGTGGCTCAACGGGGTCGAAGTTGGCGGTCACCTGCGGGTGCACATACGGCCCGATCAGCAGGTAGCGGTCGCCCCACTTTTCGAGCATACTGGGTACTTTTGACCGGATAACGGTAAAGATACCACCTACCTGATTGGCTACTTCCCATGCCACTTCCAGCAGCAGCGCGTTTTGTTTGTCGGGATGCGGGGGCATGCCTTCTCCGTGGAAATCCAGGCTATCGTTTTCGGACAATTCCATGACATTACCGGGTTTGGATCGATTTTGGATGAAACTAGGAAAAAAGCCTTTGCCCGTCCAAATCCACGGCCATTCTTTCCGAATATTTATTGCAAATACCTGCTTATCTGGAGAAATACATACGTTTCCCCGCTTAAACCGTATCCATGCACCGCCTGGTCCATTTTTTTGGTCCCGGAATAAAGCCCTCCTTTTTCCCCGGCCCCCTACCCTATTTCAAAAATCCGCCTCAAAATGGGGGTCAGCCCGCTGAAGAAAAACTCTACTGCGATCACCATTACGATGAGCCCCATAAGCCGGATGAGGATTTTATTGCCGGTTTCACCCAATACTTTCGAAACCCGGGCCGCCCCCCACAGCACCAGGAAGGTAATGAGCATGATCCCGGCCATGACCAAAAACAAGGTGGCCTTCATGGCCGTGGTTTTGGCGTCCTCCATGAGCACAATGGCATTGGTAATGGCCCCCGGACCCGTAATCATGGGCACCGCCAGCGGGGTGATGGAAATATCCGAAACATACTCCTGCACTGCCTCTTCATCGCTGAGTTTGATGGGCGAAAGCCGGGCCCTGAGCATGTCCTGGCCCATCAGGAAAAAGATAATACCCCCTACCACCCGGAAGCTATCCACTGAAATGCCAAAAAACTTAAACAGCAACTGGCCGGACAGGGCAAAAAGTACCAGGATAATAAAGGCAACAATGCTGGCCTTCCGGGCAATGGCCGTCCGGGCGGCATCGTCGAGGTTAGCGGTCATGCCAATAAAAACCGGCATTACACCTACCGGATTGATGAGGGTAATAAAGGAAGTAAAAGCGAGCAAGGCAAAAGAAAGTAAGGTGTCCATCGGGGGGGAGTAGGGGCGGCAAAATGGCAAAAAAAAACCGGGGAAAGCAATGCTTTCCCCGGTGCTGTCTGTTCAAAACCAGAAGGTTATTCTTTCATAAAGCGGCCTGAGGCAATGCGGCCGGCTTCGTTGCGGCATTCCAGCAGGTAAATGCCGGGTACCAGGTTGCCCACTTCAATAGAGGCATTGGTGGCAAGGTCAGAACCATTTTGCACCTTGGTCATTACCAGGCGGCCTGTTGCGTCATAGAGGTTCAGCTCATAGGCGCCCGTAAGCTCTACCTGACCTACACGAATCTGGAGCTGATCTTTGGCCGGGTTCGGGAAGAGCAGCATCGTGGTGATGCCATCGTAGCGCATATTTACTTCCACCACATCGGAGTAGGTAAAGCCCCCGTCGAGGTCTACCTGCTTGAGGCGGTAGTAGTTGTGCACGTACATATCGGTGCGGTCAACAAACTGGTAAGACTGAGGCTCAGAAGTCGTGCCGGCACCGCCTACCGTTCCCACGGTCATGAATATGCGTCCGTCGTCGCTTTTCTCCACATCAAAGTGGGAGTTATTGAGTTCGGTAGCGGTTTTCCAGGTCACCAGCACTTCGCTCTGACTCATGGCTTTGGCATCAAAGCTCAGGTACTCTACCGGGAAACTGCCGGCCTGGTACAGCACCGTGATCAGGTTGGAGAGGTTGCTGGTGATGACAAACGGATCGAAAGGATCGGTGGTTACCACGGCCACAAAGGAGTTGATTCCTCCGTTTGTCGAACCACCGCCACCCAGGGTCTGGAGCAGGGTAACCGGAATGTTCACCGTACCTCCCACGCCAATCTGAGCAGTGTACACCGTGCGGCCATTCACCACTTCGTTAGCGTAGTAGGTAGGATCAGCTACACCAAAAGGAGGCTGGCCATTGGCGATGTACAGGCGCGAATCCACCTGAATCAGCTTCACAAAGGCACCCGGGGTTCCGGTAACCACAATGGTATGGGCCGAGTTGTTGAGGGTAGCCGGAATCACAGGCACGCTGGCCATCGACAGGCTCGGGGCAGGAATGGTGTTTTCGGCCACAGCCACATTGGAAGCACCTTTGCCAACGGCATCAAACAGGCGGCTCGAGTAAACGGCTCCGTTGCCGAACGAAACCGTAACTGTTGCTCCGGTGAGCTCAAAGCCGCTCACGTCCGCAGGAGAACCTGCACCGCTGTTACCCTGAATTGAGTTCGGATCCACATCTACCTGGAAGGTCAGTTCTTCCAGACCGTTAAAGTCGCTGAAGTTGATGGTGATCACATCAAAGCCTCCATTATGTACCACACTGAAGGGGTTTACACACGACCCGGGACCCGTACCTGCGCCATTGGTAATGAGGCCGGTAGCCGCTGCGCCTGAATTTGCCGTAAAACATACCCCATTGCCGTCGCCGGCATTGCCGGTCGGGTCAAACACGAGGTCAGGCAGAAGGGCCGTACGAAGGTCAATGCTTACCGAGATGATCTCTGTATTGCCTACGTTCCGGATCCGGAAGGCCTGGGTATTGTGGGTGGAGGCATTCAGGCCTTCACCGGGGTTAACCTCAATAAAGGCAGCCGGGCCGGGTACCACCGCCGATGGCCGTGCACCGATGGCGGAAATGATGGGCTGGCCGGCACCGTCAGGCCCTGTGTACAGGGTTACGTCCAGTACGCCGTCTTCCACGAGTGCGTAGAATACTTTTACCAGGGCGTAGTCCTGACCATTGTTGGCGGGAGCACCGTTGCGGGCATCTGCTTCAGCGAAGATGTCAAAATCTTCCATAAACGTGCGCCCTTCGATGTCTACATTAAACTTGCGCTGACCAGCAGCTGTGGCTGTAGGCTCTGAGAAGTAGAGCTCAATCTGGTAGGTTCCGTTATTCAGCGGAAGCTGATAGTTAAAGTCTCCTCCGGTCCGGAAGGTTTGGAACAAGCCATCGAAGGTGGTGTTGGCAATCGGGTCATTCGTAGATCCCGTGCTGGAAGGCAGGGAGAAATGATCGTCGGCTACAAACACATCTGCACCGGCAGGGAACTGTGGTCCGCCTGCGTTCACAAAGGAGGATCCGGGCAGGCCGTTGGCCGGAATGGCTTCACCAGACAGGATTATGGTCTCTGGCGAATTGTTGAAGCCATCGTGAATCACGTTCAGGTTGGCAGAAGATGAACCTACAGCCAGCGGAGTGTAAACCACTGAGAAGATGGAGCTTGCACCTGCGGGAATCACTACCGGCCCGGTAAAGTTTTCAGAAAAATCATTGGCATTTACTCCCGAAATAGTCACATCCGACACGGTAAGCGGTTGTGCACCGGTGTTGGTAATGGTCACCTGCTGGGCGGGTGAAGGCGTGTTTACCTCGGTGCTGAAGAAGTGCAGCGGGTTGGGGGTAGCTACACAGTAACCGTCCAGCGCGGCAGGAGGGCCCTGAATTTCGATTCCTCGCAGGTTGGGGTTTTGAACTTTGTGAAGGAACACAATATTCAGTTCGCCATCGGTCACTTCTACCTGGAAGGTTTTCATCAGCCCGATCAGGTGGCCCACATCTGCGATGATGTCATAATTGGTGAGCACCGCCGTTCCTTCAATTACCACATCAAACAGGCGGGTATTGGGCGTGGAGGTACCTGCAAATGAGTTGCCGAAGAACAGGTTCACCATGTAGGTGCCATCAATCGGGGCAGGGAAGTTCCACTGCATTTCGTTTGCAACTGGGTCACCAAGCGCACCCGGATCCCAGCGCTCATGGTTAAACAGCGACTGAGGCACATAGGCGGGAACTGACGAATGACGATTGTTAATGGTACCGGAGGTAATGCTTCCCCCGTTGACCCGATACGTTGACGGGTTCGAGGCATTGTCAGCAGCCCAGCCCGGATTAGGGGCATCCGTGGCAGCGATGGCAGCTCCACCGGCATTTACCCGGTAAAGGGGCGTCATTGGCTCGGTAACAGCCACCGAGAACTGATCGGTTACAGAATAGCCATTCGCATCGGTGGCCCGAACGGTAATATTGGCTGTTTCGGTGTTGTTGGCCGGGAAGGTGAGGTTCAGCAAATTACCCGCTACCGCAGCCGTAACATAAACCCCGGTGTTGGTCACCACCTGGTAGGTAAGGCCTGCATCACCGCCATTGTCTTCAAAATAGGTGTGAAGATTGATCGATTCAGGAGCGCTGCCCTTTACCCGCGCAATGTTGGGGATGGGGGTTTGCACAAATGGTGCTTCGCTGAGCACTTCCATCATATCCCAGGTAGCAGCGAACGGAGTATTGGAAATGCCATTGGTGGCAATAATACCCGTAGCCATGCCCTTGCTATCAAGCGGGTTGAGCCATCCGGCAGGGATTGCCAGCGGACTACCAAGGTTGGTAAGGGTTACACCGCCATCAACCGAGATCTGAGGCTGAACCGTAAGGGTGTTGGTGTTTACTGAAAGGTACAGGTCCACCACCACCGATGCCAGGATGTTGCCGGTAACTCCGATAGGGTAATCGGTATGGGTTACCACTCCGTTTACTTCGCGCACCACTTCAGCACCCCCGTTTCCATTCTGGGCGTTGATCGCGATTTTTACATAGTTGTCCTGTGTACCGTCACCG
>SXGT01597916.1_pt1 | contig 12232 bp, 3 predicted proteins | sample 3176221 | NCBI WGS metagenome assembly SXGT01 (sample SAMN11356862, study PRJNA531348) | freshwater metagenome | isolation source: freshwater sample F1-120 | place: China: Fuxian Lake, Yuxi | collected 2017-12-25
CACCTCCATCGGCTCCTCCGCGTTCGAAGGCTGCACCGGGTTGACAAATGTGACCATTGGAAACAGCGTCACCTCCATCGGATCAGGGGCCTTCTCAGGCTGCTCTGGGTTAACGAGCATTACGATCCCCAACAGCGTCACTTCCATCGCGAGCTGGGCTTTCTACAACTGCGACGGCTTGACCAACATCATCATCCCCGACAGCGTCACTCAACTCGGGAATAACGCTTTCTATTCCTGTGACAGATTGGCGACCGTGACAATCGGGAACAGCGTCACTTCCATTGGCAGCTCTGCCTTCTGTTACTGCCCGAGTTTGACAAACATCATCATTCCCGACAGCGTCACAACCATCGGGTGGTACGCGTTCGCGGAATGCTATGGATTGACGACTGTAACGATTGGCGAAAACGTTAACTTCATAAGTGCTGAGGCGTTTAGATCCTCCCGCAATTTGGCGAACTTCTATTTCACAGGGAATGCACCCCAGATTGGGTGGGCAAATGGGAGCTGGGATATTTTTGGATGGGATACTCCGGGCCCCAGAGTTTACTACATATTTGGTAAGACGGGTTGGGACTCGACTTTCTGCTCCAGACCGACTGCTCTGTGGCCAACACCGGCCATAACCAGTTCTGGAAATGCCCCAGCCATCGTGGGACAACCTTTCCACTATCCCATCTTGGCCACCGGCCATCGCGTCACCTTCGCCTCAACCGACCCGCCACCCGGTCTCAGTCTCGACACGCTCACCGGAGTTATCTCCGGCAACCCCACAACAGCCGGAATTTACCCCGTCACGCTCACCGCCACCAACCCGGGCGGCACAGACACCCAGATCCTCACCTTCCACCTCAATTCTTTACATTACACAAAGATCGACGACACCATCTCGATTACTGGCAGCGACCCTCAAGCCGCAGGCATCTTAGTGATCCCCTCCACCATCGAAGGACTCAATGTTACCTCCATCGGCGAAGGGGCCTTCCGAGGCCGCACCGGACTCACGGCTATCTCACTCCCTGAAAGCTTGGTATCGATTGGTGCCAACGCCTTTGAATCTTGCTCCCAAATTACAACCCTCACCCTCCCCAAAAACATCACCTCGCTTGGGGACTTCGCGTTTTCGAATTGCAATGAGTTGTTACGTCTCGAGTTCACAGGGAACGCACCCAGCTTGGGGGGTGGCGGGGTGTTTGATTCGACTCCGAGCCTCACCGTTTATTACGTTCCAGGCACAGCCGGTTGGGATGCCATTCTAGCGGAACGCCCCACAGCCCCATCGACTCCGCCAACGATCACCAGCACCAACATCGTCCCCGCGTTAGTGGGCCACCCATTTACGCATCTCATCGTGGCCAACGACATTCGCACCTCCTTTGCCACAACCGATCTACCTCCAGGTCTCACCCTTGACCCTGCTTCGGGAATCATCTCCGGTACCCCAACCTCGGCAGGAACCTACACCGTCACGCTCTCAGCCATGAACGCAGCCGGCACCGGAACCCAAATACTCACCGTTTACGTCAATTCATTGAACTACTCAAGCGACGGCACCAGTATTAGGATCACCGGAAGCACCCCTTCCGCCACAGGTTACTTAGTTATCCCCGAGACAATCGACAATCTCCCCGTGACAACCATCGCCCCTTATGCGTTCTACGGACACAGCAGTTTAACGAGCGTCACAATCCCAGACAGCGTCACTTCGATCGAATATTATTCGTTCAGCTCTTGCGATGGATTAAGGAATGTGACCCTCGGTAATAAGGTCTCCACAATCGGCAATGATGCATTTTCGCACTGTAGCAAATTAACCGGACTTACATTCCCGGACCGTGTCACTTCCATCGGGGGAAATGCATTCCAATACTGCCATAGTTTGACGAGTGTGACGATGGGCGATGGCGTCACATCAATCGAGAACGGAACGTTCTCTAGTTGTTCTGCGTTGACGAGTATCACGATCGGTAGCAGCGTCACCTCGATTGGCGAGTCTGCTTTTGCTAACTGCAGTGCGTTGACCAACATCACCATCCCCAACAGCGTCAGCTCCATTCGGAACGTTGCCTTCTATAACTGTGACGGGTTGACGAGCCTTGCCATCCCTAACACCGTCACCTCCATCGGAGACTTTGCGTTCAGTGACTGTGACAGATTGGCGACCGTGACGATTGGCAGTGGCCTCACCTCGATGGCCAGAGGGGCATTCTCTGGCAGCTCGAATTTCTCTCAGTATGTGGTCGATGAAAACAACTCCACCTTCAGTAGTCGCGACGGAGTTCTTTTCAACAAGGATCGAACCATTCTCGTTTCTGTGCCGTCCGGTTTGAAAGGCAGCTACATTATCCCCGATACCGTCACTTCCATCGGGAATAGAGCGTTCCTTAATTGCGGCCAATTAACAAACATCACGATCCCCGACAGCGTCAGATCCATCGAAACCTACGCTTTCCTTGATTGCTCACAATTGAAAAGTATCACGATCCCCGACAGCGTGACTTCCATCGGGAATAATGCTTTCGAAAGGTGTTATGGATTAACAAAAGCCATCATCGGCAACGGCCTCACAGCCATCAATCATCAGGCATTCATTTACTGCACAGGATTAACCAACGTGACGATCGGCAGTGCGGTGATCAGCATTGGCCAAGAAGCCTTCTACGGTTGCAACGCATTGAGATACGTCTCTATTCCCGACAGCGTCACCGCCATCGAACATCAAGCCTTCGCCAATTGCCAAGGACTGGCAAGCGTGAGCATCGGCAATGGGCTGACAACCATTGACAAACGGGCCTTTTACAACTGTAACGAACTGACTAACGTGGCCATCGGCAACGGCCTCGCTACCCTAGATAGATCGGCTTTCGAGTATTGCCGTAAATTGACAAGCTTCAGTGTAGGCAGCGGAAATGTTGCCTTCAGCAGCCTAGATGGGGTGCTCTTCAACAAAGATCAGACGGTGCTTGTCACGGCACCTTTTGGGATGACAGGCAGTTACACCATCCCCGACACCGTTACATCCATTGGCAATGAAGCCTTCAGGGGCTGCACCGGAATGACAAACGTGACATTTAGTACCAGTGTCGCCTCTATCGGAAACTATGCCTTCTCTGACTGTGATGCTTTGACGAGCATTACCCTCCCCGACAGTGTCACTTCAATCGGGGATTACGCATTCCATCAATGTAACAATTTGGCGACCGTGACACTCGGGAACCGTCTCACCTCCATCGGGGGCTATGCCTTCTCTGACTGTGATGCTTTGACGAGCATTACCCTCCCCAACAGCGTCACTTCCATCGGGGATTACGCATTCCACAGCTGCAACAATTTGGCGACCGTGACACTCGGGAACCGTCTCACTTCCATTGGTATTGGTGCGTTCTATTACTGCCCTAGTTTGACAAGCATCATCATTCCCAACAGTGTCACCTCTATCGGAAACTATGCCTTCCAAGACTGTGATGGGTTAACAAGCATTACCATCCCCGACAGCGTCACTTCCATCGGGGATTACGCATTCCATCACTGCGATAAATTAGCGACCGTGACTCTCGGGAACGGTGTCCCTTCCATTGGAAGTCATGCGTTCAGTTACTGCCCGAGTTTGACATCTGTCACGATGGGAAGCGGTGTCACATGGGTAAACTACTATTCGTTCTACGCCGATAGCGGGTTGAAAAGCGTTTACTTCATGGGCAACGCACCGGGAAACTCGGGTTGGGGAATTTTTGACTGGTCTCCCGAAGCCACCGTTTACTGGATCCCTGGAACGACTGGTTGGGAGAATACTTTCCTCGGGCGACCGACCGCCCCATCCGCCCCTCCGACGATCATTAGCCCGCTGGTTGCCTCCGGCAAAGTGGGGCAACCGTTCAACTATTCCATCGTTCCCAACGACTCCAGAACCACAATCGCCGCCACGGATCTGCCTCCCGGCCTTTCGCATGACCCGCAGACAAGCGTGATCTCCGGCATCCCCACTACCGATGGGACCCACCTTGTCACCCTCTTCGCCAGCAACACAGCCGGCACCAACACTCAGGTGCTCACCTTAACGTTCCTTCCTCTCACCCCAGTTCTCACCCACTACGCCGTTGCTACGGTCGGCCTGCCGTTCAGGTATAAAATCACGGCCGCCAATATTCCAACCCTCTACTCCGCCGTGGACCTACCTTTGGGCCTCTCGCTCGATGAAGCAACCGGCGTGATCTTTGGTATTCCCACCGCTGAAGGCACCCACACCATCACACTTTCTGCGAGCAATGCAGGAGGCATCGACACCGAAATTCTGACATTGGCCATCAGCCTCCAGCCACTCGTTTCTACAGTGGATGCAGTTGCCACGGTCGGCCAGCCGTTCACTTATAAAATTACCTCCAATAACTCTGCGATCTTCTTTGCCGCCACGGGCTTGCCTTCAGGACTGGCAATCGACTCCTTCACCGGAGTCATCTCCGGCCTCCTCGACCGCGAGGGCACTCGGACCGTCATCCTGTCTGCGTTCAACGCCGCAGGCACCGACACACAAATCCTCACCTTGACGGTTCTACCTGTGGCAACGGAAATCACCAGCCCCACAACGGCCACAGCCACCGTCGGGATACCTTTCCAATACGCCATCACGGCCAAGCACGGACCCACTTACTACGGTGTGACCACCTTGCCTTCGGGACTTACCTTCGACCCGATCACCGGAGTAATCAGCGGAATCCCCACCGCAGAGAGCACCTCAACCGTGACCCTTTCAGCATTCAATGGGGCTGGAAAGAGCGACCACAGCCTAACCTTGATAGTCCTCCCAGAGGCACCGGTCATCACCAGCGCCATCAACGCCACAGCCTCAATCGGACTGCCTTTCAGTTATCACATCACCGCCAGCCCTGCTCCCAAATACTTCGAAGCAACCGGCCTCCCAACAGGCCTCGTGCTCGACCCCCTAACCGGCATCATCTCCGGCATCCCTGCCGTACTAGGCACCCACACCATCACCCTCTCCGCAAGCAATGCCGCTGGAACGGGCACCCAGACGTTCACGTTGACCGTCATTCCTCCTCCGCCGGTCTTCACGAGCCCCAACACCGCCGATGCATTCGAAGGACAATCCTTTACCTACAGCACCGTGGCGAACAACGCACCCACGGCTTTTGGTGCCACGGGCCTTCCCTCAGGGCTGTCTATCGACCCAACCACCGGTGTAATCTCCGGCACCCCAGTCACTCATGGCACCCACACAGTCACCCTCTCCGCAAGCAACGCCGCTGGAACGGGCACCCAGACGTTCACTCTGACCGTAACCCCAGCACCCATTGCATTTCTATACACGAGGGTTGGAGACACCATCACAATCACCGGCAGCAACCCCAAAGCCACCGGCGACCTAGTCATTCCCGCCACGATCGACGGCCTGCCGGTCACCGCGATCCGGGGTACTGCGTTCCGTTACAGCCCTGAATTGGCGAGCGTGACTATTCCGGACAGCATCATCTCCATCGGGGAGGAGGCGTTCGCTGGTTGCCCAAAATTAACCAGTGTCACCATCGGCAATGGCGTCGCTACAATCCCAAGGAATGCTTTCCGTGACTGCTCTGGATTGGATGACTTCACGGTGGGGAGTGGTAACCCTTACTTTAGCAGCCGTGACGGGGTGCTTTTCAATAAAACACAAAAGCTTCTGATTGCATTCCCTGCGGGGAGAACGGGCATTTACATTGTTCCAAACAGCGTCACTTCGGTCGGGTATTCGGCGTTTTCTGATTGCCCAGGATTGACAAGTGTGACGATCCCCAACAGCGTCACATCCATCGGAAACTATGCCTTTTTTGGGTGTTCTGGTTTGACGGATCTGACGATCGGAAGCAACGTCGCCTCCATCGGTGCTTATGCGTTCTGCGGCAGCACTGGGTTGACGAGCGTGATCATCCCTGAAAGCGTAACAACCATCGGGAATTCGGCGTTCGAAAGCTGCGTCGGATTGAGGAGCTTGACGATCGGCAGCAAGGTCACCTCCATCGGCGAAAAAGCCTTCAGCGGTTGCACTGGATTGACGAGTGTGACCATCCCGGAGAACGTATCTTCCATCACATTTGGAGCGTTCTCTAACTGCGTGGGATTAAGCAGCGTTTACTTCATGGGTAATGCCCCGAGTTTCAAAATCTCTGTGTTTGATGGTTCTCCGAATAGCACCGTTTATTACGTCCCCGGCACAACGGGGTGGGCTTCCACCTTCGCCGGTCGTCCCACGGCCCCTTCGGCTGCTCCGACGATTACTAGCCCTGTCACAGCCTCGGCCATCGCTGGCCAGCCTTTCACTCATCCCATCACTGCAAACGATATTCGGGTCTCCTTCGCTGCGAACGGCCTGCCTCCGGGACTCACCCTCGACTCAACCACAGGTGTCATCTCTGGGATCCCTACCTTCAATGGCACCTACACCGTCACCCTGTCGGGCAGCAACGCTGCAGGGACCGGCACACAGACCTTCACATTGACAGTGAACGCACCCCCCAACGCCTTTTTATTCACTAGGGTTGGAGATTCAATCACCGTCACCGGCCGTGAACCTAAAGCCACAGGGAATCTGGTGATACCCCCCACAATCGATGGACTGCCAGTCACCGCGATTGGTGCCGGTGCGTTCTCTGACTCAGGAATAACGGGTGTAACTATCCCCGATAGCGTCACGTCCATAGGCGACAGAGCGTTCTTTAGCTGCTCCTCGTTGACTAATGTTACCATTCCAAACCTCGTTACATCCATCGGCAAATACTCGTTTGCTTGGTGTTCCGATTTGAGAACCCTGACACTCGGCAACAGCGTTTCCTCCATCGCTCAACAGGCGTTCACATTCTCCGGGTTAACGAATATCACATTCCCCGCCAGCGTCTCCTCCATCGGAGATGGCGCGTTCTACGACAGCACGCGACTTACGAAAGTGTCCTTCATAGGGAATGCACCTAGTATTGGTATTAACCCATTTGGGGGTGCTCCAATTAATACGGTCTATTACGTCCCGGGCACAAAAGGCTGGAGTAACACCTTCGCGGATCGTCCCACGACCCCATCGGTTGCTCCTACCATTACAAGCCCCGCCACAGCCTCAGTCCTCGCTGGTCAGCCGTTCACTCACACCGTCGCCGCCAACGATACTCGGATCTCCTTCGGTGCCAACGGCCTGCCTCCAGAACTCACCTTCGACTCAACCACTGGTGCCATCTCCGGGCTTCCAGCAACTGAAGGCACCTACTACATCACCCTCACCGCCAGCAATGCCGCTGGCACAGGCACCCAGACACTCACCTTAACCGTTATTCCTCCAGCACCAGTGCTTACGGTGTACGCGGTCGCCACCATCGGCTTACCCTTTAGGTATAGCATCACGGCTGAGAACACCCCGACACGCTTCAATGCCACGGGTCTCCCGAGTGGTCTAAGCCTAGACCCGGTTAACGGGGTGATCTCCGGCATTCCAACGACGGAAGGTTCCTACACCATCATCCTCTCCGCCAGCAACGCCGCCGGTTCAGACAGCCACCCCCTCTTGTTGGCTGTCAGCTTACCCTCCAAAATCAATTACGACCCAGCGAAAGACCAATTCGAATTAAAGATCCAAAGCGGAGGGAATAAAGAACAAATGGTCGAGTACACGGACGATTTCAAACAGTGGATTCCGTTGGATACCAAGTTGGTTGGAACCAAGAACTTGTCCGAATTGGATCCACAAGCAGGAACCCGCCCCTTCCGATTCTACCGCGTGATCCAGCGTTGACCACGCAGTGATTGAAAGATTAACCAATGCTTACTGGTTACAAGCAGCCCGATTGATGATCCCTAAATCGCTCGAATCGAACTTCATTGTTATGAATACACACACGCGTCCAGTGTTTTCGAACCTCATCCAGTGCATTCTATTCCTTCTGTTAGCACTTCCCTCAAGTCTCCGAGCTGGGTTGTTGTATAGCAAGGTTGGCAACACTATTACCATCACGGGCAGCAACCCCAGAGCCACCGGTATCCTAGTAATCCCAGCCACCCTAGGAAACCTCCCGGTTACCTCGATAGGTAACGGGGCATTCGGAGGCTGCGAAGGGTTAACGAGCGTCATCCTCCCCAGTAGCGTCACATCTATTGGCGATTGGGCATTTTGGAACTGCTGGCAATTGCCAACTATTACACTCGGCAGTGGTCTTACTTCCATCGGCGAGAGTGCATTCGAAGAATGCTCTGGATTGATCACCGTGACGCTCCCGAACAAAGTCAGCTCAATAGGGGGCGGCGCGTTCTATGGCTGCAGTCGACTAGCGAGTATTACAATCCCCGACAGCGTTGCTTTCATCGGCGAGTTGGCCTTTTTCGGTTGCTCCGGGTTGACTGGTTTTACCGTAGGAGGCAACAACCTCGCCTATAGCAGCCGTGACGGAATACTCTTCAACAAAGCGCAAACCTCACTTGTTGCGTTCCCTGCGGGTTTGACAGGCGTTTATGCCATTCCCGATACCATCACCTCTATTGGTGAGTTGGCGTTCATTGGCTGCTCTGGATTGACTGGTTTCACGGTCGGGGGCAACAACCCCGCCTATGGCAGCCTTGAGGGAGTGCTGTTTAATAAAGCGCGAACCTCGCTCGTCGCCTTTCCTCCGGGATGGATAGGCAACTACCACCTCCCCGACAGCGTCACTTCGATCGGCGGATTGGCGTTCGTTGGATGCGACGATTTGACTGGCTTCGCGGTCGGAGGCAATAACCTTGCCTTCAGCAGTCGGGAGGGAGTCCTCTTGAACAAAGCCCAGACCTCACTTGTTGCATTCCCTGCGGGGATGACAGGTGGTTATACAATCCCGGACAGCATCACTTCCATTGGTGAGTTGGCTTTCTTCGGCCGAACAGGATTAACAAGCTTGATACTGCCAGACAGCCTCACTTCAATCGGAGAAGGTTCTTTCGAAGACTGCTCTGGATTGACGAACGTAACGATCGGCAAAAACATCACTTCTATTGGGAACTACGCCTTCGAGAATTGCTCTGGATTGACTAGCATCACAATCCCCAAAAACGTCACTTCAATTGGAGAAGGCGCATTCATCTACTGCTTCGGATTGACGAGCGTGACAATTGGCAGCGGAGTTAAATCCATCGGGGACTCCGCGTTCGAAGGTTGCGAAGGATTAACGAGTGTTTATTTCCAAGGCGATGCACCAGGGATCGGCAATGGTGTGTTTCACGAATCCCCTAACCTCACCATTTACTACAACCCGAGCAAAATTGGTTGGAGTACCACGTTTGCCGGTCGCCCAACCGCAAGATTAGTAACTCCACCCACTTTGCAAACCAACTATGACCCGATTAGGAACGAGGTGGTGTTCGTGGTGAACGACGGAGAGGGAAATACCGAATATTTAGTGGAGCACTCGGACGATCTCAAACAGTGGAGTCCCCTATCTTACACCTTCACTGGCTCTTTGAACCTGTACGAGTTGGATCCCCAAGCAGGAACCCGACCGTTCCGATTTTACCGCGTTATTCAGCGATAACTCTGGATCAAGCCAAGGATCGTCCTTGGTTCGATTCGTCATCATTACGGACACCGGTTCGGCGGTGTCCGTTTTCCATTTCTTAATTTGAGTGATCTGATCGAGCTTGCACTCTGTGGGGGGTGAGTTTTGAATGCGGAGAGAACGTAGTTCTCCTCGAAACTTTATGTCCGCGATCAAATCAAGGCCCGTCAATATTTCCAAAGTGCTTTCCATCATCATGGGGGGTGGGCAAGGAACTCGGCTGTTTCCGTTGACGCGGGAACGATCGAAACCGGCGGTGCCGTTGGCGGGAAAATACAGGCTAGTGGATATCCCCATCTCCAACTGCATTAACTCCGGACTGCGTCGGGTCTATCTCCTGACACAATTCAATTCTGCCTCTCTCCATCGGCATATTTCACAGTCTTACAAGTTCGATCATTTTAATGGGGGATTCGTTGAAATCCTCGCTGCCGAGCAATCGTTCAAGGATACCTCTTGGTATCAGGGCACAGCGGATGCCGTGAGAAAAAATTTGGTTCATTTTCTCAACCACGATTTCGAATACGCGCTGATCTTATCGGGCGACCAGCTTTACCGGATGGATTTTTCCAAAATGGTTCAACAACACGCCGAATCTGGCGCGGACCTGACGATTGCGACGCTGCCTGTTCCGAGTGATCAAGCCAACGCATTGGGTATACTGCAAATTGATCAGGAGTCCAAGGTCACTCGTTTCGTGGAAAAACCCACGGATCCTGAGGTGCTCGAATCGTTACGTATTCCCCAAGAACTAAAGGCTGATCTTGACCTTGAGGCAGGAGGTGAACGCTACCTTGCTTCAATGGGTATTTACGTTTTCAACCGGGATGTGTTGTTGAAATTGTTGGACAATGACAAAACGGATTTCGGGAAACATATTATCCCCGACGCCATTCAGACCCATCGGGTTTTTTCCTATATTTATCAAGGGTATTGGGAGGATATCGGAACGATTCGTTCTTATTTCGAAGCGAATCTTAACTGCACGAGCGAACGACCTGCCTTTAATTTCTTTGATATGCAGGCACCGATTTTCACCCGCCCTCGGTTTTTACCCGGATCAAAAATCAACGGAGCTGAAATTGATCATGCGATTGTCTCGGACGGTTGCATTATCAATCACTGTCATATCGACAATTCCATCGTCGGGGTGCGCTGCCTTGTGGACACGGGCTCTTATATCCACCGTTCAATCCTGATGGGTGGCGATTATTTTGAATCCGATGCAATGTTGAAAGCGAACTTTGAACTGAATCGGCCTAAGATCGGCATTGGGAAGAATACTCGGATTGAGAATTCGATCATCGATAAAAACGCCAGAATCGGGGACAACTGCGTCATTACACCCAATGGAAAGCCGGAGAATTGTGATCACGAGCTCTATTACATCCGCGATGGGATTGTGATTATCCCAAAGAATGGCGTGATTCCTGATGGAACTGTGATCTGAGATGAATTTTATTTTTTCCTCGTCGATCGTTCCTGCATCCAGACCACATCTTTATTGTTAGCTTGGGATCCCCCCAACTTGCCGATGGGAACTTTGGTTCTCGGATCGAGCCATTTCTTGATTTCCGCATGACCATCGGCAAACGAGAATCCACCTGCTCGATTATGATAACTCGCGGGGACATCCGGCATGGTTGTCATCGCGGCGTTCGGATACCCATCCATCACGACGACAAAAAAACCATCGTTAATACTGTCCTCGCGTTCATCGAGTAAAACAAACGTTCCTGTCGGCCCGGGAACCGTCATGTGGCCAAGTCGGGTATAAACTTTCCACGCCGCCCCCCATCCACCATCGGTGCCTGAATTGCCACCCACCCAGATGTTCATCGACATACTCCGCACGCGCGGAACCTTTTTTTTGTCGGAGTTGACGGTCGTACTTTTGTCGCCGGGGCATTTCCAGATGAGTTTATTTCTGGCGGTGTAAGGAGCGAGCGGACTTTGATCGAGATGCTTCTGGTTCCAGTTATCAGGGTCGTTGCTCCCCAAGCTCAGAATTCCCTGAACCCAAGCTCCGTCGCTGGTGTTCGCATTGAGATCCGCAGCATAGGCATACGGAATCGCATCGTTATTATCCGTGGCATACATCCCCCAACCCAACAGCAACTGCCGGTGATTGTTCAGGCACATGATCCCCTGCCCCTTAACTTTTGCTTTTCCCAACGCTGGCAACAACATCCCGGCAAGGATCGCGATGATAGCGATCACCACCAACAATTCGATGAGAGTGAATCCCCGACGAACTGCAGGGAACGATGAAACGGATCTGTGAAAGGTGTTCATTTTGGACGGCTTTTGGTGTGCATCGACATTCCCACACTGGATGGGAATGACAAGTTCAAAAATCCTCACCCTCGACGATTTCCGCACTGCGCTGATAGGATTCAGAGATGATAAGCCTCGAACAGGCGCAGGAAATAGTTCTCGGAACCGTTCCTCATCCAGACATCGAACCTGTATCGCCGGTAGCAGCGAGAGATCGAGTTTTAGCAACCGATATCCGGGCATCGTTGGACCTGCCAGCGTTCGACAATTCGGCGATGGATGGTTTTGCCGTGCGCAGTCAGGAAACATCAGGTGCCACCGCGACTACGCCAATCATCCTCCGAGAATCTGGAATCAGTGCGGCGGGAGATTCAGAACCTCCAGAGGTCCTTCCCAAC
>SXGT01719897.1_pt1 | contig 12232 bp, 9 predicted proteins | sample 3176221 | NCBI WGS metagenome assembly SXGT01 (sample SAMN11356862, study PRJNA531348) | freshwater metagenome | isolation source: freshwater sample F1-120 | place: China: Fuxian Lake, Yuxi | collected 2017-12-25
AGTGACCGGGGCCGCATCGAGAAACATGGAACGTCGACCGCCCGTTCGCGCCGATGGGACCAATTTCGGCGGGATGTCGACCGGTGCGGCGGTTGGGATTCCGCCAAGGGTCACCACAGATGCTCGGTGTGGGCCTAGCGGCCGCGCACCTCCAGGGTCCCAGAATGATCATGCATTGTCTGGACCACCTCCTTTCTCTGGTGATCCGATTTGTACCACGGTCACCGGGCGAGGGAAAGCGGTTTCAGGTGTCGAGATCGGGTTCGGTGACGGGCCGAGCCGGTCCGACCGCGCCAATCGCACGCAGGTACGCCAACTGCGTCTCGATCACCGGGTAGATCTGTTCGGGCAGATACTCCTCGCCGGTCGCCTTCGATCGTTCGAGGACGTAATCGACGACCTCCGCGCCGCCGACGATCACCTCACCAGGAACGACCTGGTGGCTGCCGTTCTTGGCGACGCCGCGGCGTTCGAAGTACTCGATCTGGAACTTCAAGATGCGGCGCACGTCGGCGGGCGTCAGCGTGGCCGCGACGAGGTCGGGAAGGTGCTGCACGACCCAGTCGTAGGCCTCGTCCATCGAATAGGTCGGCGGCGCCGGCTCGACCGCGAGCCGCTTCGCCTCGCGCAGCACTACGACTGCTGCGACCAGGCATGCCACCCCGAAGGCCAGAAACACGAACACCGCAACCATCGCCGCGCAGGCTACGCCGACCCGAAATCGTTTTCTTCAGTGCGGAGCGCCCCAGAGGGGCTCCAGTTCCCGCGCGAAACGATTTCGGAATCGTTCTGTTCAGTTTGGGGGCCCCAGAGGGGCTCCAGATCCCGCGCGAAACGATTTCAGGGGTTGAGTTGGAGGGTGGCGCGGATGGCTCGATGGTCGGAGCGCCAGGCGGTGGGGGCGACCTCGGCCGCGATGGCCCGCAACCCCGACCGTACGAGAACCTGATCGATCTGGCTGTGGGGCTTGTGCGCCGGGAACGTGGCGCCGCGCACCGCCGGCGTCCAACCCGGAAGCCAAAGCGGCAACGTCGTCCGCCACCAATTGGCGTCACCGACGAGCAAGGCCGGGCGCGTGAGACCGAGTCCTCGGATCTCACGTTGCAGTCCGCGCAACTGGATCGGCGGCGCCGCGAACCACAGCTTCGACGAGACGTGGAACGCGACGACATCGATCGTCATCGAGCCGAGATCGACCTCGGCATGAATCGCGTGGCGGCGCGGCACGGGATCCGCACGCGTGAGCGGCAGGGGGATGTCGCGGACGCGCCGGATCGGCAGTCGCGACGCCAGCACCAACGACCAGGTCCCCGATCCTGGATGTGCGACCTGCGGACGTCCCGACATGTCGAGGTCGACGAACGCCGTCTCGAGCACCGACCAGCCCCGATCGGTCAGCTTGTCCGCAACACCGGTGCCGCCGTGATCGCGCCACGCCTCGGGGAACACGGCGATGTCCGCCGCGTCGAGCCAGTCACCGACGAACGAGAGTTCGTCGAATCGCTCGTAGGGGTACGCGCCCGCGATGCGCTCACAGCCCCAGTGGAGATTCCACTCGACCACCGTGAACCGCGCAGACGCGGAGGAGGAACTCAGATCCCGATGCGCTGCGCGAGCAGCTCGCGGTGGTAGGTCGCGTCACCGAGAAAGATCTCGGAACTCGTCGCCCGCTTGAAGTAGAGGTGGGCGTCGTGCTCCCAGGTGAACCCGATGCCGCCGTGGATCTGGATGTTCTCGGCCGCGCAGTGGAAGTACGCGTCGCTCACGTAGGCCTTCGCGAGAGCCGCGACCACGGGGAGTTCCTCGTTGTCCTCGGCCGCCGCCCAGGCCGCGTAGTAAGCCGCGCTCTTGCCGGACTCGACCTCGAGCAGCATGTCGGCACACTTGTGCTTGATCGCCTGAAACGACCCGATCGGCCGACCGAACTGCACCCGGTCCTTCGCGTACTGCACGCTCATGTCGAGCACGAACTGCGCGCCGCCAACACCCTCGTTGGCGAGTGCCACCGCGGCCTGATCGAGCGTCTTGCTCAGCGCCGCGAAACCCTGGCCGGGCTCGCCCAGCGCCGCCGCCGAAACGTTGTCGAACTCGAGCTTGGCCTGCTTGCGGGTCTGGTCCATCGTGGCCAGCGGGGTACGGGTGAGACCGGACGCGTCACCCGCCACGCTGAAGAACGCGATCCCGTCGGTACCGCTCGTGCCCGCAACGCGAGCCACGACGATGATGAGGTCGGCGTTGTGACCATCGATCACGAACATCTTCTCGCCCGACAACGACCAGCCGCCGCCCGACTGCGTGGCCTCCATGGTGATGCCCGCGGCGTCCCACTTGCCGCTCGGTTCGGTGAACGCCAGCGTCGCCTTGGTCTCGCCGCTGGCGATACCCGGAAGCAGCGCCTTCTTGTCGGCGTCGCTGCCCGCGTTCAAGATGGCGTTCGCGGCGAGCACGGTCGTCGCGAAGAACGGCGCGCACAACAACGAGCGCCCCATCTCTTCGAGCACGATGCACAGCTCGACGAAGGTGAATCCCTGTCCGCCGAACTCCTCGGGGATCGCCAATCCCTGGAGGCCGAGCTCTGCGCCCATCTGGTTCCACACCGCCGGGTCGTAACCCTCGGTCGTTTCCATCAGGCGCCGCACCTCGGCCGAGGGCGACTTGGACTCGAGGAACGCGCGCACCGTGCGTCGCAGCTCTTCCTGTTCCTCCGAGAATGCGAAGTTCATGGGGTCGACTCCCTTGTGACGAAGACCCCGCGCGGGACCGAGCGCGGGACCCGGCCACGGTACTTGACCACCCGGTCAGGTTGCCAAGCGCAACCCCTGGGGCGTCAACCAGCAGCACTATTTCCTGCTGGTTGACGCCTCACGAGTCGGTGACGGTGCCGGTGAGGGTCAGCACGACCCGGCCCTCGACCCACAGATCGATGGCGACGTGCTCGGGCCCCTCGGCCACGCCGTCGGCGACGAAGGGAACGGTCACGGTCACACTCGTGGATCCGGGATCGAATCGCACGAACTGGAAGGCGAACGCCGACGACAAGGTCTGCGCCGGAATCGGCTTGTCCGCCCCGACCCACACTGCCCACGCGTCGTCGGGTACGTCGTCGGAGTCGACCTCGGTGCCGCCCCCGGGCTCGACGAACGGCGCGAACACCGAGAAGTCGAAGTCCTGGGCCTCCGACAGCGTCAGCGACCATGACAGTCCCGTGGCCTCCGTCCCGGTTGCGTGCGTCGTCACCGCCGTGAGGGTGGGCGCCAGCTCGTCGTCGACGACGCGAATCGTGCCGAAGTAGCGACCGGTGGTGATGTTCACGCCTGGCGAGAGCACGACGCTGTAGATCTGGTCACCGCCGTGCACGTCGTCACCGTCGATCACCAACGGAATCGACGCGGACGTCTGGCTCGGAGTCACGTCGACCCAGCCGCCGACACTCCCGGTCGGCCCGACCAACTCGGCCCAGAAACGCCCGGGCGCGCGCACCTTGCCGGCGATACGAATCGGAACGTCGACGATCGTCGGTGCGTCGGGTTCGGTGAACTCTCGGTCTTGGATGATCGCCTTCGGGAGCCAAGCCGGCGACAGCGACGGCAGGTACTGGTCGACGATCGTCGCGTCGAGCAAGAACGCATGACCGGTTCCAGTTCCCGCGACGCCCGCCTGGGCGAACACGTCGATTCGCGTGATTCGAGCGAGGTCGACTCCGGTGACACCACGGACCTTGAGGCGCGCGGCCTGAGCCCACACCTTGGCCGTGAAGTCATCACCGGCAAGACCGCGCAGTTCTCCCGACACTGGTAACCACGCTTGGCGACCCTGCGAATCCTGCAGCCGCGCGGTGAACCAGGCGGAGTCGGAATCGGGATCGATCGCAATCCGCAGATCGATGCGATCCTTGCCGCTCAGATCGAACGGCGTCTCGCTCGCGAAGCTGAAGCGGCCCGTTCCGGACCATCGCAGTTCCGCCGCCTTCGGAGCCGGAAGTGTGGTCCCGAACACCGGCGGGATCCAGTGCGGTGTTCGACTCTCGAAGTCGAACCCGCACGTCGCTGCCCCCTCGAACGACCAACCCCGGCACACCTTGGCCGTGAGACCGTTGCCGGGGTTCAGCCCGCCGACCCGACCGGGCGCGTAGATCAACTTGCGATCACCGCCGATCGCAGTGACGAGTACCGCCGCGCCCTTCGCCGAAGCCGGTGCGGCGAACGAGTTGTCGAGTTGGGCGAGCATCCACGGATCGCGCGCGAACACCAGCCGGGCGAAGATCGCGAGGTAGCTGGCGCCCGCGGCCTGTTGTGCGCCCGGCTTCAACCGCCTCGGGCTGTTCGCACCGCAGACCGGGTCGTCGTCGCTCCCCCACAGGTTCCAGTCGTCGAACGACGGCGCGGCCGACTGACCCGGCGTCCACTCCGAGTTGAAGAAGTTGTGATTGGCGCCGAGCAGCAGCACGGAACTTCGTAGCGACTGATCCGAGGGTCGCAGCAGGTCACGTCCCTCGTCGACGTAGATCTGGCCCTGCAAGTCCGAGACATCACCATCGCAGCGCGGGAGCAGCACCATGGTGTCGACGGTCGCCGGCACCTGACGTCCGAATGCGGTCGACCCGATCGGAACCAGGCCGAGTACCCGCCACGGGTCGGCGCGACGGCTCTCGATCGCCGCCCGCGCCACGCCTTCGCCGCCGCGGCTGTGTCCGACGAGCATCACGCGTCGCACATCGACCTTGCCGCGCAGGACGCCGCCGAAGGGATCACCACCGACGAGCGACCAATAACTCCACAACGCGAGGTGATGTCGAACCAGAGCCGCCCGCGCGGCCGCGCCACCGTCGGCCGACGCGAAGTCTTGGGCATTGATGCCGTTGGCGCTGATCGAGACCGTGACGTACCCCTGCGACGCGAGCAGTTCGGTCATCGCTCGATATCCCCGGTAGCTCGGCACGGGCTGCCACCCCGCCGGGCACGGCCAGTCGCCACTCACCGTTCCGGTCGGACCGCCGGTGAAACACGAACCGTGGCGACCGTGCAGGATGAGCACGAGCGGACGCGCGCCCGGCGCACGACGCGGCAACGTGACCTCGCCGACGACTTCGACCGGAACGGGAAACTCGCCGAGCGCGAGATCGGTCGACGAATACTCGAGTCGCCGGGTCGCGAACGGACCAGGACTCCCAGCATCGAACGGGAGATGACGAGTGTGCGGACGGTCGCGTCCGACCGATCCCGAAGCTGGCGCGGCCGGACCCCGATCGACTCGCTGGTCGGTCGCGACGTCGAGGCGCACACCGCCGCGCCACAACTCGAGGTCGTCGAGCGCGAGGTCTCGGAGCGCCGGGTTCCCGGCGCGTAGCCGCAGTTCGGCGGTCGGACCGACCTCGCGCGCGTAGCCGATCACGAGCCCGCCCTGGCGCACCTCGAGGCGTTCGGCGCCGATCGCGAGGCGTTCGTCTCCCATCCAGCGCACGACCACGCCACGGCCGAGCGGCTCGACCGTCCACCTCCCGTGTTCGCGCGTCGCCGCGGCCGCATTGCGGGTCGCCGCGTCGCCGACGCCCGGGCCGACCACGAGCGCCAGCGCGACTGCCACAGCGCCGAACGTCCGACCCAACCGAACCTTGCTCGTCGTTCCCCGGATCACCGCGTCGCCTCCCGCTCGAACGTCGATTGTCACACGGCGAACACGCTCCGTGGTGGCAATCCGCGGGTACGTTGCAAAGCGTGGTCGAACGTCCCGCTCACTACCTGACGACCGATGTTCGGATCGACAAGATCGTCGTCGGTCCGTTCGAGAACAATGCCTTCGTGCTGCGTTGTCGGAATACAGGTGAGGCGGTCCTCGTCGACGCAGCCAACGAACACGAACTGCTCATCCCCTTGTCGCGATCGCTCGGGGTGCGACGGGTACTCACCACCCACGGTCACTGGGATCATGTGCAGGCGGTCGTTGCCGCCCGCGAGGCCGGAATCGATGTGGGCATCGCGGCCGGCGACGCCGACATGATCGACAGTTACGACTTCGTGATCGACGACGACGACGTCATCGAAGTCGGAGCGTTGCGGCTGCGAACCATTCACAACCCGGGGCACACGCCGGGGTCGACGTCGTTCCAACTCGTCGGCCACCCGGTCTTGTTCACCGGCGACACGTTGTTCCCCGGCGGGCCGGGCAACACGAACGCGCACGAACGCGCGAGTTTCGACACCATCATCGAGTCGATCGATCGTCGGTTGTTCACGCTCGCGCCCGAAACGCTCGTCATGCCCGGGCACGGTCTCGACACGACGATTGCCACCGAACGCCCGCATCTCGACGAGTGGATTGCCCGGGGCTGGTGACGCGTGGTGGTCACGCCACCAGGTTGCAACACGATGTTCATCGTTATTCGTTTGGCTTTTCGCGCTCGATAGCCGACCATGCAGAGGAGCGATCCGCACGAGTGGGCGCGAAGGAGCGAAGGTGGTGATGGCGATGACGTATCGAGAGCGAACCGACCGAGGGAGTGCCGGCGTGAACCGTCGCGGCCGTCGCCGCGACGAGGTCGGTGCGGCCCGTGCCATCAGCCGCGCGTACGAATTGCGATTCCCTCGTCGACCTGCGTCCGACGCAGCACGACGCGATTCGGATCAGGCCGGAAGCACTCGGTAGATCGCCTCGTTCTGCGTGATCACGAGCAGTTCTTGCTCGGGGGTCACGACGAACGAGGTGATCACGCCGTTGGTCTGCTCGGCGACATTCAGCCGAGCAGTTTCGTTGTCGGCCCCGAGCGCGAACATGGGCCCGCTCATGTCGGCGAAGACGTACGCACCCTGCAAGGGCGCAATCGCGCGGCCGTGGTACACGAATCCCCCGATGACCGCTGGCCCGTACTCGTCGTGGCGGTACTCGAACAACGGGCCGGTGAGACCGTCGGGAGCGCCATCCGAGTAGTCGGAGTTGCCCTCCTTGAAGTACCAACCGAAGTTCTGCCCTGACGTACCGGTGGGAATGCGGTCGACCTCCTCGAAGGTCCCTTCGCCGACATCGCCGATCCAGATGTCGCCCGTTGGAGGATCGATCGAGAAACGCCAAGGATTGCGGAGTCCCTTCGCGAAGATCTCCGGCCGCACGCTGTCGCTCGTGGCGTAGGGATTGTCGCTCGGGATGTCGTACCCCTCGGCGTCGAGTTTGGGCGTTATCCGAACGATCGCGCCGAGCAGCTTGGTCATGTCCTGCGCGTCACGGCCGCGGCTGCCACCGCCGTCGCCGAACGCGATCAACAGATTGCCCGCCGCATCGAACGCGAGCTGTCCGCCCTTGTGTCCGAGCCCGGGTTGCTCGACCGCGATGACCTCGCGACGCGACGCCGGATCAGGTTTGCCCGCCGACATCGCGTACGACACGACATGCGAATTGCTGTCGCGATCGTCGAAGTGCAAGAACATTCGCCCGTCGCGCGGATCGAACGCGATGCCGAGCAGTCCCCGTTCGCTGAAACGTTCGAACGGCGTCACCTCCCCGGTGAGATCGAGCACGACCTCCGACGTCGAGAGCTCCGCATCGACCCGGTGGACCAACCCGTCTTGGGTGATCGCGTAATACGCGCCATCGGCGACGCTCCACGTCATCCCCGTCAGGAGCGAGATCGAAATCGTTGGTTCGAGGCGGATCGCCTGGTTCTCGATCGTCGACTTCGCCGGCATCGGATGCGCGCTGGGCGCGACGGTGGTCGGTACGCCCGACGACGTCGACGCCGTCGTGGCCGTCGTCGAACGGCTGTTCGACGACGGGCTCTCGTCGGTTCGTGGTTCCGTCGCCGAAGGACCTGCATCGATCGTCGGGTCCGATCCGCGTCGATCGACCATGACCGCCACCCCCGCGATGAGCGCGACCAACAATCCGGCAGCGACGACGAGTCGCATTTGCGGCGGGCCAATCGGTCGCCGCGACTCTGCGCCGAGCGGTTGCGAACCGGACGGGCGACGCGCCCGCGAACCGGTCGGTCGGGGAGCCTCCACCACCCGAGTGACGCTACCGCCGGTAGCGTCACCATCGCTTCAACCACCTCGTCGGCCGCCGCCGACGGAGAGTCGCCGACCGAGCGGGAAGGGGGGTGAGAGTCATGAGCAATCGTCGAGACGAGACCCGCCGCCTCACCGAGTTCAGCCACGGTGCCGGTTGAGCATGCAAGCTCGCCCCCGGCGAGTTGACGCAGGTTCTGCGTCGCTTATCCCCTGACCCCCACCCTGATCTGCTCGTTGGGAGCGACACGGGCGACGACGCCGCGGTGTGGCGCCTCGATGACTCGCGCGCGCTCGTGTTCACGGCCGACTTCATCACGCCGGTCGTCGACGACGCGCGAACGTGGGGCCGAATCGCCGCGACGAACTCGGTGAGCGACGTCTATGCCATGGGCGGACGTCCGCTCCTCGCCATCAACCTCGTCGCCTGGAACACGACCGAACTCGACACCGAACTACTCGGCGACGTCCTCGCCGGCGGACTCGACGTCGCCCGCGCCTGCGGTTTCGTGATCGCGGGCGGCCACACGGTCGACGATCCGGAGCCGAAGTACGGCATGGCCGTCATCGGCGAAGTCGACCCCGGCCGCATGCTCACCAACGCCGGCCTCCGCGACGGCGACACGCTCGTCCTGTCCAAACCGCTCGGCGTCGGCGTCGTGACGACGGCCATCAAACGTGGGGGTTGCCCGATCGACGTCGCGACGGCGGCGATCGAATCGATGACCCGAAGCAACGAGACCGCGGCGCGCACGGCGGTCGAGGCGGGTGCGACCGGTGCGACCGACGTCACTGGCTTCGGGCTGCTCGGCCACGTCGGTCGCATGGCACTCGAGTCGGGCGTCGACATCGAGATCACGACCGGCACCGTGCCGCTGATCCCCGGCGCTCGTAGGTTGTGCGAGGCGGGATTCGTTCCGGGCGGTTCGCAACGGAACCTCGATCACGTGCGCGAACGTCTCAGCACCGATGGAGTCGACGACACCACGATCTTGCTCATGGCCGACGCCCAGACGAGCGGCGGCCTCGTGTTCGGCGTCGATCCCGACCGGGCCGGATCCGCGGTCTCGGCGCTTCGTTCCACCGGCCACGCGGCATCGATCATCGGCCGTTGTACGCAGGGAACCGGTCGCATCGCCCTCGTGCGCTGACCGCGAGTTGCTGCTCATTGGCTCATCCGATGGGCTGTCCGTGTGTAACGGTTGCTCTCTGCGGGCAACTGAGGACGCATGCGTCGAAGAAGGGGGCATCGAGCATGGCAATGACGACCGATCGACGAACCGATCTGCTGGCCCGATACCGCGGGGTTCGGGCGCTGACCGAGGCCATCGCGGCTCCGCTCACCCCTGAGGATCAGTGCGCGCAGTCGATGCCCGACGCGAGCCCGGTGAAGTGGCATCGCGCCCACACGACGTGGTTCTTCGAGGAGTTCGTTCTACGACCGAACGTCGCCGAGTACCGACCGGTCGACGATCGTCACTCGTATCTCTTCAACTCCTATTACGAGACGGTCGGCGACCGTCATCCGCGCCCCGAACGCGGGCTCCAGACTCGGCCGACGTGCGCAGAGGTCGGCGCGTATCGCCGGCATGTCGATCGAGCAATGGGCGAGCTACTCGACGCGTGCGACGCGTCGACGTTCGATGCGCTGCGCGATCTCGTGGTGCTCGGGCTACATCACGAACAGCAGCACCAGGAACTCGCGCTCATGGATGTCAAGCACTTGTTCTCGCGCAACGGGTCGTTCGATCCTCGCTACCGAACTGCGACACGACACGGTGCGACGGCGCTTGCACCGCCGCTGCGCTGGATCGACATCGCAGGGGGTCTGATCGACGTCGGCCACGATCCGGCCACGGGCTTCGGCTTCGACAACGAACAACCTCGGCACACGGCATTGCTCGACTCCTTCCGGCTCGCGAACCGCCTCGTGACGTGTGGCGAATGGCGGGCGTTCATCGACGACGACGGGTACACGCGCCCCGAACTGTGGTTGAGCGACGGCTGGTTCGCCGCCCAGCGCGAGCGCTGGGCGGGTCCGTTGTACTGGGAACGAGACGGCGACGACTGGACCACCCTCACGCTCGACGGACGCCGACCGATTGTCGACAGCGAGCCGGTGATGCACGTCAGCCATTACGAGGCCGACGCGTACGCACGCTGGTCCAACGCTCGCTTGCCGACCGAATTCGAATGGGAAGCCGCCGCGGCAGACCTTCCGGTCCGCGGCAACCTGCTCGACGATCCTGCCGACTCGCCGCTGCACCCGACCGTCGCCGAGGCCCACGACATCGGTGTCGGTCAAATGTTCGGCGACCTGTGGGAGTGGACCGCGAGCGCCTATCTGCCGTACCCGAGGTTTCGGACCGCGGCGGGGGCGATCGGCGAATACAACGGCAAGTTCATGAGTGGCCAGATGGTGTTGCGCGGCGGTAGCGCAATCACGCCAGTCGGCCATGTTCGGCCCACGTATCGAAACTTCTTCCCTGCGCACAGCCGCTGGATGTTCAGCGGTGTGCGGCTCGCGAACGATTCCTGACTCCCGCAAGCGAGGACCGATGGCCACCGACCTGTTGACAATCGATGTTCATCTCGCGGGCGATGCCGCGATCCGCGCGTTGCGCGAAGACGTTCGGCGGGGACTCACGGCCGAACCGAAGTCGCTACCGCCGAAGTGGTTCTACGACGACCGCGGGTCGCAGTTGTTCGACGAGATCACCCGACTCGACGAGTACTACCCGACCCGAGCCGAGCGAGCCATCCTCATCTCCCACGCGCGCGACATCGCCGAAGCGACGAACGCCGACACGCTCGTCGAGTTGGGGAGCGGCACGAGCGAGAAGACCCGTTTGCTGCTCGACGCACTCCGCGACCGAGGGGCGCTCCGCCGGTTCGTACCGTTCGACGTCAGCGAACAAACGCTGCGCGACGCCGCGGCATCCATACGCAGTGAGTATCCCGAAGTCGCGGTGCATGCTGTCGTGGGCGACTTCGAGCACCACCTGGCGATGATCCCTCGGGAGGGTCGTCGATGCATCGCGTTCCTGGGGGGCACGGTCGGCAACCTCTTCCCCGCCGAGCGCGCTCGATTCTTCGCCGAGATCGCGGCCGGGATGAGTGAGGGCGACACCTTCTTGATCGGAACCGACCTCGTCAAGGATCCGAAGCGTCTCGTCGCCGCGTACGACGATCGCGGCGGGGTGACCGCCGACTTCAACAAGAACGTGTTGCGAGTGATCAATCGGGAGCTCGACGCCGATTTCGACGTCGACGAGTTCGATCACGTCGCCCGCTTCGACTCCGACGCGGCGTGGATCGAGATGCGCCTGCGTTCGCGCACCGCCCAGTCGGTACGGATCCGCCGGCTCGACCTGACCGTGACCTTTGGCGCCGGCGAAGAACTCAGGACCGAGATCTCGGCGAAGTTCCGCGCCGATCAGATGGAGGCCGAGCTGCGAGCAGTCGGTCTGGTGGTTCGAGACCGCTGGACGGACCCGGCTTCGGACTTCGCACTCACACTCGCCGCGACGTCCTGATCGACGTCCTGGATTTCCACTACGCGGATAGTGGAATTACAATCGGCGACCATGACGGCGGTCCCCGAGGCCCAGACGCACGGCCTGCGCATCCACGATCTCCACGCCTCGGTGGAGGAGAAGCCGATTCTGCGCGGCGTGTCGCTCTCGGTTCCCACGGGCGAGATCCACGCCCTGATGGGCCCCAACGGCTCGGGGAAGTCGACGCTCGCGAACGTGCTGCTCGGTAACCCCGCCTACCAAGTCACCGCCGGGACGATCGAGTTGCTCGGTGAGGACATCACCACCTTGCCCCCTGACGAGCGCGCCGCCCGCGGCTTGTTCCTCGGGTTCCAACACCCCGAGGAGATCCCCGGAGTTTCACCACTCAACTTCTTGCGCCAGGCGATGAGCACTCGCAAGGGCATCGAGAACTACTCGGTCCTCGAAGTCCGCTTGCAGGTACTCGACTGGTGCAAGCGCCTCGGCATGGACCACCGCTTCGTCGAGCGCTATTTGAACGAGGGCTTCTCCGGTGGCGAACGAAAGCGCAACGAGATCCTCCAGATGGCGATGCTCGAACCCGAGTTCGCCGTGCTCGACGAAACCGACAGCGGACTCGACATCGACGCATTGAAGGCTGTCGCCGAAGGCATCGCCATCGTACGAAGTGAGCGACCGCAGCTCGGCATCTTGCTCATCACCCACTACCACCGCATTCTC
>SXGT01811988.1_pt1 | contig 12232 bp, 10 predicted proteins | sample 3176221 | NCBI WGS metagenome assembly SXGT01 (sample SAMN11356862, study PRJNA531348) | freshwater metagenome | isolation source: freshwater sample F1-120 | place: China: Fuxian Lake, Yuxi | collected 2017-12-25
AGCATCTACACCGAGGAGATCTTCGGGCCGGTGCTGTCGGTGCTCCGCGTCGACACGTACGACGAGGCGCTCGACCTCATCAACGCCAACCCGTACGGCAACGGCACCGCCATCTTCACCAACGACGGCGGCGCCGCTCGCCGCTTCCAGAACGAGGTGGAGGTCGGGATGATCGGCATCAACGTGCCGGTCCCCGTACCGATGGCCTACTACTCCTTCGGGGGGTGGAAGAGCTCGCTGTTCGGCGACACCCACGCCCACGGCACCGAGGGAGTGCACTTCTTCACCCGCGGCAAGGTCGTCACGACCCGCTGGCTCGACCCCAGCCACGGCGGCATCAACCTGGGCTTCCCCCAGAACAGTTGATGCCGAACGCCTGACCCGCAACGGCTGAGCACGACACGCACCCCGGGGCCTCGGCCCCGGGGTGCTGCGGTTTACCACGGTCTGTAGGCAAAGCAGCTCTCCCCACGGCAGATCTGCCGTGGGGAGAGCATGGTTCCCGTGGGACCGTGGTAAACCGCGGCCCGGGGCGGGGGCTCAGCCGGCGAGGCCCTGGACGTAGGCGAGGCAGCGGCGGACGTCGGCCTTGGGGCCCTCACCGTCGGGCTCGGAGTCGAGCATGAGGTCCTGCTCGAGGACGTACCAGCCGGTGTAGCCGTTCGTCTCGAGCGCACGGACCATGGCGGCGACGTCGACGGAGCCCGTGCCGAGCACCTGCCACATGCCGTCGGCCACGGCGTCGGAGAAGCTGACCTCGCCGGCGACGACGCGCGCTGCCTTGGCGGCGTCGACGTCCTTGAGGTGCACGTGGGCGACGCGGTCGAGGTTGGCCAGCGTGATGGCGAGGGGATCGGCCCCGGCGGCCGCGAGGTGCCCGGTGTCGATGCACAATCCGATGTGCGAGCCGTCGAGGACCTTCTGGACGTCGTCGGCGTTCTCCACCATCGTGCCCATGTGGGGGTGGACGACCGCCGTGACGCCGCGCTCGCGAGCGTGGTCGGCGATGCGGTCGAGGTTGGCGGTCAGTGTCTTCCACTGCACGTCGTCGAGGACGGGGCGGTCGTCGTAGCCTTCCTGTCCGGTCGCCGCGGCGAGCACGACGATCGCGGCGCCGGAGGCGAGGCAGTCGTCGATGAACCGGTCCACCTCCGGCAGCGGATCGTGGTCGGCGTCGAACAGGACGACCGGCAGGAAGCCACCGACGGCCGCGAGCCCGAAGTCAGCGAGGACCTCGGCCTTGGCCTCGGGCGCGTCGGGCAGGAACCCCTCGGGACCGAACTCGGTCGCCGTGATGCCGAGCTCGCGCATCTCGGCGAGAACACGGTCGGCGGGGAGCTGGAGTCCCCATCCGGGTACCTCGCAGACGCCCCAGGAGATGGGGGCGCCGGCGATGCGGTCACGAAGCGGCACGGCGGGAGCGGACATCGGGGGGCCTTTCGGACGGACCTGCACGGGGGGAGGCGTGCCGGTGCACGCGCGAGTGCCAGTCTCACCCGGTGGCCCGGGTCACGTCAATAGTTTGTCAAGACATACTGACGTCAGGATCAAGAGACGCGCTCGGCCTCGTCCTTCAGGTGCCGGAGCGTGCTCCGCATCCCCTCGAGGAGCTCGACGTCATGGTTCTGCGACCCACCCATGACCCAACGACCGACGAACCTCACGACGGCCCCGGCACGCGGGATCGCCGCGCGCCGCTCGACGACGTGCGTCCCGCTCTCCGTCGGCCGCAGCTCGTAGGACCACTCGACGTGCGCCGGACCGACGTCGAACGCGAGGGCAGCGGAGCCGTCGTGCGTCGGCGGCTTCCACTGCGTGATCCGCGTGGTCGTCGGCCAGACGACCGCTCCCCTGCGGTTGACGTTCAGACCTCTGGACCCGACCGTCGGCTCGTCGGTGATGAACATCCGCACCGTCTCCGGGCTGCGCCGGCTCATGGCCCTCAGGTCGCTGAGCAGCGCCCAGACCCGTTCGACCGGAGCGTCGACATGGATGTCGACCTCCAGCGGCGCCAGACCCTCCGACGGGAACCGCGGCGGCACGTCAGCGCCCCTGCTCGGCCGCCGCCTTGATGTGACGGAGGGTCTCGGCGATGCCCTCCTCGAGCTCGGCCTCGAAGTTCTCGGTGCCGCCGAGGACGTTCTTGGTCAGCATGTTGGACAGCGACGACACCCCGTTCGGAGCAGTGCGGTGCTCGGTGAGGCGGGTGCCGGTGGCGGTGGGCTCCAGCTCGTAGGTCCAGACCGTGCCGTTCTCGGCGATCTTCAGCGCCAGCTCACGCTCAGGCTCGAAGACCTTGACGTACGAGCGCGTCGGCCAGACCTTCCACCCCTGGCGGTTGATGTTGATGGTGCGGGCGCCCTGCTTCACCTCGCCGCCACGGACGATCATCTTCTTGCACTGCGGGCTCCACTCGCCCATGCGGCGCAGGTCCGAGACGACCTCCCACACGCGCGCCGGAGGGGCGTCGATGTCGATGGATCCTTCGATACGGTCACGGTTGGCCATGGGAGGTCCTTTCGTCGGCGACGGGCGCCGCCAGGTGGGGGGTCGGGGGGTTCAGCGGGGCGCGGCGACGAGCACCCGGTCCTGGCGCTGGTCGGCCTGGACCCAGCGCACGAGCCAGTCGGCCACGCTCGGGTGGTTCAGCAGCGCGAAGTGGTTCGCGCTCGGGACGTACTCGAACCGCGCGCCGTCGACGATCGGACCGGACCGACCGACACCGGTGGCCGAGGAGAAGTGCACGAGCAGGTCACCGAGGACGCTGCTGAGCGGGTGCTTCTGCGAGGCCCCGAGCGTGGAGGCCACGAAGTGGTACTCGGCGTGCGCGAGCGGGGCGGCGGCGATGCGGTCGAGCCCCCATCGGGCGGTGAGGTCCTGGCCCTCCCACTCGTCGGCGGAGATGTAGCCGTGCCGCAGGTCGACGATGCCGGCCGAGCGGGTGTCGAGGATCGTGCTGAACGGACGGGACTCCGGCCAGAACCGCAGGGCGCGCGACCCGAGGTGGGCGACCTTCTCCAGGTTGGCCCCCCCGTGCGGGGTGCCGAGGCACACGACGTCGCGCACGAGGTGCTGCCACGTCGACCCCTCGGCGGTGGCGTGGTTGGTGGCCGAGCGGGCGACCAGTCCGCCCATGGAGTGACCGACGAGCGTGATCCGGGTGACCCGGGCGGGCCAGCTCTCCACGAGCTGACCGAGCAGCGCGTCGAGGTGCTTGCCGTTCTCCGAGACGTGCAGCCCCGTGTTGTAGCGGATCGTCACCGGAGTGGCATCGGTCTCCTCGGCGATGCGACGGGCGTACGTCGTGCCTCGCTGACGCTCGCCCAGCTCCCACGACTCGTCGTTCTCGCACAGACCGTGCAGGAAGACCACGAGGTGACCCCCGGCACCACGGAACGCGTCGCCGACCTGCCACCGCGTGAGCGGGAGGTCGGCTCCGTCGACCCGAACGGCCATCACGATGGCCTGGGGGTCGTCGAGCATGCGGAGCTCGTCGCCGATGAGTCCGTTGACGGCCGCCACGACGCTGCGTCCGAGGCGTGACTGCTCGACCGGGGCGCCGACGCCGCGGGCGCCGAGGGCGCGGACGGAGCCGCTGCCGATGCGCAGGACGCCGGAGACCGCTCCGTACAGCGAGGTGGCCACCGCGTCGTGCACCGACTCCGGCAGCCGACCGCCGACCATCCGGGTGGCACCGAAGGCGCGTGAGGCGACGGCGCGGTGGACGTCGCGCACGGTCCCGACCACGAGCCGGTCGAGGTGGTCCAAGGCGAGTGCGGCGACGTCGGTGGTTCGCGCGGGCTCGACGGGCATGCCTACATACTGCCGGTATCCGAGCACGATGTGAACCGGTCGGGCCGGAGTTCTTGATCACCTCTCAGGGGGCCGAGGCGGCCGCCGCCACGGACGACGACGCCCACGCACCGGCATCCGGTGCGTGGGCGTCGTCGGGCAGACGTCAGGCGTCGTCGCCCTCGGCGTCGTCGTCGGAGTCCTCGTCGGCGTAGGTGCCGTCGCCGCGCAGCTGCGAGAGGCGGAGGTCGTTGCCCGACTCGTCGGTGACGGTGGCACCCTCGACCAGCGACGCGAGCGCCTTGCCACGCAGCACCTCGCTGACCATCTCGGGCACGTGGTTGTGCTCCATGATGTGCTGGACGTAGGCGTTGGGGTCCTGGCCCGACTGCTGGGCGCGCTGCATGATGTGCTGGCTCAGCTCCGCGTCGTCGAGACCGATCTCCTGCTCGGCCACGACCTGGTCGAGGACGAACTGGGCGACGATCGCGTCGCGCGTGCGACGCTCCAGCTCGGCGTCGAACTCCTCGGCCGTCTGGCCCTCGTCCTCGAGGTAGTTCTCCATCGTCAGACCGGCCTGCGCCAGCTGCTGGGCGACCTGCTCGCGGCGCGCTCCGAGCTCGGAGGCCAGCAGCTCGTCGGGCACGGGCGCCTCGATCGCGCCGATGATCTCGTCGAGGACGAGGTCGCGGGCCTGCCCGGCCTGCTCCATGCGCTTGCCGCGCACGAGTCGCTCGCGGACGTCGGCGGTGAACTCCTCGACGGTGTCGAACTCCGACGCGGTCTGGACGAACTCCTCGTCCAGCTCCGGGAGCGTGCGCTCCTTGACGTCGACGACCTTGACGGTGACGTCGACCGGGGTGCCCTTGAGCTCGCCACCGACGAGCTCGGTGGAGAAGGTGACCTCCTCGCCGGCGGACAGGCCGGTGACGGCGTCGTCGAGGCCGTCGAGCAGGACGCCCGAGCCGACCGTGTACGGCATGCCGTTGGCCTCGGCGCCGTCGATGGGCTCGCCGTCCTTGTCCTTGGCGACGAGGTCGATGGTGAGGGCGTCGCCGTCGGCAGCGGCGCGCTCGACGTCGGTGGTCGTCGCGAAGCGCTCGCGCAGCGCGTCGATCTGCTCGGTGACGTCCTCGTCGGTGACCTCGGCGTCCTCGACCTTCACCGTGATGTCGGCGAGGTCGGGGAGGTCGAGCTCAGGACGGACGTCGAGCTCGGCGGTGATCTCGATGTCCTCGCCGTCGGCGAACTTGGTGAGGTCGATCTCGGGCTGGCTCAGCGGCTGGACGTTGGTCTCCTCCAGCGCCTGGCGGTACCAGTCGGGGAGCGCGGCGTTGACGGCCTCGCTGAGGACCGCGTCGCGACCGACCCGCTGGTCGACGATGGCCGCGGGCACCTTGCCCTTGCGGAAGCCGGGCACCTGGATCTGCCCACCGATCTGCTTGTAGGCCTTGTCGAGGTTCGTCTTGAACTCGTCGAACGGGACCTCGATGGTCAGCTTGACCCGGGTGGGGCTCAGGGACTCGGTGCTGCTCTTCACGTGCGGAACTCCTGGATGGGCTACGGGGGTCGTCGGACGCCACAGGGCGGGCTCGAGCCTGACGTCGGCGACCACGGCCCGGGGGCGTCGTTCCAGTCTCTCATGCAGGCCCCTCGCCACCCGAATCGCCCGTTCGTGGGACCCCTCAGGCCGGCAGCACCCGTGGGTCGTCCGCACGGACGCGTCGCACGGCGAGCCGGTGGGCTCCCGACCCGGGGTCGCGCCGGTCGGCGACGGCCCACCACTCGAGGCGTGCCTCACCGGGCGTCAGCTCGACGACGCTGAACCCGTGGTCGTCGAGGTTGACGAACCGCACGTGCGGGTTGATCGCCATGATCGCCTCCTCCATCGCCAGCGAGACGGTCCGCGGCTCGGTGTTCATGTAGTCGTCGACGTTGTTGCTCGTCACGGCGCTGCACACCAGCTCGGTGGCGACCGGCACGCCGTCGAGCTCGATCTCGTTCGCCCACGCGGTGTGGACGTCGCCGCTGAGGAACATCACGCCCGGGACACCTTCAGCGGCGACGCCCTCCAGGAGACGCTTACGCTGCGCCGGGTACCCGTCCCACGTGTCGGTGTTGGGCGTCGGCGTCCCCCACGTCATGGGGTCGGTCGTGGCCTTCACCGCCAGCTCCTGGCCCCGCGGCCGGGGCGGCATGAGCATCGGCGCCATCATGACCGGGTTCCCGACGAGCTTCCAGGTGGCCGACGACGTCACGAGGGAGTCCGCGAGCCACCGGCCCTGCGGCTCGCCGGTGATGGTCCGCGCGTCGTCGTGGGTGCGCGGGTCGTCGGCGTCGACGCGCTCGTCGCGCTGTCCGCGCAGGTCGAGCATGCTGAGGTCGGCGAGGCGCCCGAACGCGAACCGGCGGTGGATCGTGTCACCGTCGCCGACCACTGCCGTGCCCGCCAGCCGCACCGGCATCCACTCGTCGTACGCACGGAGGGCGGCCGCGCGGCGTTCGTCCCACGAACCCTCGGTGAGCGGGTCGTGCTCGAAGGCCCCACCGGGGTGCCAGCCGTCCGCGACCTCGTGGTCGTCCCACGTCGCGATCATCGGCACCGCCGCGTGGAGGGCCGCGAGGTCGGGGTCGGTCTTGTACTGGGCATGGCGGCGCCGGTAGTCCTCCAGCGTCACCGTCTCGTGAGGCGGGTCGTGAGGACGCACGTCCTTCCAGTCCGGCCCCCAGGAGTACTTGCCCTGCTCGTACTCGTAGAGATAGTCGCCGAGGTGGACGACGACGTCGACGTCCTGGGCCCGCAGGTGGCGGTAAGCCGAGAAGTGACCCGCCTGCCAGTTCGAGCACGAGACCACGCCGAGCCGCAGCCGGTCCACGTCGGCCTGCGCAGCCGGCGCCGTGCGGGTGCGTCCGGTGACGACCTCGCGCCCGACCCGGAAGCGGTACCAGTACGAGGTGTCGGGCTGCAGACCCGTCGCGTCCACCTTCACGGTGTGGTCGACCGTGGCGTCCGTGCGAGCGAGGCCCTCGGCGTCGAGGCGGGCGAAGTCGGGGCGGCGGGCGACCTCCCAGACGACGTCGACCGGGTCCCCGAGCCCGGACCCCGCGACCGTGTCGGGACGGATCGTGACCCGCGTCCAGAGCAGCACGGCGTGGGGCAGCGGGTCCCCGGAGGCGACGCCGTGCTGGAAGACGCGGTGCCGCGACGCCGGTGCCGGTGAGGGGCTGGCCAGCGAGAGGGCGGTGCCGCCGGTCGCGGCGATCGCGACCCCTCCCAGCACGACGGATCGGCGGTCCAGGACGGTGCTCCGTGGCTCCACGGGTCCATTGCGCGCAGGCGGCGGTGAACCGTCGCCCGGACAGTCGGTGAACGACCGGGGACGGGCGCCCGAAAGCTCCGTGCCGACGGTGACCGGCCTGCGGATCCCGCGCACGGTGGGACGATCGAGCGGTGTCATCGATCGTGGTCGTCGGAGCCGGACTGTCCGGCGTGGTGTGTGCTCGTGAGCTCCTGGCGGCGGGGCACGACGTCGTCCTGCGCGACCGCGGTCGACGTCCTGGCGGCCGGATGGCGCTGCGGCGCCACGGCGGTCGCGTCGTCGACATCGGCGCCGGGTCCTTCACGGTGCGCGACGACGCCTTCGCCGCCCAGGTCGACGGCTGGCACTCGCGCGGTCTCGCGCGGCCGTGGACCGACACGTTCTCGACCTGGAGCCCGCAGGGTCGCGGCTCGACCACGGGGCCCGTGCGATGGGCCGCCCCCGGTGGGCTGCGCTCGCTCGTGCAGGACCTCGCTGCGGGTCTCGACGTCCGCAGCGCCGACCCGGTCGAGCGGGTGACGGTCGCGGGCGGCCGTCCGAGCGTCGACGGGGACGGGGTCGACGCCGTGGTGCTCGCCCTGCCCGATCCGCAGGCCCGTCCCCTGCTGGAGGTCGGTTCGCCGGCACACGACGCGCTCGACGACCCGTACGAGCCGGCCCACGCCCTCACGGCCGGATGGGACCGGCGTACCTGGTCCCTGCCGGACGCCATGTTCGTCAACGACCACCCCGACCTGGCGTTCGTCGCGGACGACGGACGCCGACGCGGCGACGACGCCCCCGTGCTCGTCGCGCACAGCACCGCTGACCGCTCCCGCGACCACCTGGCCGACCCACCCACCGCTGCCGAGCCGATGCTCGCGGCGCTGCGGGAGGTCGTCGACGTCCCCGACGGGGAGCCGTCGCTGGTGCACGTCCAGCGATGGACCTACTCGCGACCAGCGTCCGGCCACGGCCGCCCGTTCCACCTCGGCGACGACCTCGTCGGCGCGTGCGGGGACTCCTGGGGCGAGACGTCCTCGATCGAGACGGCGTTCCTCTCCGGGCGTGCTCTCGGGCAGGCATTGGTCGAGCGGCTGGGCTGAGCACCGCGGCGGTCAGAACAGCGTCGAGACGACGTCCCTGACGTTGCGGAGGACCGCGCGGAACGCCGCGCTCCGGCCCCTGTGTGCGCCGCCTGGCGCCTCACGCACCGTGGCCACCACGAGCAATGTCGTCGCCACCCGTCCAACGCGCGTGCACCAGGTGAACCCGTGGCCGGGGAGAATGTCAGTGGTCGCACGTAGGTTTGATTCATGGACATCGGGGCCAGCGCGAGCGAGGAGGCGATGACCTCCGCCATTCGCGCGTCGGCTCGGGCTGAGGCCGCGGTGTACACCGCGATGCTCGCGTTCCGCGATGCCGAGGAGGCTCGCATCAGCCGGCTCGACGGCTCGATCCGTCAGCTCGTGGAGCGGTCCGCGATCCCGATGTCGATCGGACAGGCGATGGGGCTCTCGGAGAACCAGGTCTGGACCCGACTGGCCACCGCCGACCGAATGGTCGAGCACGCACCCACCTGCTGGGCAGCGTTCCGCGACGGGCTCATCGACGCCGCACGAGTCCGCGAGATCTCGGCCGGACTGGACCGGCTCGAACGCGAGTCCTCCTGGGCCCTGCTCGACTCCAAGGCCCTCACCTACGCCACCACCCACACCACGTCCGAGCTGCGTTCCTGGATCAAGCGGTTCGTCACCCGCGTCGAACCCGACGAGGCACTCGAGCGGGCCGAGAAGGCCCGCGAGCAGCGGCACGTCGCCCTGCACCACCTCGAGGACGGCATGTCCTGGCTGAGTGCCTACCTGCCCTCCCACCAAGCCTCAGCGGTGATGAAGCGCCTCGACCGCGCAGCACGCGTCCCCGTCGATGACGGGGACGACAGAACCCTTCCTCAGCGAACGGCCGACCTGTACGTCTCCTGGCTCACCCACGGCGAAACTCTCGACCTCCCAACGATCGGCGGCGATGTCGCCGTGACGATCGAGGCCGACGTCCTCACCGGACTCACCGACGGGCACGCCGAGTCCTCCGACGGCGAATGGTCCGTCCCCGCCTCGTGGATCCTGGACGAGATCGACGCCGACGACACCTTCTGGCACCGCATCATCACCGACCCCATCGGCGGCAACACCCTCGCCCACGACTACGTCGGACGCTTCGCCCCAGAAGTCCTCGTCAAGGCCATCAGGTTCAGGGACAGCGTCTGCCGAGCACCCGGCTGTCAGGTCCCCGCCGAAAGATGCGACCTCGACCACCGAGAACCCTGGCCCACCGGGCCGACCAACGGATCGAACATGTGGGCACTGTGCAGACGACACCACTCCATGAAGGGACACGACGTCCTGCGATGGGTCCTGCCGTCAGGCCGCGAGGTCCCCGCCGACACTGTCCGCGTCGGGTGAGAACCCCTCATCAGTCCAGCGCGCCCAGCACCACGGCCGCCGCCTCGGCGACGAGGGCGTCGTCGTAGTCGGCGGACAGGTCGTTGCGCTCGGTCAGCACCACGAGCACGATCGGCTCACGCCCGGGCGGCATCACGAGGGCGACGTCGCCTCGCCGCGGGCCCGCACCACCGGACTTGTCCGCCACGGTCCAGCCATCGGGCGCCCCGGCACGCACGAGCGGGTCACCCGTCGCGTTGCCCGACATCCAGTCCAGCAGCTGGTCGCGGTCGGCCGGCTCCAGCCAGGATCCCTCGACGATCGATCCGAGCAGGTCCGCGAACGCGGCCGGGGTCGTGGTGTTGGCCGGGTCACCGGGGGTGACGTCGTTGATGCCGGGCTCGACGGCGTCGACGTTCGTCTCGTCGTCGCCCGCCTGACGCAGCACTTCCTCGAGCCCCGACGGCCCACCGAGCCGGTCGAGCACCAGGTTCGTCGCGGTGTTGTCGCTCTCTCGCACCAAGGCCTCGGCGAGCTCGTCGAGCGTCGCCCCTTCCCCGAGGGCTTCCTCGGTGACCGGCGAGTACCCGGCGGCGTCGATGTCGGCCTGCGACCACCCGACCCGCTCACCTCGATCTTCCTCGTCGGTCGCGTCGAGCAGCGCAGCCGCGACGAACCCCTTGAGCGTGGACGCGTAGCCGAACCGCTCGTCACCACGGTGCTCGACCCGTCGACCGTCCTGGAGGTCGAAGGCGACCACACCCACGCGCGCGTCGAACTCGTCCTCGAGGGCCTCGAGGTCGCCGGACACGTCCTCCGACGGGGTCCCCGCCGCCGCGTCGTCGGTCGGCGGGTCCCCACCGTCCCCACCGGTGCCGCAGCCTGCGAGCAGCAGCGCCAGGACCACACTCGTCGCCGCTGCGGCACGGACGCGCCGCCGGTTCCGATCCTTCGACTTCTCCATGACCGATCCCCCTCGATCGTCGTCGACCTCGACCTGGTCGGGATGACAGGATTTGAACCTGCGACCCTCCGCTCCCAAAGCGGATGCGCTACCAAGCTGCGCTACATCCCGGCACTGCCGCAGCAGCGAGCCGAGTCTAGACCCCGGCGACAGGGAAGACGGAAGCCTGGGCGGCGTTCCGACGTTGACGCACCCGTGAGGCTCTCGCTGCTCGATCGCTCCCGCACCCGGCTCGGCCGTCCCGACGCCGAGGCACTGACCGGGAGCGTCGAGCGGGCCGTCTGGGCCGAGAAGCTCGGCTACGACCGCTTCTGGGTGGCCGAGCACCACGGCGTCCCCGGCATCGCGAGCGGGTCACCGCCCGTGCTCATGGCGGCGGTGGGCGCAGCGACGTCGCGGATCCGGATCGGCTCGGGCGGCATCATGCTCCCCCACCACCAGCCCTTCGTCGTGGCGGAGCAGGCCCGGATGCTCGAGGCACTGAACCCGGGGCGCGTCGACGTGGGCCTCGGTCGGTCGTCGGGGTTCACGGCGCCGGTGCGAGCGGCGTTGCGCGAAGCCGACGACGTCACCGACCGGTTCGGCGACGACGTGCGGGAGCTGCGCGACCACCTCACCGACACAGCACCGGTGACGGTCCGTCCTCGAGGCGGTCCGATCCCGATGTTCCTGCTGGCCACCGGCCGCGGGATCGCGCTGGCCGCCGAGCTGGGTCTGCCGGTCGTCGTCGGAGGCCCGGCCCTGTGGTCCGACGACGTCCCGGCCGCCCTCGACGCATATCGTCGTCGCTTCGTCCCCTCGCCGGGCAGTGATGGGCCCTCGGTCGTCGTGTCGCTCGATGTCTTCGTCGCCGACGACGCCGAGGCGGCCCGCGAGCTGGCCCTGCCGGAGGCGTGGGCCATGGCGATCGCGCGTCGCACCGGGGAGTTCCCGCCCCTGGAGTCCCCCGCCTCGATCCGCGGGCAGACGTGGCCTGAGCAGGTGCGTCGCCGGGTGGAGGCGACGCTCGAGCACGTCGTCGCCGGCGACGCCGGCACCGTCTCCAGCACGCTCGACCGACTGGCCGAGCGGACCGGAGCACACGAGCTCCTCGCCTCGACGTCGACCTGGGACCGTGACGCACTCCACGCCTCGGACGCCGCGCTGCGCGACGTCATGGGGAATGCCTGACGCCTCAGGTCGTTGAACCTTCATGGACCAGGGCGTACCGCCCGCGCCGATCTTCGAGGAGAGACATGACCACCGTCTTCGACCCCATCACCGTCGGCTCCTGGGAGCTGCCGCAGCGCTTCGACATGGCGCCGCTGACGCGCAACCGCGCCGAGACCGGTGGCGGCCCCGGTGCTCTCGCCGCCGAGTACTACGGCCAGCGCGCCAGCGCCGGACTCATCGTCACCGAGGGCACCCAGCCGTCCGCCGTCGGCCAGGGCTACCTCGCCACGCCCGGTCTGCACTCCCCCGAGCAGGTCGACGGCTGGCGCGGCGTCGCCGAGGCGGTGCACGCCGGCGGCGGTCGTGTCGTGGCCCAGCTCATGCACGTCGGCCGGATCGCCCACCCCGACAACAAGGACGGCCTCGAGACCGTCGCACCGAGTGCCATCGCCGCGCCCGGCGAGATGGTGACCGCCGACGGCCAGAAGCCGCACGTCGAGCCCCGCGCCCTCGAGACCGACGAGATCCCCGGCATCGTCGAGGAGTTCGTCCAGGCAGCCCGCAACGCTGTCGCAGCCGGACTC
>SXGT01596994.1_pt1 | contig 12230 bp, 16 predicted proteins | sample 3176221 | NCBI WGS metagenome assembly SXGT01 (sample SAMN11356862, study PRJNA531348) | freshwater metagenome | isolation source: freshwater sample F1-120 | place: China: Fuxian Lake, Yuxi | collected 2017-12-25
AGGACCCAATTAAAGACACCACGGGGGCAACTTCCCAGCATGCATCTAAGCGCGCCTGGGAGGCCACAAGGCCTTTGCCCAGACTCATGGCTTCAAGAAGCCATGCGCTTACTTTCAATCGTGGCCATTGTGAAAAATCAGCCGAGTTCTCAATATCCCGCCTGCCTATTGTTCTTCCGCGGGTCCATCCTTCAACCAATCCGGCCAAACCACTTTTCTTGAAACTGCCCTGTCTGACAAGAGACCTTGCGTCAGATCGCTGGAATGCCGCAAAACCCGCTTTCGAGGGCATCTCTAAAACAGCGACTATCTCCTCAACCAACTCACCAGCATTCGCGACACCAATTCCGCGGCATCCTGCTGCACCCAATGATCCGCTTCCGGCACTGTCAGAAGCGTGAGATCCTTTTCAACCCAATTCCAAGTGCCGTTCAGAGCGTCGGACAACAGGGCGGTGTCTTTGAGACCATGGATCAGCAGCACAGAGCACTGGACCTTGACCAGCGGAGAGGAGTCCTGGACGTAAGGCTCGCGTGGGTAATTCCGTTTGTAATAGTTGAGCATCGCCTCGAAATCCGAACGGCGAAAGGCTTCCACATAACGCTCGCGGACGGCGGGATCTTTGACCCAAAAGGTTAGGCCCTCGGCGGTGAGGTTTGTGTGGGCCCCTGCTTGCTGGAAACGCCGGGCGTAAGCGCTGTTCTTCTGCTGCTCCGGGTTATTAGCCAGTTCGCGACTCAATCCTCGCGGATGGGGGAGATTCAGCACTACCAACTTCTCGGTCATTGCAGGCCGGGTCATCGCAAACTTCCACGCCACGAAACCTCCCCAATCGTGCCCCACGATGATCGCTCGTTCCTGTCCGCGCGCGCGGATCACGGCTGCGACATCGTCCACGAGCAGGTTGATGTCGTAGTTTTCCACGCCCTTGGGACGGTCACTGAGATTGGAACCGCGTTGGTCTATGGCCACGACTTCGCGATCTTTGGCCAACGCTTCCATCGGCACACGCCATGTCAACCAGTAATCCGGAAAGCCATGAATCATCACCACCAACGGTCCCTGGCCGAGCCGCGCATAATGAATGCGCACGCCGTTGTTGGTCGCGTAGCCGTGAGTCACTTTCCGTTCGATATCGAGCAACGCGGACCCATCGGCACCGTGGGACCACAGTGCCGCCAGGAGCGATAAACCAACGAACCAGTTCAAGAAGGTTTTCATCCGAAAATTCGCTTTAACCGCGCTTCATCGTAGGCGCGCCGCTGAACGGAGCTCATCTTGTCAAAGTCAGGACGTCCATCCGCGCGAACCGGCCACGGCACTTCAATCGATGCGACGCTCGAGCTCGGAGATTCCGTGGGGCGAGCAGCCGTTGACAGTGTCACACTCGTGCTTACATCCGGAGCCGCCGGAACTGCCGACTTGGCCAACGGATTGTTCGTCACCTCGACCGTGGATCGACGGGTCGCGCTGCCGTCGTAGCTCATTGTTTGATCGGTCAACTGAAGGTCCGCATCGAGTGTGCAGTGAGGCCGGATGCCCTTTGCTTGGAGCACTCCATGGTACGCACGAACCGCTTCGTGAGGAGTCACTTTTCCGTCGGTGATGAGTCGAAGAAACTCGATGAACGCCAGTTGATGTTCCGCATTATTGATCTTGCGGCCGAACAGGGCCACGCGCGCACCGTACTTCTGCGCGTCATGGATCAATCGGAAGGCGTCGTAAGTGGTACCCGCGCTGCCGCCCAAAATCCCAACCACCAGATTAGGATCGTACTGTGCCAATTCCTCCATGGCCTTGGGACCGTGGTACACGATCTTTAAGAATACGGGTCGCCCGGCTTCTGGCACACCCGCCAACGTGCGCAGGATATTATCGTTGATGAACTCGCCAAGTTTTTCGGGCGGAATCCCACTGTCGACATTGGGATCAAAGATCTCCAGGAAATGCCGAAACTGTTTGCTTTCGGCTTCTTCACGAAAGGCTTTGTACCAGAGCAACGCCTCGCGGTCCTGATCGAGCTCATTGACGTACGTGATGGAATAGAGTCCGAGATTGGCTCCTGTAAACTGTCCACTACCATCGCGTTCGCACTCGATCTCGCCGCACTGTATATGGTCAATACTCGCGCTTCGAAAAGGTTGGGAGGGCTCGCGAGTGTAGCAGCCATGGCGCACCGCCCAAACGTCCGTCGTGTCATTGGCGCGTGCCGCAGGGGTCACAGCGGAATTCTGGAACAATCCCTCGCGAATGGTCAGGACCTCATTCACGTAGGCCGACATCAACATGATATCGATCAAGCCCTGATGCGTCACTTCACGAATGATGTCGAGAAATTCGGGCAGATTGCGGTAGCCAAACTCAGCGCGATTCCACACTTCGGGGGAAAACTGAGCCGGGCGGGCGCCGCGATTGGAAAGGTAACCTCGCGGCCCGGGCGCGCGAACACCAAAAGCCATGTCGGCATCTTTGGCGTCGGCAATGATGAAGGCGCGCGAGTTACTATTCTTTTTGACGTCGGCGAGTTTGGCGTCGAGTGACTTCATCCGGGGTGGGTTTGGCTGGTTTAGTTAGGCTTTCACCTTAGCGAGCGTATCCTTGAGTGCACGTGCCGATGCCTGCAAGGCCATGAGCTCCTTGGGCCAAAGTTTGATCTCCACATGTTTAATGACGCCCTCCCGCCCCACCACGCTGGGCACACTAAGGCAGATATCCCGGACATCATAGGCGCCCTGTACCAGCGAGGAAACTGGCAGGAGACAACGCCTATTCAGCAACACGGCGTGAATGACATCGCGGATGGCCACGCCTACCGCCCATCCCGCGCCGCCCTTTTTCTTGATCACTTCGGCGCCGCTGCCCTTGGTTCTCTCGAACACGGCGTTCTGGAATGACGGCGTGCACTCGGGCAGGCCTGTGAGCGGCAACCCATTCACGGACGCACTGGACCAAACCGGCAGCATGGAGTCTCCATGTTCACCGAGGATCAACGCCTTCACTTGGGTCGGAGCCAGCTTGAGTTCGTCAGCGATGAACGAGCTGAACCGCGAGGTATCCAGCATCGTCCCCAACCCATAAACCTGCTGCCATCGCAAGCCCAACCGCTCGACGGCAAGCTGCGTCAGAATATCGACGGGATTCGAAACGACAAACACCTGGGCATCCTTGCGGAACCCCGCCGAACGGATGCTATCCAGGATCCCGACAAAAAGCGCCACGTTGCGATTGATGAGATCCAACCGGGATTCATCTGGCTTGCGGCGCAGGCCTGCGGTGATGAGGAAAATATCGCTGTCGGCCGCTCGTGCGTAATCGCCTGCGTAGATCTTCTGATCGCCACAAAATGCACTACCATGAAGGAGGTCCAACGCTTCGCCTTGGGCGGTCTCGAGGTTGGCGTCAATCAGCTGCAGTTCGGACACCAAGCCGCCGCACTGGAGCGCGAACGCCGCACACGAACCCACTCGACCGCCACCGCCAATGATCGTCACTTTCATAACTCAATTCGACTCTCGATCTTCTGTTCACTCAAGAATTCAAAAGGCGCGCCTGCGCCGCCGACTTACCCGATCCATCACTTGCCAAGCTGGGCCAAGATTTGGTTCGTAATCGCCTGAACCGCGGCTTCCGTATCGGGATCCGACGCCGTTGAAACCGTCTCCTGCGCTGACGTGGCGCAGGTCACACCCGGGCGCCATTCATCGTTGTCGCACAACTCGCACTCCTTCAGTCCATGGCGAGGATCGGGGATGCCCAGGCTCTGTTTGATTTTGAGAAGATCCTGGAGTTGACCGGGCGACATGGTTTTCGGAGGAACGCCTAATTGCGCCGTGACTAGAATCGTCCGGCAGTAGGCTTCCAAGATCTCCATCTTGAAGTAGGCGTCCTCGACATTGTTGTGGCTCCAGCTCACCACTCCGTGGTTGGCCATCAAAATGGTGTTGTGCTTATCGACCAAATCCGCGACGAGTTTACCCATCTCCGGGGTGCCCGGCGTGCGATACGGGGCAACAGCGACGGACGCGAACACCTCGTACTCGGGTATCATACAGGTGGGCGGCACCAAACCGGCCACAGCAAAACCAGTGCTGTACGGAGGATGGCAATGGCAGGTCGCAACCGCCTTCGGTTGCCGCTTCATAATCTCCAAATGCATCAGGATTTCGCTGGTGCGCCGTTTGACGCCGGCCAGTTGATTGCCTTCGAAATCCACGAGGCACATATCCGCGGGCTTCATGAAGCCTTTGCTCACCAGTGTGGGAGTGCATAGCGCGATATCCTCGCCGACCTTGATGGCGATGTTGCCGCCGTTACCATCCACATAGGCGCGACCCCAGAGCCGGCGGCCGATGTCGCACAATTGCTCCTTGAGAGCATGGCAGTAGGGCGAATTAAAGAAGGCCTCTAGTTCCGCCTTGGGCGACTTGGAATTCAGCGCTTTGGTTGGCGGTGTCAATGCACCGGGGGCCGTCGTGACGCCAGATGCGGCCGTCGGCGCACTTGAAGGCTTGCGATTGGAATAATCCCGAAGGGCATCACGCGCCGAAGGCGTGAGAATTCCCTGGTGACTCTCCGCAACCGGATCGCCCCCGCGGGCGATGATTTCTTCGATATCCTTCGCCGTATAGACAGTGCTCATTTCTTAAATGGATTGTAAAAAATGTAATCCACCAACGCCGCGTTGATGGCATCAATAGGCGGTGGCAAAGGGAACGGCTGGGCCGCTTCGCGGCCCTCCACATAACCCACCGTATCCCCCACACCGCCACCCAAATTATCGTAAATCACCAGACTAGGCTCGGTACCCATGGCCACAGGTCCATCGGCTCCCCGTCGATAGTGATCGCGAGTAAACGGCGACACAATCAGCCAACGAGCTCCGTGCAACTCCGGCAGTGCGCGACTCAATGTGACCCGGCCAACGACGGTACCCAGCTTCATACCGGCACTCCTGGTTCCTTCTCGTCCACCACTCCCAGTACCAGCCACCGTACCGGGCTGCGTTCGTCCCCAACCGCTTTCCGGGCGGCGGAGCCATCCGACGAAATCACCACACGCTGATGCATTCCAGCCCCATGCGAATCGATGGCAATCTGCGGGACCCCTTCGGGGTCGCCCGCTTGATTGATCGGCTGACACACCACCAAGCGCCATCCCTCGTAGCTGGGATGCTTTCGGGTCGCCGTGATGTTCCCTTCGACGCGGGCTAGGAGCATGAGTCGTAGCGATTAGTAAATCCGGAGGTTGTCCACCATCACACAACGGCGGACACGAGTGAACGTCCTAGGATTGCTCACACCCTCACCGGTCGGTGTGGCAATGGAAAAACTCAGATAACCCTCGCCACCCAGTCCCAATCCAGCCATGCACGGCCCATTCTTGATGAACAAGGTTGTGTCCAAAGCACGCCCCATGGCGGTCATTGCCTCCACATCGTGCGAGTGAATGATGCTGGTGTGCTTGTATCCATGCTCGGCGTCCAGTGACCGGCGAATACCTTCTTCGAGACTCTTTACGCGAACAATCGGGAGGAAAGGCATCATCTGCTCCTCCTCAACAAATGGGTGATCAGCACCGGTCTCTGCAAATAACAACTGGGTACCTGGAGGCAACGCAATGCCAGCCGCTTGAGCCAGAACCGATGGATCTTTGCCAATGAAATCCTTGTTCACGGAGGCGTGTGCGCAGCCGCCCCCCTGCCCTTCCTTGAACGTAAACGCGGCCTTCGTGAGCGCTTCCAACTGAGAGGACGTCAATTTCACCGCGCCATTCCGTTCCATCTCGGACATCAACTTGTCGGCGATGTTCTCCAACGCGAACACTTCCTTTTCGCCGATACACAAGAGGTTATTGTCGTAACTGGCGCCTTGGATGATCGCGCGGGCGGCGCGCTTCATGCACGCCGTGTCATCGACGTAGACCGGCGGATTGCCCGGGCCGGCGCAAACGGCGCGCTTACCCGTCTGCATCGCCGCCTTCACTACGCCAGGACCACCGGTCACCAACAATAGACGCACCGCCTCATGCTGGCACATTGCGGCAAAGCTTTCCATCGAGGGCTTCTCAATGATGGTTGCGATGTTCTCGATTCCCGTCTCCCGATAAATCGCCTCATTATAGACGCGGACGGCGGTCGCGGCACAACGCGCGGCGCTGGGATGCGGGTTAAAGACCACCGCATTGCCCGCAGCACAGATATTCACGATGTTCCCGCTTAAGGTAGGGATGGAATGGGTGCTGGGCGTCACGGCCCCGATCACGCCGAAGGGGGTATATTCTTCGAGCGTGATGCCGTGATCTCCACTGCGCGCGTCCGGCCGGATCCAATCGACACCGGGGACGAGCTTAATGATTTGGAGCTTCTCTATCTTGTGGTCGAGACGCCCGATCTTGGTCTCCTCGAGCTCAATGCGCCCCCACTCGGCGGCATTCTTTTCAGCGAGAGTCTTGACGATCTCTTCGATCTTGCGGCGGGCAGCGACACCTTTTTGCTGGAGCTGAAGGAAGGATTCGTGAGCGGCGAGACAAGCCTCAGCAGCATCCTGGAAGACACCGAATCGGCCTCGAAAACCGCTTCCATTGGCGCGTGAAGAGGCACCTCCGCAACCGCAATTGCCGGAGGTGGGCACCGGAGCAGGAGCCGCAGCGATTGCAGCCGGTTTGGAAGCTGCGGGGGTCCCAAGACGTCCCAACACTTCACTCACGATGTCACGAATCAACGTTTCGTTGACGGCGCTCATAATTTAATCACCGAAAGTTCCAAAAATTCCCTCTCCGAATTACAGCACCGGGAACAATTCCCAGCCCACCGGAGACCGCGCGGTATCAATCAGGATCTCGCGCTATAAACCTGTTTACCGAGGACATCCACTGAGTCGACGATCCCGATGATCACCGCATCAACGGGAGCTTCGCGCATACCGCCGGCGAGGCGGGCACTGCTTCCCTGGCAGAACATCACTAACTCCCCCACCCCCGCACCGAGACTGTCCACCGCAATGATGGTGTTCGAACCCGCACGGAACTTGGTCGGATCCTTTTCATCCACCAATTGAGGGCGGAGCAGGAGCAGCTTGCGGCCGTTCATGCTCGGATCCTTCTTGGTGGAGACCACCGATCCTTCTACCCGGGCGAGAAACATACGTTCGTTGGCGTTGGGGATCGGGTTTCCGAGTGGGCACCGCGATTTCCAAGGCAAACCACTCGGCGACAAGATCCCGTCTTCCAGACTGGACTACTTCTTCTTGGGCAAAACCGCATCCACATCACTGTGAGGACGCGCGATAACATGAACGCTGACGATTTCGCCTTTGATCGCCTTTACCGCCTGGGCGCCTGCATCGGTTGCGGCTTTGACGGCAGCGACATCACCCACGACAACTGCGGTGACGAGGGCATTGCCGACCTGGGTCATGGGACCAGCGAGTTCGACATTTGCCGCCTTCAGCATCGCATCGGTGGCTTCGACGAGCGCCACGAGGCCTCGTGTTTCAATCAGTCCAATTGCTTGTTGAGCCATATATAAAAATACAGGTTTTGATTATGTTTCCGGATTCCAAACCACTGCAAAAATCAAGTGGAAGCTCCCAGCAACCTTCGGGCTTCCCGCGCCACGACCAATTCCTCATTCGTGGGGATTACCAACACCTTTACTCTCGATCGATCCGAACTGATCACCGCTTCGGTGGCTCTAGTTGCGGCATTGATCTGCGAGTCCAATTCAATTCCAAGCTGGTCTAACTGCGCACAAATTCCCGCCCGGATCTCAGGGCGATTTTCGCCGATGCCGGCGGTGAACACCAACGCGTCGACTCCATTTAACTGCACCAAATAGTTACCAATCCAACGGCGCGCTTCACTCACCAAAACGTCGATGGCCAAGCGAGCTTTGGGGTTTCCCTTTTGGGCGGCTTCTTGCAGATCACGCACATCATTCGAGACTCCGCCGCTGAGCCCCTTCAGGCCACCCTCTTTCGACAATTGTCGTTGCGCCTCTTCCAGCGTGAGCCCCAAGGTTTTGACGGCATAGGGAAGCGCCTCGGCATCCAGGTCGCCCACCCGGTTGTTGTGAGGCAACCCGGATTGCGGACTCATTCCCAAGCTATTGCCAATCGCCACGCCATTGAGAATTCCCGTAATGCTGGAGCTGCCGCCAAGGTGACAGGAAATGACTCGAAAGGATCCTCCCTGGACTGTCGTAGCACCCCCATCACGATAAAGGTTCTGAGCACGCTGAGCCACATCGTCTCGTCCCAACAACTGTGCACTACGTTCCGCAATGTACTTGTGGCTGGCTCCATGGAACCCCCAGCGCCGGACCCCGATGTCATGCCACGCATCCGGTACGCCATATCGCATCATGGCCTCGGGTGCGTATTGATAGAAGGCCGTCTCAAAGAGCCCAATGAGTGGCACACCTGGGACTCGCTCTCGAAACGAGCGAATGCCCGTAATGTAGGGAGGATTGTGCGCCGGGGCCAGACCGTTGTAAGCCTCCATGGCCGCCAACACCTCAGCATCCAAACGCACGCAACCGGTGACACCCTTGGCGATCACGGTCTTGAACGCGACCGCGGCCAAGTCGCGTTCGCTCTGGATTGCCCCAGCATCCCTGAGCTGAGTCACACAATCCTCGATCGCCTTAGTGTAATCCGTCACACGCTCAAATCCACCCTTGTGAACCAAGCGCTCCCCATCATTGGTGAAATCAAACAAACGCCATTTCAGAGACGTCGAGCCGATATTGGCGACGAGTACTTTCATGGCGTTGCAGGGCGAGGTGGCGGTGAGTTGGTTCTCAACGGGCTACTGAACCAGCCACTTGCCCAGGCCAGCCAGTCCTTCGTGGGGTCGCGGGATCACCTGGACGCTGACGACAGAGCCGACTTGGGCGGCCGCCGCAGCCCCGGCATCCACAGCCGCTTTCACGCTGGCGACATCGCCACGGAAGAAGCCAGTGACATAACCCGACCCGATCTTTTCCCAACCGGTAAAGCTCACGTTGGCCGCTTTCAGCGCGGCGTCCGTCGCTTCAAACAGGGCACAGAGGCCCTTCGTTTCGATCATCCCAATTGCTTGATTAGCCATAAAAATTGAATGGAAGTTTTTTGAAGTATCAAAGAATTCAGCCAGGGAATCGTTTCACACTATTTCTTGGCCACAGGGGCCGCGTCGCCCAGGAATCCGCGACAAAGATCATCGTGAGGACGCGCGATCACGTGGCTGGCCACGAGTTCGCCCACCCGGCTGCACGCTTTGGCTCCGGCGTCGATCGCCGCCTTGACGCTGGCGACGTCGCCGCGGCAGATCACCGTAATCAACCCACCGCCAATGGCGATGGTGCGGGAGATGGTCACATTGGCGGCCTTGGCCATGGCATCGGTTGCTTCGATGCTGCCGGTGTAGCCCTTGGTTTCAATCATTCCGAGTGCTTCGCTGCTCATAGGATTCTTGGTTTCCTTTACTGGTTAAAAATGTTGTCTGGTTTCGCGCGGCCGATACTCACCGTCACCGCAGTAAATTGAGAATTGAGATGGATTGGTCAGATAAATCAGTGGGTCACTTCAATAACGCACAAGGCGTCGAGGGCAGGAGATTGCAGGCATTGCCTTCGTCCGTGTCGATGTGAACTTCAAGTTTGAAGCTCGGGTCTTCACGCACGAGCATATTCTCCAGAACAATGCCGGACGGTCCGCCGATCTTCAGCTTCATATGGTCACCAGCCTTCACACCATAGTACTTGGTGTCCGTCGCACTCATGTGCACGTGGCGCTTGGCTCGAATCACGCCCTGCTCCATTTCGAAAAAGCCCGCCGGACCCATCAACATGCAACTCAGCGTTCCCTTAATATCTCCTGAACTTCGCAGTGGCAGATCGAAGCCCAGCGCAATGCCATCGGTGTAAGACAGTTCCACTTGGTTGAGTGTCCGGCAGGGACCCAAGATCCGGAGATTCGATATCACACGGCTTCGCGGCCCAATTAAGGTCACCGTCTCCTTGGCCGCAAACTGCCCTTCCTGGTACAACCATTTGTGCACCTGCAACTTATGCCCTTTGCCAAACAAGGCTTCAACCGCGTCCTGCGTCAAATGGCAATGGCGAGCACTGATGTTTACGACCAGCGGATTCGGCGCACCGGCGGCGTGTGGCAACGGCTTGCCCAACCGTGAGTAAACCGCCTGTCGGACAAGATGTTCGACAACAGCACGGTGAGGCGGCGTGGAATTCGCAACCAACATGATTCCCCTTATCTCGCTCGTTTCTGAAAGAATGTCAAACAAGTTCTTGCAAAAACTACCAATATCTACCAAACCTCACTCCAGACCATGCAGGCAGAGGAACGGCAAAAGCGCATCGAAGAGTATCTGCTCAAGACGGAATTTGCGTCGCTCGACGAATTATCCGAACAAGTGGATGCCTCGGTTTCCACAGTTCGGCGGGATCTGACATTGATGGAAGCCCTCGGAGTCCTGCGCCGGACCCATGGGGGGGCGCGCGTGGCGAATCCCAAGTCGGACGAGTTTACCTTCAGCGCCCGGGACACCCACCAATTGGGCGAGAAAGATGCCATTGGGCGGGCGTGCGCCGACCTGATTCAGCCGAACCAGACGGTGATTATCGACGCCGGGACCACCACGTTTCATGTGGCCAAATTCCTCGAACCCAAGAGCCCTCAAATCATCACCAACTCACTTCCCGTCGCGAATCTCTACTCGGCAACCAATCGAATTGAAGTCGTGGTTTCGGGTGGGGTGATATATCCGCGTCTGGGTGTTTTGGTCGGGCCCTTGGCGGTCGAAGCCTTCTCGAAGATCCGAGCAGACGTTGCTATCATGAGTTCGGGTGGCATTTCCATGGAAGGTGTCAGCAACTCACATGGACTGCTGATCGAAATTCAACGGGCCATGATCAGTGCCGCCAAAAAGGTGATCTTCTGCCTGGATCACTCCAAGTTCGGCAGGCAATCGCTTTCCATGCTTTGCGATCTGGATACGATTGACACCATCGTCACGGATGCCGCTGCTCCAGCGGATCTCGTCACCCAATTCCGGCAGCGCGGTATTGAGGTGATCATCGCCGAGTAAAGCCTCTGAACCCTCCATCATGGGTTCTCTCTCCCAGTTCCATTTATGCGTGTCGTCCTTCAACGAGTCTCCGAAGCCGCGGTCGAGGTTGAGCATATCGTCGTCGGCCGAATCGACCGGGGCCTCCTGATACTTGTCAGCGTGGAAGATGCCGACGGGCCCGAGGATATCGAATGGCTCACTCAGAAGATCGTCAACTTACGGATCTTCGAAGATGCCGAGGGGGTCATGAACCGCTCGCTACTAGATGTGCGGGGCGAACTCCTTCTTGTGAGCCAGTTCACCCTGCACGCCAGCACGCGCAAGGGAACCCGGCCGAGTTGGCATCGCGCGTCCAAACCGGAGATTGCGATCCCCCGATATGAGGCGTTTCGGGACGCCTTATCCTCGGCGCTGGGACACCCGGTTGCCACCGGCATTTTCGGCGCCCACATGCGTGTCCAATCCACCAATCACGGCCCAGTCACGCTGATCATGGATTCCAAAGCCAGGGACTGAGTTCGGCACCCTTCGCCGACCGCCCATTCAATCACCAAGGCAGGCTGAAGGTCTTCACGTAGCTGTAGCCTTTTATCGCTTCAATCACGCCTTCCTTCACACCCAACCCGCTGTCTTTGATGCCACCAAACGGCGAATTCTCGACACGAAATCCAGGCACCTCGTTGATATTGACCGTCCCGCAACGCAACGTCCGAATGGCTTTCAATGCGCTATTGAGATTGGTGGTGACCACACCGGAGCTGAGTCCGTAGGCGGTGGCATTGGCCAATGCAAGCGAATCATCGAGATCTTTCACAGTCATAATGGGCGCGAGTGGACCGAAGCTTTCGCAAACGACCATGCGACAATTCCGCGGGACATCGCTGATGACCGTGGGTTGGAGCAAGGCACCTCGGCGTTCGCCCCCAATCAAGACCTTGGCACCCGCATCGACAGCTTCCTTCACGACGGTTTCCAGGTAGATCGCCGAGGCTTCATCGATCACGGTGCCCACCTTGGTCGCCTCATCCAGCGGATTGCCGCACACGTATTCTTTGGTTCGTTCCACCAAGCGGCCAGAAAGAATCAATGTTGGGAAACCTGAGGATAATAAGATGCCCATTTGGGGGTAAATTAACTATTATTTGTTTCAAACAGGTCTCGAA
>SXGT01430619.1_pt1 | contig 12228 bp, 10 predicted proteins | sample 3176221 | NCBI WGS metagenome assembly SXGT01 (sample SAMN11356862, study PRJNA531348) | freshwater metagenome | isolation source: freshwater sample F1-120 | place: China: Fuxian Lake, Yuxi | collected 2017-12-25
CGCGCAGCGTTGCTTCCGTCGCTGCCGGCGCAGACCATCGCCGCATAAGGCCGACCTTCGATGCGACCCAGCACCGGGTAGTAGCAGCGGTCAAAGAAATCCTTCATCAAACCGGAAATCGCCGCCAGGTTTTCCGGCGTGGCGAAGACGTAAGCGTCATGCGCCAGCAGGTCTTCCGGGCGGGCGTCCGTGGCGTGGAGCACACGCAGCGCGGCCTCGTCGGTCTCGTAGGCGCCAGCCGCCAGCGCATCGACCATCTGGCGCGTGCCGCCGGTCTGGGAGTGGTAGACGACGAGCAGTGCCTTCACTGTTCGGATGGGCGCGCCAGGGCCTCGAAAGCGGCCTCCAACTCGGTGACCAGCATTTCCGGCCGGAACAGCGCAGCGGAACGTTGCTCGCGCGCCAAACGCAGTCGTGCTTTCAGTGCCGCCAGCCGCTCCGGGGAGTTTCCGAGTTCAATGCCGCGGCGCACGTAGTCGGCCATGTTCGACACTACCAGGTCGGGCAGGCCGGCAGCGGTCGCGATGCTGCTGCCCATCCTGCCGGCGTAGCCGGTGCCCGTGCAGGTCAATAGCGGCACGCCCATGAACAGCGCATCCGCCGCCGTGGTGCCGTTGCTCATCGGCAGGGTATCGAGGAAGGCATCGGCGAGGGTAAGACGCGCCAGATAGTCCTTGAGCGGCACGCGGCGTGCGAACACCAGGCGCTCGGCCGACATGCCGCGGCCTAGCCATTCGGCGCGCAGGTTTTCTTCCACGGTCGGCACGAAGGCCAGCAGCCACAAGACACTGCCCGGAACGCCGCGCAGGATCGTCGCCCAGGCATCGAGCATCGCCGGATTGAGCTTGGTGGCGGGGGAGAAGCAGCAGAACACGGTGCCCTGCACGGGAAGGCCGCAGTCGGTGCGCGCCGGCGGTGCGGGCAGATCGGCGAAACGATAGGCATCGTTGGGCTGAAAGAAGGAAAGGCGCACCACGCGCTCGCCATAGTCCGGTTCTTCTTCAGACGGAATCGTGACGGCATCGGCGAGGATCACGTCGCACAGGCTGCCCATGGAGCCGATGAAGCCGAGCCAGTTGATTGTCGCCGGTGCCGGCCGCAGTGCCAGCACTCCCGGGCGCCCGCGCTCGGAAAAGCCGGAGAGGTCGATCAGGATGTCGATGCCGTCGTCCCGGATCGTTTGTGCGATGGCGTGGTCGGGCATACCGTGAAGATCGCGGAAGTGGTCGACCGTGGTGCGAATTGCCGCCCGTTCCTCGCTGTCGTCGTCGGCGCCGACCGAATAGGCAAACACCGTGAAGCGCCCTCGGTCGTGGGCGGCGAACAGTCCGCGCACCAGCCTCGGTAGCGGATGCCGGCAATAGTCCCCGGACAGGTAAGCAACGCGGATGCGCGGATCCCCGCCGCGGCGGCGCGGCGGGGCTGCCGGGCGCGTCGGGTAGTGAACGGAGATCAGGGCGTTGACGGCTTCCAGGCGGCGCAGCGCAGGCAGGTCGGCCAACAGCGCGTCGGCGGGATTGATGACGCTGGCACCTCGCCCGCCAGAGAGCGTGAGCATGTTCTGCTTCAGCTGCTCCAGCCCGTTCCATTCGCAGGATTCGAGCCTGTGATGCAGCAGCGCGCTGAGTGCTTCAGCGCAATCGGGATGGGCGGCCAGGGTCGCCTCCCACTGCGCCGCCGCTGCCCGCGCATCGCCCAGGCTGTAAAGCGCCGCACCGAGCAGATACATGCTTTCCCGGTGGTCCGGGTGCGCCGCCAGGGCGCGGCGCCCGATCGCCGCAGCGGACGTCGGATCCGCCAGGTCGAGCGCGGCGTTGATGGAAAGCACGCAGGCGTCGGCGTTGGCCGGGACCATGGCTTCGAGCAGCATGATTGCATCGCGACCGCGATGCAGGGTACGGTACTGCCGCGCCAGCCCCAGCCGTGTTTCGGTCTGGCCCGAATCGATGGCGAGCGCGCGCCGATAGTGTTCTGCCGCAAGCTCCGGGGCGCCTGCGGCCGCGGCAAGATTGCCCAGGCCGTTGAGGCCGACCAGGTCCAGCGGGTTGATCACGAGGGCCTTGCGAAATGCTTCTGCGGCAGCGTCGGCGCGCCCGATCTGGAGCAGGACGGCGCCGAGGTTGCTCATTACATCGGCATCATCGGGCGCCAGTTCCGCGGCGTGACGCAGGCAGCGTTCCGCCTGCTCCAGCCGTCCGAGGAAGCGGCAGGCATTGCCAAGATTGTTCCACGAGGCCAGGTGCCTGTCATCTATCGCGAGCGCTTGCTCATAACAGCGTGCCGCCTGTTCGGGGTCCTGCGCGCGCAGGTAGCAGTTGCCGAGATTCTTGCGGGGTTCGGCCCAAGTCGGGGCCGCCGCGATGGCGTCGAGAAAGGCCTTTGCCGCGCTATTCAGATCGCCTGCTGCGAGAAATCCGCTGCCCTGCGCATTGAGGAATTCGGCCTGGATGCGCCCGGCCACCATTCAGTCCAGCCCGGACAGGAAGTAACTTACTGCGTGGATCTCCGGATGGGTCAGTTTCGCTGCCACGGAATGCATCGTCGCCTGGTCGGCGGTGCGGGAGCGCTCTATGTAACTGCGCAATTGCGTCTCAAGGTACTCCGCGTGCTGTCCCGCCAACCGCGGCAGCATCTGTGCTCCGCGCGCGGCGGTACCATGGCAGACGGCGCAAGCCGTAACCTTGCTGGCAGGATTGCCCTGAAGGAAGATACTGCGTCCCGCCTCGATCAGTGCCTTGTCGGTGGTCATGTCGGGTACCAGACGCTGGCTGGCGAAATGCTGCGCCAGTTGGGTCAGTTCACCGCCCGTCAAGTCGGCCAACTGCGGCGACATAATGATGCTCTTGCGCGCGCCGGACTTGAAGTTGAACATCTGCTGCACGAGGTACTCAAGGTTCTGTCCGCTCAGCTTCGGGTACCTCGCGTTTGCACCTTGGCCGCTAGGGCCGTGGCAGGCTCCGCAGCGCTGCTCCGCGATCTCCTGGATGCGCGGTGATACGGCCTCCGTCGCGAAGGAGAAGCTGCAGGCAGCCCCCAATGCAGTCAGCAGCAGGATATGTCGAAACGTCCTTCGCATGTGGATAGGCTCCTGATCCAGGTTGCACTCATTTTGGCGCAGATTGCGATGCGCCGCCAGCGTCCTTGGTTTGCATGAGCCGGCGCAGGTTGTCGATCCGCTCCTCCCCGCTCGGGTGGGTGCTCAGAAATGGCAGGGGTGCATTTCTGTTCGCCGCAGCGAGGCGCTCGTGCAGCGTGATCGCACCTTGCTCCGCAAAGCCGGCCCGGCGCAGGTAATCGAGGCCGACGCGGTCGGCGTCGCGCTCGTCGTCTCGGCTGTAGGCGCGTTCCGCCAGCGTCGCCGTGGCATCGCTGGCAACGCTGGCGAAAGGCACGCCAATGGCCGACAGGACCAGGCCGGCAAGCGATCCTGCCGCTTGGGTTCGTGCCTGGCGCTCTTTCATGACGGCATGATGGCCCAGCCTCAGGTGGGCCAGTTCGTGACCCAGCAGTGCGGCCCAGGCGTTCATGTCGGAGCCGAGCAGCCTGACCATGCCCAGGCTGAACGCGATCGCCGGCTGCCCATCCGAGTAGAAGGCGAAGGCGGTGATGCCGTGCGTACCGGTAAGCAGAAGTTCGGGCCGGGGTCCCTCTCCCGCGGCGGCGACGATTCTTTCGCTGCTGGCGAGGATTTCCTGCAGCAAACGTGTCTCGATGGCACCGTAAACGCCGCGCGGGCCATTCAGCGCCACCATCGCCTGCCCGGTTTGCGCGAGTTCGGCAAGGCGCCAGTAGGCGATATCGCCATGCGGCGGCGCGGCGGCCTGGGGCCTCGGTCGCGGCGCGGCGGGGTCTTGAATCGTGCCCGGCGCGGCGCAACCGCCGACCAGCAGCGCCACGGCCAGCAGGGCAGCCAAGCCCGCAATTCGATGTGTTGCAGCGTGCGGGGTCATGTCTGGCCGCTCTATCGGGGTGGGGGCGGCGCCCGCCGCAGCGGGTGGAAGGCGCGGCTGACGTAGTCGGCGATGGCCTCGATCTGAGCCTGTTCGAGGACGCTTTTCCATGCCGGCATCGAGGTGCTGGGTAGGCCTTCGCGAACCACGTTGACGAAATGCTGGCGCGTGATGCCGCTCATGAATTGCGTATCGCGCAGGTTGCGCGGATGGGGCTCGAGAAAACTGCCGATCCAGTTCTTTCCGGTGCCGTCGGCGGCATGGCAGAAGGCGCAGTTGGCCTGGTACAACTGCTCGCCGCGGCGTTCGGATCTGCTCAGGCCACGCAGGCGGGGAGGCCGGTCGTGCAGCGCGTAGGGGCTGGCGCTGGTCGTGGCATCCACCGGTTGTGGCACGGTGAAGGAGAAGTTGTTGCGCGGGTAGGACAGCGGGCGCGTATCCCAGAAAGCTTCTCCGGGCCGCTCTGCGCCACGGTCGTGGCAGGTGACGCAGGACGACTGGAACAGGCGCTTGCCGCGTGCCTGCTCGGGTGTGAGGTTCTCCCACGGCCCGGACGCCGGAATCTCCCCGGTGGCGAAGGGAAAGGCAATGCGGTAGCGCTCGTGGTCGGGCCAGCCGTTGGCTGCCGTGTGGTAGCGGGTATTGACCGCCTTGCGCACCACGAACTCATCGAACACGAACTTCGATACGGCGCGGATCTCGCTTTCGCCGAGAACCGAAGCGAAGGATTTCATCGCCGTCCCGGGTCGGCCCTCGCGCAACGTGGTGACTATCTTCTCTACGGGCAGGGTCTCGGGCGTGGCGCGGCTGAAAGCGGCGGGAGGCGGCGCGAGAAAGCTGGCGGCAACGGTCCTGGCATCGCCTGAGTAGCCGTGGCAGTAGTAGCAGCGGAAGTTGTAGACCGCGCGACCTGCTTCCAGGCTGGGGTCTGGTGCGGCTGCAGCGATGACGGGCAGCGCCGCCAGGAATACGGCGGGCAGTAGGAACATCACCGTCGGTCGCTAGTTCTTTTGGGCTGCCTTTTGAGCCGGCAGCACGAAACGCTGAAACACGAACTCCGAGACATTGGCGATCTCGCGCTCGCTGAGTACCTTGTTCCATGCCGGCATTTCCGTGCCGAGGCGTCCCACCGCGGTGGCGGCGTAGATTGCCGGACGGTTGAACGAGCTGGTGAATGCCGGGTCGATGAAATTGCGCGGCTTCGGATTGATGAAGTAAGCGCGCGGTCCCTTGCCATCGCCCTTGGCGCCATGGCAGGTTGCGCAGTTGGCGGCATAGAAGCGTCCGCCCGCAGCGGCGTCGCCCTTGAGGTTCTTGGGCATGGGTTGCTTCATGTCGGCGCCGGAGGCGGCTGCGGTCTTGGCTGCACCCGGCCTTTGGGCCGCGGCGCGACCAGCGTGGGCATCGGTGCCGGAAATCTCGGTCTGCGGCACCATCAGCGCGGCGCGCACGTAGTCAACCACGTTGTCGATATCGCCCGCCGCCAGGCGGTTGCCGAAACCGGCCATGGCGGTTCCCGGTCGGCCGAGGGTGACTGCAGAGACCATGCGTTCGCGGGACAGTTCGGCGCGGGCCTGGGGCGAAGCCAGGTCGCGCGCCGGCACCGAGCCACCGATGGGTAATGCGCTGCCCTGGCCGCGGGCGCCGTGGCAGGCGATGCAGTTTTGCGCATACACCACCTTGCCGCGCTGCAGCTTGGGATCGAGGGCCACAATCATGAAGGTCTTGCGGATGTAATCGACTACGCCGGCGATCTCGGCTTCGCTGAGCTGGGTTTTCCATCCCACCATGGCCGTGCCTGGCTTGCCATGGGCGGTGATGGTGATCATGGCTTCGCGGGTGAGTTCACCGGCATTGGTGAAGTCTCGCGGCGGCGGCTTCAGACTGTTCTGCGCGCGGCTGCGGCCATCGCCGCGGTCGCCGTGGCAGACCGAGCAGTAGTTATGGTAGAGGGCGTCCGGCCGGGATTCGCCGCTGCCCTTGGCTCCACGCTGGCCGGCCTCGCTGGATGCCGGGACCACGACGCCGAGTAAAAACCCCGCCATCACCGCCAAGGCGCCTGAGTTTATGGAACGCGAGAAGCTTGCAGTCATGGGCTGTGTTGAATTTCGTATCTGATCAGGGAGGGCACACATGGTAAAGCGAACCACCCGCGACGGCAACAAGCAAAGCACGTACACAAGCAAAGCACGTATCGGGCCGACATCGAGTCGTGGAGCGATTCTTGCATCGTTGCGTGAAGCAAAAAATAAGAGCTCAAGTTTGCAGGAAAAGTTCCGTTAATCGCAATGGGGTCATTCGAATCCGATATGAGGGCTGTCGCGCTGCGCATCCTTGTCGTTTTGCTGTCGCTGGTGCTGTGGCTGTTTTCGCTCATCCCCGCCGATGGCGTTGCGGTCGCGGCGGACAGGTCCGTCGGGCGCAATGTGTTCCTGCAGAACTGTGCGGCTTGCCATGTGCACGGCGTGGCGCAGGCGCCGCGCGTGAACAGTCCGGCGGAATGGGAACCACGACTGGCCTCCGGGCGTCAAAGCATGATGAATTCGGTACTGCGCGGCAAGGGCGGCATGCCGCCCAAAGGCGGCAATGCGTCGATCTCGGACGCCCAGGCGATTGCGGCACTGGACTACATCGTGTCGCGTGTGCTCGAGTTGGAGCACGAGGCGCACGCTGCCGAAAGGCGGCAATGATTTTCGCCGTGCGGATGGTGGTGGCAAAGCGATCGGATTATTGGTCGATAATGATGGCGTCGCGGCGATCGCTCTTGTTCGACGGGCTTTGGGGGTTCTCTGGGTGACTTCTCGTTTTATCGGCAATTGGCAGGCAGTCGTCGCGGTGGCGACCTGGCACCGGGACCGTGGCGCCGCTGGCAGGGTACTTCGGCGCGGGCACGGCCGGATCCGGGCCTTGCTGGTCTGGCCTCTGCTGCTGCTGGGTGCCGTGGCCTTTGCCGACGTGCGCGAGACGCAGCACAACCTGATCAAGTCGCGCGACAAGAGCGTCGACGAAAAGCAGGTCTGCGTGTTCTGTCACACCCCCGCTGCCGACTTGATCGTGGATCTTCCCGCGGGTACCGCGCCGGTCCTTGCTCAATCGCCAGTCTGGCAGCCGAGGATATCCGGCACCCATACCTTCACGCTCTTCGATGACATCGGCCGACTCGGACTGGGTGGGGCTTCGGTTGGTTCGCAGTCCATCGCCTGCCTGTCCTGTCACGACTCGAGCCAGGCCGACAGCACCGCCGGCCGGGTTTCCCTGGATCACCCCTTTGGCGTGCCCTACCGCGGTGCAACCCGAAGCATGCCGTCGGTTATTGTGCCCAAGCAGCGCGCGGATTCGGGATTGCCGTTTCGCGAGGCCCGGCATACGCTCGCCCTCGAGGATTTTCGTGAAGTCAGCGAGGGCAAGGTCGAGAATCGGCCGATTTACTGGGTTTCGCGCCAGGGGGCGACCTCCCGCCGGACGCGGGGCGACCTTCCGCTCTACGGGCGCGTGGTGGGTGGCCTTGCCGAGAACTCCGAACTCTCGGCGCTGGAAGGAGTTTCGGTGCCGCATATCGAATGCAGCAGTTGCCACGATCCGCACGCCAAGACCGCGACTTTTCTGCGCGTGTCGCCCGACGAAAGCAAACTTTGCCTGACCTGTCACGACAAGTAGTAGTATCCTGCCACCCCATTCGAGCCAGACTGCATAAGGGAACCGAGGGATGAAAGCTGTGGGACTTGATTTTGTGCGGCCCGCGTGGCTGCTGGCCTGCGTAGTCGGCCTGAGCGCCTGCGTTACCGTGCAGACACGGAACATCGAAGAAGCCGGGCGGGCCGCGAGGTCTTTGGTCTATCCTGCGCCGCCGGATGATCCGCGCTTCGTCTTCGAGCGCGCGTTGCGCGGCAACCTCGACATTGTTCCCGAAAAGGAGACGAATGCGTTCAAGCGCGCCATTACAGGTACCTCGGACGAGAATGTCGAGCGCCTCTCCAAGCCCTATGCCGTCGCCGTCAGCCAGGGCAGGGTCTATGTTTCCGACTCCGCGACGCGGAACGTCAAGGTGTTCGACGTTCCGGCGCGCCGCTTTTACACGATCGGCGAAGATCCCGGGCCGGGCCGCATCGCCAAGCCGCTGGGCATCGATGTCGATGGCGCCGGCAATGTCTACGTGGCCGACGCGACGCAAAAAAAGATCCTGGTTTTCGACAGCCAGGGCAAGCACTTGCGCTCCATCGGCAAGCAAGGCGACTTCGACCGGTTGTCGAGCGTAACGGTCGACCGTAATGGGGATCGGGTCTATATCACCGATATCGGCGGCATCGACTCCGAGCGGCACCGTGTCGCGGTCCACAATGCACGCACCGCCGAGCATCTGTTCGACATCGGCAAGCGCGGTATTGCGCCCGGCGAATTCAATCTGCCGCGAGATGTTGCGCTGGGCATTGACGGGCGGATCTACGTCGTCGATGGCGGGAACTTCCGCATCCAGATCTTCGACAAGGACGGCAAGTACCTCAAGAGTTTCGGCAGCGTCGGCAAGAACGTCGGGCAGTTTGCGCGGCCCAAGGAAATCGCCGCCGACCCCCAGGGCAACATCTATGTTGTCGATGCCGCCTTTGGCAATTTCCAGATATTCACGGCCGAAGGCGAGTTGCTGATGTTCATCGGCGATCGCTCCGAGCGCGATGTTCCGGCGGGCTACATGCTGCCCTCTGGCATCGCGGTAGACGAAGATGGCAGGATCTACTTTGCCGATCAATGGTTTGCGCGCGTGGATGTGTATCGGCCCTACTCCCTCAAGGAAACCGAGGGGCATTTGGCGCGACGCAACCCCGTTGTCGGTGCGTCCAAGTAAATTCCCATTTTCGGGAATGCGTACTCCCGATTCTTGGAAGTGGCATGGTATGTCGTGTGACATAGTTGGCACCGTTTTTGAGCCGGGATAGGTAGATCTCGGTCGATGCGGCCAAAAGACGTGTAGACGGCTCTTGGCACGATACCTGCTAATACGAAGGGCGTGAGAGCAGGCATCTGGAACCCCGAATTCAACATGGAGAGGATCGAATCATGAAAAATAACGCCAGGATGAGTCAATTGACCCGTGGTCTAGTCGCCGTCGCCATCGTCGGCAGCGGTCTCGCCATCTACCACAATGAGGCCGTGGCCGCGGTTTCGGCCAGCCGCCACAATCTTTCCGCGACCGCTGGCACCGGCAACCGCACCGCCGGCGCGGGCAGTGAAATCTGCGTCTTCTGTCATACGCCGCACGGTGCCGACGTCAGCACGGCCGGCGCGCCCTTGTGGAACAAGCGCTTCACCGCACCATTCGGCACGGCTTTCAGCCCCTACGTTGCCACCTCGACCACGGACGGCGCCTTCGCCACCGATGGTACCGGTACCGGCGGCTTCCTCAGCGGTGCTTCGCTTGCCTGCCTGTCCTGCCACGACGGCACCCAGGCCATCGACAACCTGCTGAACGCTCCGGGTAGCGGCGGTATCGACTCCACCGGTGGCGGCGATGACGGTCGGGGCTTCACCTGGACCAGTGGCGACAACACCAACCTCAACTCCAACGGTTATCTGGTGTCCAACGCCAACCTTGGCAAGGACCTCAGCAACGACCACCCGATCGGCATCCGTTATTGCGGCGGCGGCCCAGTGGTCGCCACTCCGGGTGCCGCCTGCGTCGATCCTGATTTCGTTTCGCCGAGCAGCCAGCTGATCGGCAGCACCACCCAGTTCTGGGTCAACACCACGGCCGGCGCCGCCACCTCTGCTCGCGAGAAAACCGACATGCTGCTGTACAACCGCAACTTTGCCGCCGGCGGCGCCGGCCCCGCGGTCGAATGCGCTTCCTGCCACGACGTGCATTCCTCCTCAACGCTTTTCCTGCGCATGGGCAGCAACAACAGCAGCCAGATCTGCCTGGCGTGTCACGTTAAGTAGCGTCTTGCGGCATCGGCAGGGCACCGGTTGAATCGGTTGCCCGGAGCCTGGCAACTCTCACGATTGAGAAAAGCCCCAAGGGAAACCTCGGGGCTTTTTTCTTGTCTCATCCAAGCCGGCGATTACCGTGCTGGTAGCGATGGCGTGGCTCGCGGTATGATGCCCCGCTCACCAACGGCAGGCTGCAGGTCTGCCGCTCCGTCAAGACCATAAAGGCTGAACATGAATCCTGAAACCAGATTCGTCCCTTGGGTGGCCGCATTGCTGTCGGCGCTTTCCCTCACCGTGTTTGCCCAGGCGCCTGCCCCGGCTCCCGCGGCACCTGTGGCAGCACCGGCGGCGGCTCACGGGCCAATTCCGCTTTTTGCCACGGTCAATGGCTACCCGATATCCGTCGCGGAGTTCAATTCCGCCTTTACCGCCCACATGCGGCAGACCTACTATCACGGCGCGGTGCCAGAGGGCGGCTTGAACAAGGCGCGCCGGGAGGTTACCGAGCAACTGGTCAGCAGAACCCTGCAACTGCAGGAAATTGCTCGCCGGGGACTGAAGCCCGACAGCGAGGTCGTTGAGCGCCAGGTCGCCGATTACGACAAGAACTACGCCGCAAACCCCAATTGGCAACGCAACCGTGAGCTGATGCTACCGGGCCTGCGCGACCTGCTCGGCCAGCAAGAAATGCTCAAGCGCCTGGAGAACCAGGTGCGGGATGTTCCTGCGTCGACGCCCGACGAGGTCAAGGCCTACTATGGTCGCAAGCCGGAGCTATTCACCGAGCCGCAAAAGTTGCGCGTGCGCTCCATCGTGCTTCGGGTCGATCCGGGTTCGCCGCGGCCGGCCTGGGATGCGGCAACCGCCGAGGGTGCGAGGCTGGTGCGGCGCATCCGCGGCGGTGCCGATTTCGCCGAACAGGCCCGCCTGGCCTCCACCGACGAGTTCGCCGCGAATGGCGGCGACCTTGGATACCTCCATGCTGGCGTGCTGCCGGAAGGCCTGGAGGGTCTTATCGACAAACTCAAGACAGGCGAAGTCAGCGAACCGATCGAAACCCTGCAGGGGATTGCCCTGTTCCGCGTCGATGAACGGGTAGCTCCCGTGTTGTACCCCTTCGATCGCGTCGCCGACAGGGCGGCGGCGTTGCTGCTGCGCGAACGGAAGGACGAGGCCTGGCAGGCCTTTCTTGCCGGGCTGCGGAAGGGGTCGGCCATCGTGGTGCATGATCCGGAGGTGGCGGCAGCGGTGAACGCCGGCAAGTAGCCGGGGCGGCCCGCGCGGCCGAGGCGCCGGTCGGACGTTTGCCGCCGCCCGGGTTTTCCTGGTCGGCGCAGGGTCCAAGTGTTCCGCAAGCCATCCCCGATGAGATCGGCTACATGAAAGAGGTTTCCGTCCTGATCTCGAGAGTCTCGTGAGGCGGCGCTTCCGGGTCTTCGCGCAGCGGCCGCTGTGGCGCCTGATAGGTGTGGCCATGGGAGGCGTGGCCAGTGTGGGCGATGGCATGGCCGCGGCTACCGCGGGCTCCGCTGTTGCGCCTATGGCGTCCTTGGAACCGCCGGCCTTGAGCCTCTCCCTGACCCTGGCGCTGGGCAGTTCGCACAAGCCGGTGAGGCGTCCGATTGCCGCCCGTGTGGTGCGGTCCGCCGCCGACGTCGCACCGCACCTGCGGCTGAGCATTTCCCTTGCCGTACGCACGGGCGGCGCGCCTTCCGGCCCCGGCGCTCCGGTGACACAACGGGCAGCGCTTGCCGCGGCGCCGGGCGGTCGTGCCGGAAACAGCGGTCTCATCGTCGCCGACGGCGGTCGTGTCGTCATGAATCCACAGGGAGGGGATGCTGTCTTGTCCCAGGTGCTGAATAAGGACGGAATCATTCGCGCCGAAAGCCTTGAATCGCGGAGTGGCGAAATCTGGCTGGGCGGTGGCAATTCCGGGGGAGGGAGCGTCAGTAGGACGGCGGTTTCCTCCGGCACCGCAGCAAGGCAAAAAGGCGGAACTGAAACGCCGCCGGGAGACGCGCCTGGCCTTTCTGAGCCGGCCAGGGCGGAGGCTTCAGGAGTTGGCGCCGCGCCGCGCCGCGCACCCTCTCCACCCGATCGCGTGGCTGCCGAACTGATTCCGGATCCGCCGGCCTTGCGCTTGACCCTGGCCCTGGGCGGTGCGCGCAAGCCGCTGCGTCGCCAGCAGGCCGTTCGTGGGGCGAGGCCCGCCGCGGAAATTGCGCAGCCCTTGCGCCTGGCCATGTCCCTGGCAGTACGCCCGGGCGGCGCGCCTTCGGGTCCCGGCGCTCCGCCGCCACAGAGGGCAGCGGCGGCGGCGGCGGCGGCCGCTCCGCGCGGCAGCAGCCCACGCCCC
>SXGT01827654.1_pt1 | contig 12228 bp, 11 predicted proteins | sample 3176221 | NCBI WGS metagenome assembly SXGT01 (sample SAMN11356862, study PRJNA531348) | freshwater metagenome | isolation source: freshwater sample F1-120 | place: China: Fuxian Lake, Yuxi | collected 2017-12-25
GCGTTGATCATCTTCACCACATGAGGCGATATACCAAAGTTCTTTGCCGGCTGCGAATTGGTGTTCTGCACATTAATCAGCACGGTGTTAAAACCGGCAAGCAAGGCTTTTGTTTTTATATACAACGTACTGTCGGCATCGGGCTTTATGTTAAAACATTTTACTGCAGCATAATCATTAACGCGACTGAAGAAGATATTCTGCGAAGTATCGCCAATGCTCACGCACGCGATGTTCAGCTTGTCAAGATTTTTTAAAGGAAGCAGGTTATTCTTATTGCTAAGAAGTGTGATAGCAGATGAAAATGCTTTTCGGTTTATTACTTCCGACTTCACGTTGCTCAAATCAGAGTACAGGTTGTTGAGCGCAATAGGTTTGTAGTTATTTAACCCTGCCCATGCTTTGGTGCGCAATACTTTTTTACATCTGCGGTCAATTTCTTCCTGCGTAATTTTGCCTTCAACAATTGCCTGTTTTATTTTTTCAATTGCAACTGGAACATTTTCTGCAAAGAGCAACACATCATTACCCGCCAAAAGCGCACGCAATGATACATCACCTGGTTCATAGAACTTTGCCACGCCTTGCATATTCAGCGCATCTGTAAATATCAATCCCTGAAAACCAAGCGTATCCTGCAAAAGATCTTTTACCACTTTACTTGAAAGCGTGGAAGCCTGATTGGTTGTTGTATCATAAGTCGGAATATAAAGATGAGCCACCATCATACTTCCCACACCATTGCGTATCATCTCGCGAAACGGATACAACTCCAGTGTATCCATCTGCTCCTTTGATTTATTAATGATGGGAAGTGTTTTATGTGAATCAGAATCGGTATCACCATGTCCTGGAAAATGTTTTGCACAGGCAAGAATTCCATTGTCCTGCATGCCGTTCATGTATTGCACACCCATTTGGGCAACACGTTGTTTATTCTCACCAAATGAGCGGCTACCGATAACAGGATTTAAAGGATTATTATTTACATCTACACTGGGCGCAAAATTTACGTGCATGCCCAAACGCTTGAAATGGCGGGCTATTTCAACACCCATTTCATATACCAGTGTGTCGTTATTGGCTGCACTCAAAGTCATCTGACGCGGAAATTTAAAGGTGCTGTCGAGGCGCATGGCTAAACCCCACTCACAATCCATTGCAATCAAAAGTGGTGTTTTGGCATACGATTGAAGGAGGTTGGTCATGTTTGCCTGCCTCACTGGTCCGCCCTGAAAAAAGATAAGTCCGCCAATATTGTAATTGCAAACAAGCGAATCGAGTTCTTTCAAGTGATTACTGTCGCGATTAGAATATGCCGCAACCATAAAAAGTTGTCCCAAACGTTCATCCGGTGTAAGCGAATTGAAAACAGAATCAACCCATGCATCATTGTTAACAGTGAGGAAAGGGGGAAGCTTTTGTTCGGGCAGTTTGTAGGGAGCAAAACTGCCCAACATAGGGAACACTAAGAAAAACAGGGCTATTTTTAAAAATCGCATCAGTACTTTATTAACGTTAAAAGTAGCGTGAATAGTATGATGCATTTTCCGTGCCACTGATGAATTTTAAACAAACGGCTTTTAATTTCTTTGAGTATGTTTGCGAATAAGAAAAACAATATGAATACATTATATATTCACCGCAGACAACTGCTTAAAAACCTAGCTCTTACTTTACCTGCCGGAATGCTGATGCCTTCTTTGCTTGCTTCATGCAGGAAAGATAAAATAGAATTTTCAGGCAAAGCAATCGTTATAGGAGCAGGTGCAGCCGGTATGTATGCCTCTTATCTCTTAAACGATTATGATGTTGATGTTACGGTTCTGGAAGCAGCGCCCGTTTATGGAGGAAGAATAAGGCCTTTAGAAGGCTTCAGTGATTTTACTATTGAATTGGGTGCTGAAGAAGTTCATGGCGAAAAATCCTTGTGGCATGATATTATAACATCACTTAATAAAGAATTTGTAAATGCTGATGACGAGAGTTTTTATTTTATTGACAACCTTCTGAAAAGTGAAGCACAAGTTGCCAATGACGATGATCTGAATGCCCTTTATGATTTAATTGAAAACATTGAAAATTATTTTGGTGTAGATAAGACTATAGATCAATACCTTTCTGACAACAACATAGCGCAGCGTGTAAGTCATATTGGCAATGCATTATTAGGCAACGAATACGGAACCTCAAATTCAAGACTTGGCGCTGCGGGCGTAGCTGCCTCAGCTCGAAAATGGGATGCAGGTGATCAGAATTTCATGCTTAAGAACTCTCACTATCTCTCAGTTCTGGAAGAAAAATTTTCTTCCATACTTCCTAAAATTCAATTGAACACACAGATCAAAAAGATTGATTACACTGGTAATCAGGTTATACTGACCGATCAGAATGGAAACATCTATACTGCTGATAAAATAATTATAACAGTGCCGCTTGCCATATTACAAAGTGGAGATATAGAATTTATCCCCTCGCTACCTGTATCAAAACAATCAGCTATTAATGCAATTGGAATGAATACTGGAATGAAGATTATCTTAAAATTCAGCAATACCTTTTGGGCTGCCAATCTGGGATCAGTTTATGGCAACGGTTATGTTCCCGAGTTCTGGTCTACCGGGCTTGGCAGAAGTTCAGAAAATAATACTCTTACAGCTTTTGTGATGGGCGAAAAGGCTGAATACCTCAGTAGTCTTGGTGCAGCTGCCATTGATACCGTTGTTGCTGAATTGGACCAGATGTATGGAGCAGGAGTTGCCTCGGGTTCACTTGTTGCAAGTCACATCATGGACTGGAGTAAAGAACCCTTTATTAAAGGAGCTTATTCCTTTCAGAAAGTGGGAACAGGCAATAGCCGCGAAACGCTTGCCCAGAGTATTGATAATAAATTGTTTTTTGCAGGCGAAGCCACCAACACCGAAGGTCACGAAGCTACGGTGCATGGAGCAATAGAAACTGCCGATACAGCAGTTGAAGAATTAGTTTCAAAAGAATAAAAGACATGAAAAACACAATACAGACACTTATAATATTATTGCTTTCTGCAAATCTTTTTGCTCAAAACAAAACCGCTGACAATCTAAACAGACTTGGCATCACGCATTTTGATTCGCTAAACTATGTGGCCGCAATCAACTGTTTCGCCAAAGCTATTTCGCTAGATAGCACTAACCATGAGTATTACAGCAACCGCGCCATGGCTTATTTTAGCATGAAACAATATCCGCAAGCACTTGCGGATATTGACAAAGCACTAAATCTGAAAAAAGATTTCCCGGGAGCGTATTACCTGCGCGGAAACATCAAGAACAAATCAGGAGATCTCGAAGGCGCACATAAAGATTTTACCAAAGAACTGATTTTTAACCGCGATTGCTTTAAATGTTATTACAACATCGGCAATATTTACATCGAGAAAAAAGATTACACCTTAGCGGTGGAGATGTTTGCGAAATCATCAGCCATTGAACCGACCTTCAGTGAAGCCTATAATAATAGCGGAATAGCCCACTACAAAATGAAAGACAAAATAAAAGCCTGCGAAGACTGGAAGAAAGCCTTTGAACTGGGCAACAAAGAAGCAGGAAAAGATTTAGCGAGATTTTGCAATCAATAGCATGCAGGAAAAACTAAAAGCATTTGAGCGTTTGCTCAAAATCATGGATGAACTCCGTGAACAATGCCCGTGGGACAAAAAGCAAACCATAGAAAGCCTTCGCCACCTTACGATTGAGGAAACTTATGAACTGGCAGATGCCATTCTTGATAAGGACATGAAGGAGATAAAAAAAGAATTGGGCGACATTCTGCTGCACATTGTTTTTTATGCACGCATAGGTTCCGAAACAAAGGATTTTGACATTACAGATGTGATTAATTCACTGTGCGAAAAACTGATTTCACGTCACCCTCATATTTATGGTGATGTGAAAGTAACGGACGAGCAACAGGTAAAAGAGAACTGGGAAAAACTAAAACTGAAAGAAGGAAATAAATCGGTGTTGGGTGGTGTGCCAAAATCATTGCCGGCTTTAATTAAAGCAACACGCATTCAGGATAAAGCAAAAGCCGTTGGCTTTGATTGGGAAAACAAAAATCAGGTATGGGAAAAAGTGCAGGAAGAATTAAGCGAACTGCGTGCTGAAATAGATACCGAAAAAACTGACAAAGAAAAAATAGAACAGGAGTTTGGTGATGTGTTGTTTTCCTTAATCAACTATGCACGCTTCATTGATGTTGATCCTGAAAGTGCGTTGGAAAAGACCAACAATAAATTTATCAAACGCTTTCAGTATCTCGAGGAAGAAACCAGAAAGCAAGGCAAAGCTTTGGAAGATATGACACTGGAAGAAATGGATATTTACTGGAACAAAGCGAAGACAATCGATTAGAGAATGAAAAAACTCATTCTGCTTTTCTTACTTATTTCTTCATTTAATTCATTCGCTCAGGATTCTGCTTCCATAAAAGAACTTCGTCCTTTAACCCGCTCCGGTTTTGATAAACAGTATTTCGGTTCTTACTTTAAAGACACACGCGACATACTGATTGCACCCGTAAAATGGAAAGCATCGCATTGGATTAGCCTTGCAGCAATAGGTGCAACAACAGGTGTTTTGTTTGTTTATGATGATGAGATAAAAAGAATATCTCAAAAACTAAGAACACCTTTAACCAACGACATTTCACGCTACGGACTTGAACCCTGGGGAAAGGGAATGTATTCCATGCCCTTGATGGCAGGCTTTTATCTGCACGGATTGATTTGGAATAACGACAGAAGCAAACGTGTTGCTTTGCTTGGTGTAAAAGCATTTGTGCTGACGGGAGCATTTACACAAGTGATGAAATTTGCTTTTCAGCGCCACAGACCGGATGCAACAGACAACCCTTATGTTTTTGACAGCTTTGGAGGAAACTGGAAAAACGAATCATTTTTTTCAGGACATACATCTACCTTCTTCTCTATCGCTACCATTATTGCCTGTGAATACAAAGACAAAAAACTGATACCACCATTGGTATATACCATCGCAGGCATTGCTTCACTCTCGCGCATTCACGATAACAGACATTGGGCATCCGATGTTTTTGTGGGAGCAGTTGTTGGCTACGGCATAGGTAAACTTATTTACAGCCACAACAACTGGGGCATACAAATAAGCCCCGTAGTATCTCGCAATACCACAGGGCTTAATGTTGTTATTCCGCTAAACTGATTATTACTTCTTTTTAGGGCAACCTTTTAATTTTTTGAAGCTTGCAGTTGTCCCTGAATCAATATCAAAAAGCAACGAAAGCATAGATTTTGGCTTGATGTTCATGCTGTTATCATACAGGCAATCAATGCTGTATTCGTTTGCAATAGTGTGCTCTTCTCATTCTCCTTCGTAAAGGGCATAGTTGACTACCTTTACATTATGTGATCCAGCCGAAGCAGATACGGTAATCGAATTTTTCTGACTTTCTTTAGTTACAGATGATTCACCTACCTGTTTGCCATCAATAAAAACAACGCATTTTGTATCGTGGTCATAGCCTTCTACAATGTTGCAGAATACCCATGAAACAGTAAGTTTTCCTTCTTTCGGAGGAGTTGCAAGAAGTGTGTTGGCAGTAAGAACTGCAAGAATTACTAATAGTTTTTTCATTTTTTTGGTTTTTCGTTTCAACAAAGGAAAGCTAAATCCCTATTGCAAACAAATTTTTGCATCTTTGAAACGTGATGAAATAGCTAAGTAATACAGTATCAATGACTACAAAAAGTGTCATAGCCTATTCCATGTGGCCTATAAAAAAAACAAATTATTAGCACATGAAACTGCTAATCAAGAATATAAAAAACTTAGTACAAGTGGAGGAAAAGCCGAGGCTAAAAGTCTCGGGCTCTGACATGAAAATACTTCCCTGCATTGAAGATGCCTGGCTAGCCATAGAAGAGGATAAGATTGTTGATTTCGGGAAGATGGATGACTTTCCGGGAATTACTGATTGGAGCGGTTTGCAGATAATAGATGCAACAGATAAATTGGTATTTCCCTGTTGGTGTGATTCGCATTCGCACATTGTTTTTGCAGCCAGCCGCGAGCAGGAGTTTGTGGATAGAATAAACGGACTGACTTATCAGCAAATAGCACAGCGCGGTGGAGGAATTTTAAATTCTGCAAAGAAACTACGCGAGGCAAGTGAAGATGAATTGGTGGAAAGCGCATTGAAGCGATTGAACGAAGTGATGCTGCAAGGAACGGGTGCCATTGAAATAAAAAGCGGCTATGGGCTTTCGTTAGAAGCAGAACTGAAAATGCTGCGTGTGATAAAGAAACTAAAAACGCTTTCGTCACTTACTATTAAAGCTACGTTTCTTGGCGCACATGCTATTCCTGCTGAATACAAAGAAAAGAAACAGGATTACATTTCATTAATCATTAATGAAATGCTACCGCAGATAGCCGCAGAAAAATTAGCTGATTTTTGCGATGTGTTTTGCGAAAACGGATACTTTACCGCTGAAGAAACAATCAAAATCCTTACTGCTGCTAAAGGTTATGGATTGATACCGAAAGTGCATGCGGAACAATTGAGTAATTCAGGCGGGGTAAAAGCAGGTGTAAGTGTTGGAGCAATCAGTGTTGACCATTTAGAGTATGTAAATGATGAAGATATTGCTGCGCTCAAAAACTCAGAAACCATGCCAACCATTTTACCGGGCGCACAATTCTTTTTACAAGAACCTTTTCCTCCTGCACGCAAAATGATGGATGCAGGATTACCTGTTGCTATTGCAAGTGACTACAATCCCGGCAGCTCACCAAGCGGAAATATGAATTTTATGATTTCACTCGCCTGCATTCAATACAAGATGACACCGGAAGAAGCAATCAATGCAGCTACTATTAACTCAAGTTATGCAATGGGTTTAAGTCAAACACACGGAAGTATTGCCATAGGAAAACAAGCGAATATTTTTATCACGAAAGAAATTTCTTCTTATTCGATTCTTCCTTATTCGTTTTCAAATAATCTAATCGATACAGTAATTATTAACGGACAAATAAAATGAGTCAATTAATTGAATGCGTGCCTAACTTCTCGGAAGGAAATGATCTATCAATCATTAAACAGATAACCGATGAAATTGAAAAAACAGAAGGAGTAAAACTATTGAATGTTGACCCGGGTAAAGCAACTAACCGAACAGTAGTAACATTTGTCGGAACTCCGCAAGCAGTTGTTGAAGCAGCTTTCAATGCTATCAAAAAAGCAGGTGAACAGATTGATATGAGCAAACACAAAGGCGAGCATCCGCGCATGGGAGCAACGGATGTTTGTCCGTTTATTCCTATTTCAGGAATTTCAATGGAAGAGACGGCTAAGTATTCACAGCAACTGGCAAAACGTGTTGGCGAAGAATTAAATATTCCTGTTTACCTCTATGAAAGTGCACAGAAAAATCCTGCTCGCAATAACCTTTCTGTCATACGTGCCGGTGAGTACGAAGGCTTTTTCAAAAAGATAAAACTTCCAGAATGGAAACCTGATTTTGGTCCTGCTGAATTTGATGCGAAGAGAGGAGCAACTGTAATTGGCGCCCGTGACTTCTTAGTTGCTTACAACGTAAACCTTAACACCACTTCTACACGCAGAGCAAATGCTGTTGCCTTTGATGTGCGTGAAGCCGGCAGAACAAAAAAAGATGAGAAGGGTAAAGTCGTGAAAGATGCAAATGGTAATCCTATTACCATTTCCGGCACATTAAAAAGTGTGAAGGCAATCGGTTGGTATATTGAAGAATATGGAGTAGCACAGATATCTATTAATCTTACCAATATCAATGTAACGCCTGTGCATATTGCTTTTGATGAAGTCAGTAAGAAAGCAACAGAGCGTGGTATGCGTGCAACAGGCTCTGAATTGGTTGGATTAATTCCTTTGAACTCTTTATTAGATGCGGGAAAATATTTTCTAAAAAAGCAGAAGCGTTCCATAGGTGTATCAGAAAAAGAACTGATAAAGATTGCTGTGAAATCATTAGGACTGGATGAACTCGCTCCTTTTAAACCCGAAGAGCGTGTGATTGAATACTTGCTGAAAGACCCGTCAAAAGCAAAACTCATCAGCATGAATCTTGCCGACTTTGCAGATGAAACAGCAAGTGAAAGTCCTGCACCGGGAGGTGGTAGCATTTCGGCTTACATTGGTGCTTTGGGTATTTCATTGGGGACAATGGTTGCCAATCTCTCTTCACATAAACAAGGTTGGGATGAGCGTTGGGAAGAATTTTCTGATTGGGCTGAAAAAGGACAAAAGATAAAAGATGAGCTTCTGAAACTGGTGGATGAAGACACCAATGCTTTTAATAAAATTATGGCCGCATTTGGTTTACCCAAAGCAACCGGTGAAGAAAAAAAAGCAAGGACACAAGCCATTCAAGATGCAACAAAATATGCAACGGAAGTTCCGTTCAGAGTGATGCAACTTTGTTACTCTTCATTGGAAATTATAAAAGCAATGGCAGAAACAGGAAATCCTAATTCTGTTTCAGATGCGGGAGTTGGTGCGCTTTGCGCACGCTCTGCAGTTATGGGAGCTTTCCTGAATGTGAAGATAAATGCTATAGGTTTGAGCGATAGAAGATTTGCTTCAAATATTGTCCGTCAAGGAAAAAATATCGAGGAGAAAACGAAAAAGCTGGAGGCGGCTATTCTGAGAACGGTTGAAAAGAAAATAGTTAAGATTTGACAAAGTTCGAAGTTGATTAAACTTCCTCCTGCTGAAAAATATTTGTAAAAAATCTGTTTCTAGTTTAATTGTAAAACAGTTCTCGGCAGGCTATTGCTGATGTAAGGATGAAAAGCGTCTTTTTGCTTTCTATTCTGAGGAAGATAATTTAAGGAAATTTGCTTTTCAATCAATGGAAGAATTTGTGTGAACACACTCCATGCATGTAATTTTAGTCCATCAGAACTTAAATGTACTCCGTCAATAAATGCCGGAGGAACTTTTGTTAAGTCTTCTGCAATATTGATAAATTCAACGTTATTCGCGATAGCGTATTTTTTTAAAACAAGGTTTTCAAATTTGTTAAATCGTCTTATTACTGAAAGTGGCACTTTACCAAAGTCATGTATCCAGTATGAATAGACAGAGGCATATTTCAACCCATTTTCAAATAATGAGTCTTCGGCTAACATTGGGAATGAGCTGAGAATTAGTGTGACATTATGTTTATTCAGGTAATGATTAATAGAATCTAAGTCCTTTACTATTTGACTAAGACCTACAGGTAAATTAGGGCTGTGAATATTAGGATTGAACTCATCTATACCTTCAGGCATTATTACATCTTCAATTCTTTTTGATTTTTCAATTAATCTAAGGGCATTAATACCAAAAAATTCTGAGATCTTTTGTAATCACATTGAGTAGGCAAAAATCAGATAGGATGGAGGTTTATATCTGAATTTGTCGTGATCAAAACCAACAAGTTCAGCCATATTGAATTGATTTCTACCTTCGTAATAAATCACTATATCTGGAAAAAGCGGTAATAACTCATATTTTATTGTTGCAAAAAAATCCATAGATTGTTGGGCTACTCGCCCTGTATTTATGACTTCAAAATCAATATTCAGACTATTGTTTTCTGCCCATTTGTCAAGCCAGATTTCAATATAGTCAGGATAAGAAAAATCATTGTATGGCATTTGCTGGGTTGTTGAACCACCTACAAAAGCAATTCGTATTGTGTTTTCAGGCTTTATAAATTTTATATTGTTGCCGGTAAATCCAAAATCATTAAACTTTAATTTACTCCCTTGGATGGTTGTATTTGGAATATATCTATAAAAAGGATGTGACGTTGAATCATAACCGCTAAATGAGTAGCACCATCCGTCATATCCTTTAAAAACCACTTTTCTGTAATCTTTTATATTTTTTACAAATAGTTCATCGTAAAAATTTCTATTCCATTCTTTCGCTAAATCATCTATCATTAGTCCTTCAAAAGAATGGAGAAGATTTTGTGTCAAAACTGCATTTGTTGTGTCATATATTCTGGATACAGGATTATTATAATACAGGTCGTCCGAGATTTTTCTTTGCTGAGCAATTAGCTTCGCTTGTTTATCTATGAGAATATGAGCATTTTCATTTGGTTTGCTATAAAGGATGGGTCTAAAAGAACCAATGAAAAGGAATCTATAAAGAATTTCTGATAGAATGAAACAAAAGAATAGTATTATGAAAATATGCCTATACTTCATAAATATGTAAAATAATTTGCAGGAAATATAGGCAGAAAAGGTTTTTTCTTAAAGATGCCAAATACGGCAGAGCCGCTTCCCGTCATTGAAGCATAAACAGCTCCACTTTCATATAGCTTGTTTTTTACATCTGCTATTTCCGGAAACTTCTCCATTACAGGCTTTTCAAAATCATTCACAATCTTTCCCTTCCATTTTTCAACGGGCAATTGAATTAATTCTTTTAATGACGTTACAGGAATTGCAGGTTTTACCATTGAATATGCTAATGGTGTAGAAACGTGTATTCCGGGATGAATAAGAGCCAGGTGATAGCCTTTCAAATTCACATCTAAGAAATCTAACTTATCCCCACGTTCAAAAGCAAAAGCAGGCTTGTTAGCAATAAAGAAAGGGCAATCACTGCCTAACTGTCGGGCATAATGATGTTTCTCGCCCCAAGCAAGATTTAATTCAAAAAGTTCATCCAACAGATTGATAAAAAATGCTGCATCGGAAGAACCACCGCCCAATCCTGCACCAATGGGAATGACTTTGTGTAAATGTATCTTCAGTGCCGGCATAGGGTACTCCTTACTGATCAGATAGTATGCTTTTACACACAGATTTTCATCTGCATTTCCGGGAATTGAAATTCCTGTAGAAGCAAAACTGACGTTTCCTGCGGGTGAACTTTCATCAACAACAGCTTCCAGCACATCACACAGTTTCACAGGAAAGAATATACTTTCAATATTATGAAAGCCATCACCGCGTTTCTCAACGATGTTGAGACCTATATTTATTTTGGCATTGGGGAAGCAGAGCATAGTTTATTGTGATGGAACGCGGATGACACAGATTGGACGGATAAATACGGATTTAAAATCAGCGGAAATCAGTTAAATCCGCGTCATCCGCGTTCTATTCTGCCTTCAAACATACGCAAATCCTCTATTCTCCAAAATATGTAACTTGGCGGCCAATTCAAAAAAACGGCATACATGACTTTTTTAGATTTCGAAAAACCTATTCAGGAATTATGGGAACAGTTGGAGAAAGCCAAACAAACCCACGAGAAAGGAAAGGTGGATATGACTACTACTATTAAAGACCTTGAAAATAAAATTCAGGAGACCCGCAAAGAGATTTACAGCAATCTCACACCTTGGCAAAAGGTGCAGGTTTCGCGCCATCCCGAAAGACCTTATGTGCTGGCATACATGAATGCCATGACCGATAATACATTTCTTGAACTGCATGGCGATCGCAGTGTGAAAGATGACAAAGCCATGATTGGCGGTTTCGGCAGCATTGACGGAAAAACGTTTATGCTTATCGGTCAGCAAAAAGGAATTAACACAAAAATGCGCCAATACCGCAATTTCGGAATGGCAAATCCTGAAGGTTATCGCAAGGCTTTACGTTTGATGAAACTGGCAGAAAAATTCAATAAACCCATTGTTACATTGATTGATACTCCGGGAGCACATCCGGGACTGGAAGCAGAAGAACGCGGACAAGGCGAGGCCATTGCCCGTAATTTGTTAGAAATGTCGCAACTGACTGTTCCTGTTATTTGCATTGTTATTGGTGAAGGCGCATCTGGTGGAGCTTTGGGAATTGGAATTGGTGATAAAGTATTAATGCTTCAACATACATGGTATTCTGTTATCTCCCCTGAATCATGTTCTTCTATTTTATGGCGCAGTTGGGATTTTAAAGAGCAGGCAGCAACTGCACTTAAACTCACTGCCGAAAACATGTTGGAACAAAAACTGATTGACGGCATTATTAAAGAACCTATTGGTGGCGCACATGTTAATCACGAAGAAAGTTTTCAAAATGTTAAAAAAGAAATTCTGAAACAGGTTGCCAAACTGGAAAAGATAGAAGCTGATAAACGTATTGAAGCAAGGATAGAAAAGTTCAGTTCAATGGGAGTTTTTGTGGAGAATTAAACGTTTCGACTACGCTCACA